>Ga0208822_1001119_pt1 | contig 19533 bp, 13 predicted proteins | sample AD_STIC08_MetaG_FD_184435 | JGI IMG/M metagenome (GOLD analysis project Ga0208822, IMG submission 184435) | Active sludge microbial communities of municipal wastewater-treating anaerobic digesters from USA - AD_STIC08_MetaG (SPAdes) (version 2) | ecosystem: Engineered > Bioreactor > Anaerobic >...
GGGGCAAGTGGTGAAATAGCGCAACGTCCTCGCGGCCTGTCTGCCGAAGGTAGAGGACACAAAAATAAAAAACATACCTTGTTGTATGCTTTTTTATTTTGTCCCTCATAGGAATTGAATAGAGAGAGGTTCTGCCGGAGGCAGATGAGGAAATCTACCTTCGGTAGACGGGTTACTCAAAACCGCGGCCTGTCTGCCGTAGGCAGAGTTTTGAGGGAGTGGGTGAAACGAACGACGTGAAATTCCTCGCAGTTTATTAGACAGAAGTCACTCAGAAATTGACACTGCACAAATATTGTATTAATTTACCCAAAGATCATTCTGGTTTTGAAAACCAACGGGAGGACAAACGTTATGAAAGTAAAGGTGTATGTTTTTCCTTTTTATGCGAATCCCCGAACAATTTCACCTCGATTATTTAATTTTCTTGATTGTGAAAGAGTAGATTTTCAGGTTGAGTATTGGGACGGGGCTCTTAATAGCATCCCAACCGATGCTACTATCCCTGTTATTATACAAGCATCACACATTATGGGATGTTCAACTAAAGATCTTGCTGAATTATGCACCAAACTTGGTCATCTGATTATTTATCATGATGGGATAATTCTTCCAGACGGCACAATTGATTGGGCACATCCTACTGATGAACTTGTAAAGTTTTTAGATAGGGTCGCAAAGAAATCTTTCTAAACAATAGAAGAATAAATTGGATATTTTCCGCTATTTTTTTCAAAACTAGCGGTTTTTTATCAGCAAAAACAGCTGGTTTTTATGCCCTTGACTTTTATATGTATATCTGCTATCATATTCCCATAATCACTTCGTTGTGAAGTGAAAAAGCAACGCACTTTGAAGAAAGGAAGGAGGTGGAAGTTGAAGAAGACCTGGTTCGCAGTACTGGTAGTGGTGGCGATCGTCGCGATCGTCGCCGCGACCGCAAGTCTCTCGCCGCCCGCGAATGGTGAGGGATCTTGTTTCGTCGCAAGCAACACCGGCGTCGCGCCCAACATCATGGGCCCCGCCAGCAACACCAGCGCTGAGATCCCGATCACCAAGACGGTGGTCGGAGACCTCGTCTTCGACAACGACACGACCGTCACCGCATGGTACGAGGAAATCTACGTCCGCCCGGCTACCACCGGACGCGTCGCCCTGAATTCGCCGACAACCGCGAGCGAGAACTGGGCGACGGCAAACTCGTACGGGTACGGAGAAGCGACGCACTTCAGGTGCCTGGGGGACACGAATCCCCCCTACACTTGAAGGAACGTCGCCAGCGACAAGCCGATCTACGCCATCGTCAGAACGACGAGCAACTCGAACTACTCCCGCGGGCCACAACACTTCAACCTCAGGATCTAAGATCCAAGCCTGTCGTGACCGACAGACCCATAGCCCCGACCACCCGGCCGGGGCCTTTTTTATATTAAAAAACTCCGGTAATGGGTAATGCCGAAGTTTATTTTTTATTGTTCTAAAGGAGTGGCCGCCTCAACAAAACCATTGAAATCTGAATTTTCTTCTTCACTTTCACTTATCTTTGATGGACGTTCAAAAATTTCCCAACTCTTTGTCATTACTAACGTTCCCCTATCCCACAATTCAAATTCATGTCTAATGGTCGTGTCCAATATTAATTGAATCACGTTGGCAATTCCGATCATTCTGATAATTTCATAACTGTAAAGATGTTTATCAACACCTACTTTGTTAACACTCTCTTTTTGAAGCCGAGAAGTTAGAGAAGAAATCTTTTTTCCATAATTATTTAACAAAATGCGAACACGCCTGATATGATCGCCAGCAACTCCACAAAATATATCTCCTTCTTGTTTCTCTTCAATAGGCTGGACTTCATCCTCAAATTTAACTCCTTCAATTTCGGATAAAAGAGTATCAAGCCAAAAAATCCAATTGCATCTCTTTTTGATAGCAAGAATTTCATCTGGAGATAAATTTCCCAAAACGACAACCTCTAAGCCATTAACAACACCAAATCCATCTCTGTTCCAAATACCCAGACTTTCACAAATTGAAACGCGCAATATGGCTTTTATGGCTTGTCCTTGATCAGCAATAGAAATCAACCTTCCAAGAACATCCGATGGAATAGAAACGGATTCTTCAAGACATAAACCTCCAACCCAAAGATGCATTTGTAATTCCTCCATGAGATTTTTTAGAGATTCTGCATATCTGTCAAAATAAATGGTCAGACATGCAAGTTTTGCCATTTTTCCATCAAGTTTTCCGACAATCATTCCTTTAATTTTTCCTTTAATCGTTGGTAATTCGGAATTGACCTCATTAACCGCCGTATTTAAGCATTCAAGCCAGGGTTTTTTTGCCACTTTTGTCTCCTATATTGTTATGAACTAATTCAGTTTTAGCATGACTGATTTTTGACGTCAACGAATATCAAAACCGCCTTTCCACTTTAGACTTTTGGCTTTATACTCTTTTATATATCCAAATGATAAATTTTTCCGCTCCTCTGGAAACAATTAAAGGCGTCGGGCCGTCAATCGCCAAAAAACTTTCTTGGCTTGGACTTAAAACAGTCAAAGATGTTTTATACTACCTCCCTTTTCGCTATCAAGATTTTTCCAAAATATCCAAAATTGCGGATCTTGCCGAAGGTCAAATTGCCACAGTTTATGGAGTTATAGAAAAAGTCAGTATTTATAAAACGTGGAAGAAAAAAATGTGGATTGTTGATGCCACTATCGCCGATGACACTGGAAAAGTAAAAGCTGTTTGGTTCAACCAAAAATTTCTCATCAACACTCTCAAAGAAGGAAAAAGCGGAAACTTCGCCGGAAAATTGGCCTTAAATGGAAAACATCTTACTTTTCAAAGCCCGATGATAGAAATGCTTGCCGATGAATACCAAGAAACAAGACACACTGGGCGTTTGGTTCCGATTTATTCCCAAACTACCGGCATTACATCAAAAATGCTCAGATTTGTTCTGGGTAAAATAATCCCCCTTTTTAAAGATACTCCGGAATTTCTTCCTCAGGATATTGTGGATAATTTTGGTTTTCCTCCTTTAGCAAAAGCTTTTAGCGATATTCATTTTCCGGAAAAATTGGAGGATGCCCAAAATGCCGAAAAAAGATTTTCTTTTCAAGATTTGTTTTTGCTTCAGATAGTAAATTTCTACGAAAAACAATCTCTTGTTTCTCAAAAATCTTATTCCTGCCAATATGTGCCGGAAGAAATAAAAAAATATTTCTCTTATATTCCTTTTGAGCTAACCTTGGCTCAAAAAAAAGCTCTTTATGAAATATTGGAGGATCTAAAAAAAGACCATCCTACTAGCCGCCTGCTTCAGGGAGATGTGGGTTCCGGGAAAACAATCGTAGCCGCTATTGCCGCCTTGGTTGTCGCGGAGAATAAGCACCAGGCTGTTTTTATGGCCCCCACCGAAGTATTGGCGCGCCAACATTATGAAACTTTCAGAAAATACTACGAAGAATTTTCTCACGGCATCGCTCTTTTAACATCTTCAGAATCCAGAGCCTTTTTTGGAGACGGCTTGGAATCCGTGATGACTAAAAAAGAACTCATTTCTTACATAGCCTCTGGGAAAATAAAAATAATAATCGGAACTCATTCGGTTATTCAAAAAAGTGTTTCTTTTTCCGATATTGCTTTTGTGGTTATAGACGAACAACATCGTTTCGGCGTCAAACAAAGAGCTCAACTGGTCAAACAAAATGAAACTCTTCCTCATTTTTTGTCTATGAGCGCCACCCCAATACCCCGAACTTTGGCTTTAACCGCTTTTGGAGATTTAGATTTGTCTCTAATTAACGAACTTCCAAAAAACAGACAACCGATTGACACTAAAATAATCACATCAGCCAACAGAACAAAGGCTTATAATTTTGTTGCCTCGCAAATAAAAGAAGGCAGGCAAGTTTTTGTTATTTGTCCCAGAATTGATCCGGCTGATGCCGATGGGCCTCTCACTCAACGCCAAATCAATCAATTAGAAGTCAAATCAGTTACCGAAGAGTATAAAAAGTTAAAAGAAAAGATATTTCCTAAATTTAAAATCGCCATGCTTCATGGACGAATGAAGCCGATTGAAAAACAAAAAATAATGAAAGATTTTAAAGACAAAAAATATGATATCTTGGTTTCCACTTCGGTAATTGAAGTGGGGGTAGATGTCCCCAATACCAGTGTAATGATGATAGAAGGCTCGGAACATTTTGGACTCTCTCAAATCTATCAATTTAGAGGAAGAGTGGGGCGTGGGGAATATAAATCTTATTGTTTTATTATGACCGACTCTTCATCAAAGACCACTCTTTCCAGACTCAAAGCTTTAATAACCGCCAAAAACGGATTTGAATTGGCTGAAATAGATTTGAAATTAAGAGGGCCGGGACAGTTTTTGGGACAAGAACAGACTGGGCTTCCGGACTTGGCAATGAAGGCTATTCAAAATCCGGAATTAGTAAAGGCAGCTCGTCAAATAGCCCAAGAAATAATTTCTAAGGATTCCCAACTTAAAAATCATCCCCATCTGGCAGCTTATGTAAAAATGTTCAGGGAGCAAGTCCATCTTGAATAAAACAAAAACCGAAGATAATAAGTCAAAATTTGATTATCTCTTGCTATATTCCGAATAATCTGGTTTAATTAACCCCTGATTGTATCTTTGTGAAAACACGAGATGTCGTAACTATTGACCGCTTTGGCGGCAAAAACAGCGTTTTATTCACAACACAAGTCTCAATACTAAAAATTTTATTAATTAGAAGCACGAGTCACGGTAGTAGAAATTTTGTTTCACTACGGGGCAGGCGTTGACCAGCTTTTTTTATATATGGAAATAAGAAACATAGCAATAATAGCCCACGTAGATCACGGCAAAACCGCTCTGACCGACGCTCTAATGCGTCAAACGGGAATGGTGGAAAGCGGGGTCAGTATGGACAGCAACGCACTTGAACAAGAGCGCGGTATTACGATTTACTCAAAAAACGCTTCTATTTTTTTTAGAGATACAAAAATAAATATAGTTGACACCCCGGGACACGCCGACTTTGGATCTGAAGTGGAACGAGTTTTGCGATCAATTGATTCTGTTTTATTGGTAGTGGATGCCCAAGAGGGTCCAATGCCTCAAACAAGATTTGTTCTTAAAAAATCTCTTGAACTGGGTCTTATACCGATTGTCGTGATAAATAAAATAGACAAACCAGCCGCTAATCCAGCTTTGTCTCAAGAAATGGTTTATGAATTATTTTTTGAATTGGGCGCTAATGAAGATCAGCTTAATTTTCACACGGTTTATTCAATCGGCAGAGAAGGTATAGCCAAAAAACATCTGACCGACGAATCCAAAGATTTAACGCCGTTATTGGAAACTATTTTAGAAGTAGTTCCTCCGGCAAAATCAAACACAGATTTACCCTTGCGAGCTCAACCGTTTAATTTGGCTTATGATAATTTTTTGGGAAGAATGGCTATCAGCCGAATATATGAGGGAAAAATCAAAGACGGCGATATGGTTTGCATAATAAAACCGTCTGGCGATACCAGAAAAGCTAAAATCACAAAACTTTTTACATTTAACGGTCTTTCTCGAAAAGAAGTCTCTCAAGCCGATGCCGGGGATATTGTTATGATCGCCGGAATTGCCGACATTGATATTGGGGAAACGATTTGCTCCACAGAGGGCCAAGAAGCTCTTCCGGCCATCACCGTGGATGAACCGACAATTTCTCTAAATTTTTTGGTCAATGATTCGCCTTTTGCCGGACGCGATGGAAAGTTTGTTACCACCCGCCAAATAAAAGAACGTTTGGAAAAAGAGTTGGAGGTTAATATTGGTTTGAAAGTGGATTTTTCACAAAATGATTCATACAAAGTATTTGGCAGAGGAGAACTTCATATTGCGATACTTTTGGAAAATATGCGCAGAGAAGGTTATGAATTACAAACTTCCCAACCGCAAGTTATCATCAAAGAAATTGACGGAAAAAAGATGGAACCATTTGAAGAAGCGATAGTGGATGTTCCTCAAGAATCATCGGGTGTTGTTATAGAAAAAATGGGACGCCGTAAGGGTCAGATGATAAGTATGCAAAATCATGCCAGCTGGCTGAGACTTACTTTCAAAGTTCCGACCAGAGGACTCTTGGGATACAGAAATGAATTTGTCATAGACACCAAAGGTGAAGGTATTTTGTGCAGTCGATTTGTGGGTTTTGAAGCTTATGCCGGAGAAATCAGGAAAAGGGACGTTGGTTCAATGGTCTCAATGGAGACCGGAACCGCTTTGGGTTATTCACTGGCTAATCTTCAGGACAGAGGCACCCTTTATATTGATCCGGGAACTGAAGTTTATGAAGGTATGGTTATAGGCAATGTATCCAAAGGTTTAGACTTGACCGTTAATCCGATTAAAGGAAAACATTTAACCAACATGCGCGCTTCCCGAGCCGACGAAGCCCTTAATTTAATCCCTCCTTTAAAACTAACTTTAGAAAGAGGTTTGGAAGTTATGGCCGAAGACGAATACTTAGAAATTACTCCCAAAAATATTCGTTTAAGAAAACAGGTTCGCTCACAACTGGACAGAGTTAGAGTCCAGCGCAATAGCAAAAGCGAATAACAAAAAACTGCCAATCGGCAGTTTTTTGATTAGCTAAAAATAGATTAATCAAATTTAACTCTTACTCTTTTGCTTTTTGTTTTAGAAACTTTCGGAAGTGTTATTTTTAAAACCCCGTCTTTAAGAGCAGCTTGTGATTTATCCGGATCAATTTCTTGAGGCAAAATAATTGAACGGGTAAATTTTCCCCAGAAACATTCTTGATAAAGATAATCATCCTTCTTCACCTTTTCTTTTCTCTTTCTTTCTCCTTTGATGGTAACGGATTCGGGCGTGATAGCAATATCCAATTCATCAGCGGTAATTCCGGCAATAGCGGATTCAATAATGATTGTCTCGGCAGTTTGATAGACATCAATCATAAGATGACCTTCAGCATCTTCAAAATCCATAGCATCATCAATTATAGAATCTTTATCAATCAAAAAATTATCTTCAACTTTTTCTTTTTCCTTCAGGGCTGATTTACTGGCTCGAGTTAATTGAGCCTCAACCTCATCGGGGTTATTCGCTTCCTCCTCCGAACTAATGCCGGCCAATTTTTCAAAAAAATCTCTGTTATTATCCATACCTAGTGGTGATCCCGCAATTTTCTCGCTTTAGCAAGATCTGCGGAAAAAATAAAATTAATTAATATTTCTAATAAACGTCTGCTTACAAATTATTTGCTTATCACCCGGCAAATCGCACTATAAAACTGCTACCGGATATATTCAACATTTTACATTAATAAATATAAATCGCAATCTCTTTGTATATCTGCCATTTTACCATTTTTTTGGGATTTTGTAACTTTTACACTAATCTTTTGCCATCGGTATATTCACATCATCTTCTTCTATTCTTCTTAATTTTTCAAAATCATAAAGCACAAAGAATCCGATGATTGCCAAAAATATCGTCGGATAAACCAAAAGATCGTTGAATTTAAAAACGAGAAAATTAAAAATTAAATGGACCACGGATCCGACTAAAATACCCCAAGCGATATAAATTCCCTGTATTTTTCTTTTCATTCCCCATGCCCACAAATAACCTACCGAAGCGCTTGAAAGAGCGTGGAGTAATGTGGCCCCGACAAATCTGAGAACAACAACGCTAAAAATATCACCCACTCCATTGGAAAGAACTATGAAGAAATTTTCCGCCGTCGCAAAACCCAAAGCGCCTGTTACCATATAAATCATCGCATCAATTGGTTCGTCAAAATATAGATTTTTCCTTATCACTCTCCAAACAAAAAAGAATTTAACCGCTTCCTCAATAATGGCAAATCCTATAAAAGTAGACAGGTTATCTTCAATAAAACCTGGGATGGTAATGATTAATTGTTTCAAAGGAACCGAACTGAAATATTCCAAAACGAGAGCGGCAAAAGCTCCAAGCCCCCCCATTATGAAAGTTTGAGCAATCATTCTGCGCGGTTCTTGATGGACGTCTTCTTTTAAGAAAAAGGCGAGCCACAAAAGGCCCGGTACAAATCCCAATAATAAGGCGAAAATGACTTCCATAAGTTCATCATATCAAAAATACCAATCTTGTGGAACTTTGATTGTTTTTTATTTAATAAAAAATGCGTTCATTTAGAACGCGTGTTAATCTTTATTTCCTTTCTTTAATTTATTCTTAATTACCCTTTTGCCGGTATAAGGATTCATTCCCGGTAGTTGTTTGTAGAAAATCGCACCCTTTCTAATAAGCCCAACGAGTCCTTTATGTGAAGATAAATCATAGGGACTATGACCTCTTTTTTTCATACATCCCTCTCTTTTGAGTACTAAAATAAGATTAACATAATCTATATTGAAGACAAATTATAATTTAAAATACAAAAAAGTCGCGTATGCGACTAAGAAACAACTATTATTAATTCTAAGCGGGACGTTCAGATTCTTCATTTACTCTCAGAATAACCAATAAATCCATAAGAAGACTTCCTTCTGCTGATGATCCTAAACGAATAACCGATATGATCTTCGCATTCATTTTTACTTCCAATTCGTTTAAACTGCGAGAAAACATTTCGGTATAACGCGGATTGTCTCTCAAAACTTCGGTAACGATCATTTGATACCTCCTTCGTGCTAATATATTTTTAACACTAAAATATTTTTTTGTCAAAAAACCACCTTATTTCAGGCGATTTCATTTGTGTTTATTATTTATTTACCAATTCTCCACCATCAGAAAATCTTTATCTTTTTTAGGAAGACGCTGATATATAGCCTCCGTTACAAACGGCATAAAGGGATGGAGGATGATAAGCGAATGTTTTAAAATCTCATAAAGTAATTTTCTGGCGGAATCTTTATTTTCTTTTGATTCCGTTTCACTTGAAATAATCTTTTTTTCTTCTTCTATTATCACATCGGCAAAATTATGCCAAATATAATGGTAAGCGATTTCAGCCGCTTGTGAGAATCTATACTTTTCTATGTTATCGGATACTTCTTTTTTTACACCAAGACATTCATCAAGATATTTTTTATCAGATTCGTTTAATTCAACACCATTTAGATTACTTTCTTCAATTTGAGTTAAAACAAATCTGGCAATATTCCAAAGTTTGTTAGAAAAGTTTCTGTATCCTTTTATTTTATTTTCATCATAAATTACATCTTGTCCGGGAGAATTTCCGACAACCAAAGCCATTCTCAAAGCATCAGCACCATATTGTTCAACAACTCCCAGAGGATCAACAACATTCCCTTTGGATTTGGACATTTTTTGTTTATCTTTATCCCTAACAAGTCCGTGAAGATAAATATCTTTAAAAGGAATCTTTCCGGTTTTATAGATTCCAAGCATAATCATTCTGGCCACCCAGAAAAAGAGGATGTCATAACCCGTTTCCATCACGCTGGTTGGATAAAATTCATCAAAATCCCCCTTTTTTGACTTTTGACTTTCAACTTTTGACTCATAACTCTTTAATGTGGCATACGGCCACTGTCCAGAAGAAAACCATGTATCAAAAACATCCGGATCTTTTACCCAACCCTCCCCTTGAGGTTTATCAACTCCTATATAAATTTCTTTTTCTCCATTATTAATTTCTGACTTTTGACTTTCAACTTTTGACTTATCCTTATACCAAACCGGAATGGGAATCCCCCAAGTTATTTGTCTGGATATATTCCAATCTCTTATATTTTCCATCCAATGGAAAAATATTTTTTCTTGAAAATCGGGGATTATTTTAATTTCTCCGTTTTTTACAGCGTCAATCGCTGGCTGAACTATTTTTTCCTTTCCTTTTTTTGTCAGATCCAAAAACCACTGATCCATAACTCTCGGTTCAAGAGTATTTCCGCATTTGTAACACAAGGCTACGTTGTGTTTGTAATTTTTATCTATTTTTTCCATTAGACCCTCTTTTCCCATATCTTCAGCCATCATTTCCCGAGCTTGAGATATTTTTAGACCGTGATATTTTTTTATCTTTTCGTTGTCGGGAAAATGTTTTAGAAGATCCAATCGTCCAAATTGATCAATAACTTCCTTGGGTCCGTCTATTTCATCTTTGTGTCTTTGCCACATTGCGTAGTCATCGGCATCATGGGCCGGAGTAACTTTTACCGCTCCGGTTCCAAATTCCATATCCACCGCATCATCGGCAATAACTTTTATTTTTATTTTTCCAGCCAAAGTTTGGGCTTCAATTTCTTTGCCGACAAAATCTTTATAGCGTTTGTCTTTGGGATTAACAGCGATAGCGGTATCGCCAAATTTTGTTTCCAAACGAACAGTTGCCAGAGTTATTGGACCATATTTTATATAATAAAGCGGATCAACTCTTTCTTCATATTTTACTTCCAAGTCAGAAAGAGTGGTTTGATGTTTTGGGCACCAATTAACAATCCTTTTATCCCGATAAACCAAACCGTCGTCATAAAGTTGTTTGAAAGTTTCATAAACAATCTCAACCACTTTTGGATCAAGGGTAAAAATTTCTCTTCCCCAATCACAGGAAGCTCCAATCTGTTTTATTTGATCTTCCATATGAGATTTATTGCTTTGGGTAAAATCCCAGATCATCTGATAAAGTTTTTCTCTTCCTTGCGGTTGATTGAGTATTTCAAATCGGCTCGTGCCTTCTTTTTCCAGTTTTTTTTCAAAAACAACCTGAGTTTCAAAACCGGCATGATCAGCCCCGGGAAGCCAAAGCGTTTTTTTGCCTCGCATTCTGTTGTAACGAATCATTATATCTTCAATCGCAATCATCACCGCATGACCAACATGAAGCGATCCGTTGGCATTAGGAGGAGGCATAACCACACAATAACTTTCAACTTTTGACTTTTCACTTTCAACTCCAGTCAGATTATCCGGATTAAAAAAACCCGACTCTTGCCAAGTTTTATAAATATATTTTTCTTGAGAGTGATCGTAAGGTTTTAGAAAATCTTGATTCATAGAATGCAACACAAATCCACAAACACACACGAATGCCACAAATAATTCATTTAGGTATATTTCTACCTGCGGCAGACAGGCGTGTATTCCGCAGTCCGTCGGTTGACGGACAAGGTTATGCTATTTGTGTGCTATTCTATACTTTTTTGGGTTAAAAATCAAAAAGATTTTACAATTAAATTCGTGTCATCCGTTCGCATTCGTAGATTAGTGTTATTGTTAGCGTTTTGCCTCCACAAACACTTTAGTTCTGGAAGGATCAGCTGCTTTGGCTGTTTCAAGTTTTGTGGATTCTGGGACGGAAGCTTGCAAAGCAGTATTGAGCGCTTGACGGGTAAAATCATCAACTTCACCGCTGGATGGAATACCAAATTCTTCTTGAAGTTTTAAAACTCCTTGTTTTGTTATCTCATCATAATATCCTGTCGGATCACGACTAATATATCCTCCTTCCATTAAAATGGATTGAAGCATCCTGACATCATCTCCGCTATCGCCAACCACCAGGTTTCTTCCAAAAGAGAAAGATCCCTGGGATGGAGAATACAAACCGATATCTTTTGAAAATGACACGACAAATTCTTTGGAACTAAACTTGTCCAAGTTATCTATAATAGTCTTTGAGGCGGCGATAAAATCTCCGTTTTTATTAAACACCAAAGCGTAAACATTGGATTTGGAAAAAGATATTTCAGATTGATTGATTATTTTACCATTCACCGACAAAACATCGGTTTTTACCGTATGTATTTCTTGAGCCTCAACTTGAGGTTTTTGATAATCATTTCCATACACCCAATCAATGTTTGAAATTGAAGGTTCTATGCTTGTGATTTTACTATATTCCAATTCTATCCTGGGTTCACCGATATATTTAAGCTCACCGCCATATACAAACGATGTTCCTGTTATTGTGTCTAAAATACTTCCAAATTGATCCTTTATGGTAAAAGTATAATCAAAACTTCTTGCCGCCCAAGATGAATTGGGGTTATAAATTTCCGCTATCAAACCGCTGCTATTTTCTGTGGCTTTAAACCATTTGGGCCAACCGGAGCTTACTTTGATTGGCTGAAGATTTTTTACATCACAGGAGATACAAGATCCCCCGCAATCCACGCCTAATTCTCCTTCATCTTGATAGTTGTTAAAACAGGATGGAGTCGGTTTTACAAAAACCGCCCAGACTCCCCACCCGATAAGTCCCAAAATTATAAGAAAAAATAATCCGTAAAGAAATTGTTTTGTTAAACGCATAGTAAATAAATTAAAAACCAAATATAAAAATAGTTATACTTTTATTCAATAATAACACTAAATAAGTTCTCAAACAAAAAAACCGCTAAATAAATCCTAATAATAAAAAACGGTCAATAATTAATCGACCGCAAGATTCAAGAGAAGCAATATAAAAACAAGTAATCCAAACAAAATATGACCGAATATAAATCCCACAAATATACTGATTATTAAAGAAAAGATTATTAGAGTTACTATCTCCAAAACACTCGGACTAGCTCTTTTATTTGGAGCGATTGTATTGTCCATTGTTTTTCCTCCCCGTAAGAACTATTGGGATTATACAATTTCAATGCAGATGAGTAAAACAAAAAACAGGAGATTTCATATGCTGGCAAACCCTACTCTCCCCAAATTAATGAGTACCATTGGGGCTTAACGCTTTTACTTCTCAGTTCGGAATGGGATGAGGTAGTGCACGTCAAGCTAGATCACCAGCAAATGAAATCTCCTGTTTAATTTTCAAAATCAATTAGAGCAAACACAACACACGATATATTATCCTATTCATCCGATAATCTAAAAAGATTACCAGTCTGAAAGGTGAAAGCAACAAAAAGTTAAATTGGCGGAGCTATTAGTACTCTTTGGCTAAACACATTACTGTGCGTACACCTTGAGCCTATCAACCTGGTCATCTTCCAGGGCTCCTAATACCTCATCTTGGGGTGGGCTTCGTGCTTAGATGCTTTCAGCGCTTATCCCCACCAAACATAGCTACCCGGCGCTTCACTTGGTAGCAAAGCCGGTAGACCAGAGGTTTGTTCAGCCCGGTCCTCTCGTCATGTTTTCACGTATCACTACGTGCACAGACTATATCTTCATCCTCCATAGTTTTAGTATGGGAGGAGACGGCATATTATAGAAGCTCAATCACTCCTATCTTCTCCGCTGTAAAAGCGGATCCAGTCGTTACGGGGTCAAACCTAAAATTTCAAGCAATTCTTCTTTTGATTTTTTGTGCCGCGTTACATAATTTTCTTTTTGAACAATCAATATATCACTCACAAGATCCAAAAGATTTTTCTTAGAAAGTTCACTGCTTTTCTTTTTAGAAAGAATCCGCGATGCCCTATAAAGAGCTTTCGCTTGATTATTTTTAAATCGGATATATGGCAACAAACTTTTAATTATTTCTCTTACTTGCTGGTATCCATTAATTCGAAGCTCACTAATATGGTCATTTCTTTTTGAGATATAACCAATACCAAGTTGGTTTCGAATCCAATGAAGTGGTTGTTCATGACGCGAATCTTGATAGAAGCAGATGGTGAGCATAAACCTATATTTTTGCCTACCATCTTTGCGCTTCTTGATTTGTATCATCAAACTCCCATCTCCATCAAGAAAACCTGCAATATATGCTTGAGATATTTTAGATCGACTTCCCACGGTATTGTCTTGTTACTTTTCTGGTCCTCAAGTTAATTGTACCACTTTTACCGGACCGATGGCAATTATGGCTATCAACGAACCAAAATAAAACAAGATTTCACCGTTATTAGCCGTGTTGGCATCATAGATTACTCTATGAAGTAGCAATTTCTTACTAGGGCCAACCCCCCTCAAGTATCAACGCCTGCAACAGATAGAGACCAACCTGTCTCACGCATGTTCACCGTGCCATAACTTTATTAAGTTTGGGCCGATTTTCACATATTACTATGTGCATTGGACTATACCTTCACCCGAATTTATTGAAGGGTGGCTGACGTGTAGTCTCTACGGGTTCAAAAATAATTTAAAAATTAAAATTCAAAATTATTAAGATTCCCTCGGTGTTACCTTTACAAATAGGATCTTGTCCTGAATTTGTCGAAGGATTCACCGATATTAGTCAGCTTGATACTTACAAATTACTTTGTAAGACCGCCGTGATTGTTGGAAATTTTTAATCTAACTTAAAAACGAAAATATTTTTTTGATAACATTAACCTCTGAGGATTTAGACTGTTCATACGCTAATTTTATTCGTATTTATTCGTATCATTAGCATGCATTTGTATATTAGTATCGCATTACTAATTAGCATATAAACGGTCTAAACCCAGCTCGCGTACCACTTTAATTGGCGAACAGCCAAACGCTTGGGAGCTTCTCCACCCCCGCGCTGTGGTGAGCCGACATCGAGGTGCCGAGCTACGTCGTCGCTATGGACGCTCAGACGTAACCAGCCTGTTATCCCCAGGGTAGCTTTTATCCGTTGTCTCCGGCCTTCCTATAAAGAGTCGCACATTAGTAAACTAACACGCAACATTGCCGTCGGGTCACTAAGTTCCGCTTTCGCGTCGGCGCAACTTGTCAGTCTTGCCGTCAAGCCAGCTTACGCCTTTACACGTCCAGCCCGATTTCCATCCGGGCTAAGCTGACCTTTAAACTCCTCCGTTACTCTTTAGGAGGATAACGCCCCATTAAAACTGCCCGCCAGCCACTGTCCCCTAACGTTTTTGCCGTCAAGGTTAGAATTTAAAACTCTGAAAATGGGTGTTTCATTGGCGCCTCCATGCCAACCGAAATCGGCACTTCAAAGGCTCCCCACTACGCTACGTATCAAAGCTCTAAAGCCAATAACAAGCTACAGTAAAGCTCCTGGGGTCTTTTCGTCTTGTTGCAGGTACCCCGCGTCTTCACGGGAATCGCATTTTCACCGGGCTCATCCTTGAGACAGTTCTCAGGTCGTTATGCCTTTCGTGCGCTTCGGAACTTACCCGAAAAGGAATTGCGCTCATGATTGTTACTCTACACTTTGTGATGTAGGAGCAAATATTTCTATTTGCTTCTTCATGTCGCCATGAAGATCGGACTATATCATCTGAGTACATAAATACTATGCACTACAGTTTGGCGTGTAGTCTCTGAGGATTCCCATCTTTTATGATAGGTTTCCTGCTGATTGACCGCTTCACCTCAAGGATTTTTACTGTTTTGTAAAATACAAAACGAGTACCTGAGGATACATTGCGGTTATTCCAGTCCCGCAAGCCTTCCCTTATCTCAAAATTTTATTTTTGAAATAACGTGGCTCACGGATTCCTGATTTGTTTTCTCCCAACAACATAATGTTGCGGGATTGCGATTTGTAACTGTTCGTTACACTCACAGACAAATCGGGAACATATAGCCAAATTTTACTAAGGCAATCAATTCACCTTAGAACGGTTATAGTTACCGCTGACATTGACGAGGGCTTCGGGCAGTGAGCAATCCACCTTGCGGCAGACCACCCCCACCGTTAACCTTCTCGCATCGGTCAGGCATCACCCCCTATACATCCTCTTACGAGTTAGCAGGGAGCTGTGTCTTTATTAAACAGTCACCCGAGAGACTTTCGCTGCGGCCCACCTTATACATAGCGCGAAGAAATCCTAAAATTCAAACAACAAATCCTAAATAATATCTAATTTGCAAAATCCAAAATTTTTAAACTTTTGAATTTGATTCGTCAACTGGCGAATTTAAATTTATTTGTTATTTGATGCTTGGTGTTTAGAATTTCCTTGTGCTATGCACAAGGAAGGCAGACCTTATCCCGAAGTTACAGTCGCTTTTTTGCCGAGTTCCTTAAGGATGACTCACCCGTTCCCCTTAGGCTTCTCGCCTCACCCACCTGTGTCGGTTTACGGTACGGGATCCACATAGTTAATCTTAGAAGTTTTTCTCGTGAGCTTGCTTTATGAAATTTATTTCTTGCGAAACATTTCCGCTGCGCTTGGATTTACTATTAAAAGTATTTCGGCGGATTTGCCAACCGAAAATCTTTACGCCACGGACGCCAAACCACTAAGGCGCTCCATATACTAAACTCAGTCACTCCATCGAACTATGCGGATGGGTCGGAATATTAACCGACTGTCCATTAGCTGCGGCTTTCGCCATTGCCTTAGGACCCGCCTTACCCTTCGCTGATTTTCGTTGCGAAGGAAACCTTGGATTTTTGGGGTGGGAGATTCTAACTCCCATTGTGGTTACTCATGCCAACATTCTCTCTTCCACGCGCTCCACTCGCCCTCGCGGGTCGAGCTTCAGTGCCCGTGGAATGCTCTCCTACCACGTCTCATGCTTCGCACGAGAAAATCCTAATATCAAAATTCTAAACCCCAAAATAGATTCCAAATTTTATTCTTAAAATTCCAGAATTTTTTTAGAGATTAGAAATTAGTGTTTAGAAATTCCTTGTGCGAAGCACAAGACATTCGTGTCTTCGGTACTATGCTTAGCCCCGATAAATTTTCGGCGCAATCCACCATCTAGTAGTGAGTTGTTACACACTCTTTAAAGGATGGCTACCTCTAAGCCAACCTCCTACCTGTCTGTGGTGAACCACCACCTTTGACACTTAGCATAGATTTAGGGACCTTAGACGACGATCTGGGCTGTTGCCCTCGCGACCATGGAGCTTAGCCCCCACAGTCTGACTGCCCGAGCGTTCGCAACGGTATTCGGAGTTTGACTAAGAAGCCGAGGTTTCCCCCTTTACTTCTCAACCAGTAGCTCTACCCCCATTGCGTTATTCTCGGACGCTAGCCCGAAAGCTATTTCGGAGAGAACCAGCTATTACCAGATTCGATTAGCTTTTCACTCCTTACCTCAAGTCATCCGAAGGTTTTGCACAACCAACCGGTTCGGACCTCCATTCGCCTTTCGGCGAACTTCATCCTGCTCAAGGTAAGCTCATCTGGCTTCGGGTCTTATGCGTACCGCCTTAATTTCGCCCTTTTAAGACTCGCTTTCGCTACGCCTGCGCTCCGTAGAGCTTAGACAAGCGATACACATAAACTCGTTGGCTCATTCTTCAATAGGCACACGGTAGCCCTTGCGGGCGTCCGTTCCTTGTAGACATATGGTTTCAGATTCTATTTCATCGGCCTCGCCGGCCTGCTTTTCACCTTTCCCTCGCGGTACTAGTTCGCTATCGATCACTAAGTGTATTTAGCCTTTCCCGATAGTGCGGGAAGATTCCTCCGAGGTTTTCATTCCTCGAAGTACTCAAGAACAAATGCTAAAGAGTTCTTTGGCTTTCGCCTACCGGGCTTTCACCGTCTGCGGCATCTCTTTCCAGAGATTTCGGCTAGCTAAAGAATTTGTAACTCCTCCTTTTTCCATTCATCCCTCGCCACTCCAGAGAGAGTTGCGGGGGACAAATAAAATAGCGCACTTGCCTTACTACCCCATGCCTCGCGCACAGCACGAGAAAATCCTAAATCCTAATTTCTAAATTCTAAAATTTCCATTTAGAGTTTAGTATTTGAAGTTTAGAATTTCATTGTGCTGCACACAAAGATGGTTTGGGCTAGTTCCCTTTTCGCTCGCCGCTACTAGGGGAATAACTTCGTTTTTCTTTCCTCCGCTTAATGAAATGTTTTACTTCAGCGGGTGCACTCCACTATGCCTTTAGAGCATAGGGTAATCACGGTTTGCGTGATTGGGTTTCCCCATTCGGAAATCTTCGGATCAAAGGTTGCTACACACCTCCCCGAAGCTTATCGCAGTTACGCCACGTCCTTCATCGTCACTTAGTGTCAAGGCATCCACCATACGCCCTTAATTAATTTAACTTTATTGTTACCTCCACCTTTCAGACTAGTAGTCCGTCTATTAGCAAGACCCCTTGCAACTTATAGACAAGATGGAAGTATACCTGCATTGTTTTACTCTATTTGATTTTTCAACGTTCTGGATTTTCGGAGTTTTTAATTACTCAAGCCGATAGAAAATCGTTCACGAGGAACAAAAATCCGCCGGCGGCGGATGACTACAGCAAACAAACGTTTGCCACGTTTCATCCGCTAATAGTAATTAATAATTTCTTCATACAGTGTTCTTGGAGTATATCCCAAATCATTCCAAAATGTCAAGTATAAAAACTTAACTTATTAAGACTAATGAGTTTTGAGAAAAACGGCTCCGTACGTGCTAATTTGTTCCGAAAAAGGCGCCATTTCCATAGCTCTTTTTATCTCCCGAGCGGCATCTTTGGATTGGTTTAGTGGTATTTGTTGAGGAGCCAAATAAGGTCCGATTATTTTATATCCGTACTCGCTTATTATTTTTTTGTTGGCCGGAATATCTTTTATTAAAATTATGGTTGAGTCGTCCCAAAAGATTAATTTGAACCCCATTTCCGTCACAAGTTTATAGGCTAATATAATATCGGTTTGAACAAAAGAATCCTCTTTTATTGGAACATTGGAACTTAATATTGCGATTTGGAAATTATATTTATTAAACAATCCCTTCCACTCATCGCCAACTTCCATAATTTTTTTATAATCTGACCATATTTCCAATGGATAGACTTCACTTCGGCCATCAATAAAAACTTTTTCTTGAGGCCAGATTTTCCAAATTAAATAACTTCCATGAGAAATTGTATTGAAAATCGGCCCTTGTATTTTATTTTCGGAGATAAAATTTCCCGCTCTTTCAGGAAGGGATTTTTCCGAAATAGGAGTTGATGGAACTTTCCAAAGACCAACAACTAAAAGAGCTAGTCCAAAAACAAATATCCCGATTTTTATTAAATTAAAATATTTTTTTTCAGCTAGTTTTTTTACCAAAAAATAATCCAGCGAATCGGTAAGTAACGGAAACGTTAGGATTGGAAAAAATCCAACATGTCTGACCGATATTAAGGGCAAAATAAAGGCTGTCACCAACAAAACAAGATGTCTTAATTTAATTTTTTTTAAAACACGTAGTTTATAAAACATCACCCACAAAACAAAAATTAAAACCGCAACCATAAAAATAAAAACAATTCTAGCTTTTTGGGGATTAGGGGAAAAAAGATAGGGCCAAATCGATATCCATTCAAAAATTCCAACTTCTTTCACCGCATCGGATATATTCCAACTGTAAGTAAGAACTTTAAGTCCATTGGGATTGGCCAAAGTTACAACGCAAACCAAAATCCCCCAGACAACTTCCTTTATCCAAAGGGAAGGAATTTTTATTCTGGGAATTAAAAATATTCCAATATAAACAGCAACTAAAAATATCCCTAAGATAACCGAGGCGTGAGAGTTGGCCCAAACAAAAATCACCGGAACGGATAATGCGAGCCATTTTTTATTTCCAGACGATCTCCATTTTTCAAGAATAAAAATCAAAAGAGCACAAAGAAAAAAACCGAATATTTGCGGACGAGCCGACCAATAAGACCAGATTATTATAAAAAA
>Ga0208822_1001140_pt1 | contig 19278 bp, 20 predicted proteins | sample AD_STIC08_MetaG_FD_184435 | JGI IMG/M metagenome (GOLD analysis project Ga0208822, IMG submission 184435) | Active sludge microbial communities of municipal wastewater-treating anaerobic digesters from USA - AD_STIC08_MetaG (SPAdes) (version 2) | ecosystem: Engineered > Bioreactor > Anaerobic >...
CCCTTGCGCTTCGCTAATCCTTCACCTCCATCAGGTTGGATAAGGGACTTGCACCCTCAAGTTGCCGAACATGTTCGGCGTACAATAAGAAGCCGGGCCATTGGCCCGGCTTCTTCGCAATGCGATCTATTTTCTCTTCTGTCGCCAGAGTGCTGGTGTTTTCCAGTCGCTGAAATCAGCGGCCCGGTGGCGGTTCGGCAAAATCGCGGCGAGGGCGATCATAATCGCGGTCGTAATCGTAGTAACGCGGGGTCGACCATTCGTATTTTATCTCGACGGTCTGGCCCGGGTATGACTCGGGGTCGAAGTCGGTTTCGCTGACCGGCGACCATGAGCTTTCGCCATAGCCAGTGCCGGGAGCGCTTTCGGCCATACGTTTGCTCTCAGCTTCTGATTTTCTGAGCGAGTCGTAAGGCAGGTATGCCACCGGCCGGCGTTCACTGTAGGCAACGATTCTGATCAGTCCCAGCTGGTCGCTTTGCCCAAGCCGACCGGCGTAGGAATCACCGGCACTGGTAAAATAGAATCTCTGCACATGACTCATGCCCGACCGCCACCCGGCGAAATCGCCGGTCTGACCGGGGTTGAGCACATACATGCTTTCGTTTGAGCCGCCATAACTTCGCTGGCCCGATATGATATTGAGACCATCGACTGAAATCGTCAGTGCAATCCGGCGGCGCGAGGTATTGGTGACCCTGATCGAATAGCGTTCACCCTGACGAGCAGTGATGCGCAAACGTGAATCAGGCATGTATTTTTCGTAACGGTATGCCGGGTAAGCACTCAGCGGCCCGCGCTCATCGCCGATTACGGTCACCCGCACCAGATTGTCGATCGGCTCGTAAGGCGGAACGATAGAGCGCTCTGCCAGAGTGCCGGTGAATGTAGTCAAACAAAGAAACACCAGAAACAACAACATTTGCCTGGTTCTCATAATTTCCCCCTGTTGCGGCTAATCAAAGTAACGCAGAAATAACTGAACGGATTTAGGGATCGTGCATTTTTTTTTGCTTCGGACTCCTATGACATCCGGAGCAGTATACCTGACCAGGCTATTTCTGCCCGATGCCTTAGAAAAAACTCTGCTCAAAATTTAACCAGAATGTACACTTTCTAAACACAACCCGGCAAAATCTCACAGGCAAAATAAACATTGCCCCGAAATCCCTTCGCTTTTGCCCCCGAAAAGCAAACCAGGGATTTATAAAAGATTGTATTGAATATGTTTCACCGATGCGTCGGCGCAGCCTATCAGCCGGTATTCCCGCTTTCGCGGGATGACGTGATTATCTGAACGAAGACAGACAAACTTAAACAAACACAAACAAAGAAGTGCAAAAAAAGACTCTAAACTTTTGTAAAAAATGCCGATATAAAAAATGTGGGTTGCAAGATGGCACAACATTTGCTATACTACGCGTCACACAAAAAAACCCGGAGCAACTCGTCAGAGCAAACCGTCCGGACCAATGTATTAAGAGGTTTTGTAATGTCTCCCGTGTACACCACCATACGCAAAGTGTCTTTCCGCTGTCTTTTTGTTATGATTCTCATGCTGGCCGCAACTATGCAGTCGGGCTTTGCGTCAGACAATTTCTCCTACAACGACGTTGAATTGCGCCGCGTCGAAGCGCCAGCCAACTTTGAAAACGCCGTACGCTACCAGATCACTTACTGGCATAGAGCTGATGGCTCCAGCATGCAGGTTTTCCCGAGCCGCGAAGAACGCGAACGCGATGCTGACATCATTCTTGCTCAGGCTGTTAGCCGCTTTCTCGATGAAGAATATCATGACAAAGGCAAAGGCATGGACGAGCACGTCGTCGAAGCCGCCAACATGGGCAATCTCATCGACCTGATCAACCAGGATTATCTCTCACCGGCCTGGAAAGAAGAAAACGTCAACAATTTCCGCCAGTTCCTGCACAAATACGAAAAAGATCTGCTGCTGTTCACCATCAACATCTACCTTGATTACGCCTTCAAAGGCGGCTATTACAGCGGCAACGACATCAACCCGATCGTCGTGAACTTCAAAAATGATGGTAAAAGCGCCGACGAAGTGACCTTCATCATCGTTAATTACACCGACAAATAAGCACCGCTCAAGTGCTCCCCTGCGGCAATCGCTGCGGGGGAGTTTTATTTTAGCCTGACGGCGATTTGTGCTATAATTCCAGCCGGTGCCAGAAAACCGGGCAAGGCTGCAAAGCCGGCCCAAAGAGGGAAAGAAATGAACGAATTCAACAGCAATCGCAGCATTGGCGTCACCATCAGATTGGTAAAGCGCCCATCAAAGGGTTTCTGGGCGATTCTCGAAGGTCGCCGCGTCGATAATCAGTATTTTGAAAAATACCAACAGCCGACCGACGCCGTCGGCCTGATTCAGGGCCCGGTTTCGGCCATTCTCGCCGCTTCTGACATCGCAGAAAAGGCAGCGGCAGTGCAAGTCGCCGAGATTCGTGGCGTCTGCCCAACCCACATGACCCTGATCGCCGTATACGGCGACACATCAGCGGTTGAAGCTGCCCTGCAGGCCGTTAATGACCAGCTGTGTGACACGCTCTTCTAAAATAGCCAGTCACAAAATTTCTGACGAAAATCATTCTGTTTTCGCCGCAGATGGAGCCAGAGAAAAATGAATTACAGCGCCAAAGTTATGCAGCATTTTTATAACCCGACCCGCACCGGCCACCTCGAAAATTACCACGGTATCGGCATGATCGGCGACCCCGACTGCGGTGATTTTGTCGAAATGACCGTCTACATTTCTGAAGACAATCAGAAAGTCGAAACCATCAGGTATCGCATCAAAGGCTGCCCGGCAGCGATTGCCACCACCAGCATCACCGCTGAAATTGCCGAAGGTCTGCGCATTGAAGATGCACTCAAGATAACCGACCAGCAGGTTGTCGATGCGCTCGACGGCCTGCCCGAAAGCAAGATCCACTGTTCACTGCTGGCGGTCAGGTCTCTGCAGCTGGCGATTCAGGACGCAATTCTCAAGCGGCTTTTCAAAAAAGCCGGCATTGTCACTTCTGACGCCGAATTCGAACAGATGAAGGCCGATGGCCGCCTCAGCGAATACCTGGGGCTGACTGCCGGTGAAATCGGTCACAACTGCGACGGCAGCTGCGAAACCAGCGGCGTTAAGTGCTGACAGCCATAGCAGTCTATGAATAACATCGATTTTCAGACCTGTATCGAAGAAATTCTCAGCGAAACCAGAAGCCTGATCGGCAAGGGCCGGGTCGCCGACTATATTCCCGCATTGGCCGAAGTAGAACCGAATCAGGTCGGCATTGCGGTACAGACGCTTGACGGCAAGACTTTTCAGGCAGGCGATGCGCTGATTCCATTTTCAATTCAGAGCATCTCGAAGGTTTTTGTATTTTCGATGGTGTTCCGGGCCTGGGGCGACAAGCTCTGGGGGCGCATGGGGCGCGAGCCATCAGGCAATTCTTTCAATTCGCTGGTACAGCTCGAACACGAAAACGGCATTCCGCGCAACCCGTTCATCAATGCCGGGGCGCTCGTATCGACCGACTGCCTGCTGTCGATCAGCAAAAACCCGCTCAAAGACATTCTCAGTTATGTCAGGGGCTTGGCCGGAAACCCGAAAGTCAGCTATGACAGTGTTGTCGCCAACTCTGAGCGCGAAACCGGCTATCGCAATGCCGCTCTGGTAAACTTCATGAAAAGCTTCGGCAACATCGAAAACGATGTCGAGGCGGTTCTCAACGCCTATTTTCATCAGTGCGGGCTGATGATGAGCTGCGTCGACCTGGCGCGGGCCTTCAGCTTCCTTGCGAACGGCGGTATTAACCCGTTGAATGGTGAGCAGATTCTGACCCAGAGTCAGGCAAAGCGCGTCAATGCCCTGATGCAGACCTGCGGCCTCTACAACGAATCGGGCGAGTTTGCTTTCTGCGCCGGCCTGCCGGGCAAAAGCGGCGTTGGCGGTGGTATCGTTGCCGTGGCCCCGAAGATGTTCAGCATCTGCGTCTGGTCACCTGAACTGAACCGGCATGGCAACTCACTGGTCGGCATGAAAGCGCTCGAGCTTTTCACGACGCGCACCGGCATCTCGATTTTCTGATATCACCTGATCATATCAACGCGTATGGCAAACCTGCGATCGGTCTGAACCCGACCCTTTTTCAGGTTGATACCGCCGTCTTTGCCAATCTCAGTCGCGCGCGAACGGTCAGCGCCGCCCTGAGTCAGACCCCCAAATTCTACCCACTGGCCGGGCTCGACTTCGATCTCTGTAAGCAGCTGCTCTGTGTCGCTGCCGCTGTCTTCGGCATACCAGACCTGCACCATGATGCGACCGGCCTCGGTAACATGGCCCGAAACCTTCATACCGTGTGAAATCGTCAGAACATGGGTCTCATCACCATACCAGCCCGGAAACGAATAAATTCTGATCTGGTCGTCGGTAAAAGCGGCTTTGGCAAATTCCAGCGCCAGCACGCTTCGTTGCGAACTGCGCGATGACCGACTGCTGGTAGTATTGAATCCGGGCCCACGACCCGGCCCGGCTTTAAGTCGATGCTGTGTTTCGAGACTCTCGCCAAGGCTTTGCACCGAGAAGCGCAGCGTAGCAGGCTTTCGGTCAAGCGCCGCGACCAGCTTCTCTATTTCCCTGAAAAGCTCTTTGTCGTCGGTGTTGACGACAAGTGCATTGATATTCGCCGAAGCGACAAAGGTGCCCTGACCGCCGAAAATACTGGTGCAGACGGCAGCAACCGACTCAGGTCGGGCATAATTGAGCCGGTAAACTCTGATTTCAGCTGCAAAAGCCGACGAAAGCAGAAACACCGCCAGCAAAACTGCTGGCAGTATTCGTAAAACTGATTTAAGCAACCCGGTTCTCAGCCGAAACGCGGGCGCAACAGCCCATGCCCTTCGACAGCTATCTGACCGATACCTCTGCAGGTGCTGCACTTCTGGTTTCCGCGGCAGAATGGACAGATGTCTTTCTCCTTGAACATGTTGCTGGCGGCAATGATGCCTTCGACAAACTTACCAGAACCCCCACAGACAGGACACTTTCCGGTTCCCCGGCACTTGGTACATTCGTGACTCATCCTCGTGCATCCTCCGTATATCTATGTATTATTTTATAACTTTGCTCGAAAAAGTGCAATACCTGTGCAAAAAAATATGCCTGAAGCCATAATTACGGCCTCAGGCTTTCTACGCGCTCTATTTTCAGCGTTTCAGGGCGTTTTTCTCACCAGAACCCAGGTGGTTCCGTGACTGCCTGCTCGACCGCAGGGCAGAAAAACCGTTCCCTTGATGAAGGTTTTCGTCGCTTCGGGGTGCTCCTGGCATTTGTAGATGCCGCCAATTACAACACGTTCACCGGTCTTGCCAGTCATGTCTGTGGCTCCTTGAATAAGATGCAACTTTGATCAGAAGAAACATGAATCGGCATATCTCAGGCGACCGCTGATTAAAGGTTGTTATCTGATGATAGCACATCTGACCGCTCATTGGTCACAAATCGGGCAAGAAACACAGCAACCGCACCCTGATTGGTTTTACCGTTAAAATCCTGGAATTTGTGCTGTTGTTCTGCTTAAACCCCGAGAAAGCCCCTGATGACGACATTCAAAACCGCAAGCAGAAACGAAGCGACCAGCGCCACCTGCTTCGACGACATTTCGAAATCTTCGAGCATTTTGTCGATGGCAATCAGCATTATTGCGGTCAGGCCAAAACTAACGAGGAAAGTCGTCACCAGAATCCCCGAGCCGGCGAGAAGCGGCCCAATTATCGGTACAATCGAAATAACCGAAAGCAGAATGGTGACAATGATCAAAAACGGTGCCACCAGCAGCGTTCCGACAAACATCAGAAAACTGAAAGCCAGCGCCATGATCAGCGCCGTCTTCTCATCTTTGATTTTAAACCCGGGCACCAGCTTCGAAATAAGGTAAAAAGCCAGGGTATTAACACCAACAGTTACAAGAGTTCCCATCAGAATTCCTCCGTATTTTTGAAATCACCGGCCGGCTGGTGACAGCTTTCGGCACGGCACGCAACACACCTCAGCCAGCCTCAGGAAAAAGCCGGCAGAACTCGCGATGAACCGCCTGATCGCTGCTGCTGTCGTCGCCGAGCAACCGATCGAAGCTTTCATAACCCGATACTATTCTATCGACAAAAATCTGCCGTTCGTCAGACCTGAAATGAATACGCCAGCTTCTGAAGCGCAAAATTCCACCCGCATCGGTTTTAACGAATTTGTTACGCGTTGCATCAAAAGGATTATGCCCCAGCTGCGTATCTATGACCCCGGCCAGGTCTACACCCCGACGGCTGAGAAAATCAAGCTGACTGGCAGCAGCAGCGCTGAAGTCGATAGCATATTTTTCTTTGATGACATTTTCGAGCCAGCCACGCCGCGACCCCGGAAAACTGTCATATTCACAGATATAAGGCTTGATATCGAGAACCGGCGTATTGTTCAACAGATCTGAACCAGCGACATAGACGCGGTTGCCGCTGATGCGCTTCAGTTCGACACAGCTGAGCCCGAGCGGATTTGGGCGATAAGGCGAACGGGTCGCGAAAACGCCCTTGCGACCCTGCCCGTCGGAGTATGGCGGATTGGTAAGAGGTTTCCAGCTGCTGTTGTGATGAAAAACATACAGCAGCCAGACCCGGTCGAAACCTTCGAGATCTTTAAGGCCCTGCTCGTAGTTAAAGCCCTTTACCAGCTCGACATGGCCCTCGGATTCAGAAAGAACGCCCTGCATCGGCTGTTCCTGGTGGTAGCCGCGACTGCAGCGCATGTAGCCGATGGGCGAAAAACTGAACATCAGAAGCCTTCGCGCTGCAGACGTTCGGTGAATTTTTCCCAGGCGTCGAACCAGTCGGCCGGCCGCATCATGTGCTCAGAAAGTTCGTATTCGTGATACTCTAACTTTTCAGGTGCACTCTGATACAACGGTCGCAGCTTTTCAGCAAAGCCCCGCACCGCCTCGGGTCTGACGACAGTATCACTGCCGGCAGCAACCATGAACAGAGAAGCCGGAAAAACTTCATCGATATGATCAGCCGGACCACAGGTTTCTGCCGGGCTGGGCGGCAGTAAGCCTGCCGGCTCACGGGTTCTAAAATCAGGCGTGGCGATGAAAGGAGCGATAAGATCAGGCTTCTCGGCCATACGCAGCTGCGTAAACGCCACGTGCCCACCCATTGAAATGCCGGCAACACAGACTTTTTTGCCGCTTTGGCGCAGCTGCTGCATCAGCTGATTGACTTCGGAAGCGTGCTGCAACACGATCGAAAGCAGCAGATGATACCGGGCATGGGCAGCCTGTTCCCTGAATATTTCGAGCAAACCATCCTGGCGCGAACCATGATGCGGCGCATCGACGGCGATGGCGAAGAAGCCCGAAGCTCTGAGGCGCTGGAGCTCAGGCAGCTGAACCTCTTTCGAGACCCCCAGACCGTGAAGAATGATGACGGCAGAATGATGATTCTGGTCACCGGCGCACAGAGCCTCAAGATCAAGCCCGGGAAGATGAAAAGTTCTCTGAAATGCCACACCAGCCTCCGCAAAATTCTGCATGCCGACGGCCAGCTGCAGAAAGGTTTAGAAAATTATAGCACAAAGCATTGAAGAAAACTCGTGCCTGCGCTAGCATTACCCCAGCCCCCTTCAAACTCGCAGTTCAGCAAAATGAGGCGTATGAAGCGGCAGCTCAGACAGGAAAACAATATTTGACCAGATTACACACAGTTAGACAAAGCGTTCCGGCCGTAATTGGCCTGGCGGTGCAGATGCCCGGCCAGCCCGACGCCGAAATCGAACACTCACTCACCGAACTTGCCGAACTTCTCAAAACCCTCGGAGCCCGTATGGTCGGCTCGCTGATTCAGAAGCGCAACGGCCCGTCGCGCTCAAACTACTTCGGCACCGGAAAAATCGAAGAAGTCAGACTCAAAGCCGAAGAGCTCGGTGCAAAATATATCGCCGTCGATGACGAACTGAGCGCCATGCAGATCAAAAGCCTCGAAGCCGGCACCGGCCTGCCGGTCAAAGACCGCACCTCGATCATTCTCGACATTTTCGCCAAGCACGCCTCGACACGCGAAGGCAAACTGCAGGTCGAGCTCGCCATGCACCAGTATCAGCTGCCGAGACTGCTGCGCATGTGGACCCACCTCGAACGCCAGCGCGGCGGTATCGGCCTCAAAGGCCCGGGCGAAACCCAGCTCGAAACCGACCGCCGCATACTCAACATCAAAATCAAAAAGCTGCAGGAAGAACTCGACCGCGTCAGCCGGGCCCGTGAACTGCAGGGGCGTAAACGCAACGACCGCTTTGCGCCGCTGTTTTCACTCGTCGGCTACACCAACGCCGGCAAATCGACGCTGCTTAACGCCCTTTCCGGCAGCAGCGTGCAGATGTGCAACGGCCTGTTCACGACCCTCGACCCGACCGCCCGCCGGGTTGAACTGCCAGAGGGGCACTGGTGCATCGTTTCAGATACGGTCGGCTTTATCCGTAAACTGCCACACGGGCTGGTAAGCGCTTTTAAAGCCACGCTCGAATGCGTCGTTCAGTCAGAGGTCATGCTGATCGTCTGCGACGTTTCTGACCCGCAGTTCCGTGAGCATCTCGCTGCCGTCGACGAGGTTCTCAACCAGATCGGCGCCTCAGATCACGAAAGAATCTACGTTTTCAACAAGATCGACAAAGGCGTCAGCGTCTCAGAAGAACTGCTTGTCGCCGCCTACCCCGATCACATAATGATCTCGGCCGCCGAAGGCACCAACGTCGACCGGCTGAAACACATGATCGAAAAGATCATGCGCCGGAACCGCCGCAATGTCGCGGTTTACCTGCCGGTCGGCTCACCTTATGTCGGCGAAGCGATGACGATCGGGCGCATCTTCTCGCAGGAATGGGGCGAAGGCGAGGTAAAAATCAAAGCCGAACTGCCGGTCAGCTTTATCAACCTGCTCACCGACAATAACCTCAAAGTCGAGCCAATCTAGCCCACTGTCACAAAAGATTTGCAGGGTTTTTCGTCATTCCCGCGCGAGCGGGAATCTCATCGATAAGGCTTAGACCCCTGCTTCCGCAGGGATGACTCAAAAATTGCCGAGCCTTGAACTAATATGTGGCAATTAGTGACTCTGAGCAAAGTTCAAACGCGCACTTAAGCGAGGCTGTATTCTTCGCCTGGCTTGAGAATAAGCACTTCGGCCAGAGCGCCGACCTTTTCCTTGAACGCGACCGGGTCGCTGTTGATCAAGTCGAAAGTGTTGTAATGAATCGGCACCACCCGCCGCGTCTGCACGAACTCAACCGCCTTCGCCGCTGATGCAACGCCCATGGTGTAACGATCACCGATAGGCAGAAAGCTCAGATCGGGCTTGAAAAATTCGCCGATCAGCTTCATTTCCATGGTCAGGCCGGTATCGCCGGCATGATAGATGCGCCGGCCGTCGATCTCGATGACCACCCCGGCCGGGGCGCCCTTTTCCGCAGAATGCAGCGCCGGTACCATGTTGAATTTGACGCCACCGACGGTGACTGTGCCGCCGATGTTCATTCCCTCGGCGGTAATTTTGTGGCCCTGTGCTTCGACAGCCGTTTCGTGAATCGCCACCAGGGTCGCACCGGTCTTTTTGCAGATCGCAAAGGCGTCACCGACGTGGTCACCGTGATAATGCGTGATGAAAACCACATCTACTTTACCGATTCGGTCGACTCCATAGGGGGCAGAAGGGTTGCCACTGATAAAAGGGTCGATCAGAACCGTTTTCGAACCCGAAATCTTCACCGCCGAATGGCCAAGCCAGGTAATTTTAAGCATCTGAATCCTCCTGATTATTGGATCTGGTAAAAGCAAAATCTGGTTTAACCGGTTCGCCGGCAGCCAAAAAAATCTGCAACCTTTTTGTTGCGCCAGACATATATATACCATGTTAAAATGTAGCGGGTTAAGCAACGCCCGAGATATGCAGGGAAATGGCATTTAACTCCTGGATTCCGGGTCTACGCCCGGAATGACGGATATGAATTGCGTCATTCCCGCGCAGGCGGGAATCTTGTTCTGATCAGGATCATTGGCATTGTTAGTGCGATAGCCACGCCTGAATATTCCATGCAAGAGTTGTATCAGGATCTGAAATTGGACGCAAAGGCAAGAACAGTAGCAAAAAGAGTTTCCCCACGACTGCAGGGGAAGGCCCCGACTCACTCCCCGACCGACCGCCGCGGCTTTCTGCTTGGCGTCGTCCTGCTCATTTCGCTGCTGATGGCGGTTTTCATTTTTTCGTTCAACAGCATCGTCAGACAGCGCAATACCCAGGCGCATCATCTGATGATCTCGGAAACGGCGAACTATCTCGCGATTTCCGGCCTGCGTCTGCTGAGCGACAAGCTCGGCAGCTCGTTCGAAACCACCATAAAGACCAGCTGCCCGCAGCTGTTCGACCAGCCGGCAACCTCTCTCGGCAGCAGCATCGATCTGGCCGGCGCCAGTTCGATCTGCGGCAATGTGCAGAATGATTTTCAGAATTTTCTCAACACCCTCGACGAGCTCAAGGAACCCGGCATTCTTGGCGCCTACCCGACCTGCCTCGGCATGGAAATACGCCTCGAAAACCTGCAGGCACTCACCCCCGACACCACACCAGAACAGTTTCAGGCCGGCCGTGACCCGATCGAAAAATGTGGTCAGCTGGTCGTCAAATGCACTATCGAATATCGCGGTCTGAAGCGCCAGGCGACCCTGTCGCGGCAGTTTCGCGTCGTCAGCATGATCCCCGGGGCTTACAACCGCTTTTCGCTGTTCGTCAAAAAAACGCCTTACCCCGACTCATACAATGCGCTTGGCGTTAAGTTCGACGGCACCGTCGACACGGCATACGCGCACCCGCCCGCAGCCGGCAAGACTTTTACCGGCCCGCTGTTCGTTTTTAACGGCACCGATTCGGCAGCGGTAACCTCGACGATTCCGGAGCGCACCGAAATTAACGACAAAGAACACCTGCGCCAGCGTGGCTGGGTGTTTCTCGGGCCGGCCGGCGCGGCTGCCGATGAGGCAGTTTTCATCAAGATACCCTCAGGCTTCGAACCGGCGGCCGGCGGCCATTTTATGCTCGGCTGGCCCTCGGTCTCGGCAATGCCGGTGCTGGCACCAGAACTTATCGAAGACAACGTAAATTTTGCGCCGCAGAGTGATTTTCCGCCGCATGAGTATTCGCTCGGCGCCAAATTTCAGGGTTTTTACACCTGGGAAGAAGGCAACCAGTATGGTGCCGGCGGCAAGAATCTCTGGCCCGGCCTCGCAGCCGGTTCGAGCTTTGTGCCATCTGACCATCTGCGTTCGGCGTCGAGCTGGGTCTACCCATACGGCGGCCAGAACAAGGAATCGCGCACGCTGGTCGTCGGGCCGGTTCTTGCCGGCATGCTCAAGTTCTTTTTCATGCGCGGCCGCAATACCAGCACTTCTGAAGAATACAAGGGTCTCTGGACAAGCATGTCTGAAAGCATTTTCAACACCAAGGTCGCCGCCAACCACACCCTGCAGAGTTTTGCCGGCATGTGGGAAGGCACACTGGCGCCGCCGATCAACGGTCTCGATTTTTTCAGAAGCGGCTATGAAAGTTTCAAAAAGCTGATGCCGTATAACAGCCTGCCAGACCCGACCCCGCCGCTGCCCTCGAACGGCATCGCCTTCAATCTGCTGTTCGATTTCATGAAGTATCAGCGCGACGTTTACCCGCCATTGAACGGAGTGCCGGGTATTGCAGCGGCCGCCTACGATGCCGAAAGATTTCTCGTGCCACGGGCCGAAGAGATGCGCAACTGCGCCGTCAAGGGGCTGCACCCGCACGACGAAATGGGGATTTTCTTCGAAGAAAACGGCCAGTATGACCCGAACAGCAGCCCCGACAACTGCTACTTCATGGGCAACCTGACCGGCATCACGGTTTACGATTCAAATCTGCTCTCGAACAGAATTACTCACAAGCTCGACCTGCGCAAATGCGACAACACCGCCGAAGAGCAGGAAGCGATGGAAAAATTCCTGTTCAAACAGGTTGGTGGCGCCGCCAGTGGCGTTAACGAAACCGACAAACCCGGTATTTTTCTGATCACCAGACGCAACGGCGTCAGCGACAGCTATGCTGATGCACTCGTCTTTTCAAGCCGCCAGGTCAAGCTGGTCAAGCCTCTCATCGTCATTGTCGACAAGGGCAGCCTGATTCTGCGCCACGATATTACCGGCACCGTTACCGACGGGGCGCCGGCCACGCTTTGTTCACTGGCGCTGATCAACGGCCATTTCTTTATCGATGGTGCCGGCAGCGTCAGAACTCTGCACGCCAGCCTGGCATCGCTGCATCCGGCTTCCGGCCGTCTGCTCAGGCCGCCAACCGTCAGCGTCAGCTCACCCGGGCAGTTTAAAATCCACGGTGGTCTGGCTTTGACCGAAATCGGCCTCTACGAAAACCCGATGAATGACCCGCTCAATCACCTTGGCACGACGATGAGTCACTTCACCGAAGGCGGCGAGATTCATTACAACCCGCGCTTCAATCCTTCCGGCCCAGCCGTCGTCGATTCGAGAGTCTTCGTTCTCGAAGACACCGCCGGCAAGCTCAGCATAGAAGGAGCCGGCTCATGAGTGCAAAAAACGGGCTGTCGATGGTCGAAATCATGGTGGCGGTCGTTATCATCGCCCTGTCGGTCGGGCCGCTGATCGGCCTGCTGAGCTCTTCAAACCGCATGAGCAACGCTTCGATCTACGAAGAAATGGCCGTACACTACGCCAGAGAACTTTCTGACCAGCTCATCAGCCTCAGCCCGAAGTTCTCTGACATCGTCAATGACGCCAGAGCCATGACCGGAGATTCAACGCTCACTCTGGCCACGATTCTCAACGATGCCACTTTCAAAAGCCAGCTCGAGGAACACGCAGATGAATCTTCGGCGCTGCCATTGTATGCCAGCGGCAACCAGCTGCCGGTGCGGCTGATCATCTCGCCGCTCGACAAGGCTTTCAGCCGGCGCCGCATTACGGTAAGCGAGATGAACACGAGCGGCAACAGTGTTTTGAAAACTGACAGATACTGGAAAGTTAAAATCGAACTGGCCTGGAAAGACCAGACTTCCGGGCGTGACACCCCGCGCGAGGTTGTCATGGCAATTTTTCTCAAGGAAGGATAAGACGGATGGGCAATCTGCAACGGCAGCGCGGCTTCACTTTCGTCGAGGCGATTATCGTCACGGTCATTGCCTGCAGCATGATGATCGTCATTCAGAGCCTGTTCTCGCACACGGTCAAAGTCACGATGAAAGGGCAGGACAACCTCGATTCGATCAGAGCCGCCAGTCAGCTGTTTTCGAGCCTGCGCCGCGACATGCTGCAGTTCGTTTCGCTGTCGACCGGCGGCGCCCGGGCAACCATAGCGCTCGGCAGTTCCGAAATTCCTGATACGGCCACCTTTTCGACAATTCTCACTCTGAAGAAGCAGACTGACCGTATTACCTACACGCTGGTCGAAAATGGCGGCAAAAATTACATCGAGCGGGTGCTGCAGACGCCGTCGAACCCGGCGCCACAGCGAAAGCTCTTCGGAGTGCCGCGCATGAAAGACTTTGGCGTTCTCTATGTTCTCAGCCCGAACAAGGTGAATTCACTCGTTAAAAACGTCGGGCAGCTGCTGGTAAAAGTGACGGTCGATTCAGAAGATGCGAGGTTTCCGTCAAAAGAAGTGAAGCTGACTTCGGTGTTCTTTTCTGACCGTCTCGCTGACAGCGACTGGAATTATCTCGATTTTTAAAATTTTTGCAACCTTTGCGCCGGCTCAGGCATATTGAAAATTAGTTGAGGTGGAAACGAAAATGAAAACAGAAAGCTCGAAACTCAAGGCTGTTTTGCTGTTGGCCCTGTTGAACCTGCCGGCCATTTTTGGTTCTGCTGTCTGCTCGGCGCAGGTCGCTTCTTCGAGCCAGTCGACAAATGCCACCGAACCCGTACAGGTCGAAAGCAGTTCGGCCATGCAGCAGAAAGGCGCACCGCCCGCTGCACCGCAGGCACAGGCCGAAAACTCGCAATACACCCAGAGCCCTGATTGCATGAGCCTTCAGGAAATCATCGAAGTTTACAACAAGCGCTATTGCCCGCCTGAAAAACCAATTGAAGAGATCACCGACTTTACCATGGCCCGCCTGGTCAAGGCCGAAATGATCAAAAGAACCGATCTCGACAGATACCGCGATCTGGTAATGGTCAATGGCAAGGTCTACACAAAGAAAGATCCGAAGGGCGACCAGCAGCCTGATCCGAAGCCACTCGGCAAAGCCGGCAAAAATCTGCTGGGTGACCTGAAAGTCGCCTGCGAACAGCTCGAACAGAAGCAGACACGCGGTGAATCAGACGGAAACAAAAAACCCGAGCAGATTCTTGAACTGAAGAGGCGCAGAATCACCTATCGTGACAAAGAAAACCAGCTGCGCGAAATGGAAGTCTATTCGCCGCCGAAGTTTCCGGCTAAAAAGAAACCGCTGGCCGGTAAAAAAGGCAAAAAAGTGCCCGATTACGCGACTTCGATTCTCGTTCCCAAAAATCAGCAGGGAAACAGCAAGGATATATCTGCTTTTGACAGCATGCCGTCAGCCGATGCATGGGTTGACGACAACGAAGCCAAAAGCAGTAAATGATTTACACAGGAGGAGTTCAGGAAATGTTAAAAAAATGGTTGTCTCTCGTTCTGGCCGTAATGATGGTGATTGCCTCATTGCCGGCTTTTGCCCAGACTTCAGATGCAAACCCCGGCAGTGACGGGCAGCAGGTGGTAATCGACGAAACCGCCGACGGTTCCGACAGCGATGGCGCTGTCAGCGACGACAATGATGATGAAGCCGCTGTCAGCAATATCGACGAAAACAAAATGCAGGCCGATGGTGTCGCTGACGTAGAAAACAGCAGCAAGGCACAGATCACCGCCCCGGAAAAAGACAACCTCGGCAAATTCCAGAAAATGCGCGCCGAAATTCAGAAGCTGATCAAGCAGCGCTTCTTTGCCCGTGCCAACACTTTGATCGACAAGGTTCGCGCTGAAGTAAAGAGCAGCCGCCTCACCGACGAACGCAAAAAAGCTCTGATGGCCTCACTCGAACGCCGGGAAAGAGCAACCATGCACAGCGTTCAGGGCGAATATCAGAAGGCCGCCAATGCTATCAGATCGGCCATTTCGCTGAATGAACTGAAGGGTGACACCGACAGACTGCTGAAGACCCAGGAAAAGGTCAGCACGCAGAAAGAATGGTTCGACATCCGCGCTAACTATGAAAAAGACCTCACCAAACTTCTTGAAGCCAAACAGCCACTTCTCAAGGAAAAGCTCGCCGTTCTCAGACAGCTCGATTCAAAGAGAAAGCTCAGCAAAGAAGAAATCAGCAAACTGCAGGCCTCTCTCAAGCAGATCAACGAGCGCCTCGCGCCGCTGAACAAGAAGATTCAGGAAACCCACCGCGTGTTTGCCGTCAAACGCGACAAAATGCGCAAAGAGGGCATCGTGCTCAATTCTGCCCAGCATCGCAAGCTTTTCCCGCTTGTGATGAAGAGAATGCTCGTCAGATTCGGCAACTACAACCTGCATCGCCAGATCGCCCGCCACCTGAGCAACATTGCCGAAACCAACGAAACCAGCTGGGAAGGCCTGAAAGAAAATTTTGCCAGACTGCAGAAGCTGCAGGAAAAAGTCTGGGACCTGCGCAAGCAGCTCGACGCTCTCGCCGGCAAAGCCCCGCTGTCTGAAGAAGACTACAGAAAAGCCAAAATTCTCCGCGATCAGCTGGAAAAAGCCATCGCCGCCTGTGAAAAGGCTCTTGGCAAGGTTGAAGATGCTTTTATCGATCAGAAGGTATTCGGAAAACTCACAGACAAAGAAAAAGCTGAATTTGTAAAACTGTTCAGAGACGTCTGGAGCCGCGACAAGGAATTCGACAGTCTGAAGCCTTCTCTTGAAGAGCTTTATGAAAAGATTTTCGAACGCCCGATCATTATTGACGACCCGAAACCTGAACCGCAGCCGATGCCGAAACCCGAACCGGGCAAACCTTCACTCGAAGGCGAAGGCTACATCATCAAGGAAGGCAACGTGTTCCTGCTGCGCTTCGGCGACAAGATTCTGTGGCCGAACAATCTGCCCGCCAGATATATGGTCAACAAGCTCGAAGTAAAATTCGGCGCCGAATTCATCCTCAGAGCTGCCAACCAGCCGACCAACGAGTTGCCGCAGGTTGACGAAAACGGCAGACCGGTAGACGCCTGGTGGAAGAAATACCCCGAAATCAGCTTCACCTATATTCATGCCCCGCAGCTCCCCGACGAGCCGTTCAAGCGCGACAGCGACATGGCCACTCCGACTCAGGTTATCGAAGAAAACCTCGACAACCAGAACAAGCCGGCCAATCTGATGAACGCGTTCTGATTCTGTAACCGACCCCGGCCGGCCTTGCTGGTCGGCCGGGGTTTTCATTCAATAAATGGCCAGTTCTCCCGAAAACACAGATGAAAAGTTGCTGATCGCAGATACCTTGCGCGGCAATCATGAGGCTTTCCGACCGCTGGTTGAAAAATACTGGGGTCTGGTCAGTTCGATAGTTCAGAAGTATATAAAAAACCGGGAAACCGCCGCCGACCTGTGTCAGGAAGTATTCATAGCAGCCTTTACCGGACTGCCGCAGTACCGGCATGATTTGAGCTTTTCGCCGTGGCTGGCCAAAATTGCGGTCAACAAGGCCCTCGAACATCTGCGCCGCGAAAACCGGGCGCCGTTTGCCGATTTCGATCTCAGCAACATTTTGAGTCAGGCTCTTTCGCCCGACGAAGTGCTTGACCAGAAGCAGCTTTTCGACGACTGCATCGCCTGTCTGCCTGAAAAACTGCAGATTCTCTTCATTCTCAGGCACGGTCTTGATTTTTCGTATGAAGACCTCGCCTACGTTCTTGATATGCCGGCAGGAACGGTAAAAAGCATCATGTTTCGCATGCGCAGTCAGCTGCGAAGCTTTCTCGAAAGCCGCGAACAACGTGAAAAGGCACTTGCCGGCAGGGAGCAGGAATTCGATGTCTGATAACTGTCTGAGTCAGGAAAAAATACAGGAATACCTCGAAAAAACGCTGGCAAACAGCGAAGCGGAAAAGGCTGCCCGACACATAAACTCATGCCCCGCCTGCCGCAACGAAGTTGCAGCCTGCGAAGCATTTCTGCAAAGGGCAACGCTGAGCGCCAGACGCCAGGTTTCGACTACAGTGCCACCCGGCCGGCTCGCTGCAATAATGTCACAGATTCAGATAAACAGAAACAGCAGCAAAAGCAGCAGTCGCGAAAAACTGGCAAACCAGTCAACCGGCTTTATATGGCAACTGAAATACATTCTGGCGCCGGCGATGATCGCCGTATTTCTTGCAATAGGTCTTTCCTGGCACAGCCCGGAAAATTACCCGGCGCTGCCCGAACCTGAAAAGCAGGCGTTTTCGCTGGCACACAACACTGCCGAAATGCCTTTTTCGACCGGTCCGGCCGAAGTGGCACCCGGCAGCCTGAAACCTGGCACCAGGAGTATCGGGCTCGGCAAAGAAATCATTTTACCTGAAGGAGCGATGCTGCGGGTCGGCGTCGACCAGCATAAATTCCTTTTTTCCGGGCCGACCACCTTCACTTTTGAAGAAAAGGTGGTCAGGGTGGCAAAGGGTGTTTCCAGCTTCGTTCTTGTCGGCGATCACGCCGGGTTCAAGGTCATCACGCCAGATGTCACCGTCGAACCGCTTGGCACCAGCTTCGCAGTCGAAGCGAAAAGCTGGGGTACAAAAATCACCCTGCGCACCGGCAGACTCGATCTGATCAGCTGCAGCGGCATCAAAAGACAGCTGCAGACGCCAGACGATATTTACATCAGCTCAACCGGCGCATTTTCAGCCGACATGCCGCAGCCAGGCAATTCGCCTTTACCGCCGGAAGCGCCAAATCAGCCCGCACCGGCCACGAATGACCAGCCCGCCGGCAATTCCCCCGGCAAACTCATCGACTCATTCTGACCAACGTCATTCCCCGCGTTTCTTCGTCATTCCCCGCGTTTCTTCGTCATTCCCGCGCAGGTTTCCGTCATTCCCGCGCAGGCGGGAATCTTGTCTTAAGCTTCTTAGATCCCTGCCTTCGCAGGGATGACGCCAGTTAAAACTCCCCGGCCCCTGAGCCTGTCGAAGGGCCGAGGGGGCGCGAAGCCAGCCACTGTTCAAGGTGCTGCAAAGCCTCTGCAAAGCCGGCACGGCCGTAGCCAAAACGCAGATACTGTTTCTGCATATCGAAGAAATTACCCGGAATCAGCATAACGCCGGTCTCGGCAACCAGACGGTCGCAGAATTCAAGCGCATCCCCGCCAAGAAATTCAGGAAAAGTCGTGGTGCCGGCTCTGGGACGCTGCCAGGCGAACAGCTGCGGAAACCGGCCGAAAAAGCCGGCCAGCAAGTCGAGGTTCGCAACCAGGCGCTGGCGTTGCCGTTCATAGATTTTTTCACAGTTGCGCACGGCGATGCGGGCGAGAAACTCGCTCGGCGCACTGTTGCAGATCGTCAGGTAATCTTTGAAAGTTGCGAGACGGTTATAAACTTCGGCATCGCGGGTGGCGACCCAGCCGATGCGCAGGCCCGCCAGGCCGCAGTTTTTGCTGAGGCAGTTCAGCGAGATCCCCTTTTCATAATGATCGGCCATATTCGGCAGCCGGGTAGCCGGATCGTGCTCCGAGCCCCGGTAAACCTCGTCACAGAACAGCCATAAACCGTGTTTTCGCGCGATATCGATGACGCTTTGCCAATTGGCGCGGTCGAAGAGGTAGCCGGTCGGGTTGTGCGGCGTACAGATAAGTATCGCCTTTGTTTTCGGGTTGATCAGGCCTTCAAGCTGGTTCAGGTCGGGTGCCCAGCCATTCTTCGAGTTGCCCGGCCAGCGCGTCACATTGATATTGCGTGATTCGGCAACCGCATAATGCGACTGATATCCCGGAAAATGCACGATCAGATGATCTCCCGGGTTGAGAACCGCATGCATAAAGGCAAAAATCGGCTCTTCGGCGCCGGTGAACACAAGAATCCGGCCGGCATCGACCCGTTCGTAATGCCGGGCGATTTCGGCGCGCAGAGCCGGATCACCAAGGCTTTCGGTATAACCGAGCCAGACTTTTTTAAACTCTTCTTCGGCCCCCGGTTCAAAGGCGAGCAAATC
>Ga0208822_1001145_pt1 | contig 19240 bp, 15 predicted proteins | sample AD_STIC08_MetaG_FD_184435 | JGI IMG/M metagenome (GOLD analysis project Ga0208822, IMG submission 184435) | Active sludge microbial communities of municipal wastewater-treating anaerobic digesters from USA - AD_STIC08_MetaG (SPAdes) (version 2) | ecosystem: Engineered > Bioreactor > Anaerobic >...
CCAGTACTTCACTCAGGGTGATGCGTTCGCCCACGGCCCCGGCGTCTGTCCCGGTGATCACATCGCCGAGATCCGGAAGGGTTGGCGAGGAGGGCTCGCCAGGATCTCCGTCAGCAGTCACCAGAGCGAGCCATGCCGCGCAGTGGCGGGCACGCTCCTGCGCCAGCGTGCGCGGCCCGGTGCGCCGCCACAGAGCGAGGGCGCGGGTCCATGCCCCCCGGGCCGCCATCGCCACGGTGTCGTCGGGCCAGGCCAGGGCCACTCGGGACGCACACAGCGCACGCCCGGTCCACCGCCGTGCCGCCTCGACGGCGGGGTCGACCCCCACCAGAGGAGCGTGATGCATTCCAAGGTCGTGAACGTCGACCACGAGCGTTCCCTGACGCAGGGCCGCGGCCAGGGCGTCGGCTCCCGGTCCCCGTACCGTGGCGGAGGCGGTCAGGTCACCGGTGTCCGGGTGTGGGGAAAGCAGGACCTCCAGCAGTGGAAGAGGCCAGGCCGGCGTGTGGATGCTGCACGCCGCGGCCCGTCCGGTAGCCCACCCGGCATCCGACACTGCCCGGATGAGCACGGCCGGGGACATCGGGGGCAGGCCTGTGTCGCCCACCAGCGGCTCCGGCAACCCGCGAGTCGCCACGACGGTCACCAACGCCCCGTCAGCAGGGTCGGTTTGTACCGTCCAGGTGATGCTGCCCTCGTCCCGGGACACGAAGCCGCCAGTGTTGCGAGACCACTCTGCGGTCGCCGAACCGGTGTACAGGACGCCCTCGTCCGCGGTCCCGGCATGTGGGGCCGCTGCTGGAGTGCACGCATCGAGGAGGGCCTCACTCACGAACGCCCGTCCCTCGCTGTCTCGTGAGGATGCCGTGACCCGTTCGATTGCCGCCATCAGCTGCGGCCGGGCGGCATCCGTCACCGGGAGGTGCCGGGTGATGGCCCGGGACGCGTCGACGAGCCGCCTGACGACCGCCGAGGGCGCGTGCCCTGAGACCGCGGCAGGGAGCGCAGCGAGCATCGGCCCGGCATACCCGGCGATGGCGAGAGAGGCTTCGTCTGAACCCTCCAGCATCACCAGGCATGAGTCGATCGCGACGATGAGCTCTGCGACCAGCACCGTCGAGGGCATCGGCCAGGGGGCACTGCAGGCCAGCCAGATCAGGTGACCGAGGTGGCTCAAGTCCCGTAGCTCGGGTCCCGGCACCCACTCGATGTCGACCGCTTCCTGAGCGTGCTGCTCCGGGTCGAGCACGTGGTCGGCCACCGTGGAGCCGTACAGGGCCCGAACGACCTCGACGGCCTCGGAGACTTCCGAGACCTCAAGGCCCGGAATGCAGTGGGGCGTCGTCGGATCCACGAGCATCGTCGAGCCGGGCAGGTTGAGCCGAGCCACCCCGGCAGCGGAGATCGAGTAAGGGCCCACCCGCAGCACACCGGTCGTCAGCCGCCGCACGCGAACGGTGCCGTCCTCCCATCTGCCGGTCACGATGCCCCCTCGTCGGGCCACCGAGCGCCGGGGACGACCTCGCGACACCATCGGGCGAACTCGTCGGGGGACAAGTAGGACTCCGAACCCGTGGCCACCAAGTCACGATACGTCGCCTGCCAGCCTGGCTTCAGGGTCAACAAGGCGGCGGCGACATCGGGGTGGCCCATGAGGAGCTCACAGGTCCTGTTCCGGGTGTTGAGGAACACCGTCGCCGCAAGAACCGCCGGTGTCGTCAGGTCCGGCTCGGATGCCGCTTCCACGCCGGGTTCGCCGCAATGGTCGTCCCAGCCCCGATACGCCGCGGGAACAGCCCTGTCCAGCGCGACAGACACTAGTGCCTTGAGGCTGCACGAGCAGATGTGCTCCTCGACGTAGAGCTCGAGGCCATGCAGCGCCTTCCACACCCGTCGGGTGACGACCCGGGCCACCCGGTCCAACTGCCCAGCGAGAAGGGTGGGGTCCAAGCCGTCAAAGGCGACATGCATCCCCACCATGTCGGGTAACTCCTGCGTCGCGCGCGACTGACTGCGCCGAGGGTAGCGCCGCTGCAGTACCGTGCGGACAGTCTCTGCAATGTCCACCTCGGCGACCCCGCTCAACGGTACGCATCGCCGAGACAGGTCTTCTCCCACAGCGGAGAGGGCTCCTTCGCCATCGAGGGCCAAGCCCTGGAAGGTGCCGCGCAGCACGGTTCGGTGGCTATGCTGCTCCAGCCCGTAGGGCAGGCATGCCCGGTCGATCTCTTCGGCCGCAACATCACGGCTGGTGCTACGCAAGGTGACCGTCTGGGTGCACCGTGCGGCCCGGGATCGAAACGGCACAGGTTGCCCACGTGCCGGTGGGCGGTACGAGGCGTAGCGGCTGTACACGCTCCGGTCGGTTCCGCAGGCATCGGTCTCCAGGACACCGCGTCGGGTCAGTGGCGGCCTCTCGTCATGTCCCAGCAGGAGTCGGGACGGCGGGTATGCCGCGAGATTGAGGGCACCCCGGCATCTCCACTGGGTGTCGTACTGGGGGCCGAAGTGCTCCTCGAACTGCTCAGCCGTCCACCGCCGCGGCACACCGGCAAGGACCTTGTTCGTGATGCGGTCGGCTGCACCAACCAGTTCTGCGGGGGTCGGCACTCTCCCTTGCCGACGGACATGGTTTGTCGCGGCAGAGGTACACCGGCCCGAGAGCTGATCCAGGGAAACCGCGACCCCGGCGGCTTCACACTGTCTCGCTACCTCGGTGAGCAGGTCAGCCGTCATCGTGGCGATGAGCACCAGCGGACCGGTCAGGCGGACGAGAACCTCCCGGGCGACTGCCTCCTGGCGGGCGCTGAGCAGGTCGTTGTGGGAGAAGACCCGAGCCTCGCCTCGGATGGCGAACTCGGCGTCGAGCATCCGCAGTGCCGAGCGCGATAACTCGCTGCGCTGCACCCCGCTACCCCACCCCGTGAAGTGGGCGAATGTAGGGCCTCGCAGAAGGTCCTGGACAAGCGATCTTGCACTGCAGCGTCTCACTCGATCGCCTCGCTCGTCGGGAAGGCAGCAGGCTGCCGTCGCTCGTCTGGCCGCCCTCACCGTAGGCCGGTCATGGCCACTCGCGCAGCCTGTTCGCACTTGGTTCTGACGGACGTCGGCGCGTGGCCCCAGCCCCATCAGGGAGCCCGATGAGGACAGACTTGGCAGATTGTTGGCACAATGCCCTCCGCGACGACAGCTGTCGACGGTTCGAACCTAGTTTCCAACCATGACGTCAGTGCCCAACCCAGGGCTCACGAGCCCTGGACACAGTGCCCGGTTCACGACGATCCTGCCGCTCAGCCAGCTTGCGGCGGTGTGTTGGCAGGCCACCTCCATGGAGCGGCGTGCGGCGCACGGCCGCCACGGCCGACACAGATGCCCCACGGCGCGCGTCCCGTACGGCGAGGCAGACCCGGCGGGTGGCGCCGTCCACGAGACCTGCTTGACCGATGACTGCCTTGACCTATTCCACGAGGTTCTGATGGGTGTCGGGGCACGATTGGAGCGTCGCTGGGGCACCGAGCCTGCTCCGAGCGACGCAGTTCGGTACGCGGCTTCGATCGTGCCAGGGCTGCTGGTCGACCGTCAGCGCGCAGCCCGGGTAGCGAAGGGCTGGGCTGCCAAGCCGGCTCGGGCCGACGGCATGGCCGGGACGGTGAACCGGGAGTTGCTGGCCACCGCGCCCGACGAAGCCAGCGGCGAATGGTACGTCATCCTGTTTCGGATTATGAGGTCCTACGCCAACCATGACGGCCGGTGCAGTGCAGTGTGGCCAGTTGACGGCCTGGCGCAGGAGAAGGTTCGTTTCCTCGATGCGGCTAGGGCCGCCGCAGGCCTCACCACGGTCCGTGACGACATCGCGCACGTGCTGGCGATCGCGCAGGACGCTGCCGGTCGGGCATGGGTCAGCCAAATGATCTGGCAGCCACTCATGTCAGGTGTTGCCCCCACGACAGTCCCTGACGACCTCCTGGCCCCTGACGGTGATCTCGAGGACCAGGTGCTGAGCGCCTGGTTCCGCGATGAGTACCTGACCCGTCGTCGTCAAGGGCTGCCTGTGAAAGCCTCCTTCCGCGCTGCGGCTGCAACGATCACTGACCGCGTCGTGCCCGACCCGAATACCGATCTCCTCGGGGTGCTGCATGACATTGACTGGGCCGCCGCGCTATGACGATCCCCCACTGCACACAGCACCGAGCGATAGCACCTCACCCCGCTGAACAGAGACCCGTCAGGCTAAGTTCCCGTGCTCGAGCGTTTGTGGGCGGGAGAGCAGGTCGGCCCGGTCCGCGGCTCTGTACCCCGCCGACCAACCCTCCACGTCGGAGGAGCCGCCGAGGGGCTTGGTCACGAGCCGCGGGAAGAGCTCCCTGACGCGCTCGTCCACCTCCCTCGCGCGCTCGGCAAGCACCCGCACGAGGACGCCGCCACGAGCGGCTTCCCCACCAGAACCGGCCGTGCGACGGACCTCGGGGTTGCCGACCTCGGGGTCGGTGGCCTCGGCGGCGGTGGTCGCCTCGGCGGTGGCTTGCCGCAGCCGGGCACCGATGCGGTGGGCGTAGGCCGTGAGGAAGGACTGGCGGAAGGCCCTCGTGCGCGACTGGCCGTGGTGGTCAACCCGGCGCCCCTCCGCGGTCATCGCCGCCGTCGCCTGCACGAGCAGGGAGGTGAAGATCGTCTCGGTCGCGGCCTGGTCGGTCTCGAAGCCGATGACGGTGACGAAGCCCAACCCGCTGCTCCACACGGTGCGACACCGGTTGGCGTCGGCGACCGCGGCGAGGAGCAGGACCTTCGGCCCTTCGTACGGACGGTCGATGCCGATGCGTCGAGCCGCGGGTGGACTCGCCGAGGTCGGCTCGGTCGCCGCGAGCATGGCCGCGTCGATGCTGTGGCGCGCCATGAGGGCCTGCGCACCAGCCGTGAAGGTCTCGGCCTCGGGCTCGAAGGTCGTCGACTCAGCCTTGGCGAGCAGCGCCCGAACCCGGCTGAGCACCCGTTCCTCGACCTGAGGGCGCGCACCCCCGGGTCGGGTGGTGTGGTGGGCGGAGCCCGGGAGCGGGTCGAGCAGCTCGAGCGGTGGAAGTTCGGCGAGCGCGACGGCGACCTGCAGCGCGGCCGGCACCACGGCATCCAGGCCGGTGGTGCTTCGTGCCGCGCGGGCGGCGACGGGGTCGGTATCGGTGGCCCACCACGCCCGAGCCCCGATCTCGCGCAGCTGAGCGAGCCAACGTGGCGCGATCGTCGACTCGGCGAAGCCGCCCAACTGGTGCGCCATTGCGTCGCCGAGCACGAGCTGGGCCAGCTCGCCCCGCTCGCGACCGAGGAGGCGATGGAGATCGGCAGGTTGCCAGCCTCGCTGCCAGGCCATGGCCACGCAGTCGGTGAGCAGGGTGGTCAGGCGCCTCGTGACGACGTGGCGACCCGGGGCCGTGTGCGCCGTCGCCAGCAGCCGGGTGGCCGCCGCCCCGGACCCGTAGCGATGAATCCGCAGGTGGGCCACGGCCTCGACGACGTCCGCGGCCACCTGCTCCTCGAGTGTTCGCGGCGGCTGCATCCGCTCGTTCACGCGATGACGCTGCTTGTCGCCACCCCAAGACTCGCCACCCCATGACGTTCCTGCCCTGGCTGCTCGGCGTCTCTGGCTGTTCGTTCCCATCGTGATCCCCCTTGGTCGATACGTCCTGGGAGCACTGTGCCAACCGCCACCGACACACCCCCGTCAGGGCGTGGCATCCGGCGGCGGGTACGGGCTGCGCAGGTCGAAGGCGTGGGCGGTGGCGTCGTGGACCCGACGGTGGCGCACGCGCTCCTCGGCCTCGTCGGTGGTCGGCCGGTGACCGGCCTCGACCCACCAGCACACGGCGTGAGCCTCGGTGATCGGCACGAACCAGTCGCGTCGTCGGCGAAGGTAGGCCACGTGGTCGCCGCCGAAGACGAAGGCCCGCAGCGACTCGGCATCCGCCCAGGTGGACAGGTTGACGATGACGCCCGAGTCGCCCTCGGTGTGGTCCCACTCGAACGCGACGACGTCGGTGGCATTGCCGTTCTCGCTCTGCAGCCGCCACCGGAACCCGGGTGAGGCCTCGGCCTCGGCATTGACGTGCTCGTGGGCGTCGACGAACGGTTGCAGCTGAACGCTGTCGATGGGGGCCGCGAGACGCGCGACGTTGACCTGGGCCAGCTCGAAGGTCGGTTCGCCCTCGGACGAGGTGACGTTGCGTGCCATCGTGTCAGCGGCCGTGGCGGTCCGGCCGCTGCCACGGCCAGTCGGTCGCGATCCACGACGCAACGGCATCCGCAAGGGGTGCGTCGAGCGCCGCGCGGTCGGCGCGCACCCAGGACTGGACCGAGATGTCGTGTGCCTCGGACTCCGGTGGGTACAGGTACACGCAGCCGATGACCTGCGCGCCCGTCGGATCCAGGACGGTGAACGTGAACCCGGTGCGGTCCTCGAAGTCGGCCGCGTGGCGAACCAGATCGGCGCGGTTCGCCTCGTGGCTCAGCCCGCCGATGGGTGGCCACTCACCGTCGGGGTACCCGGGCGTGGCTCGGATGTGCTCGATGCTCGAGGTCCACGCCGCCAGGTCTGCGTCGTTGTGGCTCGGGCCGAGCGGCTCCAGGCGGAAGTCAGCGGTCACGAGTGACGTCGGCGGCTCGAAGCCGTCCGGGACGAACGGGTGCGTGGACATCCCGGGAGACTACGGCCCTCGCCGAAGGCGGGTGGACGATCATCGGGTGACCGGTTGGCGCAGGATGGTCCGCAGCCTGTCCGGGGCGGTCCGGCGGGCGTCGCTGAGGTAGATCTCGTGGTGCCTGCCCCTCATCCGCAGCGACTGCGATGGGATGAACTCATGGTGCAGGGCATCGAGCACCAGCGCCTCGTCGTCGTAGGACCCGATGTGCAGGGTCTGGACGCTGAGTCCCTCGTCGAAGCGTTCGAGGCGCACGGCATCCAGCATCGGCGCCACACCCTTGCGGGCGACGGTGTCGGATGCCGTGGCCCAGTGTTCCTCGGTGAGCCAGTCGGGCACCACGTTGAGCAGCGTCCAGTGCCAGCGGGACTTGTCGCGGGCGGTGGTGAAGGTCGCCATGTCGTCGGACGACCAGAGCGCCTCGAGCGGCATCACCGTGTAGTCGCAGCCCAGCTCGCGCTTGCTGAGGAACTTCAGGGCATAGGCGAGGGGAAAGATCGTCGCGACGGCATCACGGTAGGCAGTCGCCGTGTTGGGGTCGCCGTGTCCGTCGATCATGAGCATCTTCACCGGCGGAACGGTGACCACCTCGAAGACGCCGCGGCGGGCGGCATACGTGCCGATCTCCGCCTTGAGGTCGGCCTTCACCCGCGCACCCCGCGGGTGGTTCGACGCCATCGGCCCATGCTGAACCGTAGACGCCAAGGCCCACGCCACGCACCCGCACCGCCCTCCGTGGAACGAGCGAGCGCAACACGCCGTGTCGGACAAACGCGACACAGCATGTTGCGCTCACTCGACTGGCTCGGAGCCGCGCGACGGCCGGCAGCAGCCCCAGACGTTCTCGCCCTGCCTGCATCACGGGCCGGCCGACCATGCGTGCAGATCCACCAGCTGTCGTTAGGTATGCACGCATCGAGCCGACCACTCCAGCCGCCACCTGAGCCTGCGGTCAGCGGGTTGGGGTGACGCCGAACAGGCAGGCTCGGGCCAGCCGGGTCACGAGCGCCGGATCGACCGATCGGTGACACCCGGCGATGTCCTCCAGTGCCCCGACCGTCACGGCATCCAGCGAACCAGCCGAAGGCCCGGCGCTCCCGTACCCTGCCGCCATGCCTGTAGACCGGCTGGGCCGCGACGAGTTCTTCGCCCGGATGGCGCACCTCGACGAGGCCGGCCTGCGCAAGGCCCTCTGGACCCTGTACTGGCGGGGCCCGGCCGCGCAGCGCCAGCGCATCGAGGGCCTCATCGATTCCCCGGACGCGACCCGCGGGGCAGCCGGGTCAGCCGGGGCGACGAAGCGGGCCGAGACGGCACGCCCCGACGCGGGGCTCGTCCTCGCCGAGGTCACCGAGTTCGCGGGCCTCGCGAGGTCCGGGGCCTACCTCGGCCGCAGCCAGCTCGTGTCGCCCAAGGAGCGCCCCCGGTGGCGGCTGACCTTCCGCCGCCTCGCGCAGCAGTCGCTGGAGGCTCTGGCCGGCGAGGGGTACGAGGCAGCCGGCCGAGCCGTCGCCACCCTGGTCGACCTCGCCTGCGAGACCAAGGGCTACGACCTCTTCCGCTCCGAGGACCCGATGGAGGCTGCCCGCTTCGTCGTCTCGGATGCCGTCGGCGCGCTCTGGGTGCGCACCCGCGAGACCCAGGGCGCGGCCGCTTTCACCGCGATGGCCACGCGGCAGCTGCTGCGATGGGAGACCGAGTTCGGCTGGACCCGCTACGGCGTCGGCTGGGTCGCCGAGCGCGAGACCCAGCTGGCCACGGTGCTCGCCGGGATGCTCGACTCGCCCGCCCTGTGGGCTCAGGCCGCTCGCGACCACCTCGCCGCGCTGGATGACGTCGACCACAGCGGAAAGGGCGGACAAGGCGGCGGAGGCGGTGCTGGGGGCAGGGGGCTGAACACCAGTGCCCGTGACCGTGCCGACGCCCTCACGACATGGCACCTCATGCTCATCGACCACCTCTCGGGCACCGATGACGACGACCTGCTCGACCGCCTCGTCGGCCACGCGGCGCTCGCCGGGCCCGGGCTGTCGTTCGTCAAGGCGCGGCTGGCGTTCGACCGCGGCGACCTCGAGGCTGCTGGGCGGTTCATCCGCGGCGCCCTGACATCACAGCCCGGCAACACCCAGTTCCGCGAACTGGCCGACGACATCGCCGCCCAACGCGGCAGCTGATCCCTGCCCCCGCCGGTCAGAGCCGCGACAGCGCCCACGACCAGTCGACCCGCTCCTGCTCCAGCCGCACCGACGACCCGAACACCCCCTCGACGAGGTCCTCGTACAGGGCCCGCTCGGCGCCATCGAGGTGAGCCAGGTCGGCCCGGGTCGGCTTGGGTTCGGCCACCCACCGGTCGCGGTGGTGCAGTAGCGTCTCGCGATCCATCAGCACCGAGGTGACCTGCGGCACCTGCGAACGCACGAGGTTGAGGATGGCGAACCCGTGGGTGTCCAGATCGCCCCAGTACTGCACGCACCCGGCCTCGGTCAGCCACGGCATCCGGCCGAGCCGACCCGCGTCGAACCCGTGCCCCCACACGACGACCCCACCAGCAGGAAGCGGCGCGGCCAGGTAGGTGGCGAGGTTCTCGACGATGAGCACGCGCGTCGGCGACAGCTCCAGCGCTGCGGCCTCGGCCACCCGCAACCCCAGTTCGCTGACGCCGGCCGGCAGCACACCCAGCCGCGCATCGATGCGCACCCGCACGAGGGTGGGGGGCTCGGCGAAGCCGTACCGCCGGGCGAACCGACGCGCGGCCGGATGCCGGTCGCTCGCCACCACCCCCGCCGCATCGAGCCACTCCCCCAGAACCCGGGTGTGTGCCTCGACGAACTTCGTGTCCACTCCCGGTGCGGTGATCTCACGCAGGTAGCGCCCCCGGCCGGCGGCCTCGAGCAGCCAGTCGTACGCGGCGAGCAGCGCGGGCCAGCGATCGGCCACCGCCAGCGCCCGCAGCGGGAAGCGCACGACCCAGTCGAGCAACGCCGGATGGCTCAGCCGGGTGCGCGCCAGCAACGCCTCGAAGGCCTGCAGCTGCTGGCCCACCCCGAGCAGCCGCCACCACTGGTCGTATGCCGTGACGCGCACCCGATCCGGCAGCGTCACCGCCCCGATGACCCGGCCCCCGATGGACCGTTCGGTCAGCTCGTAGAAGGTGCCGCCCCGACTCCCGGCCACCAGCGCGTCACGCCACGACCTCACCTGCGCGAGCTGCGCCGACACCTCTCGCGGGGTCGGGCCGCGTACCGGCAGGTCGAGCACGGGAGCCGCCGAGCCGGCGGCGTACGCGCTGAGCAGCTCACCGGCATCCCAGCGCTTCTGGGCTCGGGCGCGGACATCAGCCGGCGTCGTCCACCCGGTCACGACTCGCGACCGGCCCGGGCGTGCTCGGCACGTTCAGCGTGGTACTCCTCGATGGTCAGCGTCTGCAGCCGGGAACGTTGTCCCGAGCGGTTCTCGACGAACCCGACGGCGCTGACGTACGGCTCGATGACGTGCACCTTCTGCAACGGGGTCACCACGAGCAGCTGGAGGCCGAGCTTGGCGAACAGGTCGAGGGCGTAGCGCGTCGAGGCGTCCGAGCCACGACCGAAGGCCTCGTCGATGACGGCGAAGCGGAAGTCCTTGGACTTCGGCACGCCCCATTCCAGCCCGAACTGGTAAGCGAGCGACGCGGCGAGAATCGTGTAGGCGAGCTTCTCCTTCTGCCCACCGGACTTGCCGTCGGAGTCGGTGTAGTGCTCACGCTCAACGCCGCTGTCGGCCTCGCGTTCGGATGCCGCGAAGACGAACCAGCTGCGGACGTCGGTGACAAGCTCGGTCCAGCGCTTGTCGACCTCGGTCAAACCCTCGCGCCCGCGGAAGCGCTCGATGATGGCCTTGACGCGGCGGAAGCGTTCCTCGGAGTACTGGTCGTCGGTGCTCAGCGCGTCGTCGGTGCAGGCCCGCAGGTCGTCGCGGAACGCCCGAACCTCCTGGTTGGTGCTCGGTTCGGTAAGCAGCCGGATGCGTGTGCCGGGGCTGTAGTCGATCGCGGACAGTGACTCGTTGATGGTGTCGATGCGCGAGCGGATCGTCTGGGCCGACTGGTCGAGCCAGGCCTGGAACCCGGCGATGTCGTTGATCGTGTTCGTGTTGAGCTGCCGCTTGAACTCGGCCTCGAACCGGGGAAGGTCGTCGCCGGTGATGCGGTCTCGCAGGGCCCGGTACTCCGCACCCGCGAGCACGTCGGCGCCCAGTTCGGTGGTGTCGCTGGGCCAGGCCTGGCGGAACGCAGCGATCCGTTTGGCGGCTCGCTCGCGGGCCATCGACTGCTTGTCCTGGTGAGCCTGGATGGCCGCCGACAGGTCGCGCTGGAGGTCTCGTTCCGCGACGGCGCACCCGTCGAGCGTTTCCGGCACGTCGTGTCGGCTTTCGAGCAGCCCGTATGCCGTGCGCAGCTCGTCGAGCCGGTCGGTCGCCACCGCGTCGAGGTCCGCCTGGGCGAGGCGTTGCTGTTCGGCGTTCCTGCGGTGCTCACCCTTGAGGGCGCCGACCTCCTCGGTGAGCTCGGTGACCACGGCGACCTGGGCTGCGCGCGCGTTCTCGACCTCGGCGAGGCGACGGTGCAGCGCCTCGACCTCAGCGTTGCCGCGCTGTAGCACGTCGCGTTCACGCTGGAGCTCGTCGATGCGGTGGGCCGAGGAACGCCAGTCGACGCTCGACCACGCCGTGACCGCCAGCACCTGGCGCACGGTGGCGGCCTCGGTGTCACGCTGGTCGGCGCCGGCCTTGGCCGCCACCAGCGCGTCCCGGGCGGCGCTCAGGCGGGCTTGCACGGTGGCGCCCCGTTCGATGAGGGCGTCGACCTTGTCGGCGTTGGACCAGCCGAGGACCCACCGGGTGCGGTCCTCGAGCGCGAACCGGTCGTCCTTCTCGTGACGCCGATCCGTCTTGACCTGCCCGAGGCGGGTCACGGCCTTGCGGTGCTCGCGCAGCTCGTCGACGTGGTGAACTCGCACGTGGTCGGCCCGCGAGCGCAGCTCGTCGGCGAGCCAGGCGGCGTGCGGGCCGTCCTTGACCTCGAGAACCTGCGCCAGGGTCGGGGCATCTCCGGCCGCGGACGGTCGCCGGTTCACGACGTCGCCCACGCGGTAGTAGACGAACCTCGCCCCGAGGTGGTTCTCATCGACCCACCGCGACGCTGCGGCATACAGCTCGCTCGGGACGAGCACCGACAGGGCGAACCCCCGAAGGACTCGCTCGGCCGCCCCACGCCACTCTCCCTCGTCGGCACGGACCTGGACGAGCTCGCCGACGAACGGCAGGTGGGCTGCCTCGACGCCGAGCGCACCGGCCAGGCGGTCGCGCACCTGCAGGCTGCTGGAGTCGATGTTGCTCGCACGTCCCCGCAGGGAGGCGATCTCACCCTGCAGGGTGGCGCTCTCGCGTTCGGCGTCCCGAACCGCGATGCTCGCATCGGTGCGCCGTTGGTGGTCGGACTCTCGCTCGGCGATGAGCGCCTCGTCGCGTGCCCGCGCGGCCAGGAGTGCGTGCTCGAACGACGACTCGTCGTCGACGAGGGGCAGGTCGAGGGCGCCGAGGTGGTGGTTCAGCTGGTCAGCTCGGCCACGGCATTCCTCGCGACGCAGCGCAGCACCGGCCAGCTCGACCTCGATGGCGCCGAGGCGCCCACCCGCAATCCCCTCACGGGCCCGCACCAGTCCAGCGTGTTCGTCGCTGAGTTCGTCCTGCCGGCGCTGGGCCAGGGCCAGGGCGTCGTCGAGGTCGCGTCGGGCCTGCTCGACCCGATCCTGCTCGGCCGCGAGCACGCGCAGCCGGTGCTCGGCCGCCCACAGGGGCAGCGCGTCGAGTGCCTGACGCGCTTGCGCCATGGCCTGACCACGGGCGTCGAAGTCGTCGCAGGCGGCCACGATCGGCTCGAGCTGCTCGAGCTGGTCACGGGCCTTGCGCACGGCGTCGTGGGCCCGCGTCAGGTCCTCGAAGTGCTGGACGAGGGCGCTGATGCGGGTGGCGGCAGCAGCCGGCTCGAGCATGTGATGCCGGACGAAGTCGGTGAGGTTGCCGACCGACTTCATCGAGATGGTCTGGTGGAAGAGCTCCAGCGCCTGCTCGGACCGGATGCCGAGCAGCCGCCGCAGCCGTGTGCCGTAGTCGGGGTAGTGGTCATGCACCGACGCTCCGCGGCTGCGCAACCGTCGCTTGAGGTCCGCCGGGTCGGTGCCGAACTCGGTGAAGTCGGCCGCGATCGACAGGTCGTCCTCGGCCGTGACGAAGAACCGGCGAGGTTGGCTCTCGCTCGTGCCCGGCATCCAGAAGACCTGGGCGAGGGTGACGTCCTGCCCGTACCCCTCGTTCCGGAACACCCCGAGGATGACGGAGTAGCTGCTCTGGTCGCGCAACCCGACCGCCCGTGAAGCCCCCGTCGACTCGACCCGCTCCGACTTGTAGTGGCCCAGCACGTAGGTACGCAGCGAGCGTTCGCGGGTCTCGGCGCCGGCCGCCTTGTTGTAGCTGATCCGGTTCGCCGGGAGCAGCAGGGTGGTCACGGCGTCGACGAGCGTGGACTTCCCGGATCCGATGTCGCCGGTGACGAGGGTGTTGTCCCCGGCCAGCCGCAGCACCTCGCACCGGCCGTCGAAGGTGCCCCAGTTCAAGAGCTCGAGGCGGTGCAGGCGATACCCCGGACGGACCCCGGCGCCGAGGTCGACCTCGAGGGTGGAGAACAGCGCGTCGGTCATGACGCACCGCCGTCGTCGGTTCCCGTTCCGGTGCCGGCCGCGAGCTCGGCATACTCGGCCAGTCGGGCGTCGAGCTCACCGAGCCACTGGGCGTCGACGAACGCCTTGAGGATGCGCCGCACCTCGTAGGCAACCGTCGGGCCGGGCAACGGCCGCAGGAAGCCCAGCTCGACGACCTTGCGGATGGACCGGTCCACCTCGTCGACGAGCTTGGCGTCGTTGGTCGTCGCAGGGCGGAACGTGCGCAGCTCGTCCACGAGCCGGTCGCGGGACACGACGAGCCGGCCCTCGCCCGCCCCGGCGTCGAATTCGGCCAGTGCCTTGCGCAGCACCGCGAGCAGCAGACTCACGGGGAAGGAGAGCCGGTGGCGCGGCACGAGCCGGGGCAGTGGGTTGTCGGGGTCCTCCGTGGCGGAGCGCAGGTAGGCGTACCCCTCTGCCTCGTCGATGACGAGGTCGAGCCCGAGCACGGCAACGTGGTCGCGGAGCGGTTTCTGCAGCCGCACGACGTCGAGCCAGATCCGCTCCGACTGGTCGCGGTCGACGACGCCGCGCATCAGAGCCACCGCGGCCGTCGTGAGTGGAGGTGGCCCGCTGCTGCGCAGGTCGGGGGATGCCGTGCTCACGCGAGCATCCCACCACGAGTGGCGTCGCGGCGCACGAACAGGACGCGCGGCATCCGAACCACTCTCTCGCCGCCCACGGGCGACGGCGAGTCGGACGGCTCGTTGACGAGGACGGCATCCTCGATGGTGTCGTCGATGACGAGCTCGAAGTCGTCCTCGGCGAGACCGAGGTAGCCCACGAGCTCCGCCACGCCGTGTGTCGGGGGGTGCTCGCGCAGGACGGTCAGCAGGGAGGTCTGGTCCGCAGAGCGCAGGGCGGTGCGCACGGTCGAGGCCAACCGCGCGGTGTCGACGTACACCTGGTCGAAGAGCGACTGCAGGTCGACGGCGCCGTCACTGTCGTCGGCCGCGAGGTGCGACTCGACGCCGGTGAACAGGGGTGGGGCGTACAGGGGTCGCTCCATCGGGAGCGAGACGGTGGGCGAGGTGGCCTCGAGCTCGGTGACGAGGTCGGTCATCGGGCTGTCCCGAAGGGCCAGCGCCGAACGCTCGATCGAGCGCAACAGCTCGACAACCCGCCGGTTCTCGAGCCAGACCTTGTCGTCGAGGAAACGACGCAGTTGCTCGGAGAGCGAGCGCACGGTCTGCTGGGTGCGCTCGGCGGCGTCAAGCCAGTCGAAGTGGATGCGGCCTAGGCTGCGGTCGACCTCGATGGCCTCGAGATCCACGAGCTGTTGGAGGAGGTCGGTCAGCTCGTCCCGGCGGGCGCGCGAGAGCAGGAAGTCGTGGAAGGCCTGGAAGCTGCGGCCCTGGTCGGAGTCGGCGATGGCGTGCCGCTCGCCGACGATCTGGTCGAGCAACTCACCCTTGCCGCCCTCCCAGGCGGCGATGTCCGCGCGGATGTCGCGGTCGAGGGTGCGGAAGTTCTCTTCGACGGAGCGGAAGTCGGCGAGCAGCTCGCGGGCCGTGCTGCTGAAGTGCTGGTAGCGGTCGAGCAGGGCGACGGCATCCAGCGGCGGGGACTCGCCGCTCGCCACCTTGGCGATCTCCGCGTCGATGGCGTCGCGGCGCCGCCGCAGCTCGGTGAGCCGAGCGCCCGGGTCGGGGTCGGCGCCGCTCACCATCTCGCGCAGCAGCTCGACGATCGTGCTGAGGCGGGACTCGGTCCCGACGAAGGAGCGGGCACGGAGCCCGGCGACGAACGCGTAGGCACGTTCGACGTCGACCGTCGCGTCGTAGTGGGCCTCGTCGTGCCCGTCGGGGTAGAACTTGCGCAGCCAGCCCTGCTCGGGGGACGCCCAGGCGTCGACGTACTCGCGGGCCGAGCGAGGGTAGGGGAGACGAGCGGGCGGCGCGGTGTCGGCGTCGGGCGACGTCACGGCATCCGGTGCGGTTCGTTGGGAGGTGCCGGCGGTCTGCGCGTTGACGGCGTACAGGAGGTCGTCGACCCGGGCGATCAGGTCGGACTCGGCGATGGTGCGCACGTTGTCGACGATGAAGATCGTGCCGAGGACGTGGATCGCCAGCGGTGCGGTGTCGGCACGCAGGAGGCGCCAGGCGCGGGAGTTGGCGCGCAGGTAGGCGACGGTCTCGAAGTCCATGGACGCGCTCCTCTCGCTGGCGACGGAGGCGACCCTACGGGATGGTTCGGACACCGCCGGGGCGGTCACCCACCCCCGACGTACGAACGAGTGAGCGCAACACGCCGTGTCCGATTTCTCGGTCACGGCGTGTTGCGCTCACTCGACTGGAGGCGCTGATGCCAGGTGGTGGCCAGCGGCTGTGGTCAGGGCTGCTCGAGGTACTCCTGCGCCAATGCAACCAGGTCTCGATCGCGGTTGAACCCCCGCGCCGTCACCAGACCGACCAGCCGATGCACCTCATCGTGGTCCCTGGGCGTGAGTGTGGGTCGCAGCGCCCGGAGGTCGATGGCGTCCTGGGGTCGGGTCGCGTCGTCCCGGGCCAGCAGCTTCAGCACCGCGAGGTGGGCTGCAGGGGCGACGGGAACCACCAACCCCGGCAGGATCTCCAACGACTCGGCTGCCGCGACGATCTCCGCCTCCACCCCGGAGGACGCAAACAGCAGGTCGACGAGGACCCCGCCCGGCACCGGTGAGATGAGCCGGATCGTGGCCAACAGTTGACGCTGTTCGTGCTCGACCACCGAATCCACCGCATACCCGTGACGCCCGAGAACATGGACCAATCCCTCTGCGTCGGCATCGTTGTCGACGAGCACGCAGACGTCGACAACGCGCGTGAAGCGTGGTTCGGCCCTGCTCGACACGGCGAACCCGCCGACCAGCGCCCACCGCACCCCGACCTGGGTCAGGTCGTCCGCCACCTGCCGTAACGACGCCTCGACCGCGCCGGTCATCGGCGCGCTTGACCCAGGTCGCGAGGCGATGGCGGGCCGGGGTAGTCACCCCATGGGGCTCCGGGACGGTCCTGCATCCACCGCACCATGGCTTCCTCGAGGCGCGCATCGTCGTACTCGGGATGCGCGCGACGCAGCCGGGTTCGCATCATCTGCTCCCCGACGTCAGCGAGGTCCAGCGCGATGCGCAGGCGCTCCTCCGGCGTGGATGCTGACATGGCCGGAGTTTAGCGACGCGGTCCGCGCCAACGCGCGGTGCGCACAGGCCGGCATCCGGGTGAGCCATTCCGGCGAAAGGCCGGTCAGGAGTCCGGGTCGTCGCCGAACATCCGCAGTTCCTGGGGCGTGCGGCAGCCGGCGGCGATCCGGGCAGCCCAGCGCACGGCATCCTCGCGGGTCGGCAGCTCGAGCACGCAGAAGCCGCCGTCGAGGTGTGAGGTCTCGGAGGTGATCGACCCGTCGGCGTGGACCAGCACCGGGACGACGCTCTCGTCGATGCCGCCGCCGAAGACGTAGACGCCCGCCGCCTTGGCCTCGCGGATCGCCTCGTGGGACGACTCGACGACGTCGGGGAAGTCCTCGGGAGCGATGTCCATCGCGGCGCTGGGGAAGGAGATCAGGTACTTCGACATCGGGCCATCGTGCCCCACCGGATGCCGTGACGCACCCACTCGGAGCGCCTCACCCTTCGGCGTGGAGACGTTCGCCGGCCCGGTAGTGGGCGGCCCGCGCGCCCCACAGGAGGGCCAGGTCGTGGGCCTCCACGCTCCCCGTGTCGACGGCAACTGCCTGCAGGGCGTCGGCGCGGACCGCCGCGGTGACCTCGTCCGCGTCGGCCCAGGCGAGGCCGTCGACGTCCGAGTCCCGCACGAGGGCCGCGCCGGCGGTGTCACCGGTGGCGCTGTCCGTGGCCCCGGCCGGGAGCGGGCCGGCGGCGCGAGCCAGCTCGTCGCGGAGGTCGGCGACGGTGGCGGGCCGATCTCCTGGGTGCTTGGCCAGACCGCGCGCCAGCACGGCCTCAACCGTGGGCCACGGCGAGCGGCCTACGTCGCTGAACGGCCTCGGCAGGCTGCGCGCGATCGCGAGGAGGGCGTCGTCACGCTCCAGGTCGAGGTCGAGGTAGGCCGCCCCGGTCAGGATGCGAAAGGCGAGCGCGGCCAGGGAGTACACCTCGGCCGCGACGTCAAGCTGGGGGACGGGCACGCCGCGTCGAAGCGCGCGCGCCGCAGCGGGGTCCAGCTGCTCGCCGCCGCCGGTTCGCGGCGCTGGTCCGAGACCGGCATCCGCGATGTCGGCGATCCCGAAGTCGATGAGCGTCACGCGACCGTGCTCGTCCGCCAGGACGTTGCCGGGGTGGACGTCGCCGTGGAGGACACCGGTTGCGTGGACGGCGGCGTAGGCGTCGAGCGTGGCCAGGACGAGGCGGACGGCGTCGGCCAAGTCTCGCGAGCCGCGCGCGTCCAGGGCCGCCAGGTCGACGGGGTCGCCGTCGACGAAGGACAGGACGAGCGCCCCGCCGGTCGATCGGGGCTCACTCCAGACCAGGTCCGGCACGGGCCCGCCGTGCAGCCGCCGGAGGGCCGTCACCTCGCGACGGAAGAGCTCGGGGCCCGAGGTCGGGTCGTCGACGACCTTGACCACGGCGGGGGCTCCGTCCTCGAGGACGGCATCCCAGAGCTCGCTGTCCCGCAGCACCCGGATGCGCGCTACGAGCGTTGCGGGGCCGACGTGTTCGCCGACCGCGTGCCGCGCGACGAGGCTTGCTGCAGCGTCCGTGCCCGCTCCGACGAGGAGCTCGCTGCGGGTCAGGGCGACGAGCACGGGGAAGGCCGCCTCCAGCGTCGCGACCGGGTCCTGGCCGGTGCTGGTGCAGTGCGCGAGCACCGCGCCGGCCAGCGTCCGGGGTTCCCGGAAGAGCTCGAGGAGGGCCCAGGCATCCGAGGAGAGGACCTGGGGTGGGGTGCGGCTGCCCCGGCGGCTGACGATGACGTCGCCACCGTCGGGGTCGTGCACGGCGTCGACGTCGTCGGGCAGGCGGAACTCGAGGTCGGCGACGCTCATCGGTTCGCCCCTGTCGTCATCGGCTGCGGCGTCGGCGTCGGCGGCTGCGGCGTCGGCGGCTGCAGTGGCCACCAGGTGGTCACGTCGAAGCCCAGGCCGACGAGGCGCTCGTAGGCCAGGTCCGCGACGTCCATCGGCGGGGCGGTGGGGCCGGCGACCGCCCCGCCGGCCACCAGCGCGTCCGCGAGTGACCGGCATACGAGGGCCCTCCAGCTCGTCCCGTCGTGGTCGATGCCGCGCGAGACGATACCCGTGTCGCCCACCTGTCCGGTGAACGGAACCCCCTGCGGCTCAATGTGATTCAGCGCCACTGCCAGGATGGAGGCGGCTCTGTCCGCGGCCTCCCCGGTGGGCAGGTACAGCACGATCTTGTCGGCTCGATGAATTCCGGCGACATCGGCCCCCACCTTCCAGGCCGGGACGCCGAGGTCGATGGCGACGGCGAAGGTGGTCGTCAGCGCTTCAGCCAGGGCCCCCACCGAAGGGCTGACGTAGATCTTGTGGACGAGCTCGCTGGTGTCCGCGTCGGTGCGCGTCCAGCTCATCCACGCCGCCGTTGCGCTTCGGGTGTGGCCTGAGAGGGCTGCGCGAACCGGCCGCTCCGCGCGCCGAAGCACCAGCTGCGGCCAGCGCGCGTCGATCCCCCGCGAGGGAGCGCACCCGCCGGCTCGGTAGAGGAGGGCTGCGAGGTCGCTCGAGCCCTGCGGCTCGGGGCCGAGCCTGCCGGTGAGCGCCGCGGCGCGGATGGTGGCCACCCGGCTCAGCCGGGCGAGGCGCTCACCGGCGGGGTTCGGCATCCGTCACCCCTTGACG
>Ga0208822_1001161_pt1 | contig 19060 bp, 19 predicted proteins | sample AD_STIC08_MetaG_FD_184435 | JGI IMG/M metagenome (GOLD analysis project Ga0208822, IMG submission 184435) | Active sludge microbial communities of municipal wastewater-treating anaerobic digesters from USA - AD_STIC08_MetaG (SPAdes) (version 2) | ecosystem: Engineered > Bioreactor > Anaerobic >...
TCCATTTCGCGGGCGTTGTGGTGTTTGTGTGAGAGCTTCATCATGCCAGAAATGGCCGCCCGCCCCCTCCACCTTTGCCTCCCGCTGCAAAAAATCCCTCGCGAAGCGCGACTTTTGCAAGAGGCTCGTCGGAGAAACGGTTCGCCATCGTGCCGACGAACACCATCGCCACGTCATATGCGGTCCACGGCCCCGGCTCGAAGCCGAAATCGCGGAACTGCTTCGGCATCCACGTTTCGGGATCGGCCTTCACCCTCGCCAGCCAGGCATTCATGCCCGCCGCGTAGCCCTCGAGAATGTCGCGGTCGGCCTTCGGCAGGCGTGCGATCTGCCCATGGATGGAGGCCGGCCAATAGTTGGCACGGGTGGCCTTGTCGAAGGCGAGGAACTTGTCGCCCAACACCTCGGCGACCGTGCCCTGGGTGCTGCGCCGCGCCATTTCCATCTGGAACAGGCGGTCCTGCGCCACCGAATGGCCGTAGCCGTAGAACAGGCCGAATTCCGAGTTCGCATAGACGTGCGGAACGCCGTAGGAGTCACGCCGAATCGTCACGGTATCGGCTGTGCCCTTCGCCGCCACCGCAGGGCGAACCGCGGACTCTGCGAACGACGAGGCGCAGGGGAAGGAGAGGCCGCCGAGTGCGACGGTGATGGCAAGAAGCGAGCCCGCCGCGCGGCGAGTCCGAGCGTGATTTTGCATGTTGTCTGTCTCCTTGCCCGGTGTCGGCAGCGTTCGATCGCGACCGTCGGGCTTGTGCATTTTCTGGTTTCGATTCCCGTCCGATCGATCGGAAACAGAGAGCAGGTTATTGAGTGATCAAAGGCCTGTCCAGCGCGCCCTCCTCGGGCTTCGAAGCGGTGCCGAACGCAGGCGGCGGCGCCAGGATGCCGGATGCCGAATCGGTTCGACCGGGGGCTCGTGCAGCGCCCGGCTCATCACCTCGATGCGTCCGTCGTCGTGCTCGATGCGGGCGCTGCAGGTCTCGACCCGGTTGCTGCAGGTCAGGGCGCGGATGCCGCCGATGTGGCGAGTCGAGCGGGCCTTGCTCAGCCGAAACTGCACGCAACGTACTCGGCCAGGCAGTCGGCCGCTTCCGACGCGTTCTCGCGGCTGCCGTGCACGCACACGTCGAGCGCGCCCATTTCGGGAAAACCTTCCCGCTCGCCCAGCCTGCGCACACCCGTCGGCACGGTGCTCTCCGCCAGCAGGGTCACGCCCAGCCCCGCGCGCACCGCGGCGAGGATGCCGCTGTAGCTGGAGCTGGTGTAGGCGATCCGCCAGCCACGGTCCAGCCGTCCCAGGGTCTGCAGGATGCGGTTGCGATAGATGCAGGGGGGCGGGGCCAGCACCAGCGACAGCGGCTGTTGCTCGTGACGCGCGTGGTCCACGCTGCCGATCCACACCAGCGGTTCGGTATGGACCTGGGTGCCCCCGTCCGACTGACCCTGATCGTGCAAGGCGATGACGAGGTCGAATTCGCCCTTCTGCTGGCGCTCGAGCAGGTTCTTGCTCAGGTCGCAGGTGACCTCGAGGGTCACGCCAGGGTGCGACTGTGCGAACTTGCCGAGGATCGTCGGCAGCAGCGAGGCCATGTATTCGTGCGGAGCCCCCAGGCGCACGCATCCCGCCACCCGTGGTCGGCGCAGGCTCGCCACCGCCTCGTCGTTCAGGGCCAGCAGCCGGCGCGCGTAGCCGGCCAGCGTGGCGCCCTCCTCGGTGAGCTTGACGCGGTGGGTGCCGCGCTCGAAGAGCTGGGCGCCGAGCAACTCCTCCAGGCGCCGCATCTGCAGGCTGACCGCCGATTGCGTGCGTCCCACCGCGTCGCCTGCGCGCGTGAAGCTGCCCAGATCCACGGCTTTGATGAAGGTGCGGAGAAGCTCCGTCGGCAGGTTCAGCATGGGCTCGAGTGCATTTATAAGATTAATTATTTCATTTCAACTATCAACTTTGCAAATGGAGTCGCGCCGTTAAGATGCGCCCTGCAACCGCGATCCGCGGCCTGTCCGATCAATTCGAGTGTGGGAGACATCATGAGCATCCTGAAATTTACCGAAGACCACGAATGGCTGCGCATCGAGGGCGACAGCGCGACCGTCGGCATCACCGACTACGCGCAGAACGCGCTCGGCGACATCGTCTTCGTGCAGTTGCCCGACGTGGGCGCGAGCTTCGCGCGTGGCGACGAGGCGGCGGTCATCGAGTCGGTCAAGGCCGCCGGCGAGCTGAAGATGCCGCTGGCCGGCACCGTCCTGGAGGTGAATCCGGCGCTGGTCGATGCGCCCGCCACGGTCAACGAGGATCCGCTCGGCGCAGGCTGGTTCATCCGCATCCGCCTCGACGATCCGTCGGCGGCCGACGCGCTGCTGGACCAGGCCGCCTACGAGAAGCTCACCGCCTGATCACGCCCGCCTGCTCGACCCTAAACGGACCGCCCTCGCCATGAACATCCACGACACCCGCTTCCCCGCGACGCTCGCGCAGCTCGAACAGCGCGACGACTTCGTCGGCCGCCACGTGGGCCCGGACGCCGCCGAGACGCGCGCCATGCTCGACGTGCTCGGCCTCGACTCGCTCGACCAGCTGATCGACAAGGTCATCCCCGCCTCCATCCTGTCGGCTGCACCGCTGGCCCTGCCCGAAGGCCGCAGCGAGCCCGAGACGCTGGCGCTGCTGCGCGCGATCGCGGGCACGAACCGGGTGCTGCGCTCGTTCATCGGCACCGGCTACCACGACACCTTCACGCCCACGGTCATCCTGCGCAACGTGCTCGAGAACCCGGCCTGGTACACCGCCTACACCCCGTACCAGCCCGAGATCTCGCAGGGCCGCCTGGAAGCGTTGCTGAACTTCCAGACCATGGTCACCGACCTCACCGGCCTGGAGATCGCCAACGCCTCGCTGCTCGACGAGGCCACCGCCGCGGCCGAGGCCATGGCCTTCTGCCAGCGCCTGTCGAAGAGCAAGTCGAAGGCCTTCTTCGTCTCGCGCGACTGCCACCCGCAGACCATCGAGGTGGTGCGCACCCGCGCCGAGCCGCTCGGCTTCGAGGTCATCGTCGGCGACGCCGCGACCGAACTGGCCGCGCACGAGGTCTTCGGCGTGCTGCTGCAGTATCCGGCGAGCACCGGCGAGGTGGTCGACCACGCCGCCATCGTCGCTGCCGCGCACGACAGGAAGGCGCTGGTGGTGGTCGCCGCCGACCTGCTGGCGCTGACGCTGCTCAAGCCGCCGGGCGAGTTCGGCGCCGACGTCGCCATCGGCTCGACCCAGCGCTTCGGCATCCCGATGGGCTTCGGTGGTCCGCACGCGGCGTACTTCGCCACCCGCGACGAGCACAAGCGCGTGATGCCCGGGCGCGTGGTCGGCGTGTCGATCGACAGCCACGGCAACAAGGCCTACCGCCTGGCGATGCAGACCCGCGAGCAGCACATCCGCCGCGAGAAGGCCACCTCCAACATCTGCACCGCGCAGGCGCTGCTCGCGATCATGGCCAGCATGTACGCCTGCTACCACGGCCCGGCCGGGCTGACGACGATCGCGCGCCGGGTCCATCGCCTCACCGCGACCCTGGCTGCCGGCCTGCGCCGCCTCGGCATCGACGTGCCGACGACGGCCTTCTTCGACACGATCACCGTGCGTGTCGCCGACGCCGCCGCGGTGCATGCCGCCGCGCGCGCAGCGGGCATGAACCTGCGCGAGATCGACGCCGGCACGGTCGGCATCGCGCTCGACGAGACCACCCGCCGCGCCGATGTCGAGGCGCTGTGGGCGGTGTTCGGCAGCGGCGTCGCAGCGCCCGACTTCGATGCCGTCGAGAGCCTGGTGCAGGAGGCGCTGCCGGCCGCGCAGCTGCGCAGCTCCGCCTTCCTGACCCACCCGGTGTTCAGCGCCTACCAGTCCGAGACCCGCATGCTGCGCTACCTGCGCAGCCTGGCCGACAAGGACCTCGCGCTCGACCGCACGATGATCCCGCTCGGCTCGTGCACCATGAAGCTCAACGCCACCACCGAGATGATCCCGGTGACCTGGCCCGAGTTCGGCGGCCTGCACCCCTTCGCACCGGCCGACCAGACGCAGGGCTACGCCCAGCTCACCGCCGAGCTCGAGCAGATGCTGTGCGCCTGCACCGGCTACGACGCGGTGTCGCTGCAGCCCAACGCCGGCTCGCAGGGCGAATACGCCGGCCTGCTGGCGATCCGCGCCTATCACGCCAGCCGCGGCGAAGGCCACCGCGACGTGTGCCTGATCCCGAGCTCCGCGCACGGCACCAACCCGGCCACGGCGAACATGGCCGGCATGCGCGTGGTGGTGGTCGCCTGCGACGCCAACGGCAACGTCGACGTCGCCGACCTCAGGGCCAAGGCGGCGCAGCACGCCGACCAGCTCGCCGCGATCATGATCACCTACCCGTCCACCCACGGCGTGTTCGAGACCGCGGTGCGCGAGATCACCGACATCGTGCACGCCCACGGCGGCCAGGTGTACATCGACGGCGCCAACCTCAACGCCATGGTCGGCCTGTGCGGCCCGGGCCAGTTCGGCGGCGACGTCTCGCACCTGAACCTGCACAAGACCTTCTGCATCCCGCACGGCGGCGGCGGCCCGGGCGTCGGCCCGATCGGCGTCAAGGCGCACCTCGCCCCCTTCCTGCCTGGCCACGGATCGGTGGGCCTCGAGGGCATCGGCGCAGTGGCGGCCGCGCCCTGGGGCAGCGCCAGCATCCTGCCCATCACCTGGACCTACATCACGCTGATGGGCCGCGAGGGCCTGCGCCATGCCACGGTGACGGCGATCCTCAACGCCAACTACATCGCACAGCGCCTCGAGCCGCACTACCCGGTGCTCTATCGCGGCGAGAACGGCCTGGTCGCGCACGAGTGCATCCTCGACCTGCGTCCGCTCAAGGACAGCACCGGCATCACGGTCGACGACGTGGCCAAGCGCCTGATGGACTACGGCTTCCACGCGCCGACGATGTCCTTCCCGGTGCCCGGCACGCTGATGATCGAGCCGACCGAGAGCGAGTCGAAGGCCGAGCTCGACCGCTTCTGCGACGCGATGATCTCGATCCGCGCGGAGATCGCCAAGGTCGCCAGCGGCGAGTACGACCCCCGGGACAACCCGCTGGTGAACGCCCCGCACACCGCCGAAGCCATCGCCGGCGAGTGGTCGCACCCCTACAGCCGCGAGCTCGCCGCCTATCCGGTGGCCAGCCTGCGTGGCAACAAGTACTGGTCGCCGGTCGGCCGGGTGGACAACGTGTATGGCGACCGCAACCTGGTGTGCGCCTGCCCGCCGCTGTCCGATTACGAACAAGCCTGAGGAGCCCCGCACATGAACGTCCCTTTCATCGTCACCCTGGTCGGCGAGGATCGCCCGGGCCTGGTCAACGCGCTCGCCGAGTGCGCGGCCGCGAACGGCGCCAACTGGCTGGACAGCAGCATGGCGCACCTGGCGGGCAAGTTCGCCGGCATCCTGCGGCTCGACGTGGCCGCAGCGGACGCCGATCGCCTCGAGGCGGCGCTGCGCGCGCTGTCGTCCGCCGGCCTGAGCCTGAGCATCGAGCGCGGCACCAGTGCGGCCGACGCGACCGGCGGCGAGTTGATCCGCATGGAACTGCTCGCCCACGACCGCCCCGGCATCGTGCGCGACATCTCCTCGGTGCTGGCGCAGCACGGCGCGAGCATCGAGCGCATGGACAGCGCCTGCGAGAGTGGCTCGTTCAGCGGCGAGGCGATGTTCCGCGCCGAGCTCGAGCTGCGCGTACCGGCCGGCGTGTCGCCCGCCGCGCTGCAGGCGGCGCTCGAGGCGCTGGCCAACGAGCTGATGGTCGATCTGAAGCTGGAGGCGAAGGTTTGAGCTGACCGAGCACCTCCGCCCGCCCGTGTGGGCGGACGCACCGGCCCGAGCGGGACATCAAGGCGCAGCAAGCGTCGCGCCCGGCGAGCCCTAAAACGACAATAAAGACGGAGACACCATGCAGTTCATCAACGACTTCTTCAGCTGGCTCAATGGCATCGTCTGGGGCGTGCCCATGATCGTGCTGATTCTGGGTACCGGCCTCTACCTGCAACTCCGCCTCGGCTTCATGCCGATCTTCAAGATTCCCTACGGCTTCCGCATGATCTGGAAGAGCCGGGCGCCCGGCGCGAAGGCCGAAGGCGAGATCACGCCCTTCGCCGCGCTGATGACCGCGCTGTCGGCCACCGTGGGCACGGGCAACATCGCCGGCGTCGCCACCGCGATTGCGGTCGGCGGCCCGGGTGCGCTGTTCTGGATGTGGATGACCGCCTTCGTCGGCATGGCCACCAAGTATGGCGAGGTCGTGCTCGCGGTGAAGTACCGCGAGGTCGACGACAAGGGCGAGCACGCCGGCGGCCCGATGTACGCGATCAAGAACGGTCTCGGCAAGCACTGGCGCTGGCTGGGCACGGCCTTCGCCATCTTCGGCGGCCTGGCCGGTTTCGGCATCGGCAACATGGTTCAGGCCAACGGCATCGCCAGCGCGGTGCACAACGCCTTCGGCGTCGACACCTGGGTCACCGGCGTCGTGCTCGTCATCCTCACCGGCGCGGTGGTGCTGGGCGGCATCAAGCGCATCGGCGCGGTGGCCGAGTGGCTGGTGCCCTTCATGTGCATCGGCTACATCCTGTGCGTGGGCGTGATCCTGTTCGTGTTCGCCGACCGCATCCCCGATGCCTTCGCCACCATCTTCACGCAGGCCTTCAACCCCACCGCGGCGACCGGCGGCTTCCTCGGCTCCACGGTCATGATGGCGATCCAGAAGGGCGTCGCGCGCGGCATCTTCTCCAACGAGGCCGGCCTGGGCACCGCCGGCATCGCGCAGGCCGCGGGGGCCACCAGCAACCCGGTGTTCTCCGGGCTGATCGGCATGATGGGTACCTTCATCGACACCATCATCGTGTGCACGATGACCGGCCTGGCGATCATGGTCACCGGCGTGTGGACCTCGGGTGCCTCCGGCGCGGTGCTGAGCTCGCAGGCCTTCGAGGCGGCGATGCCGGGCGTGGGCAAGTACCTGCTCGCCGCGTCGCTGGCGGTGTTCGCCTTCACCACCATCCTCGGCTGGGCCTACTACGGCGAGAAGTGCTGGGAGTATCTGGTCGGCACGGTCAGCGAGAAGCCCTTCCGCATCCTGTGGACCATCGCGGTGTTCTTTGGCGCCACCCTGAGTCTCGACTTCGCCTGGCTGGTCGCCGACACGCTGAACGCGCTGATGGCGATCCCCAACCTCATCTCGCTGCTGCTGCTGTCGCCGGTCATCGTCAGCCTCAGCCGCGAGTACTTCGCCAGCGGTGGTGCCGATGGCGAGGATGCCCGCGCGGCGGGCGCGCGCCCGGGCCGTTGAGCTTCCCTCGATGGGCGGGGTGTCGCGCATCCCGCCCGTCGTACCCCATCCCTTCAGGAGACTCCCATGTTCGACAAGCACATGCAGATCGACGGCTACGATGCCGAACTCTGGACCGCCATCGAGGCCGAGCGCCAGCGCCAGGAAGACCACATCGAGCTCATCGCCTCCGAGAACTACGCCAGCCCGCGCGTGATGCAGGCGCAGGGCACGGTGCTCACCAACAAGTACGCCGAGGGCTACCCCGGCAAGCGCTACTACGGCGGCTGCGAGCATGTGGACGTGGTCGAGCAGCTCGCCATCGACCGCGCCAGGCAGCTCTTCGCGGCCGACTGGGCGAACGTGCAGCCGCACTCGGGCTCGCAGGCCAACGCCGCGGTGTATCTCGCGCTGTTGCAGCCGCACGACACCATCCTCGGCATGAGCCTCGCCCATGGCGGCCACCTCACGCACGGCGCCAAGGTGAACTTCTCCGGCAAGATCTTCAACGCGGTGCAGTACGGCGTGACCGACGACGGCGTGATCGACTACGACGCGCTCGAGGCCCAGGCCGTCGAATGCAAGCCGAAGATGATCGTCGCCGGCTTCTCGGCCTACGCCCGCCACCTCGACTTCGCGCGCTTCCGCGCCATCGCCGACAAGGTCGGCGCGCTGCTGTTCGTCGACATGGCCCACGTTGCCGGCCTGGTGGCCGCCGGGCTCTACCCCAACCCGGTGCCTTTCGCCGACATCGTCACCAGCACCACCCACAAGACCCTGCGCGGCCCGCGCGGCGGCATCATCGTCGGCCGCGCCAACCCGGACATCGAGAAGAAGATCGCCTCGATGGTCTTCCCCGGCACCCAGGGCGGGCCGCTGATGCACGTCATCGCCGCCAAGGCGGTGGCCTTCAAGGAGGCGCTCGAGCCTGCGTTCGCCGAGTACCAGAAGCAGGTGATCGCCAACGCGCGCGCGATGGCGGGCGTGTTCGTCGAGCGCGGCTACAGGATCGTCTCCGGCGGCACCGACGACCACCTGTTCCTGGTCGACCTGATCGCCAGGGGCATCACCGGCAAGGCCGCCGACGCAGCGCTGGGTGCAGCGCACATCACGGTGAACAAGAACACCGTCCCCAACGACCCGCAGTCGCCCTTCGTCACCAGCGGCATCCGCATCGGCACGCCGGCGGCCACCACGCGCGGCTTCGGTGTCGCCGAGGTCACCGAGCTCGCCGGCTGGATCTGCGACATCCTCGACGACATCGAAAACCCGGCGGTCATCGAGGCGGTGCGGGCGAAAGTGTCGGCGCTATGCGCCCGCTTCCCGGTGTACGGGCGCTGAGCGCGGAGGCGTCGCCATGGCCATCAGCGTCTTCGACCTGTTCAAGATCGGCATCGGGCCGTCGTCCTCGCATACGGTGGGGCCGATGCGTGCGGCGCAGGTGTTCGCGAGCGGGCTCGCCGAGGCCGGCCTGCTCGGGCAGGTCGGCGGCGTGAAGGCCGAGCTCTACGGTTCGCTCGGCGCCACCGGCAAGGGCCACGGCAGCGACAAGGCGGTGCTGCTCGGCCTGGAGGGCGAGGTCCCCGACCGGGTCGACCCCGACCAGGTCGATGCCAGGCTCGGGCGCATCCGCGGCGAACGCCGGCTGCTGCTGGCCGGCACGCATGCGATCCCGTTCGTCGAGCGCGAGCATCTGCTCATGCATCGCCGCCAGGTGCTCCCCTATCATCCGAATGGCATGCGGATCACCGCGTTCGACGCGGCCGGGCGGGTGCTGGCGAGCAAGGTGTACTACTCGGTCGGCGGCGGCTTCGTCGTCGATGAGACCGCCGCCGGCGCCGACCGCATCGTCGTCGACACCACGCCGCTTGCGCACCCCTTCCGCTCCGGCGCCGAGCTGCTCGCGCAGTGCCGCGACAAGCAGCTCTCGATCAGCCAGCTCATGCTGGAGAACGAGCGCGCGTGGCGCAGCGACGCCGAGACCCGCGCGGGCCTGCTGCGCATCTGGGACGTGATGCAGCTGTGCGTGCGCCGCGGTTGCGAGCGCGAGGGCATCATGCCGGGCGGCCTGAAGGTGAGGCGGCGCGCGGCCGAACTGTACCGCAAGCTCTCCGCCAACCCGGAGGCGAGCCTGCGCGATCCGCTGACGACCATGGACTGGGTCAACCTCTACGCGCTTGCGGTGAACGAGGAGAACGCCGCCGGTGGGCGCGTCGTCACCGCGCCCACCAACGGCGCCGCCGGCATCGTGCCCGCGGTGCTGCACTACTACAGCCGCTTCGTGCCGGGCGCGAGCGAGGAGGGCGTGATCCGCTTCCTGCTCACCGCGGCGGCGATCGGCATCCTGTACAAGGAGAACGCCTCGATCTCCGGCGCCGAGGTCGGCTGCCAGGGCGAGGTCGGCGTGGCGTGCTCGATGGCGGCCGGCGCGCTCGCCGAGGTCCTCGGCGGTACGCCGGAGCAGGTCGAGAACGCGGCCGAGATCGGGATGGAGCACAATCTGGGCCTGACCTGCGACCCGGTCGGCGGCTTGGTCCAGGTGCCTTGCATCGAGCGCAACGCGATGGGCTCGATCAAGGCGATCAACGCCGCGCGCATGGCGCTGCGCGGCGACGGCACCCACTTCGTGTCGCTCGACAAGGTCATCAAGACCATGCGCGACACCGGCGCCGACATGAAGCTGAAATACAAGGAAACCGCGCGCGGCGGCCTCGCCGTGAACGTGATCGAATGCTGACCACCCCCTGCCACTGCACAAAGGACACACGATGAGCGACCACGACTCCGCCGCGCCCATGCTGCGCACCCCGCTGTACGACCTGCATGTCTCCCTCGGCGCCAGAATGGTGCCCTTTGCCGGCTACGAGATGCCGGTGCAGTACCCCGACGGGATCCTCAAGGAGCACAACCATACCCGCAGCCAGGCCGGTCTCTTCGACGTCTCGCACATGGGTCAGGTCATGCTCGTCGGCCCCGACGCCGCGGCAGCGCTGGAAACCCTGGTTCCGGTGGACATCGTCGACCTGCCCGTGGGCATGCAGCGCTACGCGCTCTTCCTCAACGAGCGGGGCGGCGTGATGGACGACCTGATGGTCGCCAACTTCGGCGACGGCCGGCTGTTCGTCGTCGTCAATGCGGCCTGCAAGGAGCAGGACATCGCACACATGCAGCAGCACCTGTCTGGCCGCTGCAAGGTCGAGGTGCTGGCCGACCGCGCCCTGCTGGCGCTGCAGGGGCCGGCGGCGGGTGCGGTGATGACGCGCCTGGCGCCCGAGACCGCAAGGATGGTGTTCATGAACACCGCCACCGTCACCCTGGTCGGCGCCGAGTGCTACATCAGCCGCTCGGGCTACACCGGCGAGGACGGCTTCGAGATCTCGGTGCCGGCCGACAAGGCCGAGGCGCTGGCGAAAGAGCTGCTGAGCCACCCCGAAGTCGCCCCGATCGGCCTGGGTGCGCGCGACTCGCTGCGCCTGGAAGCCGGCCTGTGCCTGTACGGCCACGACCTCGACCAGAACACCTCGCCGGTGGAGAGCAGCCTGCTGTGGGCGCTGTCCAAGGTGCGTCGCGCCGATGGCGCACGTCCGGGCGGCTACCCGGGTGCTGCGGTGGTGTTCGAGCATATTGCCCAGGGCGTGGCGCGCAAGCGCGTGGGCCTGCGCCCGAACGCGCGCGTGCCGGTGCGCGAGGGCGCCGAGCTGGTGGACGCCGACGGCCGCAAGGTCGGCGTGGTGACCAGCGGCAGCTTCGGACCGACGCTCGAGGCGCCGGTGGCGATGGGCTACGTGGAGAGCGCGCTCGCCAAGCCGGGCACGCAGCTTGCCGCGATGGTGCGCGGCAAGCCGGTGCCGGTGGAGGTCGCGAGCACACCCTTCGTGCCGCAGCGTTACCACCGCGGCTGAGACCCGGTGGCGGGGGCGCCGCGCTTGGGGCACACCAGGCCCGCCGCCCCGGCGCCGCGCTTGCGCGGACGATGGGCGGGCGCAGCCGACCCAGGCGGTTCGTCAGCCGCCGCCGCCCACCGCTTCGGCCACCACGGCCTCGGTCAGCTCGGGCGCGCACAGCTCGATGAAGCGGTAGGCGAAGCCGCGCAGGTAGTGGCCGCGACGCACCGCGATGCGGGTGACGTTCTCGGCGAACAGGTGGTCGCTGTCGAGCTTGCGCAGGCCCGGGTCGCGCGCCGGGTTGAAGGCCATCGAGGCCAGGATGCCCACGCCCAGCCCGAGCTCCACATAGGTCTTGATCACGTCGGCGTCGAGCGCCGACATCACCACGTCGGGCGTCAGCCCGGCGCGGGCGAAGGTCTGGTCGATGCGGGTGCGGCCGGTGAAGCCCTCGTGGTAGGTGATGAGCGGATGCGTGGCGATCGCCTCCAGGGTCAGCGGGTGCGCTTCTTCGAGCGGGTGCCCGGCGGGCACGACCACCGCGTGCTGCCAGCCGTAGTAGGGGAAGGAGGCCAGCTCCGGCACCTCGGCCAGCGCCTCGGTGGCCACGCCGATGTCGGCCTCGCCGTCGAGCAGCATCTGCACGATCTCGTGCGGGCTGCCCTGGTGCAGCTTGAGCAGCACGCGTGGGTAGGCGCGTTTGAAGGCCGCCACCACCTTGGGCAGCGCGTAGCGCGCCTGGGTGTGGGTGGTGACCACCGTGAGCTGGCCTTCGTCGCGCCCGCGGTACTGGTCGGCCAGGCGCTTGATGTTGGCGGCGTCGAGCAGCATGCGCTCGACCATCACCACCAGCTCCTCGCCGGGTGGGGTGAGGCCGAGCAGGCGCTTGCCCTTGCGCACGAAGAGCTCGATGCCGAGCTCGTCCTCGAGGTCCTTGATGTGCTTGGACACCCCGGACTGCGAGGTGAACAGCGCGTTGGCCACCTCGGTAAGATTGAACCCGCGCCGTACGGTCTCGCGGATGATGCGCAACTGCTGGAAATTCATCGGGCGGCTCCGGCCGTCGTGGCGGCCTGTCGCGATTCGAACAGGCTCAGGTGCGAGGGTAGCAGGCGCACGGCCTGTCCTTCCGCGAGACCGAGGCGGTCGACGCGCTCGCGTGTGATCTCCACCTCGAAATGCTGGCCCTGGGCGCCGTTCAGGCCATCGAGTTCGACGCGCGCCGTGATCCCGAAGGCCAGGACGCGGCTCACCCGTGCCGCGATGCCCTCGCCCGCGCCGGCGTCCGGCACGATGTCGAGTTCGTGCGGGCGGGCGAAGGCCAGCACCTCGGCGCCCTCGCCGAAGCCGCGCGCCTGCTGTGGCAGGCGCGCGTCGCCGACGCGCAGGCCCTCGCCGTCGACGCGGCCGTGGAACAGGTTCACCGCGCCGAGAAAACCATATACGAAGGGCGTCGCCGGTCGGCGGTAGACCTCTTCCGGCGTGCCGATCTGCTCGACCGCGCCCTGGTTCATCAGCACCACGCGGTCGGCGACTTCGAGTGCCTCTTCCTGGTCGTGGGTGACGAAGATCGAGGTGACGTGCAGCTCGTCGTGCAGCTTGCGCAGCCAGCGCCGCAGCTCCTTGCGCACCTTGGCGTCGAGCGCGCCGAAGGGCTCGTCGAGCAGCAGCACGCGCGGCTCCACCGCGAGCGCGCGCGCGAGCGCGATGCGCTGGCGCTGGCCGCCGGAGAGCTGGGCCGGGAAGCGGTCGGCGAGCCAGTCGAGCTGCACGAGGTCGAGCAGCGCGTGCACCTTCTCGGCGATCTGCTTCTCCGTCGGCCGCTGGCCGCGCGGCTTCATGCGCAGCCCGAAGGCGACGTTGTCGAACACGCTCATGTGGCGGAACAGCGCGTAGTGCTGGAACACGAAGCCCACCTGGCGATCGCGCACATGCGTGCCCGAGGCGTCTTCGCCGTCGAGCAGCACCTGGCCGGCATCGGCCTGCTCCAGCCCGGCGATCACGCGCAGCAGCGTGGTCTTGCCGCAGCCCGAGGGGCCGAGCAGCGCCACCAGCTCGCCGGTGGGAAAGTCGAGCGACACGTCGTCGAGGGCGACGAAGCTGCCGAAGCGCTTGTGGATGTTGCGAACCTGGATGCTCATGGCTGTCCTTCGTGAATGTCGTGTTGCGTGTGCGCGGCGCGGTGCTCGATCCAGGTCTTGATGCCCAGGGTGACCAGCGCCAGCAGGGCGAGCAGCGAGGCCACCGCGAACGCGGCGGCGAACTGGTACTCGTTGTAGAGGATCTCGACGTGCAGCGGCAGCGTGTTGGTCTCGCCGCGGATGTGCCCGGACACCACCGACACCGCGCCGAACTCGCCCATCGCGCGTGCGTTGGTGAGGATGACGCCGTACAGCAGGCCCCACTTCACGTTGGGCAGGGTGACGTGCCAGAAGGTCTGCAGGCCGTTGGCGCCGAGCACCACCGCGGCTTCCTCTTCCTCCTTGCCCTGCGCCTGCATCAGCGGGATCAGCTCGCGGGCGATGAAGGGGAAGGTCACGAACACGGTGGCGAGCACGATGCCCGGCACCGCGAAGATGATCTTCACGTCGTGCTCCGCCAGCCACGGCCCGAACCAGCCCTGAGCGCCGAACACCAGCACGTAGATCAGGCCGGCGATCACCGGCGACACCGAGAAGGGCAGGTCGATGAGCGTGATCAGGAAGTGCTTGCCGCGGAACTCGAACTTGGCGATCGCCCACGCCGCGCACACGCCGAACACCAGGTTCAGCGGCAGCGCGATCGCCGCGGCGAGCAGGGTCAGGCGCAGCGCGGACAGCGCGTCCGGGTCGACCAGCGCGCTGGCGTAGGTCTCCCAGCCCTTGCGCAGCGCCTCGACGAAGACCGCGATCAGCGGCATCAGCAGGAACACCGCGAAGAAGGTGAGGGCGGTGCCGAGGATCAGCCACTTCACCAGCGCCGTCTCGCGCGTCGCCGCGCGCGCCTCGAAGCGCGTCTGACCGATGGCCTGGGCCGCGCCCAGGCGGAGTGTGGTGGCGCCGGCCATGTCAGCGGTCCCTCCCGGTTCGTTTGGCGGTCCACGCCTGCAGGCCGTTGATGAGCAGCAGCAGGGTGAAGGACAGGATCAGCATCACGGTGGCGATCGCGGTGGCGCCGGTGTAGTCGTACTGCTCGAGCTTGGTGATGATCATCAGCGGGGTGATCTCCGACACCATGGGGATGTTGCCGGCGATGAAGATCACCGAGCCGTATTCACCCACCGCACGCGCGAAGGCGAGCGCGAAGCCGGTCAAGAGCGCCGGGAACACGATCGGCAGGATGACGTGGCGGAAGGCCTGCCAGCGCTGCGCGCCGAGGCTGGTGGCGGCTTCTTCGAGTTCGGTGTCGAGGTCTTCCAGGATGGGCTGCACCGTGCGCACCACGAAGGGCAGGCCGATGAAGACCAGCGCCACCAGCACGCCGAGCGGCTTGAACGCGACCTGGATGCCGAGCGGCTCGAGGAACTGGCCGATCCAGCCGTTCTTCGCGTACAGCGCGGTCAGCGCGATGCCGGCCACCGCGGTGGGTAGCGCGAAGGGCAGGTCGACCAGGGCGTCGATCAGCTTCTTGCCGGGGAAGGAGTAGCGCACCAGCGCCCATGCCAGCATCAGCCCGAACACGGCGTTGATCGCGGCGGCGAGCAGGGACATGCCGAAGGACAGCTTGTAGGAGGCCACCACCCGCGGTGCGGTGACGACGTTCCAGAACTCGGCGAAAGTCAGCTCGGCCGTCTTCAGGAACACCGCCGCGAGCGGGATCAGCACCAGCAGCGACAGGTAGGCGAGGGTGTAGCCGAGCGTGGGCCCGAAGCCGGGCAGTACGCGGAAGGTCTTGGCGGTGGACATCAGCCTTGCTCCACGATCGGCTCGAAGCGGTGGGCGTGGCGGGCCTCGCGACCGTCTCGGCGATTGGCCCGGCGCGTGGCGCTGGCGCGGCAGCGGACGGGTATCGGGCGGGCTTTGCGAGCCATGTCGGACTCCTTTCAAAGGGGATGAAAGCGAGTCTAGTCAGTTGCTGCAGGGCAAAAAAATAATAAAAACCGCGTTGCTTATTCGCTTTTCTGCTAATCGAACCCTCGTGCGATCCGGCTGGCCAGCGTCCTGCGGCGAATGGCGCGGCTTCGTGTGGTGCGGACTCCTCCCGCGCGACGGTCACTCGTCCGCGCCGCTGCTTGCATACAATGCGGGTCCCGCCTTGGGGCCGGTCCCGGCCCGAGCTGGCGAGACCTGATCAAGGAGCACGTAGTGACGGACTTCTTCGGCAATTTCCTGCTGGCGCTGCTGCTGGTCGGGCTGATTCGCTTTCTCTACGCCGTCTGCGCGCTGCTCGTGCGCACCCGCGATGGTGGAAACATCGCCTTCGCGATCGCCTTGCCCGTCGCGCTGCTCTACATCGCGGTGCGCAATCCCGTGCCGGTCGGCAGCTGGGCGGGGCTGGGGGCCGGCACGGTCCTCGGTGCGGTGCTGCTGCTGGCGTTCGCACGCTGGAGACGTCGATCCTGAGAGGGGGCGGCGCGGGCCTGGTCTGCGGACCAGGATAACTAAGCAGAATTTCTTCTTTCAGTTTCGGGGGCGGATCAGCGAGCATCCGCCTCGTTCAACCCCTGCGGAGAGAACCGACATGCCCATCGCAACTCGCGCACTCGCGGCCCTTGCGGCCGCTGCTGCGCTCGCTTTGCCCTTTTCGGTGCAGGCCGCGCCCGACGATCGCCCTGTGCGCGTATGGGCGGCCGCCTGCGCGGCCTGCCACGGCACCGACGGTCACGCCCAGGCCGGCATGACGAGCCTTGCAGGACGGAACGCCGACGAGCTCTACACGCTGCTCATCGAGTTCAAGCGCGATGTGCGCCCGGCGACCGTCATGCATCAGCATGCCAAGGGCTACACGGATGAAGAACTGCAACGGCTGGCGCAGTGGTTCGCCGCCCAGGCAAAGCGCTGAGGAGGCGGGCATGAGCACAATCGATCGTCGCGGTTTCATCCGGTCGGCCGGTGGCCTGGCCCTTGCGCTCGGTGCCGGCGTGGGCGTCGGCGCATGCGCGACCCCCGTCGGCCGCGCCGCGCCGGGGCGCGTCGTCGTCATCGGCGGCGGCTTCGGCGGCGCCACCGCCGCCAAGTATCTGAAGAAGTGGGAGCCCCGCCTCGAGGTGACCCTGGTCGAGCGCAACCAGAACTTCGTCTCCTGCCCGATCAGCAACCTGGTGCTGGCGGGTGTCAAGCGGATCGAGGACATCACCCTCGCCTACGATGGCCTGGCCCGGTACGGCGTGCGCCTGGTGCGCGACGAGGCGGTGGCCATCGACGTGGACAAGCGCGAAGTCCGTCTGGCCAAGGGCGATCCGCTGCCCTGGGACCGGCTCGTCGTCGCGCCCGGCATCGACTTTCTCTACGAGCAGATCCCGGGCCTGAACAACGCCGACGCCCGCCAGCAGGTGCTGCACGCGTGGAAGGCCGGTGCGCAGACCGTGGCGCTGCGCAAGCGCCTGGAAGAACTGCCGGATGGCGGGGTCTTCGCGATCTCGATCCCCAAGGCGCCCTACCGCTGCCCGCCCGGGCCTTACGAACGCGCCAGCGTCGTCGCCCACTACTTCAAGCAGCACAAGCCGCGCTCCAAGGTGCTGATCCTGGACGGCAACCCCGAGATCACCTCCAAGAAGGCGCTGTTCCTGCAGGCCTGGGAGGAGCGCTACAAGGGCATCATCGAATATCGCCCCGACAGCGTGCTGCAGGACTTCGACGTGCGCGCCAATGTCGGGAAGTTCGAGTTCGAGAGCGTCCGCGCCGAGCTCTTCAACGTCATCCCGCCGCAGCGCAGCGGCCTCATCGCCAGCCCCTTCGCCAATGTGGGCGGGCGCTGGGCGGGGGTCGATTTCCGCAGCTTCGAGTCGACCGCGGTGCCGGGCGTGCACCTGATCGGCGATGCCATCGCCACCGCGCCCGGGATGCCCAAGTCGGGCTTCATGGCCAACAACCACGCCAAGGTGGCGGCGGATGCGGTCATCGCCAGCCTCACCGGGCTGGAGCCGAACCCGACGCCGATCATCGCCAACACCTGCTACAGCTTCGTCTCCGACCGCGACGTCGTGCACGTGGCGTCGATCCACAAGTTCGACACGCAGGAGAACACGCTGCTGCCGGTCAAGGGCGCGGGCGGGCTGTCGGCAGTGGCCAACGATCTGGAAGGCAAGTACGCGCTGGCGTGGGCACGCAACATCTGGGCCGACGCCTTGACCTGACAGGTGGGCCCGATCGGGCCCGTGCATGAGGAGACCAGAAAATGGATCAAGATCCGGGCGGACCATCGCGCGCGCTGGCGGAGCGTACCCGAGTCTTTCTGGACCGCCTGCCACTGGCGCGGGATGGCGGGCGGCAACTCCGCCGTCTGCCGGAAGGTGGTGTGGTCGGCGACTGGTTCGGCTGCGAGTTGTCGAGTGTCTTCCAGCCTATCGTCATCCCCGGCACCGGGGCCATCACGGGCTACGAGGCCTATCTGCGCATCCTGGGCAGCGGCGAGCGGTCGCTTTCGCCGTGGACCCTGTTTTCGGCCAACGCCGACGACGACCGCCTGATTGCGCTCGATCGTCTGGCGCGTACCGCGCATGCGCTGAACTTCGTGACCTCGGTGGACCGCGACAGCCTGTTGTTCCTCAACGTGCACGGGCGCCTGCTCGCCGCCGTCAGCGGCGATCACGGTGCCGCGTTCCGCAAGGTGGTCGATGCCCTCGGCCTGGCGCCGGAGCGCATCGTCATCGAAACGCCGCTCGCTGCCAGCAGCCAGCCCGAGCTGCTCGCCTTCGTGCTGCGCAACTACCGCAACAATGGTTTCCAGGTGGCGATCAACGTCGATTCGCCGATGCAGTGGCAAGCGCTCTCCAGCCTGGTGCCGGCTCAGTTCGTCAAGATCGACAGCGCGCGACTGTTCATTGCCGACGACTGGCGGGCGCGCCTGGAATGGCTGGCAACGCTGCGCGAGCGTGCGGACATCGTCGTCACGCGGCTGGAGCGCAAACTGGACGGTGCCCTGCCCGAGGGCGTGCACCTCCAGGGCCATGCCTATGGCCTGCCGGCGCAGCGGGCGGCGATCATGCGCGCCGAACGCCATGTGCTGGACCGCTTCGCCTTCTGAGCGCGCGCTACTGGGAGGCCATCGCGGTGCCCGAACTGCGGCGACACGCGCACAACCTGGCGCGTCACCTGCTGACGCCGAGGCAGGCATGAGCCATAAGCAGGCGGCTTCTTCCTGGCGGCGCAGGGTCCCCCTCAGAGCAGGGCCAGAACGAGCCCGACGGTGGCGCATGCCGCAATCACCTTCATGACATTCTGCTTGTACTTCCACAGCGCGATTGCAGGATGGCGATCTGCCCGGCGGGGCCGCCGAAGCTGATGAAGCCGAGCGTCAGCCAGTACGGGAAGGCCTCGCCGAAGGTGGGGAGGGCGGGGCGCTGTTGCGGCGGGGGTGCGGCATTCATTTTGCGGAGCCCTCATTGATTGGCCGCGATTGTCGCTGAATCAGCGCGTCACGGGGGCGCCCCACCCCTCCCGGAGCGCTCAGCGCTTGTGCAGCCAGTGCTGGTAGAGCCAGCGCGCGGCGTAGTCGAGCGCGAAACCCAGTGCGCCGATGATCAGGATCGCCGCCATCAGATCCGGATAGGCGAGGCGGTCGCGGGCGTCGAGGATGAAGTAGCCCAGCCCGGCCGACACGCCGAGCATCTCCGCCGGCACCAGGATGATCCAGATGATGCCGATCGCCAGCCGTACCCCGCTCAGGATGTGAGCAACGATGCCGGGC
>Ga0208822_1001164_pt1 | contig 19038 bp, 10 predicted proteins | sample AD_STIC08_MetaG_FD_184435 | JGI IMG/M metagenome (GOLD analysis project Ga0208822, IMG submission 184435) | Active sludge microbial communities of municipal wastewater-treating anaerobic digesters from USA - AD_STIC08_MetaG (SPAdes) (version 2) | ecosystem: Engineered > Bioreactor > Anaerobic >...
GCTCTTTCAACTTCTTCCTACTGTTAGACGAGCCTCCCCAGTTCCCCCCAATCCTTTGGCGCCTCGATCAAATTTTTCCTCGTAGTCTCGGTCCTGGCATCTGACAGGCGCCAGCGTTAGCCGCTTTGCTAGCGCCTTTCTTCCCTCTCTCCAGGGTAATGACTAGGGTCTCCCCGAATGGTTATCGGTTACAACGTGAGTAGAAGGCTGGATTGGGAAATGATCTCACGCTGACAGCCCCGAGAAGGAGGCGTATGAAGACAGCAACATCAATGAAAAACCTGGGATTGGGCCTGTGTGTTGTGGCAGCCGGCTTCATGGTCGGGGGCTGTAACACAACGAAAGCTACGGTCGACACGACCGTCAATTTCTTCTCCAGCACGAGCCCCAATGGGCTCTTTTCAGCGGACGGCATGGTGCTGAAAGAGCAGAAGATCAATCTCTTTGCAGGGGTGGCGTACGAGAACCTCCGTCAGGAGGCTGCGGCTGGTGGGGGCCAGTACGTGAGTGCCTTGGCCTCGCTGTACGAAATTCCGGCCGCCAGACAAGGGGAGTTCGGGCAGGTGCTGCAGCGCAAACACGCCGACTTATTTGCGGCGGCCCTGGAGGAAGATCGCACAGCGCATCTGAAGATGGTCAGCGCTCTGAATCGTGAGCTGGTGGCAGCGTCGCTATTACCATAATCTGCGGTTGGTCGGGAGGAATGTATGGGAACGATGGGAAAAGGATTTATCCTCTGGTTACTCGGAGTTCCGGCAAGCCTGCTGGTCCTCTTATGGTTTCTGGGCATTCTCAAGTAACCAGGCTATGCAGAGGAGATTGGCTTGCGGGCGGACAGGTTGTCTGTGCCTGAGGAGTCAGTGTGAGACTCCTGAGGGCAGGAGCGCGGGACCGAATCCCTCCTGTTTTGTCCGCCCGAATGGCTGAGGTCCTGGTCTTCTACTTGAACCAACGGTCGTACATATACAGCAAATCCAGCGTCAGTCTGGCGCCGAAGGTCGGGCCGTAGTCTTTCTGGTTGATGAGATCGTTCCAGGTTTCGAACGTGAAGGCCGAGTAGCGCACCGCGACTGAGACGAATCGTTCTTCCAACGCATCCCCCCGATGATCTACGAACAGACCTGAATCGACGGTCACCGCCAGTTCGATTTCCCATGGAGTCGAGTCGGCCCAGTGCCGATAGTTCCCGAGGCCGACAGAGCCCTGAGCCATGTAGGACTGTGGCGCGACCTGGTGAAACGCGGCACCGCTGAACGGACGGCCGTATCGCGCGAGGGCTGAAACGCGAAGGTAGTCGCCTAGCAGCGGTACCGGAGCGAAGAGGGCCAACCGGCGAAATCCTGCCTGCACATAGGGTTCATAATACAACGACCCACCGGCGCCACCCAGACCGGCAAAGAACGCATCGTTCGATCCCAAGAGACTGAACCAGCGGGTCAGCGACCCGCTGAGCATGAAGTCGTTCGCTTCGCGTTTGTTCCCGACCGGGACTTCGGTGAGCCCTCGAAACTTGTGCACCACATCGTTTTGAAGAAACCGGCTCGGCCCGTCGCGCGTGGGTCCGCCGCCTGCCGTGAGATTGAGATTCCATCCCGGCAATTGGGCCAGGGGCTTGGTCCAGCTCAAGGTGAAGAAATTCAACCCCATGGTTTCCCGCATATCGTTGTAGCGCCTGCCTTCCCCGTCGAACTCGGTAAACCGATCCAGGAGTGCGGCGCTCAAGGTCAAGGTAGGGTCGTGATCGGGGAAGGCGATGGCGCCCCAGTGGACGCTATGCGGGGGCGCTTCGGCCAGGGCGAGTCCCGGGACCGCGCAGACGGCGATCACGAGGGATAAGATCCATCGACGATACATCGGGGCGCATAGTGCCTGTGTCGATTTCATTTCGCAAGTAGTCGGTACGTAATCGCACCGCAAGATCGCACCGGTCGACTGTGCCCGCGGGCTTGCAGTCGCGGCCTGTGCTTACTAGAATGCCCGTCGAATTCGGTCGATTCGAATTGGTGCTCTTCATCTCCATTGCGGGGAATTATGCCGCCGAAGAAAAAACAGACCACGACCGGTACCGGCTCATCGACGGACGACGCAGCCGAGTTCGAAAAGCTCGGCGTGTTTTATCTCGGGCGGCCTTATGATCTTGCCGCCAAACAGGCCAAGCCCGGCTGGCTGCTCTACGATTCGAAGGATCTGGTCACTCACGCGGTCTGCGTCGGTATGACGGGAAGCGGCAAGACCGGTCTCTGTGTCGGTTTACTGGAAGAAGCGGCCATCGACGGCATCCCGGCCATCGTCATTGATCCGAAGGGCGATCTCGCCAATCTTCTGCTCACCTTTCCTCAGCTTCGCGGCGAAGATTTCGCGCCGTGGATTAATGAAGACGACGCCCGCAAGAAGGGCTTGTCCGCCGCCGACTTCGCCGCGCAGCAGGCGACCCTGTGGCAGAAGGGGCTTGGCGACTGGGGCCAGAGCGGCGAGCGTATCAAGAAGTTGCGCGATGCGGCGGACTTCGCGGTGTACACACCCGGAAGCAACGCCGGTCTTCCGGTGTCGATTCTGAAATCCTTCGCCGCTCCATCGGCAGAATTGCTCGACGATGCCGAACTCCTCCGCGAGCGCGTCGGCACGACCGTGACCAGCCTGTTGGGCTTGATCGGCGTCGAGGCCGATCCGATCAAGAGCCGCGAGCACATTCTGCTATCGTCGATTCTCGACAGCGCCTGGCGAGCGGGACGGGATCTCGATCTGCCCGCGCTCATTCATCAGATCCAAACGCCTCCCATGACGAAGGTGGGTGTGCTCGATGTGGAGTCGTTCTTCCCCTCGAAGGAACGATTCGCCCTGGCCATGCAGATGAACAACCTGCTGGCCGCGCCGGGTTTCGCCGCCTGGATGGAAGGGGAGGCGTTGGATGTCGGGCGTATGCTCTACGGCCCCTCGGGCAAACCCCGCATCGCCATTTTTTCGATCGCCCATTTGACCGATGCCGAGCGCATGTTCTTTGTCTCCCTGCTTCTGAACCAGACGTTGGGGTGGGTCCGCGGCCAATCCGGCACCACGAGCCTGCGGGCTATTCTCTATATGGATGAGATTTTCGGCTACTTCCCGCCGGTCGCCAATCCGCCGTCCAAAGCTCCCTTGCTTACCTTGCTCAAGCAGGCGCGCGCGTTCGGGTTGGGTGTGGTGCTGGCCACGCAAAACCCGGTCGATCTTGACTACAAAGGCCTGGCCAATACCGGTACCTGGTTCATCGGTCGGTTGCAGACGGAGCGCGACAAGGCGCGCGTGATGGAAGGGTTGGAGGGCGCGGCGGCCAGCAGCGGCAAGAAATTCGATCGCCGACAGATGGAGCAAATTCTTGCGGGGCTTGGGAACCGAGTGTTCCTGCTGAATAATGTGCATGAAGATGCGCCGGAAGTTTTCCAGACCCGATGGACGCTGTCCTATCTGCGCGGGCCGCTCACGCGGACACAAATCAAACAATTGATGGATCCGCAGAAACGTGAAACGTCAAACGTGAAACGTCACGCGTCACAAGACGAGTCTTTCCGATCGACGAATGGCGAATCACGAATGACGCCCACGCGGCCCATGTTGCCGCCGGAGGTGCCGCAATACTTTGTCCCGCTACGGGGACGCCAACCGGAGGGGCACGCACTCGTCTATCAACCGATGGTCTTGGGGGTGGCACAGGTACGGGTGGTGGACAACAAGGCTGCGGTCGATGTGACCGACCCCCTCACCCTACTGACTCCGCTGACCGAGGGTGCCGTGCCGGTGGAATGGGATCATGCGACGATCGTCGATTTGGCCGTAGCGGATCTGGAGCGCGATCCTGCAGGCGGGGCTCAGTTCGCCACGCTGCCGGCTGCCGCCGGCAAGGCCAAGCAGTTTGACGGTTGGAAGAACGACTTGTCAGACTGGTTATTCCGGACGCAAAAAGTTGAACTATTCCGTAGTCCGAGCACGAAGGCGCTTTCGATGCCCGGGGAGCCGGAGCGTGACTTTCGTGTGCGGCTGCAACAGGCGGGACGGGAGCAGCGCGATCAACAGAGTGAGGTATTGCGAAAGAAGTATTCACCCAAGATCGTCGCATTGCAGGATCGTATCCGGCGCGCAGAACAAATGGTGGAACGGCAGCAGGCCGAGTCCCGCAGCAGTCAGATCCAGGCGGCCATCTCGGTCGGCGCCACTATCCTGGGGGCGTTTCTCGGGCGGAAAGCAATCAGCGCCGGCAATATCGGTAAGGCGACGACGGCGATCCGCGGCGCCGGCAGGGCGATGAAAGAGTCGAAAGACGTGAGTCAGGCGGAAGACAACGTGGCGGCGTTGCAGCAACAGTTGGCGGCGCTCGAGGCCGAGTTTAAAGCGGAAGCCGATGCCCTGGCGGCGGCGACCGATCCGCTCACGGAAAAATTGGAAACCCTGTCGTTGAAACCTAGCAAATCGAACATCTCGATCAAGCTCGTGGCTCTCGTTTGGGTGCCCCATTGGCGCGCGGCCGATGGAACGTCACTCCCTGCCTGGTCATAGCGTCGCCCGCAAGTAGGCCAACGGAGGGAAGCGGCAGGCGTCGCCCCCGTTCCAGATGGCCCTATTCGATGCGGGGCATTTGTGGTAAGACTCTGGGCGAAATCGGTACACCCAAAGCCCTCGATTGTTCGCGCGTGGGACTGTACGTATGGCGACGCCCGCCCCGCCTTCCGACGAAATTGCCCGCATAGCCGCGTTGTCGCGCTACCGGATTCTGGACACGCTCCCCGACATCGCCTTCGATGACTTGGCGCATCTGGCTGCGGCGGTGTGTCGTGCTCCGATCGCCGTCATCACCTTCATCGACCGGGATCGTCAGTGGTTCAAAGCTGCCGTTGGGCTGGAAGTTACCCAGACCGCCCGCTCGTCCGGACTCTGTTCCCATATCATTGAACGCGGGGAACCGTTGGTGGTGGAGGATGCGCAGGACGATCCGCGGTTCTCGTCCCACGTATTGGTCGCGTCCGACCCATACGTCAGATTTTATTGCGGGGTGCCGGTCGTCACGACGGATGGCTATGCGGTCGGGACGATCGCCGTGATGGATCCTGTGCCGCGAAGGCGGGAGGAGAAGGAGTGTCTGGCCCTTAAACGATTGGCTCGACAGGCGGCCGCGCTGCTGGAACTTCGGATGCTGCGGTGCGAGCAACCGGCCGTGGAGGAGCGGTGCGTACAGGACGAAGAGATGGTCCGCCTCATGGCCGGGAGCAGTCGATCTACCGGGCTGGACTTTCTGCGGGAGCTTGTCGACACGCTGGCGCACTCGATCGGCGGGGCATACGCGTTCTGTATTCGACCCCTGTCGGGGCAGCGCGCGATCACCATCGCCGGATATGGGCCGGATGGTCCGCTGGACACCTTGGAATATGATCTCACCGGGACGCCCTGCGAGCACGTCTTGAACGAAGGCTTCTGTCACTATCCGGGCGCCGTGCAAGCTTCGTTTCCGCAGGATGACCTGCTTCGACATCTTTCCATTGAGTCATACATGGCCCTGACGCTTCCTTCGCCGACCGGTGAGCCCATCGGCTGGATTGCCCTGCTTGCCAGGGCACCGTTGAAGGACGGCAGGAGGACAGAGTCGCTGCTGCGCATGGCTGCCGGTTGCGCCGGTAGTGAGTTAGGACGCCATCTCGCCGAACAGCAGCTCAGGAAGAGTGAGGAGCGGTTCCGCGCTGCGTATCGGAATGCGACGGTCGGGATGTCGATCGCCGACCTGAACGGCCGTATCGAGGAAGTCAATCAGCGGCTCTGTGCGATCCTCGGGTACTCGGAGGCGGAGCTGTTGACCCGTACGTTTCAATCGCTCACGCACCCCGACGACCTGGGCCAGAATCTTGAACGGATCAAGAAACTGGTGGAAGGGACGGCCGACGGCGACGTCTTCGAGAAACGCTATATCAGAAAAGACGGAGAGATCGTGTGGGCGCAAGTGGGACTCTCGGTCATACGGGATGCCACTGGTCGCGCACGCCATACGCTGGCGATGGTGCAGGACATCACCGAGCGCAAACGAACCAAAGAGGCGTTGTACCTCGCCAAATACACGATCGATCACGCCACAGAGGCGATTTACTGGGTAGGGGCCGGTGCGGAGCTGCTGGATGCGAACGATGCCGCCTGCGACATGCTGGGTTACACGAAAGACGAGTTTCGCCGCATGACAGTGCATGACATCAATCCGGAATTCCAGGCCGACAGGTGGCCGGCCTTTTGGAACGATGTGCAGCGACGGGGCAGGGATTTCTTTGAGGGGCATCATCGGGCCAAAGACGGCCGGCTCATTCCGATCGAAGTCAATGTGATGTTTATCCGTTATAACCAGGTGGAATGTCATTGCGCATTCGTGCGGGATATCACCGAGCGGAAACAGGCGGAACAGGCCCTGGCGCATACGCAGGAGAAACTCTGGCAAGCGCTTCGGGCGTCCAGCACGGGACTCTGGGATTGGAATACGGAAACCGATGAAGTGTTTTTTTCGGACGAATGGGCGCAGCAGCTCGGGTACTCAAGCCAGGAAATCGACGGCCGGTTTGAGGAATGGGAATCGCGGCTGCACTCCGACGACCACGACCGAGCCCTGGCCTATGTGCAGAACTATCTCAACGATCCAATCGGCCCCTATGAGCAAGAGTTTCGCATGCGCCGGAAGGACGGTTCCTACTGTTGGATCTGTGCACGGGCCTCCTTTGTCGAAGAATCGGACGGGAGGAAAGTCCGGCTTCTCGGGTCGCATACCGATCTCACCGAACGCAAGCTGGCCGAAACGGCCTTGCGGGCGAGTGAGGAACGGTTCCACATTACCATCGAAGCGATCAATGAAGGGATGTGGGACTGGAACATTCCGACGAATGTCGTCTATTTCAGTCCTCAGTGGATCAGGCTTCTGGGATATCTGCCGGAGGAGGTCACCGGATCGACAGCGTTCTTCCATTCGATTCTGCATCCGGACGATGTTCATCGCATGACGGAGATTCTGCAAGCGCATCTGGATGGTCGTACGCCCCTGAAGGAACTCGAACTGCGCTTACGCCACAAGTCCGGCGAATACCGATGGTATCTTGATCGCGGCAAAGTCGTGGCCCGGGATGAGCAGGGACGTCCGTTGCGCATGGTCGGAACCATTACCGATATCACTGAGCGCAAACAGGTGGAGCGTGAACGGGCGGAAGCATTGGCCAATTTGCAGACCATCATGGAAACGGTGCCCGATGTTATCTTTGTATTGGATTTGGACGGGCGTCTGAGCAAGTGGAATCTTCGATTGGAAACGGTCACCGGCTATACGTGCGACGAGCTGTTGGGCAAGCCCGCCCTCGAGATGGTGCCCGCCACAGAAGTTGAGCAGACCAGTGCGGCTATCCGGCGGGCGCTTGAAACAGGATATGCGGAATTGGAAGGCCACCTCCTGACAAAAGACGGGCGTCCCCTTCGCTACCATTGGAACGGAGCGCCCTTCGCGGACTTGCAGGGTCGGGTCGTCGGGATTACCGGGGTGGGTCGTGATATTACCGAACGACAGCAGACCGAGGCCCTACTCCGGTCCAGTGAGGAGCGGTTTCGCCTCGTGGCGCAGGCCACCAACGACATCTTGTGGGATTGGGACCTGCTGACGGGCGATCATTGGTGGAGTCCCAATGCCTGCGAGAAATTCGGGTACGATCCTCACAAGGAACCGAACATCGACGCATGGAGCGGCCGCTTGCACCCGGAAGACAGGGAGCGGGTGCTCGACCTGGTCGGCCACGCCATTCACACAGAGATCAGCACCCTCTCCGCCGAATACCGCTTTCAACTGGCCGACGGCACCTATGGGTACTTTCTGGATCGCGCCCATATCGTACGGGACGAGGCCGGGGTGGCCGTACGAATGATCGGGGCTATGATCGACGTCACGGGACCTCGGCGAGCCTATGCGTCCCTGGAGGAAGCCTATCGACGATTTCAGGCCATGTCGCAGGAACTGCACACGGTGGAGTCCAACGAACGTCGCCGGCTGTCGCGCGAACTCCACGACGAAGTCGGCCAATTGCTGACCTCGTTGAAGTTCGATTTGACGTCGGTGAAGCGAAGCGTCGCGGGACGATCTGCAGGAACGTCTCGCTCGTGCGTTAGACACGACGGACCAGTTATTTACGCGTCTGCGTCGTATTGTCCGAGCCCTCCGCCCTCCGGTCTTGGAGGAACTAGGACTGAAGGCCGGTCTAGAGGCTCTGATCGCAGACGTGCACGCCAGGACTCGTCTGCGCTGTGCACTGGTGTTCGAGCAGGCACCACGCCGTGGCGCGCGTCAGCCCACGTTGGAGACGGCGTTCTATCGGAGCGTCCAGGAACTGCTGACGAATGTCATCCGCCATGCGCAGGCCACGACCGTGTCCATTCTGGTTCAGCAGAGTCGGCGGGAATGGCGATTGACGGTCACCGACGATGGCGTGGGATTCGATGTCGCGGGTCTCTCCCCCTTGGGGAGGTTCGGACTGCGAGGCATACGGGAACGGGTGGAGATTCTCGCCGGTCATGTGGAGATCAGTTCCCGGGTCGATTCCGGCACCACGGTCCAGGTGTGTATTCCTGTCGGCACCACGGCTGACGGGGCTGCTGCAGCGGGGGTGCCATCAGCCTCGGCATCGCGACGGAGGAAACCGGTGCATGAATAAGTGTCGCTGTCTGCTCGCAGACGATCATCCGATCGTACGAAGGGGTGTCCGTGAACTATTGGAGGAGGAGCAACTCTCCTCCGAGATCTGCGAAGTCCGTTCCGGGGAGGAGGCCTTGGCGGCCGTTCGGCGTCAGCCCTGGGATCTCATGATTCTGGACATTGCCCTTCCCGACAAGCACGGGTTGGAGGTGTTGAAGGAAACCAAACTCCTGCAGCCTCGGCTCCCGGTGCTCATGCTGAGTCTCTATCCGGAAAAAGAGTTTGCAATGCGAGCGATCAAAGCCGGAGCGTCGGGGTATTTGACCAAGCAGAGTGCGCCCTCCGAGTTGCTGGCAGCCGTCATGCGGGTCTTGCAGGGAGGCCGGTACATTACTGCGGCGTTGGCCGAGCAAATGGCGAGCGTGATCGAAACCGGCGTGGACGATTCCTTGCATGCCAGACTGTCGGATCGCGAACTGCAAGTGCTGCGATTGCTGGGACAGGGGAAATCGGTGTCGACGATCGCCGAAGAACTTCGCCTCAGCGTGAAAACCATCAGTACCTACCGGGCGAGGATTCTCGAAAAACTGTCCTGTGAGAGCACGGGTGAATTGATCCGCTACGCGATCGAAGCGCGGCTCATCGACTAGCCGCGGCGCTTCCGCGACCCGCTCTGAGCGAGCCGTCTCCGTCCTGTCAGCCGAATACTGACAGGTAAATCCACCTTCTGCCTATACTCCTGCGTGCGCCCTCCGCCGAGACTATGCTCGCAAAAATCGCCATGCGATTGGCGAGCTAGGAGCGGCGATGGACGCACAGCATTTGTATCGCATTGTTTTGATTGATGATAGCCGCATGGCCCGCCTTGGCTTGAGGGAACAACTGAATCGAACGGCGGAGTTCCGTATTGTCGGCGAGGCGGCGTCGATTGCGGAGGGTCTTGAGCTGATCGAAAGGCTGAATCCAGACCTGGTGCTGCTGGATATCAGTTTGCCGGACGGGTCGGGTGTGCAGGCCTGCTGTCGGCTGGTCGCCGGCAGGCCGGACACGCGGGTGCTCATTCTGAGCGTGTACGACGACCCCGCTGTCATCCGGGAGGCGATCGCTGCGGGCGCTCAGGGGTATGTGTTGAAGGATACGCCGGTGGCGATGTGGCGGAATGCGATGCGACGGGCGGCCGGTAGTGGAGTGGTCCTTGGGCCGCAGTTGATCGGACTGGTCTTGATGGAAGTGCGGGAGATGGCCAATGGGCTGTCGACGGCGTGCATGGTCGACTTGTCGCCGCAAGAGCGACGCCTCTTGCCCTTGGTCGCAGAGGGCAGGACGAACAAGGAGATTGCCGTAGCCCTGTCGCTCTCCGATAAAACGGTCAAGAACTATATCTCCAATATGTATTCCAAGTTAGGAGTTACGCGGCGGTCGCAGGTGGCGACGCTGTATGCGAGGACGCTTCCGAGCGGGGGGATTCCTGCCGAAGACTGTGCCTGATGCGGAAGCGAGGAGCCGGTGGCGCTGATTCTGGTTGCAGACGACGATGAGAAAGTGTGTCGGTGGCTGCGAACCGTACTCGAACTGGAAGGGTATCGGGTCATCGAAGCCGCGGATGGACGGCAGGCTCTCCACACCATTCAGCGTCAGTCTCCCGATCTCGTCATTCTTGATGTCCACCTGCCGGTTCAGGACAGGTTGGAAACCATTCTTCGAGTGCATAGCCGGCACATGCCCGTGAAGGTCTTGGCCATCTCCGGGCAAGCGGTGCAGGGCTACGATATTCTCAAAATAGCGGCGATCTTCGGCGCGCATGGCACGCTGGAAAAACCCTTCAGTGTCGACCGGTTGCTGCTCGGAGTGCGGGCGCTCATCGGACCCGCGCATCCCCGTGTTGCGTGACGCTGTCTGCCGTTCCCCACATCCCTGACAGACCGGTCAAGCAGGGCCACTGTGTAACGTTGAGAATGAATTCGTCCATCCTTAGCCGGCCGGGTCTACCTGTGTTACCTCAAGATCCGGGTCATCTGGAAGCGGGCCGGATCTGAACGATCCCGCGTAAACCCGAGTTGTTCGTAGAAACGGAGCCAGCCGACGTTGCGGATGGACGTGCCGGCCCAGGCCGGATTGTCCGGCCCCAAATCGACGATCAGATTGTGCCCGGAGTACGCCGCCGTTAATTCTTCGATGGCACGTCTGAACAGGCGGTGTCCCAAGCCCAAGCCTCGATAGGCCGGTCGTACCCACCCATGCAGCGCGAGCCGGTGTCCGGCCACCGAAAGACGGGTCGCGGCCACGACGGCCAGGATTTCTCCCGGCCCGGCCGAATCGTCCGGTGAGGGCCTGGCTTTCAGTCGCATGTGCCAAGCCGCTCGCCGCGTGTGGTCGCCGGTCGGTTCCTCCAACGGCAACGGTTTGTGGAGCGCCTGCATGAACGTCTCCGCGTAATCCGGGACGGAATCCCACTCAATCGACAGGTCTCTGGCGAGCGACGAGAGATCACTGGCCGGCCCCATCGCTTCCAACACGACCACCTCATCGATACTTAAATTCAAGTGTTGCTCGGCGAAGCGGACGAATTGTTGGCTGTACATGCCGCAGAGCGTCGGCCAGAAGAGACGGAAGGTTTCGGCTGAGGTCCAGCGCCGGAACAGGTTCATCCAGCCGCGATTGAGGGCGTGATTGTGGAACTCTTCGAGGTTCACGGCCAGGTAGACCTGTTCCATGAGTTGGATCTGCAGATTGCAGGTGTGCAGCGCGGCTCGCGGATTGACCGCGATGGCCCCGGGATCGATCCCGAACACCGAGCGGAGTTCAGGATAGATTTCCAGGTCGTAACGAAGCAGGTCCGGATCGTCGCGCAGGAGGCGTTCGAGATCCTTCAGGTCGTCGGTTTCGCCGAGGAAGGATTCACGCATGCCCGGCGGGGTGGTCAGCCAGTAGGAGCGGAGTGCATGGCAGAGCGAGGAGAAGTCCTGCTCGCTTCGCTGAATGGCGGGGCGCAGCACCTGTTGAGCGATATGTTCGCCGAGGCGGCGGTAGGACTCGAACTGGGCTTCGTCGAAGAACTGGTCCGAGGTCGGTTCGTGGGGAAAGGAGGGGTGACGCGCGGTGTAGTCCTGGACGTCCGACGGCTCGTTCCCGGTCAGCGAGGGTTTGAGATAGATCAGGGTGCCGGCGGTGGCGTTGGCATCCACTTTGTCGTAGCGAATCATGCCGATGGCGTGGTGGCGACTGCTGGTCTTGGCGTCGGTGGCCCGCTTGATCTGGTCGAGATTCAGTTCGATGTCGATTCCCAGATCGATGCGGATCTTCCGGATGGCGTTGCCGAGATCTTCAAAGTTGAGCTGCGGGTCACACCCGGCATCCACCACGAGGATGCAGTGACAGCGGCGCAAGACCATTTCGTACAAGCCGAGATTTTCGAAATGCCCGCCGTCGGAGAGGTAGACGTAGGGATGACAGGAGTCCGTGAGGCCGAAGGCTTCGGACAGCAAGGGGCCGACCGAGACGTTGGGTGACGCTTTGCGATAGGTGTCGGCGCCCGCACGGCCCGGGTTTCCGAGCCACCAGCCCAGGCGGATGTTGAAGAGCGCGAGGAGAAACGTCACGGCTGAAGATGAGTGATAGCCCATGTTGGGGCTCGCGGCGGCGCCTGAGATCGCCAGAGCGGTCCCGAGAGAAAGGGGTTGGGCGAGGTAATGGTTGCATCCGTACTCCTCCGAGCGGCGATACCCCAGATTCCAACTGCCGCTGTGGAGCGCGCTGATCGTAAACGATTGGGCTTTCCGTTGTTGCCAGGCCAGGTTGTCGCCCTTGACCAGATTGAGCGCGATGTTGATGAGATGCAGCGGGCGCGGGCTCTGGTCGTGCAACTTATTCAGAAAAAGTGTGGTGAGCCAGGTGATGGCGTCACGACCTGCCGGCGTCTCCGGTTGTTGCCAGGCGGCGATCTTGGCGCGGCAGGCCGGTCCGACGCGCAATTGTTCGGCGGCCGTGACCAGCGCTTTGTTCGTGAGCGAACGGGAAAGTTCCTGCGTCAGGTGTGCGATCATGGCCTGCAGTTGGGCCGATGTCGGCTCCGTGAGCGCATGGAACGCATCCAGCTGCGCGCGGGTGTCCGTTGAAAACACCTCTCTGACCATCCAGCGCGCCAGACGCACGTCGTCGAATCGCACGTCGCCCATGGCCGGGTTATCCAGATTGTCGAATCCGGTGAAGGGATTGAAGCTCCGTTCCCGTTCGGCCTGAATGCGCGAGGCTCCGAGATAGGCGCGGATGAGGCGGTTGCGATACATCGCATGCAGCGAGAACCGGTTGATGTTGATCAGCCCGGACATGAGCAGGCCCAATGACGTCACGGCGACGGTGAACAGGAAGAGCATCCAGAGGGGGGTGTTGTGGAGGACCTGATCGTGCCCCCAGGGATCCGGCCAGATTCCTAATCCGGTCTGCATAGGCCCCGTAAGATGGTTGAGGTGCATCTCGTAGTGATGGGCGAAGAGGTCTAATTGCCAACTGGTGCCCAGTGACAGTGCGATGAGGACGCAGAGCATGAAGAAGGGCGCTGCCGCTCGTACCGCGAAGTCGGTGATCACGGTGGTCTGTGACCGTTCCTCCTGCTGTTGCGCGGTGGTGCGTGAGCCGAATCCAAGCACGAGGGTCAGCAATCCGGAGAGTCCGCCGAGGGAAGCGGCGATTTTCGGCGTCCAGGCGATGAGACCGGGACCGAAGGCGACGATGGCGGAGAGCCCCGACCAGATGACCATGACGATCAACACCCAGGAACCGGTGCGCCCCCACCACTCGCGATCCTGCTCTTCGGTGAACCGGCTGGCCAGGCCGATGAAGACGGTCGCCGTGAGCAAAAATATCGCGAGGACGCCCGGAACGGCGAAGGTGGCAAAGCACTCGGCAAATGTGGCGACGACCAGCTGATCGGGAGTCTTCATCAGGATAGATCGGAGAAACAATCCGCCCAGCGCGCCGGTGGCGGCGACGGCGGCGGTTTCCCAGAACAGCCAGGGGGAGAACGCTTTGAATCGTTTCAGCGCGAGGACGGAAAAGAGCCAGCTGCCTGTGTGGAGGAAGACGCCGCCGAGTATGGCGTGGGGGAGGCTGAGTTGTTCCAGCGTGCCGCCTCCGTTGCGAAACCAGGCCCAGACTGTGGTGAGGAAGAGCACCGATGTGATCAAAGGACCGAGGCAGGCGACCAGAAACCAGTGTTGGCGTTCCAATGTCTGCCACCGGGTATTGCGCCGGTACTCGCGGAGCGTAGGACGACAGAGGTGCAGATAGATGAGCGCCATGACGGCCAGCCCGAGACCGATCATGAACACGGCTTGGAGAAGCCAGACGGGCAAGGTCCGTCCGGGGGTATTCAGCTGGGCCAGGGCGATGGTCCAGCGTGGCACGAGCAGGGGTACCATCAGCAATGGCAGCAGCACCATCCAGTTCAGGTGCAGGTTGCGCAAGTAAATGCCGAAGAGCGTCCATGAGTCGGCCGAGAGGAATCCCAGGTGCGGACTCAGGTAATTGCTATAGTTCCGCAGCCATTGGACCGGCGGCGGCACTTCGGTGGCGCCTGTTTTCGGCGTGACCCGCAGATCCTCGATGACACCGTCCAATCCCTGCGGATGGCGATGGATCCAGGCGGTGAGCCAGCTGCCGATGTAGCCTCCGCCGGAGACGGTCGAAAGGTAGTCGAACTTGTTCAGAAGCTGCAGGCGCGCGAGAGACTGCAAGACGCCGAGTCCGAAGGTCGCGCTGCGTATGCCTCCGCCGGAGAAGCAGAGTCCCGCGCGTTTCGGGTGGCAGGCGTGGATGTGCCGGAAGAGCGCGGCCGTGCGCACCGCATCGGGGGCCCCCACCGGATGATCCTTGGGCAGGGGGCCGTGCAGCAGTTCGGTTTCTTCCTCCAGAATCGTTGCGAGTGTCAGCGGGTCGTCCGGCGAAGCGGGAGTAGTCATCGTGACTCCAAGGGGAACATGGTGAGGGTGGCGTTGTCTCGACGGAAAGCGCCCGTGTCGGCGCCTGTCATACCACGATTGGAAAAGGCAAACCACATGCCCAGTAAGGACGGTAGAACAGAACGCGGCCCGGCAACCCTGTCGATGCGTTCCGTGCCGTCTGCGGATACGGAAATAGACGCGAATGCGTAGGGCAGGTATGTTGTGGAGATTATCGAATCGGATACAGCGCGTATCTCAAGTGATACGGCACCCTGGCGTCGCTATGGTCAATGCTTGCGGTCCCGCTGCATCAGCTTGTCGGTGTAGGCGAGGAAGATCGCCGAACCCAGGAACGTCATGTGAATAAAGATCTTCCACTTGATGTGTTCGGGGTTCTCGTTGGTCACGTCCACAAAGGCCTTTAACAGATGAATGCTGGAGATGCCGACGAGCGAAGCGGCCAGTTTGATCTTGATGGTGCCTGGATCCACATGGGTGAGCCACTCCGGGCGATCGGGGTGGGTTTCCAGATCCAGTTTGCTGACGAAGGTCGCGTAGCCGCCGATGATGACCATGGTCAGCAGGTTGGCGACCATGGTGACGTCGATCAGCGACAGCACACCCAGCATAAACAGCGTTTCGGTTTCCTCGCGGAAATGGACGATCATGTGCCAAAGTTCCGTCAGGAACTTGGCGGCATAGAGCAGTTCGGCGATGATGAGCCCGCCATAGAGCGGCGCCTGAATCCAGCGGCTGCCGAAGATCAGGATTTCGAAGAGCTGCTCGACACGATGGGCTGCTGTAGACGGTGGAGACGGGGTATGGGGTGCAGACGGATGACTCACGCCGGTATGGACCCTCCTTGTTCAGGGCGTATCCTAGTCGGCGCGTGGAGTTCTGTCAATCGTGAGGTCGCGAGGCGTGATGCCCTGGCCGACTAGCCCCCCGCAGGCGCGTCGTTCGCGACAGAGGGTTTGAGGTCTTCGGGTCTGACATCGGGCAGCCAGTGCGCAACCTTCGCCTGGAGGTCGGCGGCGATGATCGGTTTGCTGATGAAGTCGTCCATACCGGCCTTCAGGCAGGCTTCGCGGTCGCCGGCCATGGCATTGGCGGTCATGGCAATGATGGGAAGACGGGTACCCGGCTGTTCCTGCGAACGAATGAGCCTGGTGGTTTCGAATCCGTCGAGTTCCGGCATCTGGCAGTCCATGAACACCAACGGGTACGGGTGCCGGCAGATGGCGGCTAATGCCTCCATTCCGGTTCCCGCGAGGTCCACGCGACAGCCCAGCTTCTCCAGCATCTTCACGGCCACGCGTTGGTTGATGGGGTTGTCATCCACGACCAGCACACGCTGGACCGTATGGGCCTTGACCTCGGTCAGGGTGTGCCGCGTGATCAATTGCGCCTTCTCCTCACGGCCTTCCCGGCCAAGCGTCAGGCGCATACAATCGGCCAGATGGCGCTCACGAATCGGTTTGGTCAGGTACGCGGCGGCGCCCGCTTCTTTCGCGAGCATGCTGTCCCCGCGCTGGCCCGAGGCCGTGAGCAGAATGACGTGGGTTTTCGCGATGGCAGGATCTTCCTTGATGAGCCGGCAGAGTTCCAGTCCGCTCATCTCCGGCATGTGGACATCGACGATGGCGATGTCGAAGGGGGTGCCTTCCTGCGCTGCCTGCCGTAAGAGGTTGAGTGCTGACGGACCATCGACGGCACTCTCATGGTGCATGTTCCAGGCTGAGACATGGTACTGGAGCAGACTCCGATTCGTGGCATTATCGTCGACGAGGCAGACGCGAAGGCCGCTGAGATTCTTCACAGGCAGCGGAGGCGTGATGGGGGCGGTGCCTTCTTCCGGGGTAGAAAACTTGACCGTGAACGAAATGCGGGTTCCCAGGCCCGGCATCGACTGCAGCCCGATTTCCCCGTCCATCAGTTCTACCAAGCGTTTGCAGATCGAAAGGCCGAGCCCCGTGCCGCCGTATTTACGAGCGGTCGAGCTGTCGGCTTGAGAAAAAGCTTGAAACATCTTGGCTTGGGCTTCCTGCGTCAGGCCGATCCCGGTATCGATGACCTCGAACCGCAGGGTGACGGAGCCTGAACTCTCATCCGTTTGCATCACCTGAATCAGCACTTCGCCCTTCTCGGTGAACTTGATGGCATTGCCGACCAGATTGGTCAGAATTTGTCTGATCCGTCCGGGATCGCCGATCACGGTTCGCGGGGTCTGCGCATCGATGAGCCCGACCAGTTCCAACTGGCGTCCCTGGGCGGTCGGTGCCAGGATGTCCAGGGTGTCTTCGATGGTCAGCCGCAGGTCGAAGGGGATGTGTTCAATGGTGAATTTGCCGGCCTCGATTTTGGAATAGTCCAGAATATCGTTGATGATGCGGAGGAGCGATTCGCCGGAATGTTTCAGCGTTTCCAGATAGCCCTTCTGCTCAGCGGTCAGCTCGGTGTCGAGCAAGAGGGTCGTCATGCCGATCACCCCGTTCATCGGGGTACGGATTTCGTGGCTCATGGTCGCCAGGAAGTCGGTCTTCGCCTGGCCGGCCCGCACGGCTTGGTCGCGGGCTTCCGAGATCTCCCAGTTCTTCCGTTCGAGGTCCTGGGCCGCTTTCGACAGCGCGCTTTCTGTGCGTTTTCGCATGGTGATGTCGACGATGGATGCCAGCGCCAGTTTTCCGTTCGGCGTATCGATCGGGTTGAGTCCGAGCTCGACGGGAAACTCCTGCCCGTTCTTATGCAGGCCGAAGAGTTCCCGGCCGGCTCCCATGGCGCGGGACGACGGGGCGGAGAAGTATCCGATGCGATGCGCCGGATGGTCGGGACAAAACCGTTCCGGAATCAGCATTTCGACCGGCTTGCCGAGCATCTCCTCTCGGCTGTAGCCGAACATGGTTTCGACCTGTTTGTTGACGAGCGTGATGTTGCCGAGGGGATCGATCATCAACATGCCGTTCGGCGCGGATTCCACCACTTGACGGAACTGGGCCTCGGCCTGTTTGCGCGAGGAGATGTCGCGTACGATACCGGTAAACTTTCTGACGCCGTCGACGAGCATCTCACTCACGGCCAACTCAATGGGAAATGACACGCCGTCATGTCGAAGTCCCAGCACTTCACGGCCGATGCCGATGACCTTTTTCTGGCCCGACTGCAAATAATTGGTCAGGTACCGGTCGTGTTCCGTGTGGTAGGGGTCGGGCATGAGGAGTTTCACGTTCTGCCCCAGCAGCTGGTCCGGGGTGTACCCGAACATGCGAGTGACAGCGGGATTGAGCGATTCGATGATGCCTCGTTCGTTGATGACGACGATGCCGTCCACCGCCGTGTCGACGATCGCGCGCAACCGGGCCTCGCTCTGATGCATGGCGGCTTCCGCCTGTTTGAGGTCCGACACGTTGATGTGCATGACCACAGCGCCGTAGCTCGGGCTGCCCTGCTTCGGGGTGACGATGACCCGGAACCAGCGTCGGAGTGTGGGACTTGAGCTCTCGTATTCATAGTCGAACGCACGGATGGTGCCGTCCAGGATGTGCCGGATTCCTTGGGCCACGTGCTGGGCGTCGGGCTGAGGTCCCGCCGCATCGCAGATGTGGAGATAGTTGAGGCCGACGCCGTAGCCCTCGCCGGTAAAGCCGTTCGCGGCTGCGAACCGTTCCCAGGACTCATTGACCGCTAGAATTGTCCCCTTCGCGTCGAGCACGGCGATATTGGCCGGCAGGACGTTGAGGATGCTGGGATCGAGGGCATTGTCCTGCCTCCGTCTGATGGGGAGGTGATGGACGGCCATACAGCAGACTCCTTCCCTACCCGGTGGTGCCGGTTGCAGCGCCGGCGGTTCCGAGCCAGGTGTCGAGTACCGCCTGAAGCTCTTTGGGGCGGACCGGTTTGGCGATGTAATCGTCCATTCCGGCGGCCAGGCAGCGTTCGCGGTCGCCTTGCATGGCGTTGGCCGTCATGGCGACGATCGGGGTATGGGCCGACCGGCCTTCCATTTTGCGGATCAGTGCGGTCGCTTCAAACCCGTCCACTTCCGGCATCTGGCAGTCCATAAAAATCAGCGGATAACGGGCACGCTCATGGGCGGCCACGGCTTCCTGTCCGTTTCCCGCGACATCGACCCGGTAGCCGAGTTTCTCCAGCATCTTGCAGGCGACTTTCTGGTTCACGGGATTATCCTCCGCCAGGAGCAGGCGAGGCTTCGGTCCTGCCTGGGATTCGCTCAGGGTGTGTCGTGTGATCAACGGCGGCGGTTCGGCGTTCGACGGCGTCCCGGCCGCGGTTTCCGGGGACAGCAGGAGACACAGGCATTCGAGCAATTGTGTCTGACGGAGCGGTTTCGTGAGATAGGCATCGATGCCGATGGATCGCGCAGTCTGGCCGTCTCCCCGCCGGCCGACCGTGGTGAGGATGACCAGGTGTACG
>Ga0208822_1001170_pt1 | contig 19002 bp, 16 predicted proteins | sample AD_STIC08_MetaG_FD_184435 | JGI IMG/M metagenome (GOLD analysis project Ga0208822, IMG submission 184435) | Active sludge microbial communities of municipal wastewater-treating anaerobic digesters from USA - AD_STIC08_MetaG (SPAdes) (version 2) | ecosystem: Engineered > Bioreactor > Anaerobic >...
CGTTACAAGCGCCAGTTGGAGCGGTTACAAAGGTTAACCATAATTTGAAACCACCATTGGAAAGGCGGGTCATAAGTGATCCGCCTTTTTTCATTTAGAAAGCTTAGTGAGATACTAACACCGTAAGGTTAAAGAATTTTATTCGATAAAAATCGAGTTTTGCTAATAAATTGGCGGAAGTGCATGGGAATCGAACCCACCTGGGACGGTTCTAGCGCCCCACACCGGATTTGAAGTCCGGGAGGCCCACCAGTGACCTTGGCACTTCCTTCAGAATCCTGTGCTCCATTACCTTTAATTTCCTCAGACTGTCAATATGTAAATGACTTCCCCGTTCATGAAGCCTTTTTTCTCTTGACACGAAACCGCCGCCCTTCTATACATTTCCCGCAATTTCTTACAAATCTCTTTGGTGGGCGCTTTGTGGTTCTTCCCAACGCAGATGCGCGTCAGATAAACGGTATCGCTTCAAAAAATTCTTGATGAGGAGTAAAAACATGAGAAAGTCTTTGTGCCAAATGATCCTGGTGATGTTCCTGATGTTGTGTTTGGTGTCCGCTGCCTTTGCCGGACCGACGGTTGATTCCATTCTGAAGAAAAAGGAACTGGTCGTCGGCACGTCCGCCAATCTTCCTCCTCTGACTTTCAAGGCCAAGGACGGCAGCATCAAAGGGTTGGATATTGACCTGGCCAGGATGATCGCGGCGGCGATGGATGTCAAGCTGCGCGTTGTGGAGATTCCCTTCAATGACCTGCTCCCGGCTCTGGAAAGCGGCAAAATCGATATGATCCTTTCCTGCATGACCATCACGCCGGATCGGAATCTGCGGGTGGTCTATGTCGGCCCCTATTTCGTATCGGGTCAGTCCATCCTGACCACCAAGGACGTCGCCATGAACATCAACAGCGTCGAGGATATCAACAAGTCGGACTTCAGCATCGCCGTTCCCGCCGGCACCACGACGGAGAAAATCGCAAAGCTGATGCTGCCCAAAGCGAAACTGGTGATTGCCGGTTCCACGGACGGTGCGCTCGATCTGCTGCGAAAAAAGAAAGTCAAAGCCATGATGGCCGACTACCCTTACACCAGCGTGACCTCCTTCAAGTATCAGGACAAAGGCTTTGTAGCCAATCCTCCCTTCAGCGTGGAGCCGATCGGAATCGCCATCCGTCCGGATGACCCGCTCTTGACAAATTTTCTGGAAAATCTTCTGTTCCTGCTCAAGGGGGATGGAATGCTGGACGGCGCGAGCAAGCGCTGGTTTGCCGATCCGTCCTGGATTTCCGAACTGCCGTAATTTTCGGATAGAAAAAGAATAGAGACGTCAGAATGGGCGCGCCGTGTTTCAAAAATGCGGCGCGCTTATTTTTTTACCGCAGGGGTTTGCCGCATTCTTTGCATTTGCCGTCGGGACCGATCACACCGATGCACGCGCCGTCGCTGCACAGGACTCGCTTCTCCCACTCGTCATCGGAGACGGCTCCTTCCGGTATTGCGGATTTTTCTTCCGCCGGGGCCGGCGTCTGCAACGCACCCTGTCCGTTGCCGTCAGGAAGCGCGCTCTCGTAGGGCTTGCCGCATTCCCGGCATTTGCCGTCGGGGCCGACGGTGCCGATGCAGGATTCATCGCTGCACAAAACCCGTTTTTCCCAGTCTTCGTTCGCATCAAAAAGAATTTCAGTCATGCCGGTCTCCGGTTTTTTATCGATGCAGCTTCTTATGACGGCTTCAAAAAAAAGTCAAATCGAACAAATCAATAAAAAACCAAAATCGATGACTTCGCAACATGCCCAGAGGCAAAGCGTACGAATCCGGAGGGGCGAGGCGTGCCTTGTATGCCTGTGACCTTCAGGTTATACGCCGCAACAACGACGGATGAAGCGCAACGCTGCATAGGGGCTTTTGACGGAGTCATCCCTTGATACAGGCGAGGGATTTGAGCCTTGCCGCTTTTTTGGCGATGCCGGCGTCATGAACCACTTCCACGACGTCATGGACATTCTTGTAGGCTTCGGGCATTTCCTCGCCGAGCGTCCCTTTGCTTCCGGCCATCACCAGAACTCCCCGGTCAGCCAGCTCACGGCTGATGGACCGGCCCCGGCTGGAGCGGATCGCCTGCGACCGGCTCATGACACGGCCCGCGCCGTGGCAGGCGCTGCCGAACGTTTCGTCCATTGCTTTGGCCTGGCCGGTAAGCACATAGGATCCGGACCCCATGTCCCCCGGAATCAGCACCGGCTGGCCGACGCTCCGGTAGCAAGCGGGAATGGCTTCATGGCCCGCCGGATAGGCCCGCGTCGCTCCCTTGCGGTGCACGCAGAGTTTTTTCTCCTGTCCGGCCACGGAAAATTTCTCGATTTTGGCGATATTGTGGCAGACGTCATACACCAGCCGCATCCCCAGCTCGCGGGGGGAAGCGCGCAGGGTCTTTTCCAGAACCTCCCGCGTCAGATACATCAGGATCTGGCGGTTGGCCCAGGCGTAGTTGGCCCCGCAGGCCATGGCGGCCAGATAGTTTTGCCCGCGCCTGGAGGACAGATAGGCACAGGCCAGCTGACGGTCGGGAAGCGAGATGCCGGTTTGGGCCTGGTGTTTGACCATCAGCGCCAGGTAGTCGTCGCAAATCTGATACCCCAGGCCCCGAGACCCGGTGTGAATCATGATGACGATCTGGCCTTTGTGCAAACCAAAAACCCGCGCCGCGGTTTCATCAAAGATTTCTTCAACGGTTTCGATTTCCAGAAAATGATTGCCGGAGCCGAGGGTGCCCAGCTGCTGCTTTCCCCGCTCCAGGGCGCGCGCCGAAACCTGCTCCGGATCTGCGCCGCCAAGGCATCCTCCGTCTTCCGTGGTTTCCAAATCCTGCGCGGAGCCGTATCCCGCTTTCACCGCCCAGGCCGCCCCTTCTTCCAGCACTTTTTTCTGATCCTTGCCGGAGAGTTTGACGTAGCCGGTGGAACCGACGCCGGACGGAATGCGATGATACAGGGCCGTCGTCAATTCCTTTAGTTTTTCCCGGATGTCGGGAAACGTCAGGTTGGTCGCCATCAGACGGCAGCCGCAGTTGATGTCATAGCCCACGCCGCCGGGCGACACCACGCCCGTTTCCAGGTCGAAAGCCGCCACGCCGCCGATGGGAAAGCCGTACCCCCAGTGAACATCCGGCATGGCCAGCGAAAAATTGACAATGCCCGGCAGATGAGCGACGTTGGCCACCTGCCGGGCGCTTTCATCGTGCCTCAGCAAATCATGAATGTTTTCATTGGCATAGATGATGCCCGGCACACGCATGGCGCCTGTCTGCGGCAAAAGCCAGCGGTTGTCATCGAGTTTTTCAAGTTTGATTTCAGACATCAAATATCACCCTCGCCTTCCAGCCGGTTTTCGTTTTTTCCACGGCCAGTTGATGATACGTGACGGCTTTGATCTCCGTTTTGATCAAGTGCCGTTCGGGATGATACGGCTCAACCGTACATTGCACGACCAGCTTTTTGTTGCCGCATACCAGGATCGAACCGCGATTCAGCACCCAGCCCAGCCCATTGAACCAATACAGAAGCTCCCGCAGAAAGTTCACCAGCAAATCCCCGACATCCGCGCCCAGCACGGTTCTTGTTTTGACCCGCTCTTTTCCACCGCGTTTTGTCGGAGGCTCGATGTCCTGAATCATCACGTCAAACAGGGCCAGAGCGGCGTTGGCGAAAAGCTCCCTTTTCGTCCGCCCGTAAATTTCCAGGCCCAGATCGGCGGTATGATCAAAAAGTTCATATTTTTTCATGGGGGAATTATAGCGTTGTGCGGAAGGATAAACAAGAACCAATGGAAAGCAAACCCAAAACTATTGACGTACCCCGGCGAGCGGGGAACGCAACGCCGTTCCCCGCTCGCGGATTTTACGACTCGTCCGCAGGCGGACCGTTCTCTTCCCCGTTGCCGTTCGCCTCATCGGCGCCGTTGGTGTCGTCCTTGTCTTCCGATTCCGATGTCGTGCGGGCCACGCCGACGAGTTTTTCTTCCGGCGCCAGATCAATCAGTTTGACACCCTGGGTCACACGGTGGTTCACCGGAATTTCCTGCACTTTCATCCGGATGACGTTGCCCGTGCTGGAGATGAGCATGACGTTCTCCTCGCCCTGCACCTGCAGGACGCCGGAAACATTCCCGATCTTCGGCACGGTCTTCAGGTTGATCGTTCCCTTGCCGCCCCGCGCCTGAACGCGGTATTCGTCAATCGGCGTGCATTTGCCGTAGCCGTTCTCCGAAACCGTCAGCATAAAGGTGTTTTGCGCGGGAATCTCCACGCCGATGACGTCATCGCCCTCATCGAGGTTGATGCCGCGGACGCCGCGGGCCGTGCGGCCCATGTCGCGCACGTCGTCTTCCCGGAAGCGGATCGCCATGCCCAGCCGCGAGGCCAGGAAAATATCCTGATCGCCGTTGGTCAACTGCACATCCACCAGTTCGTCATCGTCATCGATGGAAATGGCGATAATGCCGCCGGTGCGCGGATTGGAATAAGCCGCCAGATCGGTTTTTTTGATGATGCCTTTGCGCGTGACCATCACGACGAACTTGTCCGAAACAAATTCCTTGACCGGCAGCGTCGCGCTGACGCGCTCTCCCGGCGCCAGGCTGACCAGATTGATCATGGCCTTGCCCTTGGCCGCCCGCCCGGCCTGCGGGATCTGATACACTTTCAGCCAGTGCACTTTTCCGGCGCTGGTGAAGACCAGGAGGTAATGATGGGTGGAAGCAATGAATATTTTTTCGACAAAATCCTCCTCCTTGGTGCCCATGCCGACCTTGCCCCGCCCGCCGCGGTGCTGGCTCTTGTACAGACTGACGGCGTTGCGCTTGATGTAGCCGGCATGCGAGATGGTGACCACCATGTCTTCTTCCACGATCATGTCTTCAATGTCGATGTCTTCCGTGCCGGCGACGATTTCCGTGCGGCGCTCATCGCCGTATTTTTCCCGGATCTCTTGGAGTTCATCGACAATCACTTTCAGCACCTTTTGCGGATCGTCCAGAATGCCCGCCAGTTTGGCGATCAGCGCCGTAACGTCCGCGTATTCCGCGTCGATCTTGTCCCGCTCCAGGCCGGTCAGCCGCTGCAGACGCATGTCCAGAATGGCTTTGGCCTGAATCTCGGACAAAGCAAACGCCGCGCACAACGCCACGGACGCATCGTTGGGGCTTTTGGCCGCCTTGATGACCTTGATGACTTCATCGATGTTGTTCAGCGCGATGATATAGCCTTCTAAAATATGCGCCCGCTCCCGGGCGCGCGCCAGATCGAACTGTGTGCGCCGGACCACCACTTCCTGACGGAAGGCGATGAATTTCTCAAGCACCTCTTTGAGGTTGAAAACTTTCGGCCGTCCTTCGGAAATCGCCAGCATGATGATGCCAAAGGAGACTTCCATCTGCGTAAATTTGTAAAGCTGGTTCAAAATGATCGCGGAGCTTTCATCGCGCTTGAGTTCAATGACCACGCGGATGCCCTCCCGGTCCGATTCGTCGCGCAGATCGGAGATGCCGGAGATTTTCTTGTCGCGCACCAGCTCCGAAATTTTTTCAATCAGCGTCGCCTTGTTGACCTGATACGGCAATTCGGTAATGACGATGGTCTCCCGGTCGTTGCGGGCGTTCTTTTCGATGAGCGCGCGCGCCCGGATGCGGATAATGCCGCGCCCGGTTTTATAGGCGGCAAGAATTCCCTCCCGGCCGTTGATGAAGCCGGCCGTGGGGAAATCCGGGCCGGGAATGTATTTCATCAGCTCTTCCACTATCATTTTGGGATTCTGAATCAGGGCGATCGTCCCGTTGACGATTTCCGTCAGATTGTGAGGCGGAATATTGGTGGCCATGCCGACGGCGATGCCCGACGTTCCGTTCAGCAGCAGCAGGGGAAGGCGCGTCGCCAGAATCGACGGCTCCGAAAGCGATTCGTCGTAATTCGGCACAAAATCGACCGTGTCTTTCTCCAGATCGGCCAGTGCTTCATCCGAAATGCGAGCCAGGCGGCTTTCCGTGTAGCGCATGGCCGCAGGCGGATCGCCGTCGATCGATCCGAAGTTGCCCTGTCCGTCCACCAGCGTGTAGCGCATGGAGAAATCCTGCGCCATGCGGACCAGGGTGTCATAGATGGCCGCGTCGCCGTGGGGATGATATTTACCCATGATGTCGCCGACGATGCGGGCGGATTTTTTGTAGGGCTTGTTGTGGCGGTTGCCCATTTCCGACATCGCATACAGGATGCGGCGATGCACGGGTTTGAGGCCGTCGCGCACGTCGGGAATCGCCCGACCGATAATGACGCTCATGGAGTAATCCAAGTAGGATTTCTTCATTTCGTCTTCTATATTCACCAGGGTTTGCCTGCGGTGGATGTCTCGTTCCATTTTATTTCTTCCTTCTTAAATATCCAAGTTGGATACATGCATGGCGTTTTGGTAAATGAACTCGCGCCGCGGCTCCACCTCGTCGCCCATCAGCGTGGTGAAAATTTCATCGGCGAGCACCGCGTCTTCGACGCCCACCTGCAGGAGGGTTCGCTTCTCGGGGTTCATGGTGGTTTCCCAGAGCTGTTCCGGATTCATTTCACCCAGACCTTTGTAACGCTGGATGGTCAGGCCTTTTTTGCCCAGGTTGATGATGTGGTCCACCAGATCCTTGGCGGTCGGGAGAGTGACCGGCTGGGCGGCATCTTCCGGTTGATCACTGTAGGGCGGTTCCCCCAGAATGGAAACCTGCCCCATCAGATTGCGGATTTCGCCGAACTGCGGCGTACGGAAGATTTCCCGGTCGATGCAGGTGGTATGAATCGTTCCGTTATATCGAATGTCGAAAAGCATCTTGTAGCCGCCGTGATCGGGGTCCTCATCGATGCGGTAGTCCGTTACCACGTCGCTGCCCAGGGCGACAACCGTTCTGCCCGCGATTTTCAGCAGATCGCTTTCGTTTTGAAACGTCTCATCCGTCAGCGTGGGATCTCCGGCCGCAATCCGGACGACATTCCGGTCTCGATGATCTTTTTCAAAACGGTCCAGGAGGTCTTTGATGCGATTAATTTTTTTAATGATGGTCAGTAATTTGTTACCCGAAACGGGAAAAGGGCTTCCGTCCCCCATAAATAAATTCACCTTGTTCACGCCGTTTTCCAGAATGTAATTCTTCATTTGTTCTTCGTTCTGGATGTAAAACTCTTTCTTTTTGTCCACCACCTTGTACAGCGGCGGCTGCGCGATAAACAAATACCCTCTCTCAATCAATTCGCGCATCTGGCGGAAAAAGAAGGTTAAAAGCAGCGTGCGGATGTGCGATCCGTCCACGTCGGCATCCGTCATGATGATGACTTTGTGATACCGAAGCTTGCTGACGTCATAATCGTCGGCGCCGATGCCCGCCCCGAGGGCCGTCACAATCACCTTGATTTCTTCGTTTTGCAGCATCTTGTCGAAGCGCGCTTTTTCCACATTGAGCACTTTCCCGCGCAGGGGCAGGATCGCCTGGTTTTTCCGGTCGCGTCCCTGTTTGGCCGAGCCGCCGGCCGAGTCTCCCTCCACCAGGTAAAGCTCGCTTAGGGCGGGGTCCTTTTCCTGGCAATCGGCCAGTTTTCCGGGAAGCGAGCCGACTTCCAGCGCGCTCTTGCGGCGCGTCAGTTCCCTGGCTCTTCGGGCCGCTTCGCGCGCGCGCGCGGCGTCCATGCATTTATTGAGGATCTGTCTGGCGACGGACGGGTTTTCCTCCAGATAGGATCCGATTTTCTCGTAAACGATTCCCTCCACGAGACCGCGAACATCGGAATTTCCCAGTTTGGTTTTGGTTTGCCCTTCAAACTGGGGGTTGCGGACCTTTACGCTGATGACGCAGGCCAGCCCTTCGCGCAAGTCTTCACCGCGCAGGGATTCCTTGCCGTCCTTGATGATTTTGTTGGCGGTGGCGTAATTATTGAACACGCGGGTCAGCGCCGCGCGGAAGCCGACCATGTGCATGCCGCCTTCCACGGTATTGATGCTGTTGGCAAAGGAAAAGATGTTTTCCAGATAGCTGTCGTTGTATTGCAGGGCGACTTCCACCGAGCAATCCTCCCGGGCGCCGGTCACATAGATCGGCTCCTTGTGGAGCACTTTCTTGTTGCGGTTGATGTATTCCACAAAAGAAACAATGCCGCCTTTATAGAAAAATTCCGCCTTTTTTTCCGAGCGTTCATCCATCAGGGTGATTTTGACGCCGGAGTTGAGAAACGCCAGTTCCCGCAGGCGGTTGGCAATCACATCAAAGCTGAATTCGGTTTCTTCAAAAATTTCATCATCCGGCAAAAAAGAGACGGTGGTGCCGCGTCCCCTGCTTTTGCCGACAACCTGCAGGGGCCCGTCCGGAATGCCCCGCTTGTAGGTCTGCCGGTAAACATTCCCATCGCGTCGCACTTCCAGTTCACAGGCGCGGGAAAGCGCATTAACCACCGATACGCCGACGCCGTGCAATCCGCCGGATACCTTGTAGGTGTCGTTGTTAAATTTTCCTCCGGCGTGCAGTTTGGTCATGGCGACTTCCGCAGCCGACACGCCTTCCGTTTTATGAAGATCCACCGGAATGCCCCGGCCGTTGTCTTCCACGACAATGCTGTTATCAACCCTGATTTTCACGGAAATGGAATCACAGAACCCCGCCGCCGCTTCGTCAATGCTGTTGTCAACAACTTCGTAAACCAGATGATGAAGACCTTCTTTGCTTGTAGAACCAATATACATGGCCGGACGCTTGCGAACCGCTTCCAGGCCTTCTAAAACTTTAATACTGTCGGCATCGTACGTTTCTACCATAACTGCTTTTTTACTCCTTCAACCTCTTCCTTGTTCCATAAAACAAATTTATATTTTTAACGGCATGACAATACATAAATAATTATCTCCCTCGGCCGGTTTAATCAGCGTCGGTTTCAAACCAACCCCCACTTCCATCACAACATTATCAACCGATATGGCCGATACGGCATCGATGACATAATTAACATTGAATCCGACATCCATATCTTCACCGGCATATGAAATGTCAATTTCTTCCGTGGCCTCGCCTACATCCAGGTTGGTGGAATTCAACGTCATTTTATCCGCGGTAAACGATATGATCACGCCGCTGTAACGCTCGGAAGACACCACATTCATTCTCCGCAGCGCATGCAGAAACAACTCCTTATCCAGCGTCACACTGGTACCCTTTTCCGTCGGAATCACCCGTTTGTAATCAGGATATTCCGCATCCACCAGATTGATCTTTAAGATCGTATTTTCCGTTTTTACCACAAACATGTTTTTATGGACGCCGACACTGACGTTTTCATGAACATCCGTCAGTTTTTTCACTTCCAGAAGTCCTTTGCGGGGAATGATAATTCCCTTGGCGAGTTCCGGACACGGATCGGCCGTTATGGCTTTGGCCACTGCCAGTCGATGTCCGTCCGTTGCCACCATCCGCCAGAGATGATTCTTTCCGTCGGAGGCGGTCTCCAGCAATACGCCGTTCAGGTGTTTCCTGCTTTCATCGAAGGCCATTGCAAAAGAGGTTTTACTGATCAAATCTTTCAAGACTGATCCGGGAATACTGAAAAATTCCACCTGCTGACTGTCGGCAACACTGGGAAAATCGTCCGCGGGGAGCCCCGGAATTTTATAAACGGCCCTCTGACACGTTACTTTTACAATATTGTTGGCGCTTTTGGTAAAATGGACAACATCTCCCTGAATCTCGCGAACCATTTCAAAGAGCTTTTTGGCCGACAGGGTAACTTCGCCTCTTTCCGCGATATCCGCTTCATAATCGGATATCAGACTGATCTCGCGGTCTGTGGCGATAATTTTGATCTTGTTGGATTCCGCCCTTAAAAGAACATTATTTAAAATAGGGATCGTTGTTTTTTTCTCGACAATGCCTAACGTTTTCTGAATCCCGTCCAGAAAAATATTTCTGTTCACTTTGAATTCCATCGTCGCCTCCCATTAATGTTTTTATTTTTTTCTTAATATACATAATCAGTATTAGTAATAACGCCTGTGGATATGTGGATTGCCTTTTATTCAGCTCTTGTTTCAATCCTTTCGGTCTTCTTCTCCTGTTGAAGAGGTGTGCAGACTCCGATTAAGTTTTGTGGACAATATTATCCTCGATGTCCTGAATGGTTTTTTTGAAGGCGGCGTCCGACTCAACGGTTTTTAGAATTTTATTATTGGCATAAATCACAGTGGAATGATCACGGCCGCCTATTTTTTGTCCGATGTCGGGGTAAGAAAGATTAGTCAGTTTCCGGGCAAGGTACATGGAGATCTGCCGGGCGAGGACCAGATTCTTGTTTTTATTGTGTGCTTTGATATCCGAAATTTTGACATTCATCTTCCCGGCGACGGTTTTAATAATTTCCTCCACACTCACTTCTTCTTTATTGTTGTGTTTAACGAGTGTTTTCAAAACTTCCTTCACCAGGTCCAGATCGATTTCCCGGTTGGTGAGGGAGGAATACGCGGATATCCGGATTAAAAATCCTTCCAGTTCGCGGATGTTGGATTCCACATGCGAGGCAATGTAATGCGTCACCGTTGGAGACAACTCCATCTTGCTCTCGTGCATTTTCTTTTCAATGATTGCAATTTTTGTTTCGATTTCGGGGGGCTGAATATCCGCGATCAGACCCCATTCAAAGCGCGATCGCAGCCGGCCTTCCAGATTTGGAATATCTTTCGGAAATTTATCCGATGTCACAACAATCTGCTTTCCGGAGTCATGTAGCGTGTTGAAGGTATGAAAAAATTCTTCCTGCGTTCTGTCCTTGCCGGCGAGAAACTGAATGTCGTCAATCAGCAGGCATCCGATATTCCGGTATTTTTCCCGGAATTTCGGCATCCGGTCGTAGCGGATGGAATTAATCATTTCATTCATGAAGGATTCCGCCGACACATACATGACATTCAAATCCGGATGAGAGGCAATGGTCATCAACCCGATGGCATTGAGTAAATGGGTTTTCCCCAACCCCGAGCCTCCGTAAATGAAAAGAGGATTATAATTTTTCGCCGGCTGCTTGCCGACGGCAATGGAGGCGGCATGGGCAAACTGGTTGGAGGGGCCGACCACAAACCGGTCAAAAGTATAATGGCTGTTGAGGAAAGAAATATTTATATTTCTACCCGGCGAGGGGGCTATTGGATTTTTACCCTGTTCAAAAGGCAATACGGCCACTTCGGGCTTTTTTTCCTTATCCTTACTGAGCATAAAATCGATATCCACGCTGATTCCGACTACACTGTGCAGTGAGTTTTTAATCATGGACAAATAGTTGTCCATCAGCCAGTCCTTGAAAAATTTATTGGGTACGGACAACTGGACGCGCTTGTCTTCCATGGAGACGATTTTGATGGGTTTTATCCAGGTGTCAAAGTTCTGTTTTGACACTTTTTCCTGAATGATTTTCGTAGCTTTATCCCAGACAGATTCCATGATTAACCTTTTTCAAACAGCCTTATCAACAGGTGTTGATACATTTTTTTCTTACAATTCATCTAAAAGATAGCGCGCCAGACGATTCAGTTCATCCATCGTCCTGTACGAAATTTCAATAGCTCCTTTTTTGGATGACCCTTTCAACTGTACACGGGCCATACATTTTGCCGTCAATTGTTTTTCCAGATCCGCCATGTAGCGGTCTTTAACGACAGCCTTTTTTCCCGCGGGTTTCTGCTTTAACCGGTTGATCAGCTTCTCGGTTTCCCGGACGTTGAGTTCTCTTTTTAAGATCATATCCAGGGCGGCGACCTGCTCGCCCGGCGACGGCAGCGCCAGAAGGCAGCGGGCATGTCCCGACGTAATCTTTTTTTCCGTCAGGGCGGTTTTCACTTTGTCCGGCAGCTTTAAAAGGCGGACGATATTGGCAATCGTGGAGCGGTCTTTGCCGACCCGGGCGGAGATGGATTCCTGAGAAAGTTTAAAGGTTTCCATCAGTGTGACATAGGCGTCCGCCTCTTCCAGGGGGCCGAGCTCTTCGCGCAGGAGATTTTCAATCAGCGACAATTCAGCGGCTTCCACATCGGAGGCCTTACGGATCACAATCGGCACGTCTTTAAGGCCCGCCGCCTGTGCCGCGCGCCAGCGGCGCTCCCCGGCAATGATTTCATAGCCGGAATCGGCCCGGCGCACGATGATCGGTTGAATGATGCCGCTTTGCTTAACCGACGCCACCAGTTTTTTCTGGTCTTCATCATTGAAATTTTTCCGGGGCTGCCAGCGGTTCGGCCGCAATTCCTCGATGCCGCAGGTGTTGATGGGCGCTTTCCTGCCGGCGTCTGTTTCAAGCAAATCCGAAAAAATAGCGCCGAGGCCTTTGCCCAGGGCGTCTTTTTTTTGCGCCATTTACCTTTCTCCCCGAAGAATTTCCTGCGCCAGCTCCATGTAGGCGATCGCGCCGCGCGATTTGATGTCGTATAAAATAATGGGCAACCCGTGGCTGGGGCTTTCCGAAAGCCTCACGTTGCGCGGAATGACCGTCTGGAAAACTTTTCCGCCCAGATGTTTCCGGACGTCTTCCGTCACGCGATGCGAAAGTGTATTGCGCGGATCAAACATGGTCAGCAGGATGCCGCCCAGGGCCAACTGCGGATTAAGATTGGCTTTCACCAGTTTGACCGTGTTGAGCAGATGTCCCAGACCTTCCAGGGCGTAATACTCGCACTGCAGGGGGACAATCAGCGTGTCCGCGGCGACGAGCGCATTGACCGTCATGAACCCCAGCGACGGCGGGCAGTCGATGATAATGAATTCGTAGGGCCGATCCAGATTTTTTAAAAGCTGGCGAAGCCGGCTTTCCCGGTTTTCCAGATAGACAAACTCGATTTCCATGCCGATCAGATCCTGGTTCGACGCAATGATGTCCAGATTGGGAAGAGCGGTCTGCACAATGACGGATTCCAGGGGCGCATGTCCGATCATGGCATGGTAAAAGTTTGCTTTTTCATACCGCATCCGTTCGATGCCGAGGCCGCTGGTGGAGTTGCCTTGCGCGTCGGCATCGATGAGCAAAGTTTTCCGGTTGGCCGCGGCCAGCGAGGCGGACAAATTAACCGCCGTCGTCGTTTTGCCGACGCCGCCCTTCTGATTTGCGATGCATATGATTTTACTCATTATTTTTTGTAATTCTTTCGAAAATTGCTTCTGGAAAAAACTTGCGTGAAAGCTAACACAAAAAAGGGTTTTTTAGAAGGTTTTTTTGCTTTATTTTGCCTTTTCAAGAATAATAATTTTGCGTGGCGGGCCCAAAAGCGGCAGATTTATATCCTCTTGATATAATTGAAATATATTGCTTGAGTTTTTTCCCGAAAAGGCGGCTTCCACCTCCGGGGAAACGTCCGGGCCTTTTAAGGTTATCAACAGGCCGCCGGGCACGAGAAAATACTGTCCCAGAGGCATCAATTCAGGCAGCTTGAGGGAAGCGCGGGAGACGGCCACATCAAATTTTTCCCGCCACTGCTCCCCGCGGACAATGTTTTCCGTCCGGTCCTGGAGGGTGAAAACACCGTCCAAATTCAACAGACGTTGAATATGCTTCAGGAAAGACACTTTTTTCCGGTTGGTTTCCAGAAGACAAAGTTGTATAGACGGCAAGGCAATTTTCAGCGGAAGGCCGGGAAATCCGGCGCCGGCGCCGATGTCCACCATGCGGGCGTTTTCGGGACGGATATATCTGGCGGCGGTCAGGGAGTCCAGAAAATGACGGGTCGCGATTTCTTCCGCCGTTTTTTTGGAGATCAGATTCGTTTTGGCGTTCCACTGCAAGAGCTCTCTTTGATAAAGATCGAACCGGGCGAGCTGCTGCCCGTCGAGTTCAATGCCAAGAAGGCGCGCGCCCTGCTGAAGCAAAAGCATGTCCTGGTTCATACCGGAGAGAAATAACAAAAAACGATCATCACCGCAAACGAATAATCTGAGGAATTTTCACGATCCGTCCCGTTTCGGAAACCTGTTTTTTGATCAGCCGTTGAAAAAGGAGAATACGTTTGAAGGCCAAGACTAAAAACATCAGCATCGTTCTGTATAAACCCAAGTACGCGGGCAATGTCGGTTCGGTGGCCCGGGCGGCCAAAAATATGGGGATCAGGAACATCGTGGTCGTCGGGGAAACCGGTCTGGACCGCGAAGAAATGGAGCGGCGCTCGACGCATCTGGCCGCGGATGTCCTGGATCAGATCCGGTATTGCGATGCCATCGAAGAGGCGCTGGGCGGTTTCCACTATATCGTGGGCACCACCGCCCGTCTGGGCAAGGCCCGGGGGCCGTTTGTTTCGCCGCGGGCGGAAGCGCTCAAGATCGCCGGTCTGTCGCAAAAAAACCAAATTGCGCTCCTGTTCGGCCCGGAAGACACGGGGCTGGCCAACGAGCAGCTTCGCCTGTGCCACAGCGTGGTCACGATTCCGACCTCGCGCGAATTTTCCTCGCTGAACCTGTCCCAGGCCGCGATGATTCTCTGCTATGAGATCTTTACTGCGTTGCCGGACGAAAGCGGGGTGTGTCAAACAGCGCAGAAACTGGCGCTTGCCTCCGAACTGGAGGGGATGTACGGCCAGATTCGGGAACTGCTGACCAAAATAGGCTTTTTGAATCCGGAGAACCCGGAATACTGGATGCTGGATGTGCGGCGCTTTTTTTCGCGCACCGGGCTCCTGTCGCGGGAAGTCAAGATGATTCGCGGCATTTGCCGCCGGTTGGAGTGGCATGCGATGAACAAAAAAACTTGACTTTGGTGCTGATTTGTCATGAAAGGAAACCCCTGAACGTTACACAACCGCGGCACCTTGAAACCGCAAAATGGAGGGATTTATCATGAGGAAGATTTTTTCGTTTACCGGCGCAAAAAAGATTGTTTTCGGCAGCGGATCGCTGGCCGCGCTGGCCGCGCATGTCAAAGAACATCATGGACAAAAGCCGCTGGTGGTCATCGATAAAAATCTGGCGAAGACGGGATTGCAGGAAAAAATCGCCGCTCTCCTGTCATCCGACGGGATCAAGGTTGCCTTTTTTGACAAGGTGGAGCCGGAGCCCCGCATTGAACTGGCGGATGAAGGGGCGGCGCTGGCCGTCAAAAACAAATGCGACATCGTGATCGGCATCGGCGGAGGCTCGGCAATGGATGTGGCCAAGGCCGTTGCGGTCATTGCGACGAATAAAGGCGAGGCCGCGGATTATCTGGGCCTGAATAAAGTTCCCAAGGCCGGGCTGCCTAAAATCATGATTCCCACCACCGCCGGAACCGGCAGCGAAGTGACCTTTACGGCCGTTTTTGTCCGGAAGAACCTCAAAAAGAAGGAAGGCATGAACAGTCCGTATCTGTATCCGGAACTGGCGCTTCTGGACCCGGAACTGACGCTGTCGCTGCCGCCCGCGCCCACGGCGCAGACGGGAATGGACGCCTTGTGCCATGCCATCGAGTCCTACACCTCGATCAACGCCTCGCCGATGAGCGAGATGTTTTCTCTGGAGGCGATTTCGCTCATTGCGGAAAACCTGCGCGCCTGCGTTCATGACGGAAAAAATATCGCCGCGCGCGAAAGGATGCTTCTGGGCAGCCTCTACGCGGGCATCGGGCTGGCCAACGCAGGGGTGACGGCGGTTCATTCCCTGTCTTACCCGCTGGGCGGCAGGTTCGGCGTCAGCCACGGTCTGGCCAACACGATTCTGCTGACGCCGGTGATGGCCTTTAATCTGCCCGGCGCCGTGGAAAAGTTTGCCGATATCGCCGACGCAATGGGCGAGTGCACGGAAGGACTGTCCGATCGTGAAGCCGCGCGCTTGGCGGTGGAAGCCGTGGAGGAGCTGATCGGGGATTGCGGCATCGACGCCGCGATTCGGGATTTCGGCGTGAAGGAAAGTGATTTTCCGGCGCTGGCGGATGTGGCGATGACGGTGGCCCGGCCGCTGGAGAACAATCCCCGCAAGATGACCAAAGAAGACATGATCGCGATTTACGCGGAAGCCTATTAAAGGAGGAGTGTATGGCAGGGGCTGAACTGATCGGTCAGGAAGAAATCAAGGAAGTGATGGACGTGCTGGAAACCGGCGTCCTGATGCGCTATGGGTTTGATAAGGAAAGAAAAGGCGTCTTCAAGGTGCGCCGGCTGGAAGAGGAGTTCGCGCAGTACTGCGGCGTCAAATACGCGCTGGGCGTGACGTCCGGTTCGTCGGCGCTGAAAGTCGCATTGACCGCGATGGACGTGGGCCCCGGCGACGAAGTGCTGGTGCCGGCCTTCACGTTCCTGGCGACATATGAAGCGGTTCTGGAAGTGGGCGCGATTCCGGTGATGTGCGACATCGACGACACGCTGAATTTCGATCCCGGGGAAATCGAGAAGAAGAAAACGCGCTACACCAAAGCGGTCATTCCCGTTCACATGTGCGGCTCTGCGGCGAAGATCGACAAGATTATGCGGATCGCCCGCAAAAACAAGCTGATGGTTCTGGAAGACAACGCCCAGGGTTGCGGCGCGAGCTTCAAAGGCAAAAAGCTCGGCGGCTTCGGCGATATGGGCATCTTCAGCTTCGACTATTACAAGACCCTGACGACCGGCGAAGGCGGCATGGTGATCACGAACAATAAAAAACTGTATCTGCGGTCGGAGTGGTACTCCGACCACGGCCACGACCACAATCCCAAGGTCAGCCGTGCGCTGGAAGGCCGCACCATCCTGGGGTTTAATTACCGCATGAATGAACTGCAGGGAGCTGTGGGTCTGGCCCAGCTGCGCAAGCTGGATTATATCGTTGCCGAACAGAAGAAAAACAAGGCCGTCATCAAAGAAGCGCTGGCGCGCGTGCCGGGCGTAAAATTCCGGACGCTGCCGGACCCGGCAGGGGATTCGGCGACGTTTCTGGCGTTCAATCTGCCCGAAGAAAAAGAGGCGCTGAAGTTCCAGAAGCTTTTGTCCGCGGGCGGTCTCGACACAACGTGCTACAAGAACAACAAATGGCACTACGTTCCCAACTGGGAGCACTTTCTGGCGTTTTCTACGGCCAATTCCAAGAAATACCCGTTTGCGGACAAGGCCAACAAGGGTAGGGTGAAGTATTCCCGCAAAAGCATTCCTTTCGCGGAAGACATTTTAAGCCGCACGCTGGTGATGGGGATTGCCGTCCGCATGAGCGGGGAAAGACTCGGCGCGATCACCAAAGCGATCGAAAACGCCGCGAAAAATATGTAACATCTTTTCAACCTTCCACTTCGGCGCCCCGCTCCAGAAGAAGAGCGCGCAGCACGGACCGGTGGCAGTGTTCTTCGTCGGCGCAGTAGCAGCCGATGGAAAAATTCGTCTGATGCGACAGTGCGGCCAGCAGGTCCAGCGTTCTGCTGTTTTCCGGCGTTGTCATTTCGGCGCGGAATTTTCGGAAAAACGCCTTCCAATCAGCTTGGGTTTTTGCCTGTTGTCCCTGTTTCATCGTTTCCGGGCATGGGGAGAGGTTGGGGAACCAGACATCATACCAGTTTTGCCTGGAATACTCGCTTTTGGGAACGCCGCGCGGAGGCCGCCGGACCGTTCCGATGCGAAGACCTTCATTTGGACTTCTGCTGGTTCCCAGACGAACGATGCGGATGCTCATAGTTGTCTCCCTGCGGTTGTAAAACGGCCGATGCTTTTTTAAAATCCGATTGAATTCTTATAGGATTTTCAAGAATCATTGTCAACAGTGGATGGCGATCGGCACAGGCTAGAACCGCAAAGGATCATCCGGTTGATGCGTAGCTTCCTGAAATGTTGGGTTCAAGCTTTTTCACACACATGCGACAGTTCAATCAGAATTCAACAACGCCTATTGCTATTTTTTTATTGCTGAAGTAAGAAAAATTAGTTCATCAAATAGGGGTTTTGCTGTGCAAACCATGCCTATAAGAATCTTCTTTGCCCTGTTTTTGCTTGTCCTCACTTGCCCATTTACCTTGACAGCCTCGGAGTTGCGTACAGCTCTCGTCATCGGCAATGGCGCTTACAGCTCAGGCCCTCTGAAGAATCCGGTGAACGATGCCACGGACATGGCCGCGGCTCTTAAAAAGGCGGGCTTTACAGTATCCCTTAAGAAGAACGCGAAACTTCAGGAGATGGAAGAGGCTATTGAAGGTTTCGGAAACAGTCTCAAACGCGGCGGCGTGGGATTATTCTACTTTGCCGGCCACGGGGTGCAGGTAAACGGTGTCAACTATCTTCTGCCTATCGGAGCGAAGATCAACAAAGAATCGGACGTAAAGTATCAAGCCGTCGATGCCAATAGAATTCTTGATGAGATGGCCAGTGCAAACAACGGCCTGAATATCGTGCTGCTCGACGCCTGCCGGGATAATCCCTTTGCGAAGAGTTTTCGGAGTGCTTCACGCGGGCTCGCGATCGTGAGTTCCGCTCCCACGGGTACGTTTATTTCGTATTCGACAGGTCCCGGCCAGGTGGCGAGGGATGGGGAGGGACGGAACAGTCCTTACACAGGTGCGCTGCTTCACTACATGAGGGAACCGGGAATCCCGATCACCGACATGTTTATGAAGGTCCGTCAGAAGCTGCGCCGGGAGACAGGGCAGGTCCCATGGGAACTTTCCTCGCTGGAAGGCAAGTTCTTCTTCGTCTCGGGAAAAAGTGGATTGGCTGATGGGACGGCAGCGCACGAAAGAAAGACCGCTGCCGATGATGAGCTGCAGGCCGAACGTGCGAAACTGGAAGCCGAGCGGACAAAACTGCGGAAAGAAAAAGAACTCCTTGAACAGCGGAAGGTCTTGGAAGAAGAAAGGCAGAAGCTTGAAACGGAGAAAAAACAGATGGCTGTGATCAAACAGCCATCTCCGACTGGACCCAAGGAGACCAAAGAAACTGATCGTTTCGTCGCTTATGATAATGGAACCGTTCTCGACACAAAGACGAATCTGATGTGGGCGGCAAAAGGCAACAAGAGCAGTTTGGACTGGGAGAGCGCCAAGGCCTATT
>Ga0208822_1001174_pt1 | contig 18966 bp, 15 predicted proteins | sample AD_STIC08_MetaG_FD_184435 | JGI IMG/M metagenome (GOLD analysis project Ga0208822, IMG submission 184435) | Active sludge microbial communities of municipal wastewater-treating anaerobic digesters from USA - AD_STIC08_MetaG (SPAdes) (version 2) | ecosystem: Engineered > Bioreactor > Anaerobic >...
ATGCTTCGCTCAATGACAAAGGCAAGATGGCAGTCGTGCTCGATACTGGCGCTGTGTCCCGTGGAAGTGGCAATGCGGGCAGCAACCGCGAGCGCGATATCCGAAAGCAGTTTGTAGAGAACGACCTTGTGGAAGCCGTGCTGTTATTGCCAGAAAATCTCTTTTACAACGCTACCGCACCAGGAATAATCATCGTCATCAACAAAGCAAAGCCAATAGAACGAAAAGATAGAATACTGCTCATCAATGCCTCAAAGCTCTTTCAAAAAGGCAGACCTAAGAATTATCTACCGGATGAAAACATCGCAACCATCGCCAGCATCTATCGCAATTGGGAAGAAGCGGAGGGTATGAGCAAGATTATTGCAAAAGATGAAGCAGCCAGAAACGACTACAATCTGAGCCCCAGCCGCTACATTGCCCAGAACGGCGAAGACGATACCCTGGACCTCGAAGATGCAATCATACAGCTCAAAGAGGCAGAGGAAGAACAAAACAAAGCCGACGAAAAGTTGAAAACAATCCTTAAGGAAATGGGAGTATGGAAAAAGTAGAAAATCACACTGTGGAATTCAAACAATCGTGGCATGACGAATACCTAAAAACCATTGCTGCATTTGCAAATACAGAAGGCGGAACCATCTATATTGGCTATGATGACAGGGGAGAAGTGGTTGGTCTTGAAAAATCCGAAACAAAAAAAATGCTGGAGGATTTACCAAATAAAATTAGAAGCAAATTGGGAATAACTCCTTTCGTACGAGAAGAAATACAGAATGGGAAAAGTTTGTTGAATATTGAGATCCCCTGTTCCTCTTTTCCTGTTTCGTGCGACGGTAAATTTTATATTCGAGCTGGCAGTACCACGCAAGAGCTTTCTGGAATAGAGCTGTCTTCGTTTCTTCTGGAGAAAACAGGAGATTCATGGGACGAACTACCAACAAGTGAAAACATAGATCAACTTGAGGAAATACTTGATAACGAAAGCATAGAAAAATTCAAGGTGCTCGCCCGCCAGCGGCTCCCTCTCATCGAGCAGGATACCATAAAAAGCATCCTACAAAAACTTAACCTTGTAACAAAGAATGGTCGAATTACAAGGGCTTGTATTTTACTTTTTGGCAAAAATCCACAGAAATATTTTATTTCTGCCTATTCAAAGGTGGGAAGGTTTAAAAACAACACAATCATTCTCGATACGGTAGAAGTAAAGGGAAATTTATTCCAGCAGCTCGATGGCATTCTTGAAGCGATAAAAAAGAATATAAATGTGATGTTCGATACCTCTGTTAGAGAGCTTTCTCTTGAAGGCGTGGCAAGAAGGGAAATATGGGATTACCCGCTCGATGCGCTACGAGAAGCGGCAATCAATGCATTGGTTCATAGGGATTACCTTGATACTTCCTCATCCATTGAGGTGCGGATATATGACGATGAACTCATTTTATCGAACCCTGGGAAGCTAATGCCGCCGCTCACTATTGAGCAGCTAAGGGAAAAGCATTCGGGAAGGCAACGAAATCCGCTCATTGCAGCTGTATTTTATTATGCGAATCTCATTGAATCCTGGGGCTCGGGCACACTCAAGATGATTGAGTTGTGCAAACAACAAAATCTGCCTGAACCTGAATTTGTGGAAAGAAAAGAAGGATTAGGACAATTTACCGTGGTATTTCATAAAGACATTTTTAATGAGGAAGAATTAAGAAAAAGAGGATTAAACGAAAGGCAGATCAAGGCAGTTAAGTATGTCAAAGAAAAAGGGAAGATTACTAATAAGGAATATCAGGAACTTTCAAATATATCCAGACAAATGGCAACGATTGATCTATCTCATCTTGTAGAAAAAGGAATTTTGACTATGAAAGGAAAATCAGGGAAAGGAATTGCTTATCAATTGACTAAATTGCCTAATAATTGACTAATAATTGCCTAATAAAGAGCGAATTTGGCGAATAATAGTTGGCGATTATAAACAAAAGAGTAAAGTTAAAAGAGTGAAAAATGAAATTTCAGCAATAAAATTATGAACGAACAGCATAACATAGAATTCAAATCGCAATTATGTAAATTCCAAAAAGAAGAGATCATCAAGCGCATAGGTCCTGCTAAAGGTGGATACTGGGAGGTGAATGAATGAAGGCAACTGAAGCTAACTTATTGGAATTCATTAAAAAGTGCAACCAGTTTTCAATTCCTATTTATCAAAGGCTTTATAGCTGGACAGAAAATGAATGTGAACGATTATGGAATGATATAATTACTACAGGGAGCAAGAAGGATATTCCCAGTCATTTCATAGGCTCTATTATGTATATAGAAAAAGGCTTATACCAAATTTCAAAACCAGAACCTTTACTTATTATCGATGGGCAACAACGTTTAACTACAGTTAGTTTACTGCTTGAGGCATTGGCACGTAAAATTGGTGATAATGAAATAGAAGGATTTTCAGCAAAAAAAATTAGAAATTATTATCTTATCAATCCCCTTGAAGAGGGAGATCGAAAATATAAATTGCTTCTTTCTCAGAACGATAGAAGCACTTACATTTCTATTCTTGATCAGAAGGAATATCCAAAAGAATTCTCAGTAAGAATTAAAGATATATTCGAATATTTTACAAATAAAATTGATGAATTATCTGAAAATGATATTCAAAGTTTATGTCTCGGATTATTAAAACTGTTTATTGTGGATATTTCCCTAAATCGCGATCATGACAATCCTCAATTGATATTTGAGAGCATGAATTCTACTGGCAAAGACCTTTCACAGGCAGATCTCATTAGAAATTTTATGCTTATGAGATTAGAAGGGGACATACAAAAACATCTATATGAAGATTACTGGCGACCGATGGAAGTTGAATTTGGACAAGAAGCATACAGCAGCTATTTCGATAGTTTTATGCGGCATTATTTGACAATGAAAACAGGAAATATCCCTAATATTGATGAAGTTTATGAAGAGTTTAAAAAATATTTTTATACCTCGCAAAGAGATAATGAAGAAGAATTGAAAGAACTTAAAAAATATACAGCGTATTTTTGTGCAATGGCTTTAGACAAAGAACAAGACAAAGAACTGAAAGAAGCATTTTCTGATTTAAGCGAGTTAAAGGTTGACGTGTCTTATCCGCTATTACTTGAACTATACAATGACTATAAGATGAATATCCTTTCTAAAGATGATTTTATCGAAATAATCAGATTGATAGAATCTTATGTCTTTAGAAGAGCAGTATGTGGCATCCCTACCAATTCGTTAAATAAGACCTTTGCAGGCTTCGGTAAATCAATCATAAAAGAAAATTATCTTGAAAGTGTAAAAGCCCATTTTAACAAAATGACTTCCTATCGAAGATTTCCAAATGATGAAGAGTTTGTAACAGAATTAAAATATAGAGACTTATACAATTTTCGCAGTAGAAGTTATTGGTTAAGACGTCTGGAAAATCACGAGCGTAAAGAACGAGTGAATGTAAGCGAATATACCATCGAACATATTCTGCCTCAAAATAATAATTTGAACCTTGATTGGAGACGAGCTCTTGGACCGGATTGGGAAAAAATCCAGCAAAAATATGTCCATACCATTGGGAATTTGACCCTTACCGGATACAATAGCGAATATAGTGACAAGTTTTTTACTGATAAAAGGGATATGAAAGGCGGTTTTAGAGAAAGCCCACTAAAATTGAATAGAGGATTAGCAAACCTTGAAACATGGAATGAAGAAACAATAGTACAACGTGCGGAAAATTTAGCGAAGGAGGCTTTAAAGGTATGGCAATATCCGCAACTTGAGCAAACTATTTTGGATCAATATAGAAAAAAAGAAGAAACCTTAACTGAGTATTCTATAGACTCTTATGAATATCTTAATGAAGGCAAAGCAAAAAATCTGTTTGAAAAACTCCGTAAAGAAGTCCTATCATTGGACCCTGAGATTAGTGGGGAGTATTTAAAACACTATATCGCTTACAAACTAGAAACAAACATAGTAGATGTAGTTCCACAAAAAGATAAGCTAAAGCTATATATAAACATAAAATTTAATGAACTTAACGATCCTAGAAAATTATGTAGAGATGTTTCTCAAATAGGTCATTGGGGAAATGGCGATGTTGAATTAATTTTGTCATCAGAAGAAGATATTGCATATGTGATCAATCTTGTGAGACAGGCAATTGAAAAGCAATATGGAAATGGGGAAAGTATATGAAACCACCCAACAACGACATAATCCCACAAGGATACAGAATGACAGAACTCGGAGCGCTGCCGGAAGAGTGGGAAATTATAAATATAGATAAAATTATTGATTTGAAAAGAGGTATATCTTGGCGAAAAGATGAAGCAAACAAAGAAGGCATAGGTATTCCTGTTATTGGGATTCCTAATATCAAAGAGAATGGTAAAATAGATTTTAAGGATACTTATTTCTTAACTAAGAATATTCCAAATGATAAGATGGTTCGAATAAATGATATTCTGTTTGTAGGTTCAAGCGGAAGTATAAAGAACATTGGAAGAAATGTATTGATTAAAGAAATACAACAAAATAAATTTACATATGCTTCTTTTACTTTTTTAGGAAGAGTTAATCCATTAAATGCCAATACTGTATATATTTTCTATTTACTTAATAGCTCATTTGTTGATTATGATAAGTATACGAGAAGAGCTTCTGATGGCAAGTACAATTTTCAATTAACACAGTTTAAAAATGAGCAAAAAATTCCTCTCCCTCCCCTTCCCGAGCAGCAAAAGATAGCAGCTGTTCTCTCTGCGGTGCAGGAGGCAAAGGAGAAAACGGAAGCCGTAATAAAAGCCACAAAAGCCCTCAAAAAATCGATGATGAAGCACCTCTTTACCTACGGACCTGTTTCACCCGAAGAGGTTGAAAAAGTGCCACTCAAAGAAACTGAAATCGGACCCGTGCCGAAGGATTGGGAAGTGGTGAGACTGGGAGAAGTGGCTGATGTATGTTATGGTAAATCTAATACTAAAGAGAAGGGAAACATTCCTGTTTTTGGCTCAGGAGGCATATACTCAAGTACTAAAAAGGCTATAGTAAATTATCCAACTATAATAATAGGTAGAAAGGGCACTGCTGGTAAGGTTTGGTTGGTTTTAGAGCCATGTTATCCTTCTGATACAACTTTTTATTTAAAGTGGGAAAAAGAAATAAATGTTAATTTTATTTATAATTTTATGGTTTTGAATCCCTTATCGGGCGAACATGCTAAAACTACTCTTCCAAGTCTTCAAAAGCATGATTTAATAGATTTCAAAATCCCCCTTCCTCCCCTCCCTACTCAGCAAAAAATTGCTTCTATCCTTTCAGCCATTGATGCTAAAATCGAAGCGGAGGAGAATAAAAAGAAGGCGCTGGAGGAATTGTTCAAAACGCTGCTCGATAATCTTATGACTGCAAAAATAAGAGTGAATCATCTGGAGGTGCCCTCATGAGTACATTGGGAGGCGAACAATATTCGGTTCAAAAGCCCATCCTCCAGTATGTACAGGAGTCGAAAGCAGAATACGTTGCGCAGAATGGGGCAAAAGTTTTTCTCAAGCTCGGCTGGAAGTACGTTACTCCCGATGAAGCGATGCGCCTGCGAGGGGGAGAAACGAGCATTATTTTCAGAGATGTTTTCATCAGTCAACTGCAAAAGCTCAATCCGGGCTTCGCAGATCATCTTATGGCAGAGGATAGTATCAAAAAAATTGAAACCGTCGCGGCGAACATCGAGGGAAACTTTACCGTATGGGAGTATCTAAAGGGTTTAAGAACTGTCTTTGTTCCCAGTGAAAGGCGAGAGCGCAACATTACCCTACTCGATACCAAAGATTTTGATCGGAACACCTTTCACGTTACCGACGAATTTGAGTTTACCAATGGCACCAAAACCATCAGGCAGGACATCGTCTTTCTCATCAATGGCATTCCTCTTTTGTTTATCGAGACCAAAGCAGCATCAAAGGTAGAAGGAATGAGCGAAGCACTGGAACAGGTAAGGCGCTATCATCGGGATTGCCCTGAGCTCCTTGCCGTGTTGCAAGCCTATGCCATAACCCACATCTCAAAATATTACTACAGCGGTACATGGAACACCTCCGAAAAGTTGCTCTTCAACTGGAAGGAAGAGACGGGTGGAAATTTTGAGCAGCTTATCAAAACGTTTTTCGACAGAGAACGAATTCTGAAACTGATTACCGATTTTATCCTCTTTACCCGTCAGGACGATGAGCTAAAAAAGGTGGTATTGCGGCCGCATCAAATGAATGCCATAGGCAAAATTATAGAAAGAGCCCAGGACCCGCAAAAACATCGGGGACTAGTGTGGCATACGCAGGGATCGGGCAAAACCTACACCATGATTGTTGCCGCGCAAAAAATCATCGAAAATCCGCTCTTTAAAAATCCTACGGTCATTATGCTGGTAGATCGAAATGAGCTCGAAAGCCAGCTCTTTGCCAACATCACCGCTGTAGGCATCGGGAATGTCGAGGTCACCGAGAACAAGGAGCATCTACGGGAACTGCTCTCACGCGATAGGCGCGGTCTCATCATCACCATGATTCACAAATTCGAGGGAATACCAGCGAACATCAACACGCGCAAGAATATTTTCGTATTGGTGGATGAAGCGCACCGAACCACCGGTGGCAAGCTCGGCAACTACCTTATGGGCGCACTTCCGAATGCCACGTACATAGGATTTACCGGTACGCCTATCGATAGGACGCAGTATGGCCAGGGTACCTTTGTTACCTTTGGGAAAGATGATCCGCCGCATGGCTATCTCGACAAATACAGCATTGCCGAATCCATCGAAGATGGCACAACAGTCCCGCTCTATTATACCCTTGCGCCTAATGACCTGCGCGTCGAAAAAGAAGTGCTCGAAAAGGAATTTCTCGATCTTGCCGAAGCCGAAGGCATAAGCGACATCGAAACGCTCAACAAGGTGCTAGAAAAAGCGGTAACACTTCGAAACATGCTCAAGAACAACGAGCGGGTGGAAAAGATTGCCATTTATATTGCAGATCATTACAAAAAATATATTGAACCCATGGGATACAAGGCCTTTGTGGTGGGTGTGGATAGGGAGGCCTGCGCTTTGTATAAAAAGGAGCTGGACAAATATCTGCCGCCGGAATATTCAGAGGTAGTGTATAGCTCCGCTTTCAACGATCCGCCTGAACTCGCTACCTATCAGCTTTCAGAAACAGAAGAAAAACGGATACGCACCGCGTTTCGCAAGTCGAATGAGCTACCTAAAATTCTGATTGTAACTGAAAAACTTCTTACCGGCTTCGATGCGCCCATTCTCTACTGCATGTATCTCGATAAGCCCATGCGCGACCATGTGCTGCTGCAGGCAATCGCCCGAGTGAATCGTCCTTACGAGGATAACGAGGGCAGAAAAAAGTCGTCCGGCTTTGTGCTCGACTTTGTCGGCATTTTCGACAATCTTGAAAAAGCACTTGCCTTTGACTCTCAGGATATTGAAGGGGTGGTTCGCGATATTAATGTTTTAAAGGAACAATTCAAGGATACCATGCAGACTGCCAAAAAGCAGTACCTTACGCTTATATCCGGCAAGTACCAGGATAAAGCCGTAGAAGCTGTCCTGGAATACTTTAGAGATGAAGAAAAGAGGCAGGAATTTTACCGGTACTTTACGCAATTATCCCAGTTTTACGAGATCATCTCGCCCGACGATTTTCTTAGGCCATATTTGAATGACTACGAAACCCTTTCCCGAATGTATAAGATTGTGCGAGAAAGTTACGACCGGGGCATTCTTATTGACCACGACTTTACAAAGAAAACTGCGCTCCTTGTCCAGCAACATACCACGGGCAGTGCTATAGGAACAACGCTGGAAGTCTGCGAAATAAACGAGGAGACGCTCAAACGCATAGAAGAAAGCAAAGCATCCGATACGGAAAAGGTATTCAATCTGATTAAAAGTATCGAAAAAACGGCTGAACAACTGGGCAACACTGCTCCCTACCTTGTTTCTATTGCCGAAAAGGCTGAGTATCTTGTCAAGCTTTTTGAGAATAGGCAACAGAATACAAAAGAAACCCTCGAAAAACTCAAGGAAATAATCAAGGAAATTAACGCTGCCCAAAAAGAGCAGGCAGAAAAGGCAATGTCATCGGAGGTCTTCACCGTTTACTGGTTGCTCAAAGATGAAGGCCTGCTCAACGCAGAAGCGCTGGCAAATAGCCTACAGGAAGTATTTGCAAAATACCCACATTGGCACAATAGCGAACGTTATGAGCGAGAAATCAGAAATGGCCTTTATAGAGCAATAATACAAGCAGACACAGTAGATCTCAAAAGAGTTCCAGCCATTGCACAGAATATCATAAAAGTATTAAAAGCAGGGCAGGCTGCGCAATGACTGTAAAAGCCCACCCAATGACCACGGAAGCATTTAAGGAAGAAGTGCTCACGCTCGCCAAAATTGTCGATGTTACCCCAAAAGAAATTCATGTCCAATCGATGAAACACAAATGGGCAAGCTGCTCGAGCAAAGGCCGGCTCACCTTCGACAAAACCCTCCTCGGCCAACCCGAGAAAGTCCGTACAAAGATCATCCTGCACGAGCTTTTGCACCTCAAATACCCAAATCACGGCAAAATGTTCAAATCGCTGCTCGCCACTTACCTTGCCAGACTCGGCGCAAATACCAGGCATGCTGAGCCCGCTGAACAGGCCCGTGCAGAAAATGAATAACTGGAAGGGTCCAGATATTTTGGACTCAAAGATAAGAGAAATCTATGAATTCAGCTCCTCATATTCCCGAGGAGCCATATACCCTCGCGCAGAATGCTTTCTTACGCTGTTGTAATATAATTCTATGGAGCTGACCCGTGCCTTTCGCGCCTGATCCTTTGTCTTGAATCTGGCTCAGTCATCGTGGACGATATCGACCTACCGACAATCTTGCGTGTAAACAGGTCCAAGAATGCCGCAAGATACAGATAACTTTCGTGCGTGGAAACATAGGTAATGTCTCCCAGCCACACCTTGACACTCTCGCCGTACTTCTCATGCTCGCTCGCCCAACGGTAGAGACTATTCGGATGCACTGAAAGTTGTTAAGCTACTTGAGATACCAGCTACTCATCATCGAGCACAATCTTGGCAGCTGCTACCTTAAACTCCTTGTTGAACTTCCTTCTGGACATGAACCCTTCCTCTTTCTCTTCATTTCATGTCCAGTTTATCACCCCTCCATTCATAAAGCGTGGCAATGCTCATGGCTGTGTATCCCATTCTCTACTTTTCCCTATAAGCTTTAGAAAATCGGTGCGACAGTCCCATCAGCTGGTCAACCTCGAGGCGCATCGATTCAGTAAAGAACTGCGCATCTGCGCGGCGCGAGATAAGCTGTATGGGCAAGCCCTCTCGTTGCAACGCATACATTGCGTTGATGGGGTAGAGCTGATACTCGATCACCGAGGCTAAACCCAAGAAATCCTGGAGTGCGCGCGCCCGTTCTTGTTGGTCGCTCCAGTGATTGCACATCCACACGTAGAGATCCGAGTGAAAATGTGTCATAATGCCAGAATAGCCCGCAGCGCCAGCCTGGAGCGAGGCGAGCAGCGTTGCGGCGTTGGCATTGAAGAGCTTAAAGCCACTGCCTTTTGCCGCCGCAATTTTGATGCTAATATCTCCAATGCGGCAGCTTGTGTCCTTTAGAAAGCCAAATCTACCGATTTCCACGATGAATCGCATAAGGTCAACGTTGAGAAGCCGTTTATAGGGTGCAGGGCACTCATAAAAACCAAGAAGAATATCGCGATCGAATCGGCCAAGAAACGTCTCGAGATTCTTTTTGAACACTTCATCGTTTTCGTTTCGGCGTGCGAGGCGGTTGGTCACGAGGATCAGGGCATCGGCGCCAGTATCGGCCATCATCTTTGCTTCTTCTATCTGATCATCGAGCGTCTCGGCCACGTGGCCAGACACAAGCACAGGTACGCGGCCTTGCACAAATCGAATAGTCATGCGAGCAAGTGCAAGCCGTTCGTGCAGGCTGAGCTGGAACATCTCGCTCGATTGACAAACAGCGAAAAATCCAGCAACACCACGCGCAATATGCCACTCTATAAGCGCGCCCAGCGCATCCCAATCGATCCTGCCATCTTCCTTGTAAGGTGTAATAAGGGTAGGGTACACACCATCCGGAATTGTCTGTTTCATGATGACCTCATTTATACCCTGATAGTTTAGGAATAAAAAGTACAAGATCGGGAATATAGGTTATCAAGAATAGGACAATGATAATGACGAATACCATTGGCAAAATTTCTCTAATTATATCCTTCAGAGGTGCGCCAGAAAGCCCTGAAACAGTAAAGAGAAGCATACCATAGGGGGGTGTTGCAAGCCCAATCATGAGATTGAGCACCATCACCACGCCGAAATGCACAAGGTCAATGCCAAGCTGGCTCAAAATAGGAATGATAATTGGGGTAAATATGAGCTGGATTGGCGTGGTATCGAGGAAACATCCAAGAATCAGCAAGGCGATATTGAGAATGAAGAGCATTACATATTTGTTCTGAGTGAGGCCGAGCAAGAATGTGGCAATCACATTGGGAATTTGCTCAATGCTCACAATATAGGAAAATGCAAATGAGCTTCCTACAAGAAGCGAAAGCGTCCCGGTGGTGCGCACTGCGTTGATAAGGCACTGCTTGAGTTCTTTCCAGCCAAGCGCTCGATAGACAAAAACTGAAATGAGGATTCCATAGAATGCTGCGAGCGCTCCTGCTTCCGTTGGTGTAACGACACCAGTATAAATTCCTCCCAATAAAATCACGACAGTAAAAAGCGCAGGCAATGCTTGTAAAGTAAATTTCCAAAATTCTCGAGGAGGGAAGCTCTTCCCTTCTGGATAATTTCTTTTATTAGAAATAATTGCATTATATATCAAAAGCGCTATTCCAATGAGCAAGCCTGGAATGATTCCCCCAAGAAACAGATAGCCTATCGACGTACTCGAAAGCATGGCGTACATAACCATAGGAATGCTTGGCGGAATAATTGGTCCGATAATCGCGCTCGCTGCTGAAATGGCGCAACTGTAGGCATCATCATAGCCCTGCTGCTGCATCGCTTTTAATTCCATATTGCCAGGCCCTGAGGCATCTGCAAGCGCTGAGCCGGTCATTCCAGAGAAGATGATAGAATTGATAATATTGACATGTGCAAGGGCGCCTTTTCGCTTGCCGACGAGTGCGCTCGAGAATGAAAAGATCATTTCAGTGACCTTACCAGAATTCATGATCTCAGCCATGAAAACAAAGAGCGGCACCGCAATGAGCACAAAGCTCGCATTCAAATTGGTTAGGAACTGAATCGCGACCATGTCGAGTGACGCAGCAGGGTTATCGGAAAGCAGAAAATAGAAGGCGCTGGAAAGCATCATACCCGGCGCAAGGGGAATGCCAAGCAAGAATACCGCAACGAATGAAACCACGAATACAATGAGCGGAATGTTCATTCTGCGCCTCCTGGGGCTTCTGGAGTAGTAAATTCTTTTACAATCTCAAGAGCGAGCCTAACAATCATATCCACCAGATACACAACAAAAGGGAAATATGCGATATTCATGGGAATCCGCAGTGCATCCGATTTTTTATAGGCCATGAACTGTACATAATTCCATGAAGGAACAAGAATAATCGCAAAAGCAATGAGAAGCAGCGCATTTCCCACAATGCGCATAATGCGTTTGGTTTCTGGTTTTGCTGCATCGTAGAGCATGGTAAATGCAACCTGTGTGCCCATCCGTTTGGAGTAAAGGCCTCCAAGCAGTGCAGTCCACACAAAACAGATGAGGCTCAATTCTTCTGGCCATATCAGCGGCTTGAAAAATTTACGCGCAAATATTTGGATCACAAAGGACACAAAAAGCGTACTAAATGTCAGTATAGGTACATAGAGTTCAATGCAGTCGACAAGGAATTTGCCTGTCTTTTTTAGCCAGTCTGGCATACTGCCTCCTCTTAATCTGCCCTCTGTAAAGGCATTGGCGCAAAGACATCGATAGGTTCAATCGACAACCACAAAGCGACGGTCACAAAGCAGAGCAATTGCCCGGCGCATATTTTGCTCCGGGCAATCATCCTGCACTATTTCAATTTTTGGATTTCATCATAGAGTGCCATATCCCAGTCTTTTGAGATATCTTTGCCTTCTGTAAGATAGAAATTCTTTGCATATGCAGCAAATGCATCTCGATCAGGATTTTCTATAACAATAAGGCCTTGCTGACGGAAGAAATCCAGAATTTCCTTCTCGTTATCGAGATTTGTTTTATCGCAGAATTGGCGTGCTTTCTCCAGTGCCTGCATAATCCAGTCTTGCTGTTGCTTTGTCAGGCTTTGCCATTTTTTCTCATTGATAGAAGGCCATACTGAGTCAACCAGATGATTAGTGAGAACTATGTACTTGGTGACTTCATAAAATTTGGCATTCTTATCTGTTGGGAGAGGATTATCCTGGCCATCAACAGCGCCGGTTTTGAGACCCATATACAATTCGTTAAAGGCCATTGGGGTTGGGTTTGCTCCAAGAGCTTTGCCCATAGCGATCCAGGTAGGACTCTGCGGAACACGCAACTTCACACCTTTCATCTGCTCGGGCTTTGTGACTGGGCCAACTTTTGCTATGAGGTTGAGCTGACGAGTACCAAGATAGAATGCGCAGAGCGGCCGGACACCTGTTTTCTTGGCCACATCTTCGAATATCTTCTTGCCGATGGGGCCATTAAAAGTCTTCGTCATCTGATCATAGCTTTGGAATGTATAGGCTGCGCCAAACATCGAAAGGTAAGGGACAAATTCTGCAAGCCACGATGCAGAACTATAGACCATATCGACTGTTCCCTTACGAATGGCATCCTGCTCGGCCTGCTGAGTAAATAGCTTTCCAGAATCATAGACGTCGACCTGAATTTGCCCACCTGAGAGTTTTTCCACCTCGTCCTTGAAAACGTACATTGCCTGTGTATGCGCATCGGTTGGTACGCTGACTGATGTGAACACAAGCTTGACAGGCTTTTGCTGAGCGAGAACTGCTGTGCTGGCAACAAGCAACATAATCAGCACTGCAACAATACACTTCTTCATAATGAACCTCCTTAGATTAATCCTCAATTTCTAGCCATTTGAATGGCTAAATTATCCTGCTTTCAAGACACCAACCGCCACCATGGCTATGCGAATATTCTCAATTTCTTCTGGACTACCTTGAATGAGTGGCGCGCGAGGATATCCTGCATCGAATCCATAAAGCCGAAGCGCTTCTTTCAAGAGTGGTGCTCCATTTGTTCTATTATTTTGGCTAAGGCATTTCAAAAATGGATAAATCTTCCGTTGCTGCTCTGCTGCTGCTTGGACTTTTCCTGCGAGAAAATCTTCAATCATCGATCTGATAAGATGCCCGATAATGTGAGATGATCCTGACACAACTCCCCCGATGCGCTTTTCGCCACCCTGAGCATAGGCCTCGAGGATCATGGTATCATCGCCATTGTAGACAACAAATTCTTCAGGTGTAGCGTTCAGAAAAGCGGTGATTTGTTTAGGATTCAATTCTGCCTCCTCTTTAATTCCTACTATATTAGGCTGCTTCGCAAGGCGGCATAGAGTGGCGGGTTCTATATTAACGCCGGTATAAATTGGAATATTGTACAGCAGTATGTTGACAGGCACTGATGTCGCCACCTGCATGAAATGGCGATAGAGTTCTTCCTGGTTTGGCTTTGTATAATATGGAGCAACAATCATCACTGTCTCAAAGCCTATTTCTTCAGCCTTTTTTGCAAGTTGTATTGTTTCGATGGTGGATGCTGCTCCGACACCTGGAATTATGGGGATCCGATTGCCGACGCGTTCTTTAATAGTTTCGAATAATCTTACCCTCTCGTCGAATCTCATGGCATAGAATTCGCCTGTTGAGCCTGCAAGGACAAGGCTGTCGCCTTTCTTTTGATTTATGATGAATTCAGCAAGTGCTGCTGCTTTTTCATAATCAACACTCCCATCTTCTCGGAAAGGTGTCAGCATAGGTATGAGTATCTTGCCATAGTACTCTTTTACAAATTTTGCCATAAAGACCTCCTTAAAGTGGATTGCACTTTTTAGCTGCTTGCACGACTATGATCCTTGTTTCGATATCCGAGCCGATGTGATATTTCGGCAGTTGCCTCCAAGAGCGCTGGAGTCATCAATTCGAGGCGCTTGAGCGTATTTCTCTCTGCAGGGCCTGATATGCTCACCGATGCAAAGACCTCCCCTTTCGAATTGAAGATCGGAGCCCCTACGCAGCGCAGATGATCCTCATGCTCCATGTCATCGATCGCATAGCCACGTTCGCGAATAACTGCAATTTCTCTCCAGAGACGATCTTCAGTGGTGATTGTATGAGGAGTGAAGGATGGCAAACCTTTATTTTTGAGGATACGCTGTATCTCAGCATTAGGCAAAAAAGCGAGAATAGCTTTGCCTACCGATGTGCAATGAAGAGGAGCATGAATACCTATGACTGAATAGGTTCGTAGGCGGCGCTTCGATTCAATACAATCAATATAGAGTACCTCATCGCGATCGAGCAAAACGAGATGAACTGTCTCATCGAATCGCTGATTGAGTCCGCGCAGAAAAGGAGCTGCGATGCGCACAAGATCATTCCCTGTCTGCGTACAATAGCCCAGTTCAATTAACCTGATACCAAGTGAAAATAGTCCTGATCCATAATCGCGCTCCAATACCCTTTCAGAAGTAAGCGTTTCTAGTAGATTAGACACAGTGCTTTTTGGGAGCGAAAGCTCATGTGCAATATCCGAGAGACTTCGCTTTTTTCCATCAGAGAGAAGATCGAGAATTGCAAAAGCCTTAAGAACTGAGTTGACTTCCGCCATCCTAAATTCCCTAAGAAGTGTACATATATATGAACAAATTTCCTATATATGAATTATCTCATGAGAATCGTATAGTGTCAAGAAAAATTTTCTACATAGAGAAATCTGGGTGAGCAGCAGCGCAAAGTGTCCATTTTAAAAAACCAACAAGGAGAAAAAAGAAAGCCCCACGGAACTCCGCTACAATGGGTTTTACCAAAAAACAAGTAACACAGTGTGCTAGAGCATATATTTTCAAATATTCCTTTTTTCCCAAAGGAATACAATGCATAGCATGCACAGCTGGACGCAGCGGAACAAATGCGGTCCAGAGGACCACTTCCCAAGTCGAGTACGCACTACGCACTGATACAGCGCATCGCCATGCTGATTCGTGACTGTTATTCTAATGCGTGTATAGTGGGCAAAAGGGATCACGGGAATGTCTGCTGACGCTGATGGAACGAACGGCCTGTCTAGAAGTGATACGCAAACTAACAAGCAGAACCACACGTGCAGTCAGGCACGCCTTCGATCGGCTTGAACGGCAGTTAGGCAGTCGTCGCTTTCGAACTGTATTTTGTTTCATTCCATGAAAGATCCTTCAATTGCTGCGTGCTGTTGCACTATCTTTGTACAACTTTGTTACATACTCCATGCCATTCTGCTCTGGGTGGATTTTTTGGAAAGCCTACGACTTTTGTGTAGATAGTCCTAAGAGCTTTGCATTCTCAGTGCTTTTCAATCTCATCGTGCAGGCTCGAGCGAGTAGGAACGCCCATATGAACCAAAAGACTTTGTGGTGACGCCGTTTCGTGTTGAGCCTTCATAGTGCGACTGTCCTTCAAGGACATGCACAATGACAGGCCCGCTTTCCCCTACTTTAAGGATTCCTGCGTGCACTGCTGCGGTCGCAAACGGAGAATCTGAAGTGTAGATGTCAGTACCCCAAACCGAGCGCTGGTCTGCACTGCCCGTGACCCAGACAACATAGCTGTTGCCTGTGGTCACATTGGGAATATGGTCTGCTGAACCGGGGTCTAGAATCATCCGCACAACGCGGTCGTAGGATTGCGTCACAGGCTCGAGCGAATAACTCATAGCCCAGCTTCCAAAACTCAACGATACGACATTATGGCGGTTACTACCGACATAGCTCTGTTGGCCAGGGAGAATAGTCACTTTGACAATGCCAGTCTGCCCGTCCGAAAGAATACCAGTATGAACAACCGCACCGGTAAGATCGGAATCGCTGGTATAGATATCGGTTCCCCAAAGCTTCGCTCCTGCGGCTCTTCCAGTTACTTGCACATAGATAACGGTGCCTGGTTTAAAGTTGCCATTTCCTTTGAGTACATTTGGATCATCAAAGACGTAGAGATTGCGACTCGCTACCGGGGGCTTTGCGGGCTGAGTGGGCGGTGCTTGTGTTGCTGGTGGCGCACTGGGCGTCGCTTGTGCGAGGCTTCCAGGAGCTTGAGCAAGCCTAACGAACCTGAAGGATAGGTCAAAACTTCCCCATGAGTTGCTCTGTACACCATTCCTGAAGGAGCCAGAATACGAAGAAAGCCCATCACAAATAACGACTGCCACAATCCCTGTTTGGCCGTTTGCTAAAACTCCTGCATGCACCGCAGCAGCAGCAACATTGGAATCGAGGGTATAGATGTCCGTTCCCCAAAGCGATGAAGCACCACTCACATCGCCCTTAATCGATAGAAATAACACCGATCCAGACTGAAGGCCTGCAATACCGCGAAGATTCGGCGAAGACTGGCCAAAAGCTGGCATAAGAACAAAAACGCCCATAGCGCAAATAATAAGAACAAACGATCGCGTAAGGTTTTGTTTTCCGTGCATAAAATCGCCTCCCTTCAGACTTGCGTTGGCCCCTACTCAAAATCAATCATGCGCACATCAATAGTGCAAAAGCATTCAAATCCTCTGCCTTAGTCTACACCGTCTTTCCCCAAAAAGGAAATCACTCCAAGCGAAGATTTAAAAAATCAAAGGTTCGTAACACTAGAATTTCATTACCCCTTTGCTCTTCTTCTGTGCACTATTATTGCTGAATGAACATTCATTCATTATAATAATCGCAAAATGAAATAGTACACCAAAGGAGGCGCTATGCGCGTACTCGTCACTGGGGGATTGGGGAATGTGGGATCTCGTGCGGTCCGCGCGTTGCTCGCCATGGGCTATGAAGTCGTTATCTTTGAGCATCCTTCAGCCCGTCAGAAAAGAACGCGTCAAAGCCGCGCACTTTTGGGCAGTGCGAAAGGGAAGCTTACAATTTTCTATGGAGATGTCAGCGATGCGGCAACAATGTCCGCCTTAGGGGACTTTTTGCAATCGAAGGATGTGCGGGCGGTGCTGCATCTTGCAGGGATTATCCCGCCACTTGCCACGCGCGCACCAGAACTTGCGCAGCGCATCAATGTTGAGGGCACGCAGAATGTCATCGCGCTTTGCAAACACCTTCCAAAACCTCCGCGCATTGTGTTTGCCTCAAGTATTGCGCTCTATGGCGACCGCCTTGCCAACCCGTGGATCAGCGCGCAGGATCCACTCTGTCCTAACGACGCGTACGCCCTCACCAAACAGCAGTGCGAAGCCATGCTCCAAAAAGGCGATCTTCCTTGGACTATTCTTCGGCTTTCTTATGTGGTGGCAAGCGACTGGCTACCCTTGGATCCGCTGCTGTTCGAAGTTCCGTTAGCAACACACTTTGAGGTAGTTCATACCGAAGATGCAGGCAGAGCATTTGCTGCTGCATGGTCTACCCTCGCTACAGAAGGCCGAATACTCAATATTGGTGGCGGTATCCTCTGCCGCACGACCTATCGCGCCTATCTCGATCGAATGATGCGCGCCTTTGGCTTGGGAGACTCATCGTTTTTATCCGATGATCTCTTTGCTACTCGCAATTTTCATTGTGGCTGGCTTACGGATTCTGATGAGGCAGAGCTGCTTCTCAATTTTCGCAGTAAGACGCTCGAAGATTACTATTCAGAGGTCGCGTGGCGCGAGCGTGTTATCGCACCATTTGCGAAGGTCGGAGCGCCGTTTGCAAAGAGGTGGCTGCGTTCGCTTAGTCCGTATCGGGCAAAGGCTGGCCTAGCGCGTCTTGAACGATCTGTTTTAGAAAAACCTTGATATCTTCAGCGCTGACATTGAGATCTGTCTGAGCTGAAATGCGCAGCGTTTCAAGCGCTACCAATTGCGCAATCATCGAGATTATCTTCGATCATCGCGAGCTGTTGTTCAAGCCACGTGCGAAACTGATTCCAACCTTCTTCGATAATTGTCTCGATGAGCGCCTGTTTAGAAGGAAAATAGGTATAGATACTCCCTACGGGAATGCCTATTTTGCGTGCGATATCGTTCATGGAAACATTCATCCCTTCGAGCGCAAAAAGCGCTTTTGCCGTCTCAAGGATGATTGTTGTACAACACTATTGTACATCTCTCACATAGTGCGGCATCGTTGCGGGAATCTCGATGGAAAGCTCGACCACGCCTGCGATAACACCATTATGGCGCCATGGCGCTTGGTAGATAAGCTTGTGCACACCTTGTTTTTCGATGGTATAGACGTTCGGTTCGCCAGTTTCCAAAATATGTTCGATGATGCGCACCGAGCGCTCCTGGTGGCAGGCTCGCACATCATGCCCGAGGAGGGCTTTGCCGCCCCGCGTGGCGTTCGCTTCTATAGATTTGTCGTTCATGTATAAAATCCGATAATCGCGGTCGATTACGGTGATGGCAGCGCCGAATTCATCCTGCCACATAAAAGCAGCCTTTTCTGAAAATGTGGTTTTCATGGCGTCAGCATATCGAAAGAGTCACAGGGGCGAAAGATACTTCATAGCAATTTTGCCTTGTTTTGATTTTATTTGCTTTATGAGAAAAGAAGATTTAAAATAATTGTATGGGCAATGAATAGGGGGCTTTTATGAAAAAATTTGGGAAATTTTTGCTGATTCTAACCGTGATACTCTTTATCTGTATTGTTCACG
>Ga0208822_1001192_pt1 | contig 18725 bp, 14 predicted proteins | sample AD_STIC08_MetaG_FD_184435 | JGI IMG/M metagenome (GOLD analysis project Ga0208822, IMG submission 184435) | Active sludge microbial communities of municipal wastewater-treating anaerobic digesters from USA - AD_STIC08_MetaG (SPAdes) (version 2) | ecosystem: Engineered > Bioreactor > Anaerobic >...
TAATCTTAGAGCCGACTGGAGATGAAATAAAAGCTGAGGCTGGACAGTATATATTTGTGAGCTTTCAAGACGATTTATTGGGGAGAGAAGTTCATCCGTTTTCACTAGTTTCTGCCAGGATGAGTCACAATTTGATTTTTGCCGCTAAAGAACTTGGTGATTACACGTCTCTTTTAAAAAATATAAGATTAGGAACTAAGGCAAAAATAGAAGGTCCTTATGGAAAGTTTAACTTTAACAATAGAAATTATAAAAATCAGGTTTGGATCGCAGGAGGTATAGGAATAACTCCTTTTGTTAGTTTAGCTAGAAGCCTAACTTCAGATTACAAAGTAACTTTATTTTATACCTTTAAAAATGAAGAAGAGGCCGCTTATCTAAATGAGTTGAAAGAAATAGCTAAGATTAATCCCAATTTATCAATTATTCCCTGGAATTCGTCACATTTAGGAAATATAAACGTTGAATCAATCAAGAATCACTGTTTAGATCTTAATCAAACAGATTTCTATATTTGTGGACCAGTTCTAATGATGAACGCTTTTAAAAATCAGTTAAAACAATCGGGTGTCTTTGAAAAAAATATAATTTCGGAAGAGTTTAGTCTTTATTCTTAAGGTTTAGAAAACAATCAATGACAATCAAAAATTCAGTTGCTATCGCTTTAGCCTTAGCACTAGTTGTTGTGTCCTCTATTCTTACAGCCAGCTTTGTTGTTTATGAAAACAATCGGATTCAAAATGGTCAGGCTTCTCAAAATTTATCCAATCAATCGTCTTCAAGCACGCAATCTGTAATTGCTGTAACTGATTCGGGTTTAACAAAAGAGATTATTTCTCAACATAATACCGAAAATGATTGTTGGGTTATTATAAGCGGCGGAGTTTATTCCATTTCCAGTTATTTATCGGCTCACCCTGGAGGAAAAGGAGTAATTATTCCTTATTGTGGAAAAGATGCTACCCAAGCTTTTTCTACTAAAGGAGATCGTGGGTCTCACTCTGATTTTGCTTGGAGTCTTTTAGATCAATATAAAGTTGGTTTACTTTCTTCTCAAATATCTCAAAACTCTCTACTCAAAACTACACCGGCAACTTCAAAAATAACTCCATCAAATTCTCCAATAAGTTTATTAAACCCTTCACCCACTCAAATCCCTAATAGTAATATTTCTTTAACCACCTCCGAGGTGGCTAAACATTCAACGGCTCAAGATTGTTGGACGATAGTTTCTGGAAAGGTTTATAACGTAACTAGTTATATTAACAGTCATCCTGGGGGATCACAGGCGGTTATGTCAATCTGTGGAGTTGACGGAACTGTGGCATTTCAAACAAAAGGAGGGGGAGGATCTCATTCTCAAAACGCAGTCAATATCTTGAGCAGTTTTTATGTAGGTGATATAAATACATTAGTTTCTGTTCCTCCAACACAATCAGCACCCCCAAATCCAATTTCAACCCCTCAAAACGACGATTGGGAAGAAGAGGATGATTAAAAGAAAAACGTGTCCACGCGACACGTTTTTTGGTATAATTCGTTTAAATAAGAGAAGAAATTAACTAAATAAATTATGAAGAAATATCTATTGTTTTTTATTGTTATAGCGATTCTTTTTGCTGGTGGACTGGCTTTTTCAGCAAAGGCGGAGGATTTGAATAAGAATGTTAACAATTCATTTTTATCAAAGACTCTTGAGGGATTGATTCAAAAATTCAATCAACTTCAGTTGCAATTTAATAAAAGAAATCAATTAACAACCCCGACGGTCAAAGAAGAAAAGAAAAATACCGATCAGACCATTTCAAAAACCGGGTATCTAACTCTTGAAGAAGTTGCAGGAAATCCTTCAGTTTCGTGTGTTCTTCCGGAAATGAAACAAGGATCGGGGAATAAATCTGTTTATCTTTTGCAGATGGTTTTAAAACAAGCTGGATATTATCCCGAAGGTTTTATAACTGGTTATTATGGAAAGTTAACAACTAAAGCGGTGCAAGCTTTTCAAAAAGGTAATAATTTAACCCCAAACAGCGGGCACGTTGACTCACAAACAGCCAATGCTTTAAACCAATTGGTTTACAAATATTATCCAACTGAATGTAGTGAAACGACTCCGCCGATTATTGTTCCTCCAATTACTTATCAAGAATTCAAAGGAGATCTTAAAGCTTCCAATGCGAGTATTCAAATGTGGGGAACCCACACACTGACAGTCAATGATCTTTCGTGTGAAAAACAAAAAATTTGTCTTCAGATGATAAGAAACACAACTTACAGAGTAAAAGCCGTAAACGATGAAGTTCTTACACAATTAAAAAAATATGAAGGTCAAAATGTTTATATTTGGGGGTATGCCGAATATATAAATTTGGAAGGCAGATTTTACGGTATTACGGCTTATAAAGTTTCTGGGGTCAATGATATTGAACCGCCATTACTTGGAGGGATAAAAGTTTTTTCTCCTTTGGTTGGCGAGAGTTGGTATATTGGAAATACTTACAAAATAAGATGGGCTAGCGGAATGTCTTCGGATGTAAAGATGAAAATAACTCTTGCTCCTCCGCGTTTGGCTTGTTTGGATGCCAATCCGCCTTGTATGACTGGTCAATCTCTTGTTGCCGAAGTTGCCCCATATACCATTACTGAGTCAACTGAGAACGATGGAGTTTTTGAATGGACTATCCCAGAATTATCGGGGCATTATTTCAGCAATCAACAAATCACTGTGCAAACAGTTAGCGGATCAACATTTGGAAGAAGCGGAACTTTTATGATCAAACCTAAAGAAATATCTGAAAATAAACCGCCAGTTATATCAGGAACAACTGCTCCCACAAGTTTAAAAGTTGGAGAAGCTGGAATTTGGACTATAAAAGCTTATGATCCAGAGGGTGGATCGCTGAGTTATTCAATTAATTGGGGTGATGAAGCGTCTGTAACCAGTGATCATAAATATGTTGCTCCATCAATTTTACCTCCTTATCAACAAGGAACATTTACTCACGTTTACAGCGCGGCCGGAACATATTATCCAAAATTCACTATAACTGATGATAAAGGGCAAATTGTTCAAACAAGTTTAAGTGTTACGGTTAACTAACAATCCCTAACAAAACCACCTCATTATGGGGTGGTTTTTGGTTGTGTGTCCCGTGTGGTATAATTTAAAAAATTTCTTATGAATAAAATCAGATTATATCTATTTGTTCTGGCTATCCTAACAATCTCTGGATTTTTTGTTAATCAAGCTTATGCCGCTAACTGTGGAGGTGCCGTTGTCTGTGCTTGTGGAGACACTGTTACTGCTAGTACCACTTTAACTGCCAACCTGGTTTGTTCTGGAACCACAGGTCTTTTTGTTGGAGCAAATAATGTAACAATCGATGGAAACAATCATTCACTAACTGGCGATAGTGGAGAATTTGATTACTACGAATACGGAATTTCAAATACCGATGGATTTGATGGTGTGACTATTAAAAATTTTACAAACATAACCGGCTTTAGAATAGGTATTAGAGTTACAGATTCAATAGGTGGAACTATTCAAAACAATACAATTTCTAGTAACACAGCTTCTGGAATATATCTTTATCAATCAAACTCGGATAATATTTCAGATAATATTGTTACTAACCATCTATTTTATGGAATTATCATCAACTCTTCTGTGGCAAGTAACACATTAGTCAGAAATACGATGAGTGGCAATGGAGTAAATTTTACAGTTTCTGGAAGTAGTGATAACCAATATAATAATTCAATAAATACTACAAATTTAGTAGAAGGAAAGCCTATTTATTATTTTTATGGGCAATCTAATCAGACTTATGATGGAAGCATTATTGGTAACATAGGGATGTTTTGGTGTATTTCTTGTACGAATGTGACTGTTAAGAATGCCGTTTTGTCACCAAATAATGATAACGGAGTCTATTTTAGGAATACATCTAGTTCTACGATTGATAATGTTACTACCGGCTCAAATTATGATAATGGCATTTATCTTATTTCATCCAACTCAAACATCTTATCAAACAACACCATAACTTCCAGTGACGATGGTATTAATTTATATCTTTCCGATCTTAATAATTTAACGGGCAATATTTCAAATTATAATACCCAAGATGGATTCAAAATTACTAATGGGTCAGATTCAAATACTTTATACGCCAATTTTTCCCAAGGAAACTACAATGGATCAACTGTGGGGGGTAGTTCAAATATTATAGATGGCAACACGTTTAGTCTAAATACTTACGGACTTTTTATTGCTGCGTCCAATTCTAATACAATAAAGAATAATATTATCCAATTTAATAACTATCATGGTATTAGTATCCAATATAGCGCCACACTAAACAACATTAATAACAATAAAATAACTTCAAACAATCTGGGTATTTTTATTGAAAATTCCAATTCAAACACAATTTCAAATAACACATTTTCAGGAAATCTATACGATGTTTCTAATACCGGTACATCAAATAATTACTCCGGAAATAGTTTGCAAGATAGCGTTCATATAACAAATAAGATGGTTAGATTTTCTGAGGTCAATAGAGAGATTTCTGTTGGAGAAAGTGCTACCACTACCATATCAATATATAACATAGAAGGATTAAGTTGTTCAGATTGTACATATTCCATTAGTTTGTCTCCCTTCAATGATTTACTAAATTCTTTAAAGACGGGCAATACCATAACAAGCTCTTTTGTTCCATCAAAAATTGGAACATATTCAATTAACATCTCTGTAACTGATGCAAACAACAACACCTCAAAAAGACTTTTTTCCTTTTTTGTAGGAGAGACCACCTCTACAACAAAAAGATTTTATTTTAGATCAGCTAAGCCGATTCATGGCCAACCAAGAGATACTCAATTAGTTGATGGGGGATCGCTTACTTTCACTATTCCAACATCGACAGAATCGCGAAATTGCACAGATTGGGTTCAATTCTCTCCGGACGAATTACCTAATTATCCAATCTCATCTCTTTCCGACATTTATATGTACGCACAATACAAATCAGATGATGAAACTGATTTCGGTATCCAACGTTATGTTGATTATAACGTAACTATTGATGCAAGCAGCTCTGTTCCGATCGCAGAAAGTTATGCTTGGGCCAGTAGCACCTTTTCCGGCATCGATTGGTCCCTAGATTATCCAAGTTTTTGGTATTGGTTGTCACTAAAAATCAATGGATCTTCACCATATCTTCAAACCACCGCAGCTCAACCCTCATATGCAGACTTCACTTATCAATACACCATCACTCCAGGTATCAAATCTATTTCCAATGATAATGTAGCTGTTCTTTCAGCCACTGCTCCAGTCAATTCAACCAGTACTCCCAGCATTGTTTTGGAAAACAGACTCTCTGTCTCAACCTCAACAACTATTACACTAAGCAATCTGGCTACAAGCACTTATTATCAAGTAACAGTGGATGGTTCCATCTCATCCGTTGTTTCCGGATCAGCTTGTAATGACAATAGATTATGTCTGACTGACAGCAATGGAATTCTATCCCTGACTTATCTTGCTAATGATTCTTCTATGCACACACTTGGTTTGATAAATTACCCAGGATCTTTCAATCTTATCTCTCCAGAAGACAATTACAGAGTCTATTCCGAATCTTCAATGCCCACCCTAACCTGGCAAGCTTCTTCGGATAACGGATCTGGCATAGCCAAATACCAACTCTATATAGATGATACCCTTCATACAGACAACATAAATTCAGCTTCAACATCAATTGAAATATCCAAGCCATCTGAAGGACTCCATCACTGGTATATCAAATCCGTAGATAATAACGGTAATATCACTCAATCACCCTCCTTTTCTATTATTATTACCACCGCATCTGGTAATGACACATTTTCTTCTTATACTCCCACACCATCTTCAATTTCTGTACCTACTCAACCCATCTCCACCACAACTCAAGAAACAATTACTCTAACAAACACAATAAGAACTCTTCAGATTCAACTCATATCTTTGCTTCAACAGCTTCTTGCTATTCTTCTTCAGACCCAAAGACAAATCTAATAATCCCTAACAAAACCACCTCATTATGGGGTGGTTTTTAGTGGTTAATATTGTTAGTTGTGTTATTATTTGAATAATAGACAATTAATTTATAAACCTCGTTGATTTTTATGAAAAACAACAGATTTGTTTTTTTATGGGTATTTATTTTCGTTGCGGTTTTTTTGTTCCAATCAAACAATGTTTTTGGCGTTACATCGGATTATTTTTCCAAATTTTTTCAAAGAAAGTCGGACAACTCACGAGAAATTATAAAACCTCCTGTTGAAAGTCAACCTCCAATAAAAATTTATCCGATTTCAGATAGGAATAATGATGATTTGCAAAAAGATTCTCAAAATTATTCAGGGTCCATTCGAAAAAAATTAAAAGGCATTCCAAGTCAATCGGATTTTATTTTTTACAGCGATGCTCAATTTCTTTCAATTTGTCCAATTTTAGGGCAATTGCATGTTGTTGATGTTTTGGAGAATAAAAATACCAGTTTCATCATAAATGGAGGAGATACAACGGAAAATTTACCTCCCAACGTTTCCGTCTGCTCTTCCATCACAACATCCTGGACTTGGCCGGCTGATTGGCAGATTTTTTCAAGTTCCACCAATCCAGTAATTAATAAAGTCGGATCATCAAACTATTTTATTGCCAGAGGAAATCATGACAAAATGAATCCAAACATATCAAGCTCTCCCCAATCTTTTACCAAAAATGGAATTCATATTTCCATTATTGATGTTTCGGCAGATACCGCTAGCGCTTACTCAACATCCTCAGCGGCGTGGCGATCAACGCTTTCTTGGCTGGATCAAGATTTGCAAACAGCCTCTACTCAATCAGATTTTTTGGTGGTTGCTTTTCATGAGCCGCCGTTTTCAAGTCATTCTTACGGATCGGGAGATATTGCCAAAGCTTTGCGCGCAACATTAGTTCCTTTATTTAAAAAACATGGAGTTGATTTAGTTTTAAACGGACACATACACAATTTTGAAAAATATGTGGATGATAATGGAACAACTTATATCATATCCGGCGGAGGCGGGGGAGCCAGACAAAGCGGAAATCTTTTAGATAAAAAACATCGTCATATTGTTGAAGTTACAAAAAAAAATAATCCAACCAGTCTTTTTATAAAAGTAACTGGTATTGATGAAACCGGGTCTGTTCCGCAAGAATATGAGATAAACTCTTTTACTATTTCCCCAATTTTACCAGTTCAACCACCAATATTGCCCGGAGTTGCATCTTTTAGTGAACAATCAACCATTAGGGGAAGTTCATATTCTTTTTCGGTAGTTGAGGCGCAGGCAGATACTTATGGGGATCTTTATAAAAGCGAATCGGGCGGATCTTATGTAAAAACAAAAAATTGGATAAAAACAAATTCCAACGGAAAAGCTTATAAGGGTCCTTGGGTTTGTGCTAATCCCAAAGCGGATAAAATTTATATTCAATGGCCCGATGGAAGTAAAACAAACATAGCCGATCATAATTGTATAGAATCAAATCAGTCTGGAAATGCTTCTTTTAACGGAGAAAAAACTCCCCATGGCGGAACATACTCTTTTTCCATTGCCGGTGGCCCTGTTAACACTTATGGTGATTTATACAAAAGCGAGTTTGGTGGTCCTTATATTAAAACAACTAATTGGTTGAAAACCAATTCCAATGGCAATGTCCAAAAGGGACCATGGACTTGCACTGCTCAGAAAGCAGACAGGATGTATATCCAGTGGCCTAATGGAACAAAAACAAATTCCTCCATTCATTATTGCTCCAATCAAGAAGGAATTTATCCGACAATAAATTATCAAGAATCATCTTTGGGTTTGGCAATGATGGAAGAAATTGTTCATTGGTCAACTAATTGGCCGGAAAGAATGTGTTTTTTGATGAATTTTTGTTTCTAGCTTAATTTTTGATAGACGTTTTTTATGGGTTATAATTAAAAGATAAGTAATCAGTTAATAGTAATAAGTAATTAGTAAACAGTAATTAGTGTGTTGATAAATAAAGAAAAGATAATTTTATGCTTATACACATTGGATCGGATCATGGAGGGTTTGAAATGAAAAAAGTTCTCATTGCTTATCTTAGCGATTCCGGCTATGAGGTTATTGATATGGGAGCAGACAAACTTGATGTAAACGATGACTATGTCGAATATGCAACAAGAGTTTCCAAAGAAGTTAGTCGTGATCCGTCTGCTGGTAAAGGAATTCTGCTTTGTCGCTCCGGGGTTGGAGTTAATGTTGTCGCCAACAAATTCAAAAACATAAGAGCTTCATTGTGTTTTTCTCCGGATCACGCCATGGCTTCAAAAAAAGACGATGATGCAAACATTCTCTGTCTTCCATCTGATTATATAGATCAGGAAATGGCCAAAAAAATAGTTTCTGTATGGTTAGCCACCAAATTTTCCGGAGAAGAGCGCTATATCCGACGTCTTAAAAAAATAGATGAGTTAGAAAATAAAATTACCAATTACTACGAATGATTATTCACGTTGGTATCAACACTAAAACCAAAAAAGAATTTGTTAAATTTTTAAAAAAAGCCAACTCCTTATTTCCAAAAAGAACCTGGTTGCATTTTGACGTCTCCGATCCCGGTTTTTCTTCAATAAAATCATTTTTTGATGGAGGGTTGGTGAATAAACATTCCAAGCAATTTAAAACAGAGGCACATCTAATGTCTCCTTGGAAAAAAATTGACGGCTATTTTAATAAAGCGATTTTAAAAAGATATTTTATCCAATACTCTCAAATAAAAGACTGGGATCATCTTAAATGCATAGCTAAATCAAAAAAAATAGAAATCGGAATAGTTTGCGGAATATCAGACAAAATAAAAGATCTACACATCCCTTCCTGGATCAAGACAATAATGATCTTAGCGGTTATCCCAGGTCCTTCCAAACAAAAGTTTAGTATAAAAGCTTATTCTTTAATTAAGTTATTAAAAAGAAAATATCCCCAAAAGAAAATACTAATTGATGGGGGAATAAATATTGATATTTTAAATACCCTTAAAAAATATGGAATAAATGAAGCAATTTCAACATCTTATATTTGGGAATCAAAAAACCCCGCTGATACTTTGAAAAAATTACAAGCAGTAGGCAATAAAAAGTAAATAAGTTATAATATAAATATGATGTTAAATAAAAAATTAATTGCGCGCATTGGAGCGGGAATATTGCTTGTTTCTCTAGTTGTACCCACTCTAATTACCAATGCCGCATCCACAGGAAAGGTCACTTTTGATGCCGTTTTGGATACTGTCATATCTACCGTTATTGGATCCACTCGCCAATTAACAGCATCGGAAAATCAAGAAGTTAAATTTAGAATCATAAGAGATTTTGGAATAAGAACGGAGGTTACAATCAACAATGCTGTCCTCAATCAAGCCTATGATTTGCCTGTCAATGCAAATACTCTTGCCGGGGGACTTACCAGAGATGAGTATATGATTCAATGGATCACCAAACCGACAGTTTCGGATTATATGACTTTAGCAACTTTTAAAATCGCCGAAAATGACAATAAAACGGTTACTCTCCATTTTGTTAAAAGAAATTATGGAAGCTTAGATACTACTCCGGGACAACCGGGAATTATTGCCGGTGATAGTTCAAGCGTTGCGACTGCGACATTTGGAAGTTTAATATACGATGTTTCTGACGTAACGGCGAAAATTACCAATATTTTTCCGCTATCAATAGGAAATAAAAAATTTATCGGAGCAATTGAATCAAGCGGTGGAGGAAAGAATATTTTAATTTTTGAAGCCACAAATCCGTATAAACCGACACTTTTGAAAAAAAATATAATCACGACATCTTTTGACATCAGCGGCGCCGAGGGAAGTTTTAATGTGCGAACAGTTTCAAATTACGATTATTTTGTTGCCGGGAGGGGAATTTTCAAATTTGATACGTCGGGAAATGTTACGCTGGTAAAAATAGACAAGGAGGGAGGATACATTGAACTGCTGTTTCGCGGAGCGAACGGGAAAATATATGCCAGCGGATCAACGGAAAAAATATATATTGACGGTTCAAAAAATCCACTAAGACTTAGTGTTGCCTGGTATGATTTTTCAAAACCGGAAAACGGATTTGTTGAAGTATCAGGATACACCGATAGTTTGAATAATTTTCCATTGGGAAATGGCGATAGTGTTCAGGGTCCACTGCCAAACCCTTCATTTGAGTGGGGGGTTATTCATAGCGGATCAAAAGTTATTGCCGTTGTTCCCATTCTTCAAAATATTCACGCCAAACACACTGGGGCGTATTGGATTGATTTTATTGATATTACCGACATCGTTCATCCCAATTTAATTTTAAGTAGACGCATAGACAATATAGGAAATCACGAATGGAATCTTACCGCAGCCGAAAAATTCTATTTAAGCTACACTGACGGCAGTCTTTTTGTTGATGACGCAAATAAAAAGTTATTTGATATTTATGAGGCAAAAACAACCAATTTGGCAGCCGGTGTTGCCGCAACGGTAAGTCCAAAAGATGAGGCGATAGCTAGAGCTGGTTTGCGTAGACGAGCTGTTGCAGCGTCGTATTCCGTTGTTTTAAGTGGGAGTTCTTTGTCATTCGCTCAATTATCACGATCAATATTATGCGAAAGAATTGGATCGGGAAATTATGTGAGTGAAGTTGTGAGAAATTTGTGCTCCGGAGCTGATAATTCGCTAATCCGCGGCGTTGGGGGTGTTGCTACCGACGTTGAGAATGGACTCGGGCTTTTCTTGGTTAGAGGAATTGGGGCGCGGCTTGGATTTTTTGGGAGTGGAGAAAACGGATTTTCCTGGATTACCGGATCGGATTTAGCACTTATGGGATATAAAAATCAATTAAAATCCCCTGAATATCAAGGCGGGACAAATTCGTGTTATTCGGCGTTTCGTTATGGAGTATCTCAATCGGATTCAATAAGGTGTATTGACGGATTTATTCAGCAAATTGACAGCAAAAATTTTGTTGTATATTTACACGGAACAAAACATATAAATACAGCCAAGGTTGTATTTAACCAATCTGTTCCTATGGGTAGTTCGGATGGAATAATTACAAATCCTCCGGTAGGCGGAGGTGGAACGGCTATAACTCCCTCGGCAACTCCGGGATTGAGAGTATTTTCAATTGATTCTCTTATTAAATTATTCAGCAGAATTAGACAAAAAATTCAGTAAATTTTAGTAGTTTTTAATTATGTATTTATCTCATCAGAGAATAAAAGCTCTTTATGGTGTTGCAAATCGTTTGAGAGAAGATGTGATAGAGATGCTTGAGAATGCCGGATCCGGGCATAGCGCCGGTCCTTTGGGTATGGCTGATATTTTTGCCGCTATGTATTTTGGCGTTCTTAATCATAAACCAAAAAATCCCAACTGGTTTCAAAGAGACAGACTTATTCTTTCTAATGGCCATATTTGCCCCATTCAATATGCAGCGCTTGCCAGATCGGGATATTTTCCGATGAAAGAATTAAAAACTCTCAGAAAAATAAATTCTCATCTTCAGGGTCATCCGCATAGAGGGAGTATTGCGGGAATAGAAACAACCAGCGGACCATTGGGAAGCGGTTTGTCTCAGGCTATCGGATTTGCAATGAGCGCCCGACTCAACAAAGAAAAACATCATACATATGTTTTGATGTCTGACGGAGAACATCAAGAGGGAAACACATGGGAGGCGGTTATGTTTGCCGGAAAAAATAGACTTAGTAATTTAACGGCAATTATTGATAGAAATAATATTCAAATAGACGGCTATACCGAAGACGTGATGCCATTGGAATCATTAAGAGATAAATACGAATCTTTTAGATGGAATGTGATTGATGTGAATGGTCACGATATAGAGGAATTTATCGCTGCAGTTTATGAAGCAAAAGCAGTTTATGAAAAACCGACCGCGATAATCGCTCACACTATTCCGGGTAAAGGGGTCGATTTTATGGAGAGAAAGTTTGAATGGCACGGAATACCGCCGACCAAAGAACAAGCCAAAGAGGCATTGAAACAACTAAGAACGTTAGGGGGAAAAATAGCACACGAATAAATCGTTATAAGTGATAAATCCTAAACACTAAATTATAAACCTGTAAGAGGCAAGAAAGAATTAAGAAAGTTAAGTTATATTAAATATCATTAAACTTAAAAATTATGTCCAATATTATGGAGTGGGTTAAAAAAATATATATTTATTTGTTTTCGGCAGTCGGTTTGATATTGGTTATTATTGGAGGAGTTCAGTTGATTGATTTAGGCTTAAAAACCTGGGTCTTTACTAAAGCTGATATCTACTATAATTATCCGGCTCCCAAAGTTGTTTCTGATAAAGGACAGGAAATTCAAGAACCGGATCCTAAAGCGGTTGAGGAATATCAAAAAAATGATCTTGTAAGCCGCAGGCAACGTCAAGCCTCCATTGCTTTATCTATGATTATAATCGGAGCACCGTTGTTTCTTTATCACTGGTCCATTGCTCGAAAGGAGCAATAGAAATTCCAAATATCAAACACCAAATCCTAAATAAATCCAAATTCAAAAAACTTAAAAAATTATAATTTTTAACCTTGATATTGTTTAGAGTTTAGAAATTAGAATTTAGGATTTTATCTATAATTATGGGAAAATTAATTGAATTATATGGCTGGTATGGAGCTGTTGCTATAATTCTTGCGTATGCATTGGTTAGTTTTTCTATTATTCAACCAGATAGTATCTTATACCAGGTATTAAATGGTACCGGAGCTTTAGGGATTGTCTTAGTTTCATTTAGAAAAAAAACTTATCAACCGGGAGTTTTAAACGCCATTTGGACATTAATAGCGTTGGTAGCAATTATTAAAATAATCTTTCTTTAGGTTTTTGATTTTTCTATTAGAGTTTAGAAATTAGAATTTAGGATTTTATCTATATTATGTTAAACGACGAAGCAAAGTTAAATCACAATATCTTTTCCAAACACATTGAAGAAGAACCGACTAGGGATGGTTATGGTAAGGGACTTTTGGAGGCCGGAAAAGAAGAAAATATTGTAGTGCTGACAGCCGATTTGGAAGACTCTACTCGATGCCAATGGTTTGCAAAAGTTTATCCCCAAAGATTTGTGGAGTGTGGAGTGGCCGAACAAAATATGGTTGGTATGTCGGCTGGTCTGGCTCTGAGCGGAAAAATTCCTTTCATTAATTCTTACGCTAATTTTTGTCCGGGAAGAACTTGGGAACAAATAAGAACGGTCATTTGCTATAACAATGCTAATGTAAAAATTGCCGGTCATCATGCTGGGATCTCTGTCGGTCCGGACGGGGCAACTCATCAGGCTACTGAGGATATAGCGCTTATGCGTGCTTTACCGAACATGAAAGTGGTTGTTCCTTGCGATGGAATCGAAGCTCAAAAAGCGACTTTATCAATCGCCAACATTTTTGGTCCGACTTACATTCGTTTACAGAGGGAAAAAACTCCCATCATGACCACCAAAGAAACCCCATTTGTTTTTGGTAAATCATACGTGCTTTGGCAGTCAAAGAAAAAAAATTTAGATGTGTTAGTTGTTGGAGTTGGACCCATATTGACTAATGCTCTGTTGGCCGCCAAAGATTTGGAAAAAGATGGGATTGGAGTGGTTGTTCTCAATTCTCATACCATAAAGCCATTAGATGGAAAAGAAATTTTAAAATGGGCCAAAAAAATCGGAGCGGTTGTTACTGTTGAAGAGCATAATATAATTGGCGGACTTGGAGGTGCGGTAAGCGAATTTCTTTCGGAAAGTTATCCGGTACCGATTGAAAGAGTCGGGATTAGAGATGTTTTTGGAGAGTCGGGCAAACCAGAGGAGCTTATTAAAAAATATCATTTAGATAAAAAAGATATAGAAAGCGCAGTTAGGAGAGTGATTAAAATGAAATCATAAAACAAAAGGAGGCCTGGAGCCTCCTTTTTTATTTAACGCTTATCCATTATAATTAATCTATATGAACGATGTTTTAACCATAGGCAGTGTAACAACCGATACTTTTATTCAGGCGGATTTTTTAAAAACCATTACCGACCCCAAGCATCTTTCTCATATTGGATTTAGAAGCGGAAAAGCTCAATGTTTTTCTTTGGGTTCCAAAATAGAAATTAGCAATCCAATCGTAACAATCGGTGGAGGGGCTTATAATTCTGCCGTAACATTTTCTCGTTCCGGATTTAAAACTGCTTCACTTTTTAATATTGGTGATGATAATTTTGGGAAAAATATAATATCTTCCGCCAAAAAAGAGAAAATATTTCCTTTAGCGATAGTTGATAAGAAAAAAAACACAGGTAGCTCAATAATACTTCTTGATAAAAACGGTGAAAGAACTATTTTGGTTTATCGTGGATGTTCTGGTCAAATAGAACGAAATGAAATACCACTTTCTAAATTAAAGGCCAAGTGGACATACATATCTCCTGGATCCATTTCTTTGAATGTTTTAAAAACAATAATTTCAAAATTACACAAGAATGGCTCATGCATAGCGATAAACCCGTCAAAAGATTTGATAAAATCGGGAATCTCCAAAATAAAACCGATACTTAATTTATGTAAAGTTGTTATATTAAATAGAGAAGAAGCATCGTATCTGACCGGGATTCCATATCAGAATTCAAAGGAGATATTTAAAAAAATGGATCAATACGTCAAGGGTTTGGTTTTGGTAACGGACGGATCAAAAGGAGCTACTGTTTCTGATGGATATGTTATGTGGTCAGTCGGAACATTCAAAGAAAAAAAAGTTATTGACAGAACCGGGGCGGGAGACGCTTTTGGCAGTGCTTTTGTTGCCGGTCTTTTGGATTTTGAATGCGAGTGTTTAAGCGGGAGATGCAACATAGATGCCGTTGCCTACTCCCTTAAAAGGGCTTCTGCCAATGCCACTTCAGTTATTGAAAAAATAGGAGCCAATTCTGGAATTTTGACAAAGAAAGAATTCATTTCAAATCACCGCTGGAACAAATTAAAAATAAACATAAAACGAACTTAACACAAACATATCACCGACACGAATATAAATTTTAATTTGTGAATTTATTTTTGTGATGCACGGATATATGTATTTATAAATTAGCATTTTATTTATATGGAACCATACGAAAAAATAGCCAGAATATTAAGAACAGACAAAGATGTTGTTTTGGATGTTGAAGAGCGTCTGGGCAAAATGACGGGAATAAAGAAAGTTATGCAGGCAATCTGTGACGAAAATAACAAAGTAATAGAGGATCGTCTTCAGATATTGAAACTTTCTAGAGAGTCATCAGCTAAAAAGGTTTATGACGGACTCATTAAAAAGATATACAGAGATGATAAAAACTTAATGACGCTAATGGGCGGTCCAGATTTTTCTTGTCAGGGCGGCTGTCAGATAGTGGCTGATTTTGTTATTTCTATAATTGAAAACAAAAAGGGTTTCTTTTTAAAAAAAGACAGATTTATTGATTTTCTGGAAAAAACTCCACCAACAAAAATAATGGAGGCTCTTGGATACACAAGCGTGAAAGAAATGGTCTCCAAGGAAGATTGGCGGGAATTGGCGGCGGCGCTTAGATTTGTTGAGGGGGGAGATTGGATTAATAATGTTTTTCTTAAATCTTATAATGATTTAACTCCATCGGATTTTGAGATGCGAGATTTTGAAATTATAACACTCAATAAAAAATGGCAGGATTTAGGAAGAAAATTTGTTGAAAAAAAATATCACAACATTAGTCATCTCAAAGAATTGGGCATCATATTTATGATCCCAATAGCACTCAATATTCCAGGGGAACTTATTAGAACAGTCGGGTTGTTATTCCACTATATTAATGAAGTTAAATTTTATTCCGATATATTTAGAAAAATAGGCGGACGACCATTGGATTTCGTTTATAATTTGACCTCATTGCTTAGGGGAGATGTTCCAGATGATCGTAAAGAATCCGCGGATCACAGTTGGATGATAGTTCAACAGTATCTGTCAAAAAACGATGAAAATGATTGGCGTCTTTTTTGGCCTCATGTTAATCCGGAGGCGATTCATTGGGAAAAAGCCGAACAAATGATTGTTGATTTGGGGAAAAAGAATGACATCATGAACGGAGAGTTTTCTTTTTGGGAACAACTTAACTGGGTTGGTGACTATTTTCCAACCAATACCGGCATAGATATTTTGGTTAGCTTTAATTTAATTGACACGTCTATGTCGCTAATTCAAGAAAAGGAGATGATAAAATATCTTTATCATCACCAAGAGGCGCTATGGAATAAAATATTTTCCATGTATTTTGGGGACGATAAAATGGAGATTATGATAAAAGACGGAATTACCCGGGGTTATATTGATCTTTCATTTATTTAACGAAAATAAATTTATTTATGATAAATCTTCGCCAGGCTATTGATGAGGCGCGTCAGAAAAATATCGCTATCGGGCATTTTAACGTGTCGGATTTGGCTGGACTCAAAGCTGTTGTGGAAGGAGCAAAAAATCTTAATGTTCCTGTGATTGTGGGTGTTTCAGAAGGGGAAAGGGATTTTATTGGGGTTCGCCAAATAGCATTGTTGGTAAAAAGTTTTAAAGATGATTACCAAATTCCCGTATTTTTAAACGCTGATCATACTCATTCATTTGAAAAAATAAAAGAAGCCGTTGAAGCTGGTTTTGATGCCGTTCTTTTTGACGCCGGTCGGAAATCATTGGAAGAAAACATATCGGAAACAAAAAAAGTTGTGAATTTTGTTAAAGAATATAATTTAACTAATGGAACTGACATTATGGTGGAAGGGGAGCTTGGTTATATTGGAAGTGGTTCGGTTCTTTTGGATGCTATTCCTCAAGGTGTATCGGTAAAAAAAGAGGATTTAACAAATCCTTCCGATGCCAGAAAATTTATTCAAGAAACCGGCATTGATTTATTAGCACCAGCGGTAGGCAATATACATGGAATGTTATCCAATATATCCGATCCGGTTCTTGATATTGATTTAATTCGTCATATCAGCGCTTTGGCGGGTGTGCCTTTAGTTCTTCATGGCGCATCAGGAAATACAACTGATGATGTAAAAAATGCCATTGCTGCTGGAATGAGCATTGTCCATATAAATACGGAATTAAGAGTGGCTTGGAAGAGGGGTTTGGATTTATCGCTACTTTCTCATCCCAAAGAGATTGTTCCTTACAAAATACTTCCCGAAGTGGTTTATGAAATCAGTAAAGTGGTTACCGATAAATTAAAAATATTCAATAATTTATGAGGTTTTTATCGGAAAAATTTAAAAAAAACAAATCATTCACCTTGATTGAAATGGTGGTGGTGGTTGGGATTCTGGCTATCTTAACGGTTGTTTCTATTTCTCTGATGAATCCGGCGGAAAATTTCAGACAATCAAGGGATTCACAAAGAATTTCCGATTTAAATAATGTTAACGTCGCAATTACAAAGATAAAATATTCCGACAAAAGACTTACCCAATCTTTTCTTGGCTCAACAAATGTTATTTATACTTCGCTTCCCGATCAGCTGACTAGTTGTGGAAACTATAATTTGCCCACACCCCCAACAGGGTGGACTTATCATTGCGTTGATCAGTCAGTGCTTAGAAAAACCGATGGAACGGGATGGATTCCAGTTAATTTTGATTCAATTGGAGCAGATTCGGGAATTATATCTTTACCCATAGATCCATCCAATAATGCGGATGATTTAACTTTTTATACTTATGCTATAGATTCAAGCGGAAAATACGAACTAAGCGCATATCTTGAATCCATTAAAGAAAGAGCAAGGGTGGCCGCTAAAGATGGAGGTTCAGACGATGATTATTATGAAATCGGAACTTCTTTTGCTTTATTAAATCCTCAAGAAGCCAGTGGAACATTAGTCTCGGCATTAAACTCTCTCGTTTCAGCCAGTCCCTTACAAGCTTCAGCAGATAATACAGAATTAATAACAATAACAATTACAGCCAAAGATTCTCTCGGCAACCCCATTTCGGGACTTGTTGCAACAACTAGCGTGACTGGATCGGGAAATACAATAACTCAACCGTTGTTTGTGACTGATTCTAACGGTGTTGCTACTGGGACCCTTAAATCTTCTGTTGGAGAAACAAAAACAATATCTGCAATAGTGGATGATGTTAACATTGTTCAAACTGTTGATGTTATTTTCTCTCCAGTTTATACAACCGGATCCTGGGTCACAGATTCTTCGGGTGGACCAACTCAGGGGAATGGAAATTCAATTGCAGAAGTTGATGGTATGATTTATGTTATTGCGGGTAATAGTCAAACTTTTAGAAAATACAATCCATCAACAAAGGTGTGGTCAAATCTTGCGGATACACCAACAGGAGTGGGTGTCGGTGCGTCATTGGTCAAATTTAATAGCAACACGATCTACTTCTCAAGTGGTAACTCAGTCAATTTTTATAAATATACAATCTCAACGAATGTATGGTCACAAATGGCGTCAATGCCAGCCGGCATGACTTCTGGAGGATCTCTCACATATCCTGGAACCGGAGATCTTATCTACGCTCTCCAAGGAGCTAATCAAAAATCATTCTGGCAATATTCAATCGCCAATAACTGTTGGAGTGTTTATA
>Ga0208822_1001217_pt1 | contig 18483 bp, 11 predicted proteins | sample AD_STIC08_MetaG_FD_184435 | JGI IMG/M metagenome (GOLD analysis project Ga0208822, IMG submission 184435) | Active sludge microbial communities of municipal wastewater-treating anaerobic digesters from USA - AD_STIC08_MetaG (SPAdes) (version 2) | ecosystem: Engineered > Bioreactor > Anaerobic >...
GGAATCAACGGAAAAATTGCACGCCCGACCAGAATGCCGTTCGGGCAGTCGTGTTAACCGGATGGAGCGAAAACCTTCCGCGAAATAATTTGGCTCCCCGGGCGCAACCCTCTTCATAACCGTTCTCTTTCTCCGGCTGTTAACCGAAAACCTTCAATTTCAACGGGTTATCAAAGATCAGGCCGCTCCTGGTGAAGCGGAAGCGGCGTTGAGATACGTTTCCCATGCACCCAGCCGGGCCGTGCGTGTCGCAAAACATGTCGCAAAGGTGTCGCAAACATTGTCGCGAACCTGTCGTAAAAATCAATCCCTTGCTGCGAGCCGGTAGAGCAGATGATGGGTTTCACCCTCGGTGACGATCAATCCCCGGTCTACCATCGCCTTCAGGTCGCGCTGCAAAGACCGTCGGTTAACATCGGGGCATAGGCCCTCGAAATCCTGGATGGTCAAACTGCCGTGCGCCAGGATGTGGGCGAGGGCTTTGTCTTGGCGGTCCGAAAGCCGGTGCTCTTTGACCAGCACATCCCGGCGGATGGCCTGCTCGCCGCGCTCTCTGACTTCGGCAAGCTGGGTGCTCAGGCCATCGACAAAGAATTCCAGCCAGCCGGTCATGTCCATGCCGTGCTCGCGAACGCTCTGGATGGCCCGATAGAATGTCGGCCGGTCCCGGTCGTAGTATTCGCTGATGGTAAACAGCCGCTTGAAGTCGTACCCGGCCCGGTAGAGACACAAGGTCGAAAGCAGCCGGGATGTCCGGCCGTTGCCGTCCAGGAACGGGTGAATATTCACCAACTGGAACTGGACGATGCCGCTCACCAGAACCGGGTGGACGTCCTTCTCCTGGTTGAGCCAGTCCACCAGCTCCGCCATCATGATCGGCACATCGTGCACAGGAGGCGGTGTATAGACCGTCTCGCCGGTCACGGAATTGACCACGTAGTTCTGGACTTTCCGATACTCGCCGGGAGCAGCGGCTCCGCCCCGCACGCCTTCGACGAGCCGCTTGTGGATTTCCCGAACCAGCCCCTCCGTGACCGGACCGCCGTCTTCGAGATACTCGGAAACGAACTCAAAGGCTTTCCTGTAATTCAGCAACTCCCGCACATCATCAGGATCGGCCTCGGGGACCGGCTCGCCTTCCAGAAGCCGCTCGGCCTCGTCCAAGGTCAGGCGTGTTCCCTCGATGTGCGTGGTGTGATGGGCTTCAAGGATTAGCGCACGGCGTCCCATCTCCCGCACCCAGGCCTCGGACAGGGTAGCGGCCTCCAGAAAACCCCGCGCCCGCTCGATGAGGGTCAGTCCGGAAGTGATCCGGTTGGTGATGGTGAAGATGGGATGAAAGCTTTTGGTCATTCCGCCTCACCTCCATTCTCAGGAGCACCATGAGGCTGATCAGCAGGAGCTGGGCAGCCAGGTTGCCTGCCCTCCCATCTTTCACATACGGCTTCAAAATCAGGCTGCTGCTCCTCTTGGGTCCAGCTTCGATAGAATTTTGGGTTCTTGCTCTTAGGAACAGGGCTCGCTTCTCGCATATCCACCAACGCGGGAGCTTGAACACACTCTCCCAATACCAAGGCACTTCGAGGGGCAAGAGCTGGAAGTTGATCGAGGAGCTGTCCATAGATGCCAGGCACGATCTCCCGGAAATAGCGCAGATCTTCAGGATTTTGCAGACGATGAACGATGAAGCTATTGCACTGCGAGAGAACCGTTTTGGATAATTCACTTGGGCGTTGGGAAGCTACAACCAATCCTAACCCATACTTTCTGCCTTCCCGGGCGATGCGCTCGAAAACGAGCTTCGAAATGGAATCCTCCTCCGTTCTTCTGCCCTCTCGGATATAGTTCTGCGCTTCTTCAAGAACAAGAACGACCGGGTACTCCCCGCGGCCGACCCTACTCACCGGATCGCTCAATCGTTGCAAGAATTCATGAATCAAGCGACCAATAAGCGCAGTAACATTTTCAAGGACTTCAGAGGCGAGGAGGCTCAAGTCGATGATAACAACATTGGATCGAGTAGAACCGCCCCGCTGCCTGTCGTAGAAAGGCAGTTGGCCTTCCGGACATGCATCAGTACCAGTTAGCCCTGCTTCCCTTAAGCATCCAGCTCCCAGAATGTCCCGCATGAAGGTGGCGAGAGAGTGCATGACCGATGGCCACTCAGAACAAGTGGGGCCGAACATGAATTCGAACCGAGAATCCTCCAGTAGCCGGTAAATGCGCATTAGCATCGTGGAGCAATTGTCCCGAGTTCGCGAGGAGCTTGCTTCGTCACGAGTCATGGCATGCTCAAGGTGCTTATATCGCAACGCATGTTTGCTGAAGTATTTTGGGCAGTCAGCAGAGCAGGATACTGAGCGAAAAGAAGATTGAGGCGTAGTCACCAGTGTGGCCAATAACGAACTCAGAATGCCTTCTACGCTTTGTCTGACATCCATCACCAGTGGATCGTAGTCTTTTTCGTTCTTTCGCCCCGCAAAATTCTTTACATCTTGAAATACCTTCTTGATGGAATCAGCAGTCAGAGCGGGAAAGTTGTTGATTAGATTCGCCAATGCCTCTTTGTTTTCCTCTGATTCCAGTGACCTGACAACTCCCTCGCAGATAACGCCCATTGAATTTCTATCTTGCCACTGCCCATTAGCAGCAGCCGACATTAGCCTGTGACATTCCAACAGCAAGTGTTCTCGTAAAGACACCCAACTCGGGCCTTTGCTATCCTCTCGTGCAGAAGATAACGCGTTGAGCAGAACAGGTCTTTGAACACCCGGAGAGGCCCTGAACAAACGGACGAAGTCCTCAGAATCCATGAACCAGTAGGGGATAGCGAGCTTCTCTTTCTCCGCGGGATCGGTCGGTATATAGAGTGTTTTGAACGACGCGTCCGCGTCAATCCATGTCTTGTCCTCATTTTGCCTTTGGAAAGCTGTGCGGTACTCCCCATTGGTGTCGAGGATTATGAACCGCGTTTGCTTTACCGATGCTTGACTGATAATCGACTGAATGATTGTGGCAATGGTGCAGGACTTGCCGGAGCCGGTGCTTCCGATGATAGCGGCATGTTTCCCGAAGAATGCGTCTGGATCGATTTTAATGTCGTAATCCTGGAAGACCGCGGAACGCCCAATTGGAATGCAGAACCCTGGTTCATCCGATGACGCCCCATCCTGCTCGGAAGATTTGCCAAATATCGCATCGAGGTCCTTTCTTGTTGTGATAAGAACTGGCGAATCAAGGACCGGAAAAAGATTGATGCCCTGACGGAATCTATCCTCGTCAATAGTGCCGATCATCGTTGCCTTCATCAATCTTCGGGACGAAGGTAATGTCACCATGGTTTTGTCGGCCTTCAACTCGCTTTCCTCCGTCAATAGAACACGTGTGACCATAGCCACGATACGGCGTGCACCGACAGGGATTATGACGTATGAGTTGATCCGCCCGACCTCCAGCGTTCCTTCATAGGTAGACCGAGTCAGCGCTTTCAGGTCCCGGTTCAACTCAACCGTCACCTGGGCGGTGTCAACCGCGACGACCCGGCCAATTTCATGGTCACTTGCCATCGCTGTACTCCTCAGCAGCATCCGACTTCCGTTCGGAATGCAACGATAGCTCTTTGAAAGTTTTCATTACCTTGGCATCAATTTCCTCTTCTCTAAGGTCCGGCAGGAGTTTCGCAACGAAATGCTCGAATGTTCCTAAGCCCCATCCTTTGACGATCCAAACGCGCTCATCTTCGAGCTTCTCTAATTTCGAGACGAAATCGCTTTTCGGATCGGGGTCCACGACGACGAGAGTAAAACTCGGAATGGCAAGTGCCTGTCGGATTAACGCATTGACATGGTCATCTCCAAAACCGTACCCAATCACAAACAAGGCTGATTGTGGTTGCGCAATTGCGTTTCCAAACCTTCGGAACAGCTCGGAATAAGGCATGCCCAGTGCCTGCCCGTACTTTAATGGTGTGGGATAGATCAAGACGTCGTCTGTACGGGATTTCTGGTCATAGAATGTTGCGTACAATCCGAAAGGATTCTCCCAATTCGGTTCGCAGCGATGCCAGGTAATAGAGCCATGAAGCTTATAAAGATGAAGGGCCCGATCAAATCGATGAACCCGTCCTTCGGTGGTCTGTGCGGGAAAATAGAAGTCTATATCGTAGGACTCGGGCCTAAAAACACGGCGCAGTGTTCCCACAAAGCCATCGACAAGTACTGATCCCTCGGCATCTCCGGCCTGTTCAATCAGCGTGTCATAGTTAAGTGTGAAGATATTTGCCCGTCGAAGGTTGAGCGGTCTGGTGAGGACCTTCTTAATAAATTTCCTATGATGCCGAAGAGGCTCATCCAAGCCAGACTTAGGCAGGTTAAGGAGGATTGTTAGAGCGCTGGTGATCTCTTTGATCAGACGGGTCAAATCGCTCTTGACAATTGATAGCTCGGTACCACCTGTTAATTTCAACGTTTCAGTCGCATCAAGCATTCCGGCATGCCATGTATGCAACTGACTGAGAAAGGCTTCAAGGTTCAAATCAATCGCGAGTACGTCCTTTTCTTCGGTCGACTGAAAAAGGTTAAGACGGGTGTCAAACGAGAGGTCACCGAGCGAAAGGACCGAGGCGATCTTGTAAAAAAGTGTAATCCAGCCAGGAACGGCCGTCCCTTTCTGTTCCCCGCTTGCTTTGTCGAGAAGCGCTTTCTCGAGGGGCTTCGGTATGTTGGCAAGAGATACACCTCCGACAGCCAGGGAGGCCCCGGCCCCGAGCAGGAATGAGACGTTGTCGGTCTTAATGATTGTGCCAAACCGGACACGCATCTCCTTGAGGAGTTCGTCGAGTGCCTTCTGAGCTTTCTCTTGGTTCTCGGCGTTCTCAGGATCAGCGCTCAAAATGCCATGTAGGTGCCGCTCTATGATGTCCTCTTTACCGATGCGTATCTGATAATCGGACAAGCGGAAAGTCGCGCTCATCGCCTATCCTCCCTTCCGTTCGTCGTCGGCTCTTGCCGCTGTCCCCATCTCACGAGTTAATCCGTCAAGCTCTTCCTGGGCCTTCCGCAGGATGAGGGTCGCGCATTCCATACAGTAGTTGTTCTTGGACATGTTCTCTTTGACGACCAGACACTTGTCGCCCTGGCAGATAACGTGCTCCTGGTTCCGCGAGCAGTGTCTCCGCCGCTGGGCGGTTTCGAAGCAGGCGGACACGAGAAGGCGTTTCAGCTTGGGCATCGGTTATCTCCTTGAAAGGCGCTCCTGGATTTGGGCCTGGACGACGTCCCCGATCTGGTCGATCTGTTCCAGAACCTCCTCCAGCCGCTCCAGCGGGATTTCGCCGCGAGAACCGCCGTCGGCCTCGAGCCGCTCGTTGACGGCTCCGTTCACGATCATGATGACCGCCGCGTAGTTGTTGGCGCTTCGCAGCTCAGGGTAGGCCAGGACGATGTTGCGGCCGTTGACGGACGCGCCAAGGGCGTTCAGAATCCGGCTGGCCAGGGCACGGGAGCGCTCATTGAGCCTTCGGCGGGCCTCCTGACGACGACGCTGCGGCGTGACCGGTATCTCTCGGGGCTCCATGCTCTCGCGGGTCCGAGCCTGGATGAGGCGCTGGCGAAGATTTTCGCGAGAAAGTCCAAGAGCCTCTGGGTCAAGGCCGCGTCTCCGAAACTCCTGGACGAGATCGTCGATCACAGCGTCATCCATCGGGTCGAGGTATTCCTGCTCAATGAAGTGGCTGATGATCTCGTTCTGCACCACCATGTCCGGTGTCAGGCGTCGCCGCCGACCCGGCTCGTCGGCCGGAGGCCGCTCGTCGCCCGCTTCAAGCCAGCCTTGGATGAGTTCCTGGTCCTCCTGGTCGATCCGCCGGAAATCCTCCCAATGTCGGTCGATGTTCAACCCCACATGGGAAACCGCCACGCCCCGGTTGTCCGGGTGCTGGGGGTTGTTCTGGTGGATCACCCGCATGACCCTTCCGATGAACTGGACATAGGGCGATAGCGACCGGAAGGGCTGGAAGATGGCGGCCACGCTCAGGTTGGGGTGGTCAAATCCCTCGCCGAGCATCCGGACCTGGACGATGCAATCGATCCGGCCTCGACGCAGGTCCTGGAGCACGTCCTCAATTTCCTCCGCCGGCATGTTGCTGTGGATTTCACGCGCCTGCAGACCGCGCTCGGCGTAAAGGGACCGCACCTGGCGGGCGTGGTCCACCGAGCAGGCGACCGCGATCAGTTGATGGAATGTGCCTGTTTCCCGGAGGTGGTGAAGCCACTGGATGCTGGCGTCCACGATGGAGCGGTTGCACTCCGGCGCGAGGGCCACGCCCCGGCTGAACCATTCCTCGTCCCGGAGTTGAAGGACCTCTTCAAGCGTGTGCCGCCTGGCGTCCCCGCGATAAGTGAAAGAGATCTCCTCGGGCGCGACGTTTACCGCCGTGATTTGCTTGATGTAGCCTCGCACCATGGCCGTTCGGAACGGATAGGCATAGACCCGCTCACCGGTGATCTCGCGTCCGTCGCCTCTGAATGGCGTGGCGGTCAGGCTGACGACCTTGGCGTTAGGGAACCGCTCGAAAACTCGTTCCCAACTTCTGGCGACGTTGTGATGCCCCTCGTCCACCAGGATCAGGTCGAAGAAATTGTCCGGGAAGGCGGGAAGCCAGCGGTCAGCCCGGCTGGCCAATTGCTGGATGTTGGTGACCACGATGTGCGAACTCTCGCAGTCGTGGATGTTCGCGTCCTGGCCGTCCAGGACGGCCGGAAAAGGACCGTGGCTCACGTCGGTCAAAACGCGCGTCGAGGTCCAGAAACATTCACGCCCGGCGACATCGAAGGCGGTGAAGATGCCCCGCCGAATCTCAAGGTTCGGAGCGATCACCAGTACCCGACCCTGGGCGATCTCAAAAGGCAGCAGGGCCATGAGGCCGGTCTTGCCGCAGCCCACCGGAATCTGGAGGATGGCGTGCTCGGAGCTGTTCCGGAAATGTTGGCGCGTGCGAAACCATCCCTCGACCTGGGGATCGCGCAGGTCAGGATTGCCCTGGATGAAGGGCCGTGTTGTATTGAAGAATCTGGCTATTTCCTCGTTCGTCATTATCTGCTTACCCCTATGCACGCCAGTAATCGGCTTGAGTAGGACGCTTCTTCCTGCAGGAATCCTGAATAGACCAGTTCGCGATGGAGGAGCTCGGATGCCGTGCCGTTGATTAGGGAACCGATTTGTCCTTTGTCCTGAAAGCGGTGTGTATGAGAGGGGCGCGTTTGAAGAAGCTCTTGTGACAGCCGTTCCAGATATGGCGAACGCTCGCCTCCTTCAGAAATTCCCAACCTTACGACCTTCTGTTGGACCTGGCCGCCCTTGCCGTGGATCACCACGAGCCAAATCGTGATCAAGCCCGTCTCGTCTCCATTGCCCTCGATGTTGCCGATAAGCGCCCGATCTTGTGGTTTGACTGAGGTATAGGCGTCGAGCCACTGTCTGACTACCGGGTGTTCAAGGCCCAGGAGGTTCAATTCCTCCTCCTGAAGCGCCTTGTCACGATCCGTCGTGAATCGGATCGGCTCGGAATTTGGGCGGTTCAGCAAAAAGACATCCTTACCACTGGGGCGAAACTCAGCGCCATCGAGGCGGGCTGCCCGCTGGGCGAAGGACAGAAGCCGCTGCATGCCCCGGCCCTCATCGTCGAACTGTTTGTAGTCTCCCAAATTGAATCTATCGAGGTCCTGGAAAAGTTCGAAGACCACCTCGCGAGCAAGGTTGGCATTGGTCATCGCAACTTCGAGCTCTTGCCGCGTCCGTTTTAGGGTCGGATCGAGGATCGCCTCTTGGTACAAACGGTCGTAACTGAGGCGGCTGCTAAGCTGACCCAGAACCTGCCCTCTGAGGTCTTCCGCGATCTGGCCATTGTCGTCAAGCTTGCCCAGGGTCTGAGCTATTCCATGCAGCTTTTCTTCGAGCAGCAGAAATATCTTGCCCTCGATGGTGTCCGATGCGACCAGGTTGTAGACTTGGGCGGTGTCCTTCTGCCCATATCGATGGATACGTCCAATGCGCTGCTCCAGGTCCATGGGGTTCCATGGGAGATCGTAATTGAATAACACTCGTGAGAACTGGAGGTTTATTCCCTCGCGTCCTGCTGCCGTGCTGAGCAGCACCTTGGGTCCATCGGGACGGCGGAAACGCCGCTGGGCCGCAACCTTGGCTCCGTGGTCGCCACCCTTCAAAACTTCGACGCGTTTTCCGGGGAAGACGGTGTCGATTGCTGCGCGCAGACTCTCGATGCTCCCGAGATAGGTGGTGAAGATCACTACCTTCTCGTCGGGGCTGATTCGCCAGAGTTGCCGCAGAGCCTCCAGAAGGACGCCTGTCTTGGTTTCCATCCCTTCGGGGAACTGATCGAGGAGTTCTCGAATCCTCCTTCGCTCCTCGGGAAGGGCCACGGAGACGAGGCTCGCCACAGCATCTTCACCTGTGACCGCCGCAAGCTCGGTGTCGTCGTAACTCTCCGCGGTCTGGACGAAGGCGGCGGTCTCTTTACGCTTCTTCAAGAGCTGAACCTTGGCGTCAGCGAGCAACTGCTCCGCCTGGGCCTTGCCGAAGATGTCGTCAGATAGATTGTGAATCTCGCGAATAAGGTCCCTCGCATCTTCGATGGCGCGGTCCCGACCATCCACATCCAGCAGCTCGTCTCTCTCGATGGCTTCTTCGACGGTCAGCATCAAGAGCCGCTTGCGTAGCGTCGCCCGGACTGCCGCGAAACTGCTTGCAGCGATCTTTTGGAAGATGGTCATGACGAATCCGAGCGCACGTCCCTGTTTCCCTTGGGTGGCCGCGAGGTTGTACCCGTCACGCAGGTAATCGAGCAGGGCCTGATAAAACGTCATCTCCCTTTCGCCGAGCGTGAATCCTTGGGTATGAACAATTCGCCGAGCAAAAAGTGGACTCCCATCAGAAGCGCAAGCATCTGCTTTGGTCCGTCGCACCACCGCGGCGTTAAGCCGGTGTCGGTTCTCGACCATGTCGCGTTCATCTTCGAAGAGGGATGGGTCAAGCAAGCGCACAAGCATCCAGAACCGGAAATGGTCCCCCTGGTGCGGCGTGGCGGAGAGCAGGAGCAGGTCCCGGCAATGGGGACGAAGAGATTCTGCCAGCTTGAAGTTTTCGGTCTTGCGCGTCTTCTTGCCGGTCTTGTAAACACTCAGATGATGGGCCTCGTCGAACACCACAAGGTCCCACGGAGGCGCTTCCAGAATCCTCTTTACCCGAACCCGTCTTTTAAGTGTATCCACGGAGACGATCAGCCGGTTGTGCTTGGCGAAGGCATTTGACTTCCGGTCCGTTACGTCTCCCTCCGACCCAAATACCTCGAAATCGAGGTTGAAGACCTCGTTGAGTTCGCGCCGCCAGTTGTCCACCAACCCTGCAGGCACCACCATCAGCGCCCGGCGCATTTCGCCGCGCGAGGCCAGCTCGCGAAGGATCAGGGCCGTCTCGATGGTCTTGCCAAGACCGACTTCGTCAGCGATGAGGAATCTCCTGGGCCTGGCGTTGGCGACACGATGCACGATCACCACCTGGTGGGGTAGCAGGTCCACCTTGGCGGAGGTCAGGGTTGCCGCGCTTTCCATGAGCGGCAGCTCGGCGGCTTCGACAGCCAGCCACAGGCGCTCGATAGCCTCCGGGGTGACCGGTTTCAGCCCGGCGATGACTCGGTCGGACCAGCTTTCCGCTTCCTGAAGTGCTTGCAGCGGTACTTGTCGTTCACCCAGCGACCGAAAGAAGACGCGGACGAATCCCGTCGGCTCGAAGCCGACGACCACGCCCTCTCCCAGATCAGGGTGTTCGACCTTAGTACCAGGAAGGTAGGAGGTAGGAGGATAGGAGGCAGAATCAGGCATTGGATTTACCTCCGGAAACCACCCTTCGGTAAGAGCTTAGAAGTTTCCTTACTTCAGTGGATAGATTCCACAGCGACTCAATATCGCAATAAGATAAATCGCGGGAAAGAATAAGATAATAACGGCATTCGTCGAGCGAGCCTTCGGCTACATTCAAAAACCTTGCTTTGTCATTAGTTCCTTGTTTGCGGAAACCTTCTGCGATGTTAGCAGGTACGGAAATTGCGGCACGCCGAAATTGGGATATCAGGCCAAATTTTTCGTCATCAGGGAAAGATCGCGTGATCGCATACACGGAAAGAACAAACTCATGAGCCTTTCGCCAAACCAGCAAATCTTCAAAACTCCGGGCGGGTGAGCGTTCCATCTTCAGTCCTTCTCCCTCCTGCCTTCTCCCTCCTGCATCCTCATCACGATATCCTTGCGACATAGTATCCAACCGTTATGCTCTTTCCCTGTTCGTCACGAATCAGGCGCGCCACGTTCATGGTGGCGCTCCCATCCCAGAGTGAGTACGACAGCCGCACCCGCTCGCCGTCCCGGCGGATGAACAGCACCTCTTCGTCGGACGCTGTCAGCTCAAAAGATCTCTCATGGGTGCCGAAGCCGAACACCAGCCCACGCTGATCCCAACGAGCCTGGAATTCCTGCACGAAAGGCTTAACCCGGCTTTTCAGGAAATTCTGGGCCTCGGCCGGTTCCATGACATCGAGGAAGGTCTCGATGCCGCACACGAGCACCGTCTGACCGTTTCCCGGCGGCTCAGCCGGCCAGGCGTTCATCCACCCGAGAGCTTCCCGCATGGACACAAGGGCACCCCCGCCGATGAGCGGGCCGAGGGTGAGCCGGTCAAACACGATGCTTGATCCACGGCGAAGCCAAGCGCTTGAAGACATGTCCCGCATCATTCGACCTCCGCCTCCAATTGTTCGAACAGTGTCATCTGCCTGAATGCCGGGCCCTTCTCCGGTTTGGCCCGCCAATGGCTGACGAGGTCCAACGCGAGCTTGGCAGCCCGTTGAATTCCCGTGTCCGGGTCGGTCTGGGCGTACCAGTCCAGAATCGGGTCCACCGATCTCTTGATCTGGAAAGTGGCCCGGTTGAGTTCGTCTGAAACATCCACGCCGCTGCCGGGCGTCGCTGCGCCGATCAGAAAATGAGCCTGGTCCAGGTCGGTCTTGAGGACCTTGCGGTTTCGACCCGGGGCCGTGAAATACTGGAAACGCTCCTCGATGGGGATCACGTTCACCGAGGTTCCGACCACGCGAATCCAGCCCCGCGCCTCGATGTCCCCCTGGGAAACGCCCGTGCCGCGCAGCGTCTTGTGCAGCTCGTCCCGAGCCATGGAGCGGCGGCTTTGGAAGACGCGCAGGAACAGCCTCGATGCCGGTTCCGCCGCGTCGGGCGGGCGGCGCTTGCCGTTCTCATCCTTGCCCGCCAGCAGGTCGTCCAGGAGCAGGTTGATCCCAAGGAGCGCGTCCCGCACTCCCAGGACCTGCCCGTCACCCGTAAAGACCTGGCCGTAATGGCGACTGTAGAACTCGAGGGCTTTTCCCCGCAGGATGACCAGAAGATCCGATTCGGGAAGCTCTTTTCCGTGAGAATGTTCCAGTAGCTCCTTGAGCTGCGCCGCCTCGTCCTTGACCCACCGGCGCATCCGCGCCCAACTCACGGCCCTTGGTTCTTCCAGCCGCTTTCGGCAGACATGGACGATGTCGTATTCGATCTTCCGGGAACCGAACGCGCCGGTCGCGCCCTTGGTCTCGTCACTGCGGATCGGGTAGGTGGCAACAAGAAGGTATCCGGCGTTGAACAGGGCCTCGAGCACATCCACCCACGGCGCATCGGCGCTGTGGTGGAAGGTGAAAGCCATGAGACCACCTTGCTTCAGGAGCCGTCCCGCCTCGGCCCAGCAGGCGGTGAGCGTCTGCTGATAGAAATCAGAGGCTGGTTCGGGCCTGTAGAGCGGGTTCGGGTCTTTTTCACCGAGTTCCTTGTTGCCGGTCAGTTCGCGCACCGTGGCGAGGATGCCGTTCGTGAGGAACCGCTCCCGCTCGTGATCCTCCCGGTCATCTGGATGCTCGACGGTGTTGTCCACGGCCTCCACCGCGTGGGGAGTCCGTTCCGGCTCGAAGTACTTGCGCTCCGGCATACCGCGATACCACTTGAGCAGGGGCAGCCGCATCCAGACGTAGAAGAAATCGGCCAGATCAGCGTAGAACAGGTTATTCCCAAACGGTGGATCGGTGATGACCAAATCAAAGGCGGTGCCGTTCAGCATCGAAAGGTCGGTGGAAGAACTACAGTGAATGGTTGGCCCAATCTCAATCGGATCATCCGCCTCGACCTTCTCGGATTTTGACTTTCCGCCCTCTTTCTTAACGACAACTAATTCCCATGGTGCTTGAGCCCAGGCCATAGCATCGACAACTTTTTGCCCGGACGATTCCCAGTTTCCACGGCCAAGTCTGTGAAAAACGCAGTTTTCTATCGTCTGTTGCTTTGGGTGAAAATTCGCATTTGAGAACATCGGCTCCATCTTGTCAGCAGCCTGGTTCCAAAATGCGAACATGTTCTGGTTCCGCAGATACTGCTGAAACGTACCCACAGCCTGCTCGCGCACATCCAGCGGCCATTGGGTATCCGGCGCTTCGGTGATGGCGCGCAGAAGCTGCGTATGGACGAGAAGCTGGCGCGGGTTGAACATCTTCCACCAATGGGTGTATCCCCAACCGATATTGACCCCGCCGTTGGCCCGCATCATGTAGGCGTCCCAGCACTCCTGACGCGGCCAATAATCGTTCAGGTCGGTCTCATTCCGGTCGGCCCATTCCCGCTCGGCCATGATCAGCCGTTTCACATCGCCCGGCTCAATCGGTTTGAAGTAGCGGCCGTTGTAGCTGTACCCCTCGGCCTCACACTGCGGGCACTGACATTGCAGGGCATAGGCCGCTACGGGCGCGGTGTGCTTGGTGGGTTTGACCGATTCGAGGATGTCCTGTTTCTTTCCGCATTTCTGGCAGGTGAAGTGGGATTGTTGCGGCACCGTTCCCGTCCGCGTCTGAATTCGTGTGCCGTCGGCGAGCACTATCTCTCGGGGCAGGCAGAACTTCTTGCGGTCCGCCGCAGACTCGGCGTCATCTTCCTCTGCACCTTCCTCGCTTTCACCGGCCTCTTCTTCGTCCTCCTCGGAAATCTCTTCATCCGCCAGACGGATGCGCCCGCGGACCTCGACGAAGCGCATGCCCTCAAGCCGCCCCTCGAACCATCGGGCGGTCATCTCTGGATCGGCCCCGGCGTAGCCACCCAGTTCCACGCCGTCATCGAGACCGGATGCACCCTTCAGCCACTTGGGATGAATCAGAAGATACATGTAGACATGGCGGCTCTCGATGCCGAGCTCCTTCTTCTTAACGTTTCCCACCTTGAATTCATAGCTAGTATGAATTTTCCTCTTTTGATCTACCCATTCACTCCTTTTACCCCGGTGATCCTCAAGAACCTTCTTGACCTTTCCCCCGGCGAATGAACCGCATTTCGGGCAATGCAAACCGGCCTCAGCGTTCAGCTTCTCCAAGGCTTGATTTATCCGGTCCTGCTTTTCCTCTTTGTTTCCCTTGCTGTAGTCCTTGAGGAGTTGTGCGAACTCCTGGCTGGTTTCCGTGAAACCGGGCTCATTGTCTAGCACGACGCGTTCGACTCCCGGAGCCATGCGCGTTTCACCCAGCTCGATATTGAACTCGTGGCCGCAGGATGGGCATACGGAGGGGATGAAGTAGGCGGTCAGTTTCTTTTCGGCAATGACGGGTGAGCGGAAGATCGGTGTACGATGATTGCAGCCTCGCGCATTACAGGGTCCGTGCTTGGCCCAGAAGGTGTAGATGATCTCCGGCCCTTCCCACCGATAGGGAAGCCGCTCCTCAGGAGACAACTCAAGGGGGTCAAAACCGTCGGGCATAACCTCCCATCCTGCCTCCTGCCTTCTGTCTCCTCCCTCCTCCCTCCTGTATTCTGCCCTCTTCAACCATCTCCCTCGATGTCCCCGGGGACAGGTCGTAGTGTAGAAAGGCTGAACGAGGGGCTTGACCTTGGCCTCGATATCCTCGAAGAGCGCTTTGACTTGCGCGGGATCGCTGCATGCAAGCTCGTTCTTCGTCACGAACCAGGCTACGGGATTGAGATCAACGCCCGCCATCTGGAAGCCAAGCCGCGCGCCTTCGACCAGAGTGGTCCCGCCGCCCATGAAGATATCGAGCACCCGGAGCTTCCGGAATGCGCCCGCCTTCTGGTGGTTGCAGTAGTAATGGTCCCAGACTCGCTTCGCCGCCTGGGATGGATCACCGGGCGCTTCCGTGGCGGCCGCAATCAACAAGCTCCGAAAGACGCTTGACCGACGACGGGCCCACCACTTTGACATCTGATAGATGGGCTTACCCGCGTTGCCTTCGAGGTTGGAGAGCGCGTTGATGGGCGCGATTGGAAAGTCCACTTCCAGGCAGACCGGCGGTCTACCCGGATCGCTGAAATCGGCCACCGGAAGACGGATGGCCTTGCCAAGGTTGGGCGGCTCGTAACCGTTCGCCTTTTTGCGAACCTTCTTCCCGGCCGCCTTCTCGTCAGCCGGCGTTGGCTCCACTCCAAACAGATCGATCTTACCGTTACTCATCACGCGCTCCGTGATCACAGCGGCGGTAGTTCAATGAAGGGCACAGCGACCTCCAGAAGGCTCAGCCCCCCATGACACACATGGGGGAAGCCGCCCTGGACCTTCCATTTTCTCTGGCCCATGACGATGTGGTGCTCGTTGTGGCTTACCACAATCGGGGGCATGAACCGTTCCTGCCAAGGGCCATTTACTTTCTTGTACCGGGCTGCGCCGAAGGTCTCGCGCAGCTTTTCGGTAACATCCGGATCGATCTCCTCGCTCGAAAACAGCTTGCTCACTGCATAACCGTGGTCGGACGTGATGATCAGCTTTCTTCCTTGCCGAAGCCTGTTAGCGAAGTTCCAGAATCCATCGTCCTGGAGCGTTGCAGCCGCGGTCTTGTAGATTTGATCCGGGAGTTTCTTGTGAACATGGATGAGATCGTCGAGCCAGCTATGCCACACGAAAACGTTGGACTCGTGGGGAATGCCCCCTACGGCGTCCTCAAATGGCACGCTGATCACATCCGTGTAAGCCTTTGATGGAAAGAGATTGAAACTGCCCGGAGCGCCATTTCCCGCCAGATGACTGCGAGAAGGTAAACCCAGCGCATGGGCAAACTGGTCCGTGTCGGATGGCGCTTCAGCGCCGGTCACACGCACATCGGAGGGTTGGATATGTCGTGCTTGAGCGCCTCCCAAGAGCCAAGGCATCTCGCGAAGGGACAGGGCATCAAGCACAAGGACGGCGTGGCCGATACTGGATGGCGCAGCACACCATTCCTTTAGGTGGGTTGCGGTCCTGGGAGCGGCTTCCGGGTAAGACCCCCATAATTCCCAGGCGGTCTCGGCAAGGAGGCGGTCGGGAGCGACAGTCTGGTTATGGAGATCGACTGGTGAGGCGCAGGTCGCGGCAAGCTCCCCTAATCGCGCGAATACACAGCTCCAGGCGTCTGTCGGCGAGGGAGAGTCCAGGATGATGTCCAACCAAGCAGGTGTGCTCATTCTTCGCCTCCCTCCTTGGTGAACGTCACTTCCATGGAGGCTTTGAGACTCGAAGGAAGGTGCGTGAGAATCTGCTTCACCTGCTGTACGGTGAGGTTGTTGAATTCGATCTTGGCCGTGTCGAGCACGGCGCTGGGATCAACACCCCACTTCTCGAAACATGCGGAAAGGTTGATGCCCGTCATGGCCTCGTCCGTCCGGTGGACCTCCACAGCCGCAGTCACTGGGGGCACGGGTCCCACAGGTCCTGTTGGAGGCGTACTCGGAGGGATCACCGGGGGCTGCGGACCACCTCCGGTGGGCGGTTGGGGGGGAAGGACGGGAGGCTGAGTCCCTGGGCCCGTAACGGTCGTTCCACCAACCGCAGCCGGAAGGCCAAGTTGGATCTGTCGCATCTCCTGCCCGGAGCGGAAAGCCCTGGACCGAATGAATCGGAGCGCTTCCTCATCGCTCGAATGCTCCGGCAGGCGTCTAACCCAGGTCCCGCCGACATTCACCACGATCTTGCCCCGCGAGACGATCTTCAGGACTTCTTCATAGATTGGGGTTTCGCCAAGGAACGGTATGGCATCCTTGGTGTCCGGCGGCGGCGGTTCAGTTAGCTCGTCGAGCAGGTCCCCTACCAGGCATGATTCCTTGGCCCGTTCCAAAACCAGGGACTGAAACTCGGCGGGATCGAAGAGGTCCTCGACAAGAGATTTCTCAACTGCGGTCGGGATTTCACCGCCTTGCGCGGTCACACGTTCCACGTCGAATATGCATTGATCTGGTTGCTGGTAATTCCAACGCCGCAGCACGGCAAACTTGTCGAAGCGCTTCTTCAGCGCGTCCCGAAGCGGCTTGTCGAATTCCTCTTTTAAGCCGTGGTATTTGGAATCATCACGCCACGCAATCGAGGTAAGGTAGGAGCACCTTGAGCAGAAAAGAAGTTCTGCGTCCTGATAAATGCTTTTCACTCCGTCCGAAGGCAACAGGAATCGGACGGTGTTCCGCTTCGCAGGGACATGACTGGCGAGCCATTTCCCGAGAGCATCAACCCGCTTCCCCTCGCTGGTCTGCAGCGGCTCAGGTATGACAATGAGAACCGGCCTGTCCCATTTCGAAGGCTTGTCCAAATCATCGACATCAGCCCATGGGTCATTCTGCCAGTTTGGGCCGAGAGCTATGACGCGAGAGGAGGATTGCCTTGTTTCCGGAACAAGGATGTGCCGCAGGGTATTGCGTACGTGCTCAATATCTTTCCCCGGATAGACCGTTTGACCCACCTCGGCAGCCGAAACGCCCTGTTGCCATAGCTTGTCGTTCTTGGCTGAAGCTCGGACTTTCGAGCGTGGATTTTCTTCCAAACCAAACCGCAGGCGTCCGTCCGGGCTTTCTTCGCCATGGATGTTTATGCTGGCTTCAATCAACTGAACAAGTTCGCCCTGAAACGAATTGTCGTCGACGGGCTGCTCCCGTGTAATGTCGAGCTGAAGCTCCTGGCGCGTCCCACCCGCGTTTCTTCTGGGCGACATGGATCGTATCCAGAGTGCGCTGACCAGTTCGCGCGCATGGGGTACAGGGGCTCCGATTGTCTTGACTGTTTCGAGATTTCGTTGGGCCACTTGCCGGAGCCTCTCCTGCTCACCTACTGTGGCAATCGAATCCAGCAGCGATTGAACGCCGCACGCATCATCATCCACGAAGAAATCAGCCGGTGTAATGATCGGTACTTTTTCTCCTCTTTCTCGGTAAGAGGAGGCGAGGATGCGAATAAGGTCGCGCGTCTCCTGAGCGGCTTCAGCCATCAGGATGTGATCTTCCAGTAGCTCCATAAGCTCCGGCGAGAACGGCCAGCAGACCATGACCTCCGATACGACGCGAGATCTTTCGGATTCCGGAAGATGAGAGAAACGAAGCCGGAAACGCTCGGACGCATAGGAATCAAGAAGACTCCGTATCTCGTCCATCGGGATGTTCTGGCGGTTCTCAAAGAGACGATATAGGAGCAGATTCTTCCGGTCTTCCTTCGCAGTGGGCCCTCGGAAATCAACAATGACAGGACCGTCACGGTGGACCTGTCTAAAGGCCTCCGTGTTGTTATTGAGCACCGAGACGACAAGAATCAGAAGATCTGGTCGGTCCTTAGATAGTTCAGACAGATTCTGGATGAAGTTTTCGGCCAAGGTCCGGTATTTGATTCCTTCCGGCCCTGGCTGATCACTCAGACCGTCAAACCACTTCTGGAATTCATCGAGAATCAGCGCTACGGGTTGAGCCTCGAACATCTCCTCCAAAAGGGATCGCGGAGGGTATGGCCGACCCATCTGGTTGAACTTGCCTCTGAAAAAATCTCCCTTGGGATGACGCTCGAATATGAGGTCCCACAATAGAGGGTACTCATGGTTGTGGACCGGTTCCGAAATGGCAAAGAACCCGCCATCGAGAACAAGCCCACTCAAAGGCTGCGCGCCAAGTCTGTTTCCCCATTCGTTGGCCCATTTCTGAACCTGAGAGGACGATTCGACTGCGTGGTGCATCACGGCCATGATGTGAGATTTACCACGGCCCCGGTCCCCCATCAGGACAATGGGACGCTTCGCGCGATCTGTGCTGACCGCGCGCAAAGCAGTCTGAACATCCGCTGTTGGATATGTAATTGAAAGGATGAAATCCGGTGTTCTCTGAGCGGCTCCGGTGTTGTCCTTCCTGCGCAGGGCAATGGCTGTGCCCGGCATCTGGGAACCGAGGAATTCGTCTCGTAACTTTAGGTTCAGCATCATCAGCCTCCGCGCTGGGTTATCTCTTCCTGCCGTCAGATGTCTGGCCCTGCTCGTTGTCTCCGGCCCCGCCTGTCTTCACCCACTCGTCCACTTCGTCTTTGCGGAATTTCCACAGGCGGCCCATCCGGTGCGCCGGCATTTGTTTTTCAGAAATCCATTTGTAGACCGTATCCCGC
>Ga0208822_1001219_pt1 | contig 18463 bp, 19 predicted proteins | sample AD_STIC08_MetaG_FD_184435 | JGI IMG/M metagenome (GOLD analysis project Ga0208822, IMG submission 184435) | Active sludge microbial communities of municipal wastewater-treating anaerobic digesters from USA - AD_STIC08_MetaG (SPAdes) (version 2) | ecosystem: Engineered > Bioreactor > Anaerobic >...
GATGATTGATTGATTTCGTTTCCAAAAACGTATCGTTTTAAAATTTTTCTGAGGTAATTTTCAAAAACAATCATTATAACAATCGCCAATCCTATAAAAAGACCGGCAGTTTCTATTCTGTGTTTAAATATATCGGTCTGATCGGCAAAAACATATCCTATAGACATAAATATAAGTGACCACAAAAATCCCGAAAGCAAAGAGAGTTTAAACAACTTCTTTGCTTGTAGTCCAAGATATCCGGATGACACGAGAATTACTCTATTAAAATTCCAAACGAATTTTGAAAGAACTATGTAAATTCCTATTGCCGGCCGCATTCTCTCTAAAAAACCGTCCATTTTTCCAAAATCGACAAACATATACTTCTTTTTTCCAATTTTCTTCAATCTCATTCCTATTTTCCAAAATATAAAATCATGGATTAGAGCGCCAATTATAGCTATAGGAATAACGTAAGAAAAATTAAGGACCCGTTCTTTGCTTAAAGCTCCAAATATTAATAAAGAAATATCCCCCTCTATTATTATTGCCACTAAAACAGCCAAATAAACCAGAGATTCGTGATTGTGAATAAATGATAAAAATAAATCCATAATTGATTAACTTTATCATTTTAACAACTTCCGGACAACTAATTTGAATAATGTGATACAATTAACAAAATTAATCAATTTATTTATGGAAGAAACATTGCAAAATCAGTTAAAAGTTTCAACAATTAGCGTTCTTTTAAAAGAGACCTGGAAATTATTTAGAGAAAAATTCTCCTCAATTTTGATAATATCCAGCGTCCCGATGGTTTTGGCTGCCATTAGTCTCTTTCTTGATTTTATACCTGGCGGTTTGTTAATTTCTCCCGTTGTTGATTTGTTTATAGCTATTGTGATGATTCTTTATTATCTTTCAGTAATAAATCTTTTTGTTGGTGATAAAAAAATTGGAACTGTGGAAGATTTAAAAAGATCATATTCGGATTCATGGAAACTAATTTGGCCATATGCGGTAATTTTATTTTTAGGGATGGTTGTTGTGGCGGGAGGCGTTTTAATGTTTATAATTCCCGCAATTTATGCCGCTGTTTGTATTTCTTTGGTGGTGTTTGTTTTTATTGCCGAACAAACAAAGGGGAAGGAGGCGATTATAAGAAGTTGGGCGTATATAAAAGGGGATTGGTGGAATATTTTTTGGCGCTATATTGCTATTGGTTTAATTTTGGCGATAATTCAGGGAATTGTTACGAGTTTTTTGAGGACTTTGATTCCAGGAACTCCATTTCAAGGAGAGCTTCCGGCGATATATGGTTTAGAAAATACCATTAGAGGAGCTTTAACAATCCAATCACCTTGGTCAACTTTTATAGGCACAATACTGAGTTTGGTGTTTTTCGGGCCCTTTATGGGATCTTATATGTTCTCACTTTATAAATCTTTAAAATCCGTAAAAGAAAAAATAATAGATCAAAATATAGAAAGTGTCAGAAAATCCGTCAAAGTTTTTACGGTTATGGGTTTTATCGCTTTAATCTTGTTAATTTTGGTTATTATTGGATCCGTTGCCTTTGTTTTGTATTCTTTAAAATCTAATTTCTAAAACAAAATAATACCACCCAAGGTGTTGGGTAGTATTATTTTTTGTCGGCGCGGCAGGACTCGAACCTGCGACCAGACGTGTATAAGACGTCCGCTCTACCAGCTGAGCTACGCGCCGGATTTATAGGGGCTATTGTATACAAAAGATTAAAAGTTTTCAACAAAAACAGACCGCCAACATTGTGGCGGTCTGTGAAATTTTTAGGACATACTCACCTTGTGTTTTTTCATCAAAGCTTCAAAATCATCCTTTTCAAGAGTTTCTTTTTCGGTTAATTCTTTAGCAACGGCGTCTAAAATTTTTCTTTTTGAGGAGAGTATTTTTTTAGCTTTTTGATGAGAGTCTCTTACGATTTTTTCCACCTCTTTATCTATTTCCAAAGCCGTGGCATCGGAATAGTTTTTTTCTGTTGATATCTCTTTACCCAAAAAAACCAACTCTTGAGTTTTTCCAAATGTAATGGGACCAAACTTTTCACTCATTCCGTATTTAACTACCATTTTTCGAGCTAATTCACTGGCTACTTGAAGATCGTTGGAGGCACCAGTGGAAACATCTTTAAAGATAATTTCTTCAGCGGCATATCCCCCAAAAGCCATAGTTATCTCCGCGAGAAATTGGTTGCGGGTTCTTAGATGAATATCTTCCAAAGGCAATTTTAAAGTATATCCACCAGCCTGACCTCTGGAAATTATGGAAACCTTATGAACCGGATCCCCGTCTTTCAGTGATGCGGCTACGAGAGCGTGACCGGCTTCATGGTAAGCGGTTATTCCTTTTTCTTTTTGGGAGATAGCTCTGGATCGGCGTTCGGGACCAAGCATTACTTTTTCAATGGATTCATATAAATCTTCCTGTTGAATCTCTTTTTTTCCTTCTCGAGCCGCCAATATCGCTCCCTCATTCATTAAATTAGCCAAATCAGCTCCGGAAAATCCGGGGGTTCTAACCGCTATTTTTCTTATATTTACTTCCTTGTTAAGAGGTTTATTTTTTGAATGAATATTCAAAATAGCCTCTCTATCATTTATATCGGGAAGATCTAAAACTACTCTTCTATCAAATCTTCCGGGCCTTAAAAGTGCCGGGTCAAGAATATCAGGACGATTGGTGGCGGCTAAAATTATTACCCGAGTGTCTTTTTCAAAACCATCCATTTCAACAAGAATTTGGTTAAGAGTCTGTTCTCTTTCATCGTGTCCTCCGCCCACGCCCGCGCCCCGTTCTCGTCCGACAGCATCTATCTCATCAATAAAAAGAATAGCCGGAGCCGATCTTTTAGCTGTGGCAAAAGCGTCGCGTGTTCTGGAAGCTCCCACTCCAACAAACATTTCTACAAATTCTGATGCGCTAATGTGAAAAAACGGAACTCCCGCTTCTCCCGCTACTGCTCTGGCGAGCAGTGTTTTTCCCGTTCCAGGCTGTCCAAGTAGTAAGACTCCTCTTGGTATTTGGGCTCCAAGATCAATATATTTTTTTGGATTTTTTAGAAAGTCCACTATTTCCAATAACTCTTGTTTTGATTCTTTGAGTCCAGCAACATCGGCAAAGGTAACTCGGTCTTTAAACGAACTAAACATTTTCAGATTGGATCTCCCAAAATTAAAAGCTTGATTGGCACCCGATTTGGCTTGTCGGAAGGTAAGCCAGAAAAACAAACCTATTAAAATAACAGGAATTAATGTCGGCAATAAAATTCCCATCCAAAATCCAAACCCGGATTCATCTTTTATAGAAAGAGGGATTTGAGAAAGTTTTTTGGAATCAACTCCATAATTTTTTAACGTTTCCAAAAGTCCGGCTTCGGATTCTTTGCGGGTTATTATAGATGTTTTGTCGTTAAGGACGGCGGTTACTTCTTGTCCAGAAACAATTATCGACGATACTTCACCATTATTTATTTTTAGAGCCAATTCATTCAAGCTTGTCTGTTTAAAAACGTTTTGATCGCTATAAAAAGAAGAGAAGATCGCCAGAATGGCAATAAACGATATAAGAACGAGAAAAAGATTTTTTATTATTTTTCCCATTGGAGTGTTTGTTTTTTTCATATTTTTATTCATATATTTGTGAATATTATACTTGAATAAGAAATCAAATCAAACAAAAACCGTCCCCACGAGAGAGACGGTTTTTGAAAAGATAACAATTATTTTTTCAATTTCAATATTATTCTTTTTTCAGACGGCTTGATGGTTGAGATAACAAAGGTATAAGTTTTTCCAATCTCCAGTTGTTCTTTCATTTTTTCCAAATTTTCAAATTCAGAAACATGGATTAATCCCTGTAAATCGTGTCCAAGAGCCACAAGCGCTCCAAAAGGATTGAATTTCGTTATAACTCCTTCTATTTCCTGGTCTGCTGTAAAATATTTTTCAGCTTCATCCCAAGGATTGGGTTTGAGAGCTTTAAACGAAAGAGATACTCGTCCATCTTTTATCTCTATTATTTTAGCTTTAAAGACATCATTTACTTTAACCACTTCTTTGGGAGAGTCTATTAGTTTGTGATCAATTTCGCTGATGTGAACCAATCCCTCTATATTAGGATCATCAACCAATCTGACAAATACTCCAAAGTCAGCGATTCCCGAAACGATAACCTCCAAAGAATCTCCAACTTCGTATCGTTCCAATGATTTTTTAACACTTTCTCCGGTTACTTCTTTTTCAGAAAGAATTAATTTATCGGCTTTGGGATTAAAGTCCAGAACTTTAACATCAAAATCCTGACCGACAAATTTTTTAAGTTCTTCAAGAATTTTATTTTTATCTCCATCTTCTACGTGCGGGTAATGATCGGTAGAAAGTTGAGAAACAGGAATGAAGGCTTTTATTCCATAAAGCTCACTCATAAGTCCGCCGGAGTTGGCTGCGGATATTTTAACTGGAACAGTTTCATTACTGTCTTTAACTCGTTTTATTTCCTGCCAATTTTGCTGCCAAAGAGCTCTAATTAAGGAAAGCTCCACATAACCATCTTCGTTTTCGCTCACAACAACTGTTACGTTGCATTTTTTACCCACCTCAATATTTTTGAGAATATCTTTGGCATTAAGCATTTCAATACCATAGAGAATTCCGGTTGCCTTCCCGACAATATCAAAGAAAGCCTTTTGGGAATCTTTGTAAAGTAGCTCTGCTTCAAAAGCATCACCTTCTTTAATAGGGGCGGCTAAATCCGGATTGTTTTTTAGGATGTTTGAAAGAGGGTGGGACTTCTTTGAATCATCCACTAACGATTTTGTTACCATTGCAATAATTTCATGGGCCTATATTAAGATAAACCCAAGTGTTAAGCGAAGGGGCTACCGTCGCAAAACTGGTCATTAGAATAGCAGAAAAATTGGTTGCAAATCAAGCCCAATCCGTGTTATTATACAAGAGTATTTTTACAAAAGGCGCTTTGGGTGCCCATTGTTTTAAAGGCTCTGTTTTCAATTTTAATGTGTTTAGAGAGTTAGAATTGATATTATTTAGGATTTAGACATCAAATATTAGAACTTAGATTTTTATTATGGTTATTACCTGGCATGGAGAAGGGTGTTTCAAGTTTCAAAATGGAGATGTTTCTGTTCTTACCGATCTACCAGAAAGCGTATCGGGTATTTCGGCGCCTCGTTTTAAAACCGATGTTTATTTAAAAACAATCACTCCTTGGCCTACCGACTACACAAACACCAATGCTCAAATGACAGTTGTTGGAGCAGGTGATTACGATACCAAAGGAATTAAAATAAAAGGTTTTGAATTAACAAGTGAATCGTCTAAAAATTTTTTCAAAACTGTCTATCTTCTAAAATGGGATGATATTAGTATAGGAATTCTGGGGCATATTTCCGGTGATCTTCCTCCCAATGCTATGGAAGATTTTGAAGAACTTGATATTTTAATCGGTCCATCGGGCGGTGATCCGTTTATCTCCCAGGAGAAAGCAATCAAGCTTATAAGACAACTGAATCCAAAAATATTTATCCCGTCTTTTTACAAAATTCCCGGATTAAAAAGAAAAACTTCAGATTTGAAAGATTTTACCTCGCAATTTAACGGTGATGTTCAAAAACCGGAAGAGAAATTTGTTTTTAAGAAAAAAGATTTAGCTGAGATAAAGAAAACAAAAGTCATATGTTTGACGGTTTAAAAAACAAATTAAAACAGTTAAGGTATGAAAATAGCGATAGAAAGCAAAGAATATTCTGGATTTTTACAATTGGAATATTTGCGGTAATTGTGATAATTTGGATTTTGTTTTTTAGTAATCTAGCCGTGTTCTCAAATTTCCATAAATTTTCAGAAGAAGCAAAAAAAGAATTAAATAACATTTGGGAAGAAGCTCAAAAAGAAATCCAATCCGCTAAAAACTCATCTAATCAATCAGTAGAAGAAAAAAATCCAGAAGATAATATTGCAACCAGCACTCAGGAAGTTACAACTCAACAATGAAAAAGGATATACAAGAAAAACCAGATAATAATCAAAACAAAGCTTTAACAGCCGAGATTACAAGCGAACTTGAAACTTCGTATCTTGATTATGCGATGTCGGTTATTGTTTCACGCGCCCTTCCTGATGTCAGAGACGGACTTAAACCGGTTCATAGAAGGATTTTGTGGGCGATGTGGGACAGTGGTCTGACTCATTCGGCAAAATACAGAAAATCAGCCAACGTAGTCGGTGAAGTTCTGGGACGCTATCATCCTCATGGTGATATGGCCGTATATGATGCGATGGTTCGTATGGCTCAAGGATTTTCTTTGCGTTATCCAATGTTGGACGGTCAAGGAAACTGGGGATCTGTGGACGGAGACAATGCCGCTGCCATGAGATATACAGAGGTTAGGCTTTCAAAAATAGCCGAGGAAATGCTTTTTGATATTGAAAAAGAAACGGTTGATTGGCAACCTAATTATGATAACAGCCGTCAAGAACCAAAAGTTCTCCCAGCTAAAATACCGAGCCTTCTTATTAATGGAGTTTCAGGAATCGCGGTTGGTATGGCTACCAGTGTCCCGCCTCATAATCTTGGAGAGGTTATAGATGCCACGGTTCATTTGATAAAAAATCCAAAAGCTACGACTAATGATTTGGCCGAGTTTGTTAAGGGGCCAGATTTTCCGACTGGAGGAACTATTTATAATAAAAAAGCCATATTGGAAACCTATAATACCGGACAAGGATCAATTACTTGTCGGGCAAAATCGGAAATAATTGAGAGGAAATCCGGGCAATATAATATAGTTATCTCGGAAATTCCTTATATGGTTAACAAGTCGGAACTTATTCAGAAAATAGCGGCTTTGGTGACAGAAAAAAGAATAGAAGGAATAAAAGATTTGCGGGATGAAAGTGACAAAGATGGATTGTCTATCGTTATTGAAATAAAAAATGATGCCGCTCCTCAAAAAATTCTTAATCAACTTTACAAACTCACGGATCTTCAAAAAGATTTTCACACAAACCTGATCGCTTTGGTTAACAGTATTCAACCTCAACTACTTTCACTTAAAGAGGTTTTGGAACAATATCTTAGCCATCGACAAGAAATAGTTAAAAGACGAACCGAATTTGATCTAAAACGCGCCAAAGAAAGAGCTCACATCTTAGAGGGATTGGTAAAAGCTTTGGATAATATAGATGCCGTCATTTCGACAATTAAAAAATCCAAAGACAAAGAAGAAGCCCATAAGAATTTGATGGTTAAGTTTAAACTTACCGATTTGCAGGCTACCGCGATTTTGGAAATGAGACTCCAAACTCTTGCTTCTTTGGAACGCAAAAAAATAGAAGAAGAACTTAAAGACCGAAAGAGTTTTATCAAAGAATGCGAAATAATATTATCTTCTCCTAAAAAAATTCTTGAGGTAATAGAAAAAGAACTCAAAGAAATAAAAGATAAATATGCCGATCCTCGCAGAACTCAAGTGATTAGTTCTGGACTGACGGATTTTAAAGAGGAAGATTTAATAGCTCAAGAAGAAACAATTATTACTCTTTCTTCCAGCGGCTACATAAAGAGGGTTAATCCATCCATATTTAAAACTCAAGGACGCGGCGGGAAAGGCATTATCGGATCGGATGTTGGCGATGAAGATTTCCTTACTCATTTGGTTTATGCCGATACCCATGACAACATACTTTTCTTTACCGATAGCGGAAAAGTTTTTCAGACCAAAGTTTACGAAATTCCTCAAGGGTCAAGAACTTCAAAAGGCAAAATAATTCACAACTTTTTGGATGTTCCTCCCACTGAAAATGTTAATACGCTCTTAACTTATAATCCCAAATCCAGCGATATAAAGTTTCTTGTTATGGCAACCGCTCATGGGGTTATAAAAAAGACGGCTATCGAAGATTTTGCCAATGTTCGTCGCAATGGAATTATCGCCATCAATTTAAAAAAGGATGATAATTTAAGATGGGTTAAACCTTCATCGGGAAATGATCAGGTAATTATCGTTACCAATCAAGGTCAGGCGATTCGTTTTAAAGAATCTCAGTTGCGTCAGATGGGTCGTTCGGCTAGCGGTGTGGGAGGTATTCGTCTTAAAAAAGGAGACTTAATTGCGGGACTGGATGTAATTAAAGATAAGGGTGATGGAAAACTTCTTATCGTTACTCAAAATGGATTTACCAAACAGACCGATCTTAAGGAATATAAAACCCAATCACGGGGAGGAAGCGGAATAAAAACCGCTAAAGTAAATACCAAAACCGGTCCAGTGGTAATGTGTAAAATAGTTTCAGATGAACAGGAAATAATAGCGCTTTCAGCCAAAGGACAAACTATTCGCACTCCACTTTCTGATATAAGAAAAAGCGCCCGAGCCACATCGGGAGTCAGAGTTATGCGTTTAAAAGAAGGAGATAAAATTGCCGCCATCATTTGTTTATAAAATTGGTTTAAAATTAAAATAATAATACCCGCTGTAATAGCGGGTATTTGTTTGCATAATAATTGATGGTATTGGATAATGAATATATGAATTTTTCTCAAAAACAAATAATCGTTCTTGGAATAATAGCGGTCGTGATTTTGGTTTTTGTATTGGGGCTTTTGGGTATCATTCCCGGTTTTAAAAAAGAAAACGTTGCCGATCCAAACTTTCCTTCAACCAAATTTACTATGGAGATGTGGGGGGTGGGTGATGAATATTCTGTTTATAACGATATTATAAAAGCCTATCAACAGACATTTCCTAACGCCAAAATAAATTACACAAAATTTGACGATGCTGATACTTATCAAAAAGAACTCATCAACGCCCTTGCCGAAAATCGTGGCCCGGATATTTTTATGGTGAAAAATACTTGGGCTTATAAGCATTTTGGAAAAATATTTCCGGCCAATGGGCTAACCCAGACTCCTCTTATTACACCCCAAGAGATTCGCAGTTTGTTTCCGGCGGTGGTGACAAAAGATTTTGTTATAAATGGAGCGATTTATGCTCTTCCGCTTAACATGGACGCTTTGGCTCTCATATACAACAAAGATGTTTTTGATTCTAAAGGAATCGTTTATCCGCCAAAAACGTGGGACGAGTTTGTTTCCGTAGTTTCTAAAATAAAAGAAGTTGATGAAAACAAAAAAATATCTTTGGCCGCGTCTTCTTTTGGGACAGCCAAGAATATAAACCATCTAAAAGATATTTTAAGTGTCCTAATGTTTCAATCGGGATCAATAATAAACAATCCCAATGGGGAAGGGGTGAGTTTTGATGATATTACAAACAGAGTTGTTAAATTTTATACTCAGTTTTCTGATCCTGTTAGTCCTTACTACACTTGGAACGAAAGTTTTGACAATTCTCTTTCCGCTTTCGCTTCCAGAAAAACCTCAATGATTTTTGAGTATTACAGTTCGTTGGCTGAGATAAAAAATAGAAATCCTTATCTAAATTATGCGGTGGCTGATCTTCCTCAAATTGATTTAAAAGATTCTTCCCGCGTCTCTAACGCATCCCAATATTGGGGATTAACTGTTTCCAAACAGAGTCAATACACTTATCCGGCCTGGCATTTTATAAGATATTTAACCACTACACCAGGAGTATCCAGTATTTATCTTGAAAAAACAGCCAAGCTTCCGGCGCTTCTTTCGCTTATTCAAAGCAATTTGGGCGGGGATAATGATGTTTTTGTTCGTTCGGCTTTAACAGCAAAATCTTGGTATCAGGCGGATGATGATGTTATTGAAAAAATATTTTCCAATATGATAGGGGACATTCTTTCGGGCCGAATCAATCTTCAGGGAGCTGTTAATGCAGCTGAAGAAGAAATTAACAGTCTTTATAAAAACCAATAATAAATATGAAAAAGATATTTTTTTCTTTGTCAGTAATAATTCTATTTTGTTTTATATTAATTCCGCCGGTTTTTGCCGCCACGGGATTGATAAATTGTGGGAATGAAGGTCAAGCTCCCTGCACTTTCGCCGATTTAGAAAGCACCATCGCAAGGGTTTTTAATTTTATTTTGCTTTATATCGCCGCTCCGGTAACAGTAGCTATGATTGTTTTTGGGGGAGTCAAAATGATTATTTCCGGAGGAAATAAATCCACTTTTGATCAGGGGAAGAAAATTATCACTTCCGCCGCTATCGGTTTGGTTATTGTTTTTGGGGCTTGGCTGATTGTGAATACCGTTTTGAGTTTTTTGAAAATAGGTCAATAATGTTTTATACTAAAACAAACAATATGAAATCCGCCTTAAAATATACAGCGTTGATTTTTATAGCCTTTCCATTGGGAGCTTTGGCTTTGACTCTTCCAAATCCGCTGGAACAAATGGGTATCACTTCGGTTCCCGGGCTTTTGGATAGTATTATAAATTTTGTCGTTATTTATATTGTTCCTCCTGTGGTTACAATATTTATTTTAGTCGGAGCTTTTAAAATATTGACAGCCGGAGGGAATACCACTCAATTTGAAGAGGGTAAAAAAACAATTACCTACACGATTGTCGGCGCGGCCGTGGTATTATTGGCCAGTGGGTTAATTAAAGTCATAGAAAACTTTTTAAGGGCGGCTGCTAATTAAAAAATAATATGAAAAAAATAATATACTTTTTTTTGATAGCGTTTGTCTTGATGCCGGTTACTATTTATGCGGTTGAGCCTATTATTACCGAACCCAGCCAAATCGTTAATATATTTGAAAATGTAGCCAAGTGGCTCTACACAGCATTTTTCATAATAGCTATAATTTACGTTCTTTTGGCGGCATTTCAATTTTTAAGAGGAGGAGATAATCCAAAAAATGTGGAATCGGCTAAACAAAGACTGACTTATGCGGTTATCGCAATTGTTATAGCTTTAGTGGCTAGCGGCATATCTGTTTTGATAGAGAAATTTTTAGTCTCATTCAGTCAATAAATAATGTAAGAAAAAGGTCGAACCGTCTTACTTTTAGAAATAGAAAAACAATGATTAATAAAACCATAAAATACGGATTATTGTCGATATTATTTGTTTCAATAATGTTGTCATCCAGTATAGGATTGTTATCAAATAGAGCGTTTGCTATTGAAGCTGAAGGTCCAGACAGTGCTATGGAAAAAACATTTGATTCGGCGATTCCAGCCGACCCTGATACGCTGGTGGATATTCTTGCAAATATAGTCAAATGGCTTTATACAATATTCTTTATAGTTGCCGTATTGTTTATACTCATCGCAGCTTACAACTTTATGCAGGGTGGAAGTAATCCGAAAGCGGTTGAGACAGCTAAGTCCCAACTGAAATATGCGGTTATCGCCATTGTCGTGGCTTTGGTTGCGAGCGGGGTTTCCTTGATGATAGAACTCTTCTTGTCAAGAAATTCATAAATTGTCGTTTGTTAAAACAAAATATTTTTATTATTATTTAAGAAAGGTCGTAAAGACATACATTCATATGAAAAAAATATTCTCAACAATTGGATTAGTAGCGATTGCTTTGGTTTTGAGTGCATCGTTGGTTGCCGCTGTTACCCCGGGACAAGTTCCAGGACCAATCGTCGGCACAACCGGACCGACTACTATTACCGGATGGGTTGATGTACTTATCACTGTTGTTCGCTGGATTTACACCATAATCTTCATCGTCGCCGTTTTGTTTATATTATTAGCGGCGTTTAACTTTATCACTAGCAAGGGAGATGCGGTTAAAACAGGAACTGCCAAGAAACAACTTCTCTATGCCATTATTGGTATTGCTGTGGCGTTGCTTTCTTACGGAGTTGTTACTTTGGTTCAAAATTCCCTTCAATCGGGACTTGCTCAATAGTTAAAAGTATTACTCGCGAGTGCACAAAATCCCCCAATTTGGGGGATTTTGTTAACTAAGAATTCTTTAAACCTGAATTATTTAAATTTAAAAAATAAACCACCTCTAATTGAAGTGGAATAAAAAAGCGTTGTTAGTCTTTGACAAGATCCTCAATATTACCAGAAACATCTGTAGCATCTCCCTCAATACCAGTAACATCTCCCGCAATATGACAAACATCCCCTACAATATGGGAAACATCTCCCATAAGACCAGAAACATCTCCTCTAAGATTGGAAACGTATCCTCTAATACCAGTGACATCCCCCCAGATACCAGAAACATCTCCAATGAGATTAGAAACATCCTCCCAGATACCAGAAACATCTCCTCTAATATCAGAAACATTCCCCCTAATACCAGTGACATTCCCCCAGATACCAGAAACATCTCCCGTGATATTAGAAACATCTCCTCTAATACTAGAAACATCTCCCGTGATATCAGAAACATTCCCTCTAATATCAGAAACATTCCCTCTAATACAAGAAACATCTCCCCCAAGATTGGAGACATCTCCTGAAATATTTGAAAAATCTCCCCAGACTTCAGGGTGAAGATTAACAACCCTACTAGTATTGACCTGAATCCTTTTGATTCTTGTTAGCATTCTACACTCCTTGTTCTGATCGTATAAAAACATATTTATAATATCCAAGTCAATATCCAAGGTTTGTGTAAAAAATAAACACTGTTTTAAAACAGTGTTTATTTTTTAATAAGTGTCCTCGGTGGGATTTGAACCCACAACCTTTTTAAGGACAGCGTCCTAAGCGCTGCGCGTATGCCAGATTCCGCCACGAGGACATATACCACTCAGGCAATGATAAATTTTAAAACTCAAAAAATCAATCTATCCTCGCCTTTTTCCATGAAAAGCCCGATGGACATTTTTTAATTCTTTATTGGTTATATGAGTATAAACTTGAGTGGTTGAAATATTTGAGTGCCCTAAAAGAGATTGAACCGATCTGATATCAGCACCATTCATTAAAAGGTCGGTGGCAAATTGATGTCTTAACTGATGAGGAGTAACTTTTCCCAATATGCCCGCCTTCTTGGCATAGTATTGAACCAATCTTTGAATGGTTCGGGGTTGAATCTTACCAAGCACTTTTGGATTTTTTGCCTTGCTCAAACTTATAAACAAAGCTTCTTCGGCATCCCCTCTTTTTTCCAAATAACGTTTGATAGTTTCTTTAGCATCTTGGGAAAGAAAAACAACTCTTAATTTACTTCCTTTTCCGCGCACCGTTATTTCTCCTCTGTCAAAGTCCTGATAACGGGAAAGAGAACATAATTCACTGATACGAAGTCCGGTAGAGAACAAAGTTTCCAATATCGCCTTATCCCTTAAATCTTTTAAAGTAATTCCTTTTGGACCGCTTAAAAATCTTTCCAAATCTCCATAATCCATTATTTCTATCTGTCTTTGTTGGATTTTGGGAAGCTCTATCTGTTCTGGCGAAAGAGGGGTTTTAATATTATTTTTTACCAGATATTTCAAAAAATTTCTTAGAGCAATAGCATAATAACTTTGGGTTGTTTTTTTCATAAACTCACTGCTTTCTCCCGGTTTTCTGGACAGAGTCAGTCTAAAACGTCTGATATTTTCTGAGTTTAAATCTTTCAAAAAAGAAGATTCGGTTGATTTAATAAACGCCATCAAATAACGGCGGTAATTTTCAACCGTTTTTGGGGATCGATTTTTTTCCACTTCAAGATAATCAAGATATTCTTTTACGTATTTTTCTATTTCAGTCATAAAATTAACCCAAAATTTAAAAGCAAATCCATTCTTTAGACTAATATTATCATATTTTGCGACAGATTGCTTTTATAAAAAAACTCGCGAATTAGCGAGTCTGAGAATGGAAATGATCCTGATACATCCAAACAAGCAAGAAGCCGATTGAGACGACAATAAATAAAATAGTAATAACAAACCCCCAATCAACGATGGGATCATTACATATTATGGGGATGACCTGATTTAATCGGGCACTCATTAATGCCGCCAAGATACTTGTTGCCAGAGAAACTAACAAAACCATAAGACGTTCTAGCGGGCTCATTTGAACTCCTTATTTTTACTAATTATGTTTTAACAGATAATTAAAAATATTTCAATCATAAAATATAAGATTGACTTTTGTCTCTAAAAAATGTATCTTAAAGCCGATGCTTACTGCTAAAGTTAAATCAAAAATTATAAAAGACATCCAGTCTCACGAAGGAGATACCGGATCGGCTCAGGTTCAGATTGGTATCTTATCCCGCCAGATTGATGAACTCGCCAAACACTTAAAAGGCAATCCTAAGGACAATTCTTCTCGCCGAGGGCTTTTGAAGATGGTTTCAAAGCGCCGCAAGTTTTTAGACCTACTTTCCAAAGAAGACGAAAAGGCTTATGCTAAGCTTATAAAGAAGCTTGGACTTAAGAAATAAACAATGCGCTATAAGGATCAACGAGTGGGCGTTTTCGTAGATGTTCAAAATCTGTATCATTCCGCCAAACACCTTCATCAAGCGAGGGTCAATTTTGGTGAAATGGTTAAACAATTAGTCGGTCAACGCCAACTTATTAGAGCCATTGGTTATGTTGTAAAAAGCGATATCTCTTCGGGGGAATCCGCTTTTTTTGAAGCTTTGGAAAAAAGCGGCATTGAATTGAGAATTAAAGATCTTCAAATATTTGCCGGTGGAGCTAAGAAAGCTGATTGGGATGTCGGATTGGCGGTAGACGCTATCAGAATGGCCTCTTCCTTGGATGTGGTTATTTTAGTTACCGGAGACGGTGATTTTGTGCCCTTAGTTGAATATTTAAAATGGGGAGCGGGAAAACAGGTCGAGGCTGCATCATTTGGTCGCAGCACTTCATCCCGGCTTAAAGAATCGGTTGATGTTTATGTTGATTTGGATGAAAATCCAAAAGCATTGATGAAAACAAAGTTTGGTCGTTTGCGTGATAAATAATAAATATTAATTCTAAGTCTGTTTTCACGTATCAAAACTCAGAATTGCAACTCAGGTTTCAAATTGATGGGTTATAATTCTGAGGTTTGAATAGTGGGAAGCAGGCTTTAAAAATATGAATCTAAAAAATAAGAAAGAATTTTCTTTGCCGTTTAATGGCAAGGAGCTTAAGTTTATAGTTTCTGACGTTGCTGGGCAGGCTAATGCTGCAGTTATCGGTCAATATGGAGACACTTCGGTATTGGTTACCGCAGTTATGGGAAAACAAGATAGATCTGTGGATTTCTTTCCTTTAACAGTTGATTATGAAGAGCGTTTTTACGCGGCTGGAAAAATTATCGGTAGCCGATTTATAAGAAGAGAGGGCAGACCGTCCGATCTTGCCGTGCTTTCGGGAAGATTGATTGATCGTTCCATAAGGCCTTTGTTTGACGAAAGGCTTAGACGTGATGTTCAGATGGTGGTGACTATTTTATCCTACGACGACGAGAGTGATCCGGATTTCTTGGCTCACATTACCACTTCAATAGCGTTGGCAATATCCGATATTCCTTGGAAAGGACCAATCGGTGGAATTAGAGTCGCTTATTCGCCATCAAAGGGAATGTTATTCAATCCGACTAATTCTCAGGTTACAGAATGTATGAGCGAGGATGGATCGTTTGAATCATTTTTTTCCGGAACAAATGAGAGAATCAATATGATTGAGTTGGGAGGGAAAGATGCCTCTTCTGATTTGGTTCAAGAAGCTTTTGTAAAAAGTCACGAGCAAATAAAAGAACTTATCGAATTTCAGACAAAAATTGTTTCTCAAATTGGAAAGACAAAAACCCAAGTAGCCCTCAAAGAAACAGATCCGTCGCTTAATGAAGTCGTGCGTAATTTTATTATGCCAAGAATTGAGGATGCGCTTTATATTTCCAATAGATCTGAGCGCGCTAATGCCTTAGATACTTTAAAAGAAGAACTCTATACCCATCTTAAAGAATTGAGTGTTGAAAATCTTGCCGACGTTCTTCCTATTTGGGAGAGTGCGATTAATGAAGTTGTTCATAAAAATATATTGGCTTCACAAAAAAGACCGGATGGCAGAAAAATAGATGAAGTCAGAGAGCTTTATGCCGAAGCCGGATTATTCAAACGCCTTCATGGCTCAGCTCTTTTTTCACGCGGAGAAACTCAGGCTTTAGCCGTAACGACTTTAGCCGCGCCCGGATCGGAACAATTAGTGGAAACCATGGAAACATCAATGAAGAGACGTTTTATGCTTCATTATAATTTTCCACCTTACTCAACCGGAGAAACCGGACGCATGGGAATGCCGGGACGACGTGAGATAGGTCATGGAGCTCTTGCTCAAAAAGCGCTCACTTCCATGATTCCTTCACAAGAAGAATTTCCTTATACCATTCGTGTTGTTTCGGAAGTTCTCTCTTCTAATGGTTCTTCATCAATGGCGACAACGTGTGCGGGTTGTTTGTCTCTTATGGATGCGGGTGTGCCGATAAAAAAACCGGTTGCCGGAATCGCTATGGGACTGATGACTTATGAGGGTTATAATTCTGGAAATAATTCCAAAGAATTTAAAGTTTTAACCGACATTCAAGGCCCGGAAGATCATTATGGCGATATGGATTTGAAAGTTGCCGGAACTCGTGACGGGATCACTGCTCTTCAAATGGATGTTAAAATTGAGGGTATCACTTTGGATATATTCACTCAGGCTCTTATTCAAGCTCAAAAAGCCCGCTTTGAAATTCTTGATGTGATTACCAAAGTTATTTCCGAACCTCGCAAAGAACTCTCGCCTTACGCGCCCATTATTATGACCACTCAAGTGAAGCCTTATCAGATTGGTATGGTGATTGGTCCTGGAGGAAAGATGATAAACAGTATTATAGAAAAATTTGGTCTGGTTTCTATTGATATAGATGATGATGGCAGGGTATTTGTGGCGTCTACCGACCCAGAAAGTGCCCGCAAAGCCATTGTTTTTGTTGATAGCATAACCAAAGAATTTGAGATCGGGGAGATAATTGAAGGCCCGATCATAAAACTTCTGGATTTTGGTGCAATTGTTGATTTGGGCGGCGGCCGAGATGGAATGATCCACATCAGCGAAGTAAAAAACGGTTTTGTTCAAAAAATTACCGACGTTCTCAAAGATGGACAAATTGTTAGAGCTAAAGTCGTGAAAGTAGATGAAAACGGAAAAATCGGACTTTCTATTAAAGCGTTAAGCAGTGAAAATCCACAGCCAAAAACAGAGGCAAAATAATTTCCTCTGTTTGATAAAGTTGTAAATAAAAACTGCCCCTTTGGGGGCAGTTTTTATTTACAAAAGATTGATTGTAAAGACTTGCTTACCAAACTTAATAGCTTCAGCTTTATCATTAAACCAGATATCAACAATTCTTTGATCATTAAATCTGGCATTCATTCTATCTTCAATAACAAATACTCTGTTTCCATAAACTTCAGGAATCATAAACTTAGTTCCAAATGGAAGAAAGTTTGCCGCGGCTATTCCTTCGCGGGTTTCTGTTCCTAAGGCTGTAATGTTGGGAGTATCATCTGTCTCTAAAGGATCCGATGTGTAGGCAGTTACCCAAACTCTAATTTGTTGAGTACCGGCAATTGAAGCGGTTTGAGAAACAATTGATTGTTCCATAACCGAATCATTAGTGATACCTCCTTTGGCTATAAGAGCCATGGTTCTATCAGGATTTAACTCCTGAGCGTAGGCTTTGTTGCCGGCTATACCGCTAACAATTTCATCGTGTCCACCAACTTGATTTATGGATCCAATTATTATGCTCATAACCACCATACAGGCGGCTAATGCTATAAACCAGTTTTTACCCATATTTTTAGTTTAGTTTCTATTCTTACCAGAGCCATTAAGTCAAAAAAGTGGCTTAATTGGCTGTCTTTTTAATTTTCTGTCTTTCGCTCCTGTTTTGGAGCAAACAAAAACCGCGCTCTTTGCACGATCTAGCATAATTATACTCCCCTTATTCAAAAAGTCAACCCCACACCCTTTGTTGGTTTGGGTCGTTATTTATTGGTTAAAAACAGATTATTGGTAAAAAGCGAGAAGTTAAGCGGAGTATAAGTCTAAAATAGTCCTAATTTTCGCTTTGTTGTGGTGCTGAATAATTATGTTTTGGGGTTGTATTTGATGAAATCATAAAGCTGGATAAATCTTTGGGGTTAAATTTCTGGTATAATTAACCAATGCGTGAATTATATTCCAGAGCGCTGGTTTTAGAACGGCGCGATAGTGGAGAAGTTGATGGAATGATTTCTTTATTTACTGAGGATTTTGGAAAGATTACGGCTTTTGCCAAAAGTATTAGAAAACCCACCTCCAAACTTTCTGCTCATCTTCAACCCCTTACTTTTATTAAAATGCGCTTTATTCAGCGTCCAGGTCCCAGGGATGGTTGGTCAATTGTTGATTGTCTAAGAGACGATGATTTTGTCGGTTACAAAACTAATCAACGTTATGATTTGCTGGATATAGTCTCGTTTCTTAATAATTATTTATTTGAATCTCAAACGGACAGAAAGTTATGGGAATATATCAAAC
>Ga0208822_1001229_pt1 | contig 18340 bp, 15 predicted proteins | sample AD_STIC08_MetaG_FD_184435 | JGI IMG/M metagenome (GOLD analysis project Ga0208822, IMG submission 184435) | Active sludge microbial communities of municipal wastewater-treating anaerobic digesters from USA - AD_STIC08_MetaG (SPAdes) (version 2) | ecosystem: Engineered > Bioreactor > Anaerobic >...
CTTCGACACGGACAGCCCGTTCCTGAGCTCGACGTCGCGGCCGAGGTGTACTCCCTGGCCGCGCTCGCCTTTCGCATCCTGACCGGGGCGGCGTACCTCGACCTCGACCTGGAGCGTGACGACGCCCTTGATGCGATCGCGACCCGGCCCCCGAGGCCGTTCGCCGACGTGGGACGCCCCCGGTGGCCCGCGGTGGAAAGCGTGTTGGCGCGCGGGCTGGCCAAGGACCCAGCGGCTCGGCAAGCCACCGTCGCGGACCTTCGCGACGACCTGGCGCGCGCCGCCCGCCAGGTCCCGGCACCCACCACGGATGCCGGTGAACTCACCGACGCCGAGGCCGCGGCCCTCGTGGAGAACTCGGACATCGACGGCCTCGCCTGGGCCGACGCGGACGAGGCCACCGCGGCGGTCCGCGCCGACGCCCTGCAGGCGGCTGCCGTCGCGACAGGGAGCGTGGACGCGCACGACCTCGCGATTCTCTGGCGCGCGCGGGCCGGCCACCACCGGGCCGGCGAACGTCTCCACACCGAAGGGTGAGGCACTCCGAGTGGGTGCGTCACGGCATCCGGTCGGGCACGATGGCCCGATGTCGAAGTACCTGATCTCCTTCCCCAGCGCCGCGATGGACATCGCTCCCGAGGACTTCCCCGACGTCATCGAGTCGTCGCACGAGGCGATCCGCGAGGCCAAGGCGGCGGGCGTCTACGTCTTCGGCGGCGGCATCGACGAGAGCGTCGCCCCGGTGCTCGTCCACGCCGACGGGTCGATCACCTCCGAGACCTCACACCTCGACGGCGGCTTCTGCGTGCTCGAGCTGCCGACCCGCGAGGATGCCGTGCGCTGGGCTGCGCGGATCGCCACCGGCTGCCGCACGCCCCAGGAACTGCGGATGTTCGGTGACGACCCGGAGTCCTGAACCCCGTCCGCGCCGTCGATACGCTCCGGCCATGTCAGCATCCACGCCGGAGGAGCGCCTGCGCATCGCGCTGGACCTCGCTGACGTCGGGGAGCAGATGATGCGCACCCGGCTGCGTCGCGAGCACCCGAAGTACGACGACGCGAGGCTTGAGGCAGCCATGGTGCGGTGGATGCAGGACCGTCCGGGAGCCCCCTTCAGCGACCATCCCGGCCCGCGCTCCTCCCGCGACCTGGGCCAACCCGCTCGATGACGGGGGCGGTCGAGGCGTCGTTGCGCCGGGTGGCAGACGACCTGACCGGGTGGATGCGCGATGGGCGCTGGTCGGCGGGTTCGCGGTGTCGAGCAGGGCCGAGCCACGGTTCACAGCGGACCGACAGGCTCCGGCACCCGATGTGGACACGGGACGTCTGACACCAGTCGAGTGAGCGCAACACGCCGCGTCCAGAACGGCGGACGCGGCGTGTTGCGCTCACTCGTTCTGCGCCCCGGGAGAGCGTCAGTGGCGCCTGCGTTGAGGGGACTGTGACGCGGCTGCGGTGTCGGCGCGATCCCGTAGGGTCGCCTCCGTCGCTGGCGAAAGGACTGCCACATGGACTTCGAGACGGTCGCGTACCTGCGCGCCAACTCCCGCGCCTGGCGCCTCCTGCGTGCAGACACCGCACCGCTGGCAATCCACGTCCTCGGCACGATCTTCATCGTCGACAACGTTCGCACCATCGCCGAGCCCGACCTGATCGCGGGGGTCGACGACCTTCTCTACGCCGTCAACGCCCAGACCGCTGGTGGCACCTCCCAACCCCCTTCGGATGCCGTGACGTCGCCCGACGCCGACAGCGCGCCGCCCACTCGTCTCCCCTACCCTCGCTCGGCCCGCGAGTACGTCGACGCCTGGGCGTCCCCCGAGCAGGGCTGGCTGCGCAAGTTCTACCCCGACGGGCACGACGAGGCCCACTACGACGCGACGGTCGACGTCGAACGTGCCTACGCGTTCGTCGCCGGGCTCCGTGCCCGCTCCTTCGTCGGGACCGAGTCCCGCCTCAGCACGATCGTCGAGCTGCTGCGCGAGATGGTGAGCGGCGCCGACCCCGACCCGGGCGCTCGGCTCACCGAGCTGCGGCGGCGCCGCGACGCCATCGACGCGGAGATCGCCAAGGTGGCGAGCGGCGAGTCCCCGCCGCTGGATGCCGTCGCCCTGCTCGACCGCTACCAGCACTTCAGCAGCACGGCCCGCGAGCTGCTCGCCGACTTCCGCTCCGTCGAAGAGAACTTCCGCACCCTCGACCGCGACATCCGCGCGGACATCGCCGCCTGGGAGGGCGGCAAGGGTGAGTTGCTCGACCAGATCGTCGGCGAGCGGCACGCCATCGCCGACTCCGACCAGGGCCGCAGCTTCCAGGCCTTCCACGACTTCCTGCTCTCGCGCGCCCGCCGGGACGAGCTGACCGACCTCCTCCAACAGCTCGTGGATCTCGAGGCCATCGAGGTCGACCGCAGCCTAGGCCGCATCCACTTCGACTGGCTTGACGCCGCCGAGCGCACCCAGCAGACCGTGCGCTCGCTCTCCGAGCAACTGCGTCGTTTCCTCGACGACAAGGTCTGGCTCGAGAACCGGCGGGTTGTCGAGCTGTTGCGCTCGATCGAGCGTTCGGCGCTGGCCCTTCGGGACAGCCCGATGACCGACCTCGTCACCGAGCTCGAGGCCACCTCGCCCACCGTCTCGCTCCCGATGGAGCGACCCCTGTACGCCCCACCCCTGTTCACCGGCGTCGAGTCGCACCTCGCGGCCGACGACAGTGACGGCGCCGTCGACCTGCAGTCGCTCTTCGACCAGGTGTACGTCGACACCGCGCGGTTGGCCTCGACCGTGCGCACCGCCCTGCGCTCTGCGGACCAGACCTCCCTGCTGACCGTCCTGCGCGAGCACCCCCCGACACACGGCGTGGCGGAGCTCGTGGGCTACCTCGGTCTCGCCGAGGACGACTTCGAGCTCGTCATCGACGACACCATCGAGGATGCCGTCCTCGTCAACGAGCCGTCCGACTCGCCGTCGCCCGTGGGCGGCGAGAGAGTGGTTCGGATGCCGCGCGTCCTGTTCGTGCGCCGCGACGCCACTCGTGGTGGGATGCTCGCGTGAGCACGGCATCCCCCGACCTGCGCAGCAGCGGGCCACCTCCACTCACGACGGCCGCGGTGGCTCTGATGCGCGGCGTCGTCGACCGCGACCAGTCGGAGCGGATCTGGCTCGACGTCGTGCGGCTGCAGAAACCGCTCCGCGACCACGTTGCCGTGCTCGGGCTCGACCTCGTCATCGACGAGGCAGAGGGGTACGCCTACCTGCGCTCCGCCACGGAGGACCCCGACAACCCACTGCCCCGGCTCGTGCCGCGCCACCGGCTCTCCTTCCCCGTGAGTCTGCTGCTCGCGGTGCTGCGCAAGGCACTGGCCGAATTCGACGCCGGGGCGGGCGAGGGCCGGCTCGTCGTGTCCCGCGACCGGCTCGTGGACGAGCTGCGCACGTTCCGCCCTGCGACGACCAACGACGCCAAGCTCGTCGACGAGGTGGACCGGTCCATCCGCAAGGTCGTCGAGCTGGGCTTCCTGCGGCCGTTGCCCGGCCCGACGGTTGCCTACGAGGTGCGGCGCATCCTCAAGGCGTTCGTCGACGCCCAGTGGCTCGGTGAGCTCGACGCCCGACTGGCCGAGTATGCCGAGCTCGCGGCCGGCACCGGAACGGGAACCGACGACGGCGGTGCGTCATGACCGACGCGCTGTTCTCCACCCTCGAGGTCGACCTCGGCGCCGGGGTCCGTCCGGGGTATCGCCTGCACCGCCTCGAGCTCTTGAACTGGGGCACCTTCGACGGCCGGTGCGAGGTGCTGCGGCTGGCCGGGGACAACACCCTCGTCACCGGCGACATCGGATCCGGGAAGTCCACGCTCGTCGACGCCGTGACCACCCTGCTGCTCCCGGCGAACCGGATCAGCTACAACAAGGCGGCCGGCGCCGAGACCCGCGAACGCTCGCTGCGTACCTACGTGCTGGGCCACTACAAGTCGGAGCGGGTCGAGTCGACGGGGGCTTCACGGGCGGTCGGGTTGCGCGACCAGAGCAGCTACTCCGTCATCCTCGGGGTGTTCCGGAACGAGGGGTACGGGCAGGACGTCACCCTCGCCCAGGTCTTCTGGATGCCGGGCACGAGCGAGAGCCAACCTCGCCGGTTCTTCGTCACGGCCGAGGACGACCTGTCGATCGCGGCCGACTTCACCGAGTTCGGCACCGACCCGGCGGACCTCAAGCGACGGTTGCGCAGCCGCGGAGCGTCGGTGCATGACCACTACCCCGACTACGGCACACGGCTGCGGCGGCTGCTCGGCATCCGGTCCGAGCAGGCGCTGGAGCTCTTCCACCAGACCATCTCGATGAAGTCGGTCGGCAACCTCACCGACTTCGTCCGGCATCACATGCTCGAGCCGGCTGCTGCCGCCACCCGCATCAGCGCCCTCGTCCAGCACTTCGAGGACCTGACGCGGGCCCACGACGCCGTGCGCAAGGCCCGTGACCAGCTCGAGCAGCTCGAGCCGATCGTGGCCGCCTGCGACGACTTCGACGCCCGTGGTCAGGCCATGGCGCAAGCGCGTCAGGCACTCGACGCGCTGCCCCTGTGGGCGGCCGAGCACCGGCTGCGCGTGCTCGCGGCCGAGCAGGATCGGGTCGAGCAGGCCCGACGCGACCTCGACGACGCCCTGGCCCTGGCCCAGCGCCGGCAGGACGAACTCAGCGACGAACACGCTGGACTGGTGCGGGCCCGTGAGGGGATTGCGGGTGGGCGCCTCGGCGCCATCGAGGTCGAGCTGGCCGGTGCTGCGCTGCGTCGCGAGGAATGCCGTGGCCGAGCTGACCAGCTGAACCACCACCTCGGCGCCCTCGACCTGCCCCTCGTCGACGACGAGTCGTCGTTCGAGCACGCACTCCTGGCCGCGCGGGCACGCGACGAGGCGCTCATCGCCGAGCGAGAGTCCGACCACCAACGGCGCACCGATGCGAGCATCGCGGTTCGGGACGCCGAACGCGAGAGCGCCACCCTGCAGGGTGAGATCGCCTCCCTGCGGGGACGTGCGAGCAACATCGACTCCAGCAGCCTGCAGGTGCGCGACCGCCTGGCCGGTGCGCTCGGCGTCGAGGCAGCCCACCTGCCGTTCGTCGGCGAGCTCGTCCAGGTCCGTGCCGACGAGGGAGAGTGGCGTGGGGCGGCCGAGCGAGTCCTTCGGGGGTTCGCCCTGTCGGTGCTCGTCCCGAGCGAGCTGTATGCCGCAGCGTCGCGGTGGGTCGATGAGAACCACCTCGGGGCGAGGTTCGTCTACTACCGCGTGGGCGACGTCGTGAACCGGCGACCGTCCGCGGCCGGAGATGCCCCGACCCTGGCGCAGGTTCTCGAGGTCAAGGACGGCCCGCACGCCGCCTGGCTCGCCGACGAGCTGCGCTCGCGGGCCGACCACGTGCGAGTTCACCACGTCGACGAGCTGCGCGAGCACCGCAAGGCCGTGACCCGCCTCGGGCAGGTCAAGACGGATCGGCGTCACGAGAAGGACGACCGGTTCGCGCTCGAGGACCGCACCCGGTGGGTCCTCGGCTGGTCCAACGCCGACAAGGTCGACGCCCTCATCGAACGGGGCGCCACCGTGCAAGCCCGCCTGAGCGCCGCCCGGGACGCGCTGGTGGCGGCCAAGGCCGGCGCCGACCAGCGTGACACCGAGGCCGCCACCGTGCGCCAGGTGCTGGCGGTCACGGCGTGGTCGAGCGTCGACTGGCGTTCCTCGGCCCACCGCATCGACGAGCTCCAGCGTGAACGCGACGTGCTACAGCGCGGCAACGCTGAGGTCGAGGCGCTGCACCGTCGCCTCGCCGAGGTCGAGAACGCGCGCGCAGCCCAGGTCGCCGTGGTCACCGAGCTCACCGAGGAGGTCGGCGCCCTCAAGGGTGAGCACCGCAGGAACGCCGAACAGCAACGCCTCGCCCAGGCGGACCTCGACGCGGTGGCGACCGACCGGCTCGACGAGCTGCGCACGGCATACGGGCTGCTCGAAAGCCGACACGACGTGCCGGAAACGCTCGACGGGTGCGCCGTCGCGGAACGAGACCTCCAGCGCGACCTGTCGGCGGCCATCCAGGCTCACCAGGACAAGCAGTCGATGGCCCGCGAGCGAGCCGCCAAACGGATCGCTGCGTTCCGCCAGGCCTGGCCCAGCGACACCACCGAACTGGGCGCCGACGTGCTCGCGGGTGCGGAGTACCGGGCCCTGCGAGACCGCATCACCGGCGACGACCTTCCCCGGTTCGAGGCCGAGTTCAAGCGGCAGCTCAACACGAACACGATCAACGACATCGCCGGGTTCCAGGCCTGGCTCGACCAGTCGGCCCAGACGATCCGCTCGCGCATCGACACCATCAACGAGTCACTGTCCGCGATCGACTACAGCCCCGGCACACGCATCCGGCTGCTTACCGAACCGAGCACCAACCAGGAGGTTCGGGCGTTCCGCGACGACCTGCGGGCCTGCACCGACGACGCGCTGAGCACCGACGACCAGTACTCCGAGGAACGCTTCCGCCGCGTCAAGGCCATCATCGAGCGCTTCCGCGGGCGCGAGGGTTTGACCGAGGTCGACAAGCGCTGGACCGAGCTTGTCACCGACGTCCGCAGCTGGTTCGTCTTCGCGGCATCCGAACGCGAGGCCGACAGCGGCGTTGAGCGTGAGCACTACACCGACTCCGACGGCAAGTCCGGTGGGCAGAAGGAGAAGCTCGCCTACACGATTCTCGCCGCGTCGCTCGCTTACCAGTTCGGGCTGGAATGGGGCGTGCCGAAGTCCAAGGACTTCCGCTTCGCCGTCATCGACGAGGCCTTCGGTCGTGGCTCGGACGCCTCGACGCGCTACGCCCTCGACCTGTTCGCCAAGCTCGGCCTCCAGCTGCTCGTGGTGACCCCGTTGCAGAAGGTGCACGTCATCGAGCCGTACGTCAGCGCCGTCGGGTTCGTCGAGAACCGCTCGGGACAACGTTCCCGGCTGCAGACGCTGACCATCGAGGAGTACCACGCTGAACGTGCCGAGCACGCCCGGGCCGGTCGCGAGTCGTGACCGGGTGGACGACGCCGGCTGATGTCCGCGCCCGAGCCCAGAAGCGCTGGGATGCCGGTGAGCTGCTCAGCGCGTACGCCGCCGGCTCGGCGGCTCCCGTGCTCGACCTGCCGGTACGCGGCCCGACCCCGCGAGAGGTGTCGGCGCAGCTCGCGCAGGTGAGGTCGTGGCGTGACGCGCTGGTGGCCGGGAGTCGGGGCGGCACCTTCTACGAGCTGACCGAACGGTCCATCGGGGGCCGGGTCATCGGGGCGGTGACGCTGCCGGATCGGGTGCGCGTCACGGCATACGACCAGTGGTGGCGGCTGCTCGGGGTGGGCCAGCAGCTGCAGGCCTTCGAGGCGTTGCTGGCGCGCACCCGGCTGAGCCATCCGGCGTTGCTCGACTGGGTCGTGCGCTTCCCGCTGCGGGCGCTGGCGGTGGCCGATCGCTGGCCCGCGCTGCTCGCCGCGTACGACTGGCTGCTCGAGGCCGCCGGCCGGGGGCGCTACCTGCGTGAGATCACCGCACCGGGAGTGGACACGAAGTTCGTCGAGGCACACACCCGGGTTCTGGGGGAGTGGCTCGATGCGGCGGGGGTGGTGGCGAGCGACCGGCATCCGGCCGCGCGTCGGTTCGCCCGGCGGTACGGCTTCGCCGAGCCCCCCACCCTCGTGCGGGTGCGCATCGATGCGCGGCTGGGTGTGCTGCCGGCCGGCGTCAGCGAACTGGGGTTGCGGGTGGCCGAGGCCGCAGCGCTGGAGCTGTCGCCGACGCGCGTGCTCATCGTCGAGAACCTCGCCACCTACCTGGCCGCGCCGCTTCCTGCTGGTGGGGTCGTCGTGTGGGGGCACGGGTTCGACGCGGGTCGGCTCGGCCGGATGCCGTGGCTGACCGAGGCCGGGTGCGTGCAGTACTGGGGCGATCTGGACACCCACGGGTTCGCCATCCTCAACCTCGTGCGTTCGCAGGTGCCGCAGGTCACCTCGGTGCTGATGGATCGCGAGACGCTACTGCACCACCGCGACCGGTGGGTGGCCGAACCCAAGCCGACCCGGGCCGACCTGGCTCACCTCGATGGCGCCGAGCGGGCCCTGTACGAGGACCTCGTCGAGGGGGTGTTCGGGTCGTCGGTGCGGCTGGAGCAGGAGCGGGTCGACTGGTCGTGGGCGCTGTCGCGGCTCTGACCGGCGGGGGCAGGGATCAGCTGCCGCGTTGGGCGGCGATGTCGTCGGCCAGTTCGCGGAACTGGGTGTTGCCGGGCTGTGATGTCAGGGCGCCGCGGATGAACCGCCCAGCAGCCTCGAGGTCGCCGCGGTCGAACGCCAGCCGCGCCTTGACGAACGACAGCCCGGGCCCGGCGAGCGCCGCGTGGCCGACGAGGCGGTCGAGCAGGTCGTCGTCATCGGTGCCCGAGAGGTGGTCGATGAGCATGAGGTGCCATGTCGTGAGGGCGTCGGCACGGTCACGGGCACTGGTGTTCAGCCCCCTGCCCCCAGCACCGCCTCCGCCGCCTTGTCCGCCCTTTCCGCTGTGGTCGACGTCATCCAGCGCGGCGAGGTGGTCGCGAGCGGCCTGAGCCCACAGGGCGGGCGAGTCGAGCATCCCGGCGAGCACCGTGGCCAGCTGGGTCTCGCGCTCGGCGACCCAGCCGACGCCGTAGCGGGTCCAGCCGAACTCGGTCTCCCATCGCAGCAGCTGCCGCGTGGCCATCGCGGTGAAAGCGGCCGCGCCCTGGGTCTCGCGGGTGCGCACCCAGAGCGCGCCGACGGCATCCGAGACGACGAAGCGGGCAGCCTCCATCGGGTCCTCGGAGCGGAAGAGGTCGTAGCCCTTGGTCTCGCAGGCGAGGTCGACCAGGGTGGCGACGGCTCGGCCGGCTGCCTCGTACCCCTCGCCGGCCAGAGCCTCCAGCGACTGCTGCGCGAGGCGGCGGAAGGTCAGCCGCCACCGGGGGCGCTCCTTGGGCGACACGAGCTGGCTGCGGCCGAGGTAGGCCCCGGACCTCGCGAGGCCCGCGAACTCGGTGACCTCGGCGAGGACGAGCCCCGCGTCGGGGCGTGCCGTCTCGGCCCGCTTCGTCGCCCCGGCTGACCCGGCTGCCCCGCGGGTCGCGTCCGGGGAATCGATGAGGCCCTCGATGCGCTGGCGCTGCGCGGCCGGGCCCCGCCAGTACAGGGTCCAGAGGGCCTTGCGCAGGCCGGCCTCGTCGAGGTGCGCCATCCGGGCGAAGAACTCGTCGCGGCCCAGCCGGTCTACAGGCATGGCGGCAGGGTACGGGAGCGCCGGGCCTTCGGCTGGTTCGCTGGATGCCGTGACGGTCGGGGCACTGGAGGACATCGCCGGGTGTCACCGATCGGTCGATCCGGCGCTCGTGACCCGGCTGGCCCGAGCCTGCCTGTTCGGCGTCACCCCAACCCGCTGACCGCAGGCTCAGGTGGCGGCTGGAGTGGTCGGCTCGATGCGTGCATACCTAACGACAGCTGGTGGATCTGCACGCATGGTCGGCCGGCCCGTGATGCAGGCAGGGCGAGAACGTCTGGGGCTGCTGCCGGCCGTCGCGCGGCTCCGAGCCAGTCGAGTGAGCGCAACATGCTGTGTCGCGTTTGTCCGACACGGCGTGTTGCGCTCGCTCGTTCCACGGAGGGCGGTGCGGGTGCGTGGCGTGGGCCTTGGCGTCTACGGTTCAGCATGGGCCGATGGCGTCGAACCACCCGCGGGGTGCGCGGGTGAAGGCCGACCTCAAGGCGGAGATCGGCACGTATGCCGCCCGCCGCGGCGTCTTCGAGGTGGTCACCGTTCCGCCGGTGAAGATGCTCATGATCGACGGACACGGCGACCCCAACACGGCGACTGCCTACCGTGATGCCGTCGCGACGATCTTTCCCCTCGCCTATGCCCTGAAGTTCCTCAGCAAGCGCGAGCTGGGCTGCGACTACACGGTGATGCCGCTCGAGGCGCTCTGGTCGTCCGACGACATGGCGACCTTCACCACCGCCCGCGACAAGTCCCGCTGGCACTGGACGCTGCTCAACGTGGTGCCCGACTGGCTCACCGAGGAACACTGGGCCACGGCATCCGACACCGTCGCCCGCAAGGGTGTGGCGCCGATGCTGGATGCCGTGCGCCTCGAACGCTTCGACGAGGGACTCAGCGTCCAGACCCTGCACATCGGGTCCTACGACGACGAGGCGCTGGTGCTCGATGCCCTGCACCATGAGTTCATCCCATCGCAGTCGCTGCGGATGAGGGGCAGGCACCACGAGATCTACCTCAGCGACGCCCGCCGGACCGCCCCGGACAGGCTGCGGACCATCCTGCGCCAACCGGTCACCCGATGATCGTCCACCCGCCTTCGGCGAGGGCCGTAGTCTCCCGGGATGTCCACGCACCCGTTCGTCCCGGACGGCTTCGAGCCGCCGACGTCACTCGTGACCGCTGACTTCCGCCTGGAGCCGCTCGGCCCGAGCCACAACGACGCAGACCTGGCGGCGTGGACCTCGAGCATCGAGCACATCCGAGCCACGCCCGGGTACCCCGACGGTGAGTGGCCACCCATCGGCGGGCTGAGCCACGAGGCGAACCGCGCCGATCTGGTTCGCCACGCGGCCGACTTCGAGGACCGCACCGGGTTCACGTTCACCGTCCTGGATCCGACGGGCGCGCAGGTCATCGGCTGCGTGTACCTGTACCCACCGGAGTCCGAGGCACACGACATCTCGGTCCAGTCCTGGGTGCGCGCCGACCGCGCGGCGCTCGACGCACCCCTTGCGGATGCCGTTGCGTCGTGGATCGCGACCGACTGGCCGTGGCAGCGGCCGGACCGCCACGGCCGCTGACACGATGGCACGCAACGTCACCTCGTCCGAGGGCGAACCGACCTTCGAGCTGGCCCAGGTCAACGTCGCGCGTCTCGCGGCCCCCATCGACAGCGTTCAGCTGCAACCGTTCGTCGACGCCCACGAGCACGTCAATGCCGAGGCCGAGGCCTCACCCGGGTTCCGGTGGCGGCTGCAGAGCGAGAACGGCAATGCCACCGACGTCGTCGCGTTCGAGTGGGACCACACCGAGGGCGACTCGGGCGTCATCGTCAACCTGTCCACCTGGGCGGATGCCGAGTCGCTGCGGGCCTTCGTCTTCGGCGGCGACCACGTGGCCTACCTTCGCCGACGACGCGACTGGTTCGTGCCGATCACCGAGGCTCACGCCGTGTGCTGGTGGGTCGAGGCCGGTCACCGGCCGACCACCGACGAGGCCGAGGAGCGCGTGCGCCACCGTCGGGTCCACGACGCCACCGCCCACGCCTTCGACCTGCGCAGCCCGTACCCGCCGCCGGATGCCACGCCCTGACGGGGGTGTGTCGGTGGCGGTTGGCACAGTGCTCCCAGGACGTATCGACCAAGGGGGATCACGATGGGAACGAACAGCCAGAGACGCCGAGCAGCCAGGGCAGGAACGTCATGGGGTGGCGAGTCTTGGGGTGGCGACAAGCAGCGTCATCGCGTGAACGAGCGGATGCAGCCGCCGCGAACACTCGAGGAGCAGGTGGCCGCGGACGTCGTCGAGGCCGTGGCCCACCTGCGGATTCATCGCTACGGGTCCGGGGCGGCGGCCACCCGGCTGCTGGCGACGGCGCACACGGCCCCGGGTCGCCACGTCGTCACGAGGCGCCTGACCACCCTGCTCACCGACTGCGTGGCCATGGCCTGGCAGCGAGGCTGGCAACCTGCCGATCTCCATCGCCTCCTCGGTCGCGAGCGGGGCGAGCTGGCCCAGCTCGTGCTCGGCGACGCAATGGCGCACCAGTTGGGCGGCTTCGCCGAGTCGACGATCGCGCCACGTTGGCTCGCTCAGCTGCGCGAGATCGGGGCTCGGGCGTGGTGGGCCACCGATACCGACCCCGTCGCCGCCCGCGCGGCACGAAGCACCACCGGCCTGGATGCCGTGGTGCCGGCCGCGCTGCAGGTCGCCGTCGCGCTCGCCGAACTTCCACCGCTCGAGCTGCTCGACCCGCTCCCGGGCTCCGCCCACCACACCACCCGACCCGGGGGTGCGCGCCCTCAGGTCGAGGAACGGGTGCTCAGCCGGGTTCGGGCGCTGCTCGCCAAGGCTGAGTCGACGACCTTCGAGCCCGAGGCCGAGACCTTCACGGCTGGTGCGCAGGCCCTCATGGCGCGCCACAGCATCGACGCGGCCATGCTCGCGGCGACCGAGCCGACCTCGGCGAGTCCACCCGCGGCTCGACGCATCGGCATCGACCGTCCGTACGAAGGGCCGAAGGTCCTGCTCCTCGCCGCGGTCGCCGACGCCAACCGGTGTCGCACCGTGTGGAGCAGCGGGTTGGGCTTCGTCACCGTCATCGGCTTCGAGACCGACCAGGCCGCGACCGAGACGATCTTCACCTCCCTGCTCGTGCAGGCGACGGCGGCGATGACCGCGGAGGGGCGCCGGGTTGACCACCACGGCCAGTCGCGCACGAGGGCCTTCCGCCAGTCCTTCCTCACGGCCTACGCCCACCGCATCGGTGCCCGGCTGCGGCAAGCCACCGCCGAGGCGACCACCGCCGCCGAGGCCACCGACCCCGAGGTCGGCAACCCCGAGGTCCGTCGCACGGCCGGTTCTGGTGGGGAAGCCGCTCGTGGCGGCGTCCTCGTGCGGGTGCTTGCCGAGCGCGCGAGGGAGGTGGACGAGCGCGTCAGGGAGCTCTTCCCGCGGCTCGTGACCAAGCCCCTCGGCGGCTCCTCCGACGTGGAGGGTTGGTCGGCGGGGTACAGAGCCGCGGACCGGGCCGACCTGCTCTCCCGCCCACAAACGCTCGAGCACGGGAACTTAGCCTGACGGGTCTCTGTTCAGCGGGGTGAGGTGCTATCGCTCGGTGCTGTGTGCAGTGGGGGATCGTCATAGCGCGGCGGCCCAGTCAATGTCATGCAGCACCCCGAGGAGATCGGTATTCGGGTCGGGCACGACGCGGTCAGTGATCGTTGCAGCCGCAGCGCGGAAGGAGGCTTTCACAGGCAGCCCTTGACGACGACGGGTCAGGTACTCATCGCGGAACCAGGCGCTCAGCACCTGGTCCTCGAGATCACCGTCAGGGGCCAGGAGGTCGTCAGGGACTGTCGTGGGGGCAACACCTGACATGAGTGGCTGCCAGATCATTTGGCTGACCCATGCCCGACCGGCAGCGTCCTGCGCGATCGCCAGCACGTGCGCGATGTCGTCACGGACCGTGGTGAGGCCTGCGGCGGCCCTAGCCGCATCGAGGAAACGAACCTTCTCCTGCGCCAGGCCGTCAACTGGCCACACTGCACTGCACCGGCCGTCATGGTTGGCGTAGGACCTCATAATCCGAAACAGGATGACGTACCATTCGCCGCTGGCTTCGTCGGGCGCGGTGGCCAGCAACTCCCGGTTCACCGTCCCGGCCATGCCGTCGGCCCGAGCCGGCTTGGCAGCCCAGCCCTTCGCTACCCGGGCTGCGCGCTGACGGTCGACCAGCAGCCCTGGCACGATCGAAGCCGCGTACCGAACTGCGTCGCTCGGAGCAGGCTCGGTGCCCCAGCGACGCTCCAATCGTGCCCCGACACCCATCAGAACCTCGTGGAATAGGTCAAGGCAGTCATCGGTCAAGCAGGTCTCGTGGACGGCGCCACCCGCCGGGTCTGCCTCGCCGTACGGGACGCGCGCCGTGGGGCATCTGTGTCGGCCGTGGCGGCCGTGCGCCGCACGCCGCTCCATGGAGGTGGCCTGCCAACACACCGCCGCAAGCTGGCTGAGCGGCAGGATCGTCGTGAACCGGGCACTGTGTCCAGGGCTCGTGAGCCCTGGGTTGGGCACTGACGTCATGGTTGGAAACTAGGTTCGAACCGTCGACAGCTGTCGTCGCGGAGGGCATTGTGCCAACAATCTGCCAAGTCTGTCCTCATCGGGCTCCCTGATGGGGCTGGGGCCACGCGCCGACGTCCGTCAGAACCAAGTGCGAACAGGCTGCGCGAGTGGCCATGACCGGCCTACGGTGAGGGCGGCCAGACGAGCGACGGCAGCCTGCTGCCTTCCCGACGAGCGAGGCGATCGAGTGAGACGCTGCAGTGCAAGATCGCTTGTCCAGGACCTTCTGCGAGGCCCTACATTCGCCCACTTCACGGGGTGGGGTAGCGGGGTGCAGCGCAGCGAGTTATCGCGCTCGGCACTGCGGATGCTCGACGCCGAGTTCGCCATCCGAGGCGAGGCTCGGGTCTTCTCCCACAACGACCTGCTCAGCGCCCGCCAGGAGGCAGTCGCCCGGGAGGTTCTCGTCCGCCTGACCGGTCCGCTGGTGCTCATCGCCACGATGACGGCTGACCTGCTCACCGAGGTAGCGAGACAGTGTGAAGCCGCCGGGGTCGCGGTTTCCCTGGATCAGCTCTCGGGCCGGTGTACCTCTGCCGCGACAAACCATGTCCGTCGGCAAGGGAGAGTGCCGACCCCCGCAGAACTGGTTGGTGCAGCCGACCGCATCACGAACAAGGTCCTTGCCGGTGTGCCGCGGCGGTGGACGGCTGAGCAGTTCGAGGAGCACTTCGGCCCCCAGTACGACACCCAGTGGAGATGCCGGGGTGCCCTCAATCTCGCGGCATACCCGCCGTCCCGACTCCTGCTGGGACATGACGAGAGGCCGCCACTGACCCGACGCGGTGTCCTGGAGACCGATGCCTGCGGAACCGACCGGAGCGTGTACAGCCGCTACGCCTCGTACCGCCCACCGGCACGTGGGCAACCTGTGCCGTTTCGATCCCGGGCCGCACGGTGCACCCAGACGGTCACCTTGCGTAGCACCAGCCGTGATGTTGCGGCCGAAGAGATCGACCGGGCATGCCTGCCCTACGGGCTGGAGCAGCATAGCCACCGAACCGTGCTGCGCGGCACCTTCCAGGGCTTGGCCCTCGATGGCGAAGGAGCCCTCTCCGCTGTGGGAGAAGACCTGTCTCGGCGATGCGTACCGTTGAGCGGGGTCGCCGAGGTGGACATTGCAGAGACTGTCCGCACGGTACTGCAGCGGCGCTACCCTCGGCGCAGTCAGTCGCGCGCGACGCAGGAGTTACCCGACATGGTGGGGATGCATGTCGCCTTTGACGGCTTGGACCCCACCCTTCTCGCTGGGCAGTTGGACCGGGTGGCCCGGGTCGTCACCCGACGGGTGTGGAAGGCGCTGCATGGCCTCGAGCTCTACGTCGAGGAGCACATCTGCTCGTGCAGCCTCAAGGCACTAGTGTCTGTCGCGCTGGACAGGGCTGTTCCCGCGGCGTATCGGGGCTGGGACGACCATTGCGGCGAACCCGGCGTGGAAGCGGCATCCGAGCCGGACCTGACGACACCGGCGGTTCTTGCGGCGACGGTGTTCCTCAACACCCGGAACAGGACCTGTGAGCTCCTCATGGGCCACCCCGATGTCGCCGCCGCCTTGTTGACCCTGAAGCCAGGCTGGCAGGCGACGTATCGTGACTTGGTGGCCACGGGTTCGGAGTCCTACTTGTCCCCCGACGAGTTCGCCCGATGGTGTCGCGAGGTCGTCCCCGGCGCTCGGTGGCCCGACGAGGGGGCATCGTGACCGGCAGATGGGAGGACGGCACCGTTCGCGTGCGGCGGCTGACGACCGGTGTGCTGCGGGTGGGCCCTTACTCGATCTCCGCTGCCGGGGTGGCTCGGCTCAACCTGCCCGGCTCGACGATGCTCGTGGATCCGACGACGCCCCACTGCATTCCGGGCCTTGAGGTCTCGGAAGTCTCCGAGGCCGTCGAGGTCGTTCGGGCCCTGTACGGCTCCACGGTGGCCGACCACGTGCTCGACCCGGAGCAGCACGCTCAGGAAGCGGTCGACATCGAGTGGGTGCCGGGACCCGAGCTACGGGACTTGAGCCACCTCGGTCACCTGATCTGGCTGGCCTGCAGTGCCCCCTGGCCGATGCCCTCGACGGTGCTGGTCGCAGAGCTCATCGTCGCGATCGACTCATGCCTGGTGATGCTGGAGGGTTCAGACGAAGCCTCTCTCGCCATCGCCGGGTATGCCGGGCCGATGCTCGCTGCGCTCCCTGCCGCGGTCTCAGGGCACGCGCCCTCGGCGGTCGTCAGGCGGCTCGTCGACGCGTCCCGGGCCATCACCCGGCACCTCCCGGTGACGGATGCCGCCCGGCCGCAGCTGATGGCGGCAATCGAACGGGTCACGGCATCCTCACGAGACAGCGAGGGACGGGCGTTCGTGAGTGAGGCCCTCCTCGATGCGTGCACTCCAGCAGCGGCCCCACATGCCGGGACCGCGGACGAGGGCGTCCTGTACACCGGTTCGGCGACCGCAGAGTGGTCTCGCAACACTGGCGGCTTCGTGTCCCGGGACGAGGGCAGCATCACCTGGACGGTACAAACCGACCCTGCTGACGGGGCGTTGGTGACCGTCGTGGCGACTCGCGGGTTGCCGGAGCCGCTGGTGGGCGACACAGGCCTGCCCCCGATGTCCCCGGCCGTGCTCATCCGGGCAGTGTCGGATGCCGGGTGGGCTACCGGACGGGCCGCGGCGTGCAGCATCCACACGCCGGCCTGGCCTCTTCCACTGCTGGAGGTCCTGCTTTCCCCACACCCGGACACCGGTGACCTGACCGCCTCCGCCACGGTACGGGGACCGGGAGCCGACGCCCTGGCCGCGGCCCTGCGTCAGGGAACGCTCGTGGTCGACGTTCACGACCTTGGAATGCATCACGCTCCTCTGGTGGGGGTCGACCCCGCCGTCGAGGCGGCACGGCGGTGGACCGGGCGTGCGCTGTGTGCGTCCCGAGTGGCCCTGGCCTGGCCCGACGACACCGTGGCGATGGCGGCCCGGGGGGCATGGACCCGCGCCCTCGCTCTGTGGCGGCGCACCGGGCCGCGCACGCTGGCGCAGGAGCGTGCCCGCCACTGCGCGGCATGGCTCGCTCTGGTGACTGCTGACGGAGATCCTGGCGAGCCCTCCTCGCCAACCCTTCCGGATCTCGGCGATGTGATCACCGGGACAGACGCCGGGGCCGTGGGCGAACGCATCACCCTGAGTGAAGTACTGGCCGCCGGTCCGGTTGCGAACCGATGACCGCACCGATCGGTTGGCTTCTGACCATGGAGCCGTTCGGTGCCTCCATCGGTTGGTCGCTGCTGCGCAATGACGGCGAGACCGACCTGGTCGGCACCGGGGTCATCGAAGACGGAGTCGCCCTGCGGCAGGCTGCGAACACGCAGTATCCGGTGGTGGACGCGGGACCGGGCGCCGATGGCCGCGCCGGTCTTTGGGCCAGCGCCCTGACCCGTCCGGATGACGAGCTGCGCGTGGCATCCCTGTTGGGGAAGGGCTTGTTGCCGGAGCGGCTGCGGGCCTCACTTCTCAGCAGGCGCAGCTCCGGCGCGGTGGATGCCGTGACGGTTGCGACCCGCGGTTGGCTGGCCGGTATCCCGTGGGACATCGTGGCGCTGGATGACGCTGGTACCCGCCTCATCGATCGCGCGGTCGTCACAGGCGGGTTGTCTCCGGCCATGGCCGCCAGCAGGAGCCGTGTTGCTCCCACGCTGGACCTCACCAGTCCCGGTTACGCCGTGGTCGATCAAGGGCCCGTGACCGGCCTCACCAAGCAGCTGTACCCGAGCGGGCTCCCGCGCCGGCTTGTCAGCCAGTTGCGGGCTGCGGACGACGGCTACTCCGAACCAGGTGTGGGCCTCACCGCCGACCAGTTCGCCTACGCGTTGCACCGGGCGCCGTCACGGCTGCTCTACCTCGGCCATGTCCGGGCGGGTCGCCAAGGTACTCCTGCCGCGGCTGCCCTCGTGTTGAGCGGGCGAACGGTGGAGGATCCTGAGCTGCTCACCGCCCGCAGATGGCTCGCTGACCCAGGCCGCTGGCCCTGCCCGGCGCGGGTGGCCCTCATCGGCTGCTCCAGCGATGACAGCGCCGTCTTCGAGCAAAGCGGTTTGGTGGTTGCCGCCGTGAACGCCGGCGCGCGGTTGGTGACGTCCACCCGATGGCCCCTGCCGACCGACCACCCCGCACCCCGCCCCATCTCCGCGATTCAGCCGGTGAACCACGAGGGCCTCACCGACCTTGCCCTGGCGGTTCACTCTGCGCATCAACAGGTCGACCCCCTCGAGGCGCTGCGGCGGTGGCAACTCAGCCAGCTGGACCGGTGGCGGGCGACTGGACACCTGGCCGTCAGCCCCTTGCTGTGGGCTCCCGCAGTCACGTACTGCGCCCCCTTCGGTGGGGAGGGGATCGGATGAGCGATGTGGCTGACCTCCAGCGGATCGTCGATGCTTGGGCC
>Ga0208822_1001230_pt1 | contig 18323 bp, 14 predicted proteins | sample AD_STIC08_MetaG_FD_184435 | JGI IMG/M metagenome (GOLD analysis project Ga0208822, IMG submission 184435) | Active sludge microbial communities of municipal wastewater-treating anaerobic digesters from USA - AD_STIC08_MetaG (SPAdes) (version 2) | ecosystem: Engineered > Bioreactor > Anaerobic >...
TGAGTTCATCTTGAATGTCCAAATTCAGTGCAGCATTGCTCAACATACGCCCCATTAAAAACTCTAATGAGAGGTAATACACACGTTTTGGGTCTTTTTCGTAATAGGCTTCCGCAGTTTTAATCCAGCGCGCTACCACGTGGTCGCGCACCGTATAGCTGGCCGCATCGTACCAATCGCGCGGGGTAGCCGCATCGTTGGTTTTAAAGCTAGAAAAAATTAAATGGTTCTGTAACGCTTGGTCTACTGGCGAGAGCTTAGGCAATACGCGCTTTGCCTTGGCAGTTTTTTTTGGTTTAGCTGCCGCGCCGGTATCGGTTTTTGCTTTAGTTGCCGTTTTGGTTTTAGCAACGGCTTTATCAGATGTTTTTGCTGGAGTTTTCATTCATGGCCTTGAGATGCAAATTAAAAGTTGATTTTCAAGTGCTATTCTAGCAAAAAACGGGCCACCTATAAATGGCCTGATTGGTTGCGACCGAAAATACGATGCTACGCAAGGATATAAAGTTGCCTAAACGCAACTAGGCGGCTGCAAGTGAAATCAAAAATCCTCTGGCGCGACGGGTGTGCCTTCTTTAATACCATCGCCTAATTGAAAAGCGGCAACTACTTTTACAGGAGATGAACGTGGCACAGTAAAGGGTTTGCTTCGCCATGCGCTACCTGTTTTTAAGTTCAGCATACGTACTTCATATTCGCCATCTTCTACATTTTGAAAAGTATAACGCGCCTGATTAAGCATATAGGCATGGCGTAAGCCATCGCAGCGGCCTGTTACCACGTAACATAACTTAAAAAATATTGAGCCCGATGTGCTAGTTTTATAAATGGCCACATCATATTTACCACCGCGCGCGCCCTCTTGCCTTTCATTTTCAAGTGCCCCTTCATTAGCCGGCCATGGCTTATTCAAGGGTGAATAAATTTTCCATGACATGTCGTCAACCACTTTAGGAATAAGACTTGCCTGCCGCTCGCGCTCTTCTTTACTGATTTGAATAGGCTGGTAGCGAGTTTTAGGCAATGTTGAAACGTCCTTAAACCCCATACTTCTGCCAATTCCAACCACAATCAAGGCCAACACAGCCAAAAACATTAGCCCCCAACCAACCATAACAAGCAGGCCAACCACATTATTTACTGGCTGATGTTGCTCAGCTGATGAATTTTTATAAGCGTTATCTGACTTAGTGTATAGCCTTAGCAAAAAACTAAGCACCCAAGCAAAAATGGCGGCGCCAACAAACCAATAAACAGCCCGACTTGCAAAAACATAAACCATGCTCACAAAAACGATATGTATCGCCTCCGGCAGCCTATCGTAACCTTCTGAATGCGCCATTAACGGCATACCTGCCAACATCAAAAAGCCTAGCGATTTGATAAACCGGCCAGGCGTTAAAAACTGCAATATAATACCGTAGACAATACTTGCGCGTTGTATGTTTAACATGGTCATTGTTAAGTCGCTTTTTAGGGTTAGGTTGGCTCGCTTTGCCTAGCGAGTTTCATTCTATCGCAAGGATTAAATTTTGCGTGAAATGTGCATTAAATAATACTGGCATAAACGCTAATTTTTGTTAGCAACCTTTTTTGATGCTCTGTAGGCCTTGCAAATAAAGGCTTACAGAGCATTAATTTTTTCTCGAAGGTTTTTAAGGGCTTTTATGCCAATTTTAATTGCTAGATTTTTAATCTATTTTTGCACAAAAAAATAGGGCGAAATTTAGCATTTCGCCCTATTGGTCTACAAGCAAATTTGCATTAGCTAATCAAGCTGTTCATCCGCTTCACAAAGCTGGCGGGGTCATCCAACTGGCCGCCTTCTGCCAGCAAGGCTTGGTCAAACAGCACATGCGCCAAATCACCAAACAAAGCTTCGGCCGTTTCACCTTCTAAACGTTTCACCAATTTATGCGTTGGGTTAATTTCTAAAATCGGTTTGGATTCTGGCGCTTTTTGGCCAGCGGCTTTAAGCATACGTGCCAAATTGCCCGATAAATCATGTGCATCACTCACCAAACACGCAGGTGAGTCAGTCAGACGGTGCGTCACGCGCACGTCTTTCACTTGCTCGCCCAATGCCTGTTTGATTTTTTCAACCAGTGATTTTGCCTCTTCTTCGATTTTCTTTTGAATCTCTTTTTCGGTGTCTGATTCGAGCTTACCTAAATCCAAGTCACCTTTGGCGATTGACTGCAATTTCTTGCCTTCAAATTCTGTCAGGCTGCCGAGTAGCCATTCGTCAACACGGTCACTCATCAACAACACTTCTATGCCTTTTTTGCGGAAAATCTCTAAGTGCGGGCTGTGTTGTGCAGCGGCAAAACTATCTGCCGTGATGTAGTAAATCAGCTCTTGTTCAGGCTGCATGCGCGCGATGTATTCTTTGAGTGAAACATCCTGCACATCAGTATCGGCCTTGGTGGAAGCAAAGCGCAGCAAGCCAGCGATTTTGTCTTTATTGGCAAAATCTTCGCCCGGGCCTTCTTTCAGCACTCGGCCAAATTCCGCATAGAATTTTGCGTAATCTTCAGGTTTGTTTTCGGCTAAATCTTCAAGTAACCCCAGTACTTTTTTCACAGAGCCGGCTTTAATCGCATCCACATCGCGGCTCGATTGCAAAATCTCGCGCGAAACGTTCAACGGCAAGTCAGACGTATCTATCACGCCGCGCACAAAGCGCAGATATTGCGGCATGAGTTTTTCGGCATCTTCCATAATAAACACGCGTTTCACGTACAGTTTAATGCCATGGCGGCGATCGCGGTCATACAAATCAAACGGCGCTTTGCCAGGAATATATAACAGCGAAATGTATTCCTGCTTGCCTTCAACGCGGCTGTGCGTATAAGCCAGTGGGTTTTCAAAATCGTGCGAAACGTGTTTGTAAAACTCTTGATACTCTTCTTCAGTAATATCGTTTTTGGCTCTCGCCCATAAGGCCGAGGCTTTATTGACAGTTTCATCTTCATCGGTGGGCACTTCTGCGCTTGCTTTATCTTCTGCCGAGACTTCGTCATTTCGCCACTCCGATTTTTTCATCACAATCGGCAAGGTAATGTGGTCAGAATATTTGCGGATGATAGTTTTTAATTTCCAATCGCTTAAAAATTCATCCTCATTTTCACGCAAGTGCAGCACAACGTCGGTACCACGGCTGGCTTTTTCTGCTGGCTCAATGGTAAAGTCGCCCTCACCGCTCGACTCCCAACGCACTGCTTCTGAACTACCCGCACGGCGTGTGGTAAGGCTCACTTTATCGGCAATAATAAACGCGGAATAAAAGCCTACGCCGAATTGGCCAATCAAATTCGCATCTTTGGCTTGGTCACCAGACAACGCGTTAAAAAATTCTTTTGTGCCTGATTTTGCAATGGTGCCGATATTGGCAATCACTTCATCGCGGCTCATGCCAATGCCATTATCTGAAATGGTCACGGTGCGTGCGGTTTTATCAAACGCCACGCGGATTTTCAATTCGCTGTCATTTTCATACAGCGCACCATTACTGATGGCTTCAAAGCGTAATTTATCTGCAGCGTCAGAGGCGTTAGAAATCAATTCGCGCAACACAATTTCTTTGTTGCTGTACAACGAGTGAATCATCAATTGAAGTAATTGTTTAACCTCAGCTTGAAAAGCCATCGATTGTTTTGGTTGAATTTCAGATTGTGCAGTCTCTGCGGACATAAATTAAGCTCCTAAAATAAAGTGATTAAAACAATTAAGATTTGAATGGGGATAAAACGCGCGTTTTTCAAGCACCAAAACAATATAAATTTTTGCTTTAAATACGCCGAGAGAATTTTACTGCTCTGCAAGCCTTTATTGATAAGGCTCACAGGGCAGTGCAAAAGGTTGTATGTAAAATCAGGGCAAGGTTAGCATTTTTTCAAGGTGTTCACCTCAACACAATTGCGCTTAACATTCAGTCTGACATCTCTCAGTTTTATTTTCAATTGTCACTAAAATTTCAAACTATAATGGCAATATAAACAATATTATTGTTTTACTTTACGCACAGATTGCCCATTATGGAAAACCACACACCTATTCCCGCAGACAAAAGTCTGCTCGCAGCCATCGACTTGGGCTCAAATAGCTTTCGGCTGGAAATCGGCCGGCTCGATAGCGGCCATATTGAACGTGTTGAATACTTAAAAGAAGCCGTGCGCCAAGGTGGCGGTTTAGACGAAGACCGCAACCTGACGCCTGAAGCCATTGAGCGCGGCCTGAAATGCCTGGCCAGATTTGGCGAACGCTTAAAAGGCTTTGATGCCGCACATGTGCGCGCGGTGGCCACGCAAACCTTGCGCGAGGCCAACAACCGCGAAGTGTTTACCAAACTCGCTAAAAAAACGCTGGGGTTTGATGTGGAAGTGATTTCTGGCGTAGAAGAAGCGCGCCTGATTTACCAAGGCGTCAGCCGCTTTTTACCGCAGTCAAATGAAAAGCGTTTGGTGATTGACATTGGCGGGCGCTCGACTGAATTTATTTTAGGCCAAGGCTTTACCGCGCACCACACGGCATCGCTTCATGTGGGTTCGGTGGCATGGTCACTGAAGCATTTTGCCAGTGGAGAATTCACAGAAAAAGCTTTTACCCGCGCCGAGATTGCCGCTGAATCCATTTTTGAAACGCTAGGCGCACACTTTAACCCGCAACAGTGGGACGTGGCTTACGGCGCGTCAGGCACCGTCGGCGCCGTGGCAGATGTGTTAGTGCAATACGGCAGGCCGATCGATACGGTGACTAAAGAAGGTTTGCATTGGTTACGTGAAGAATTACTGAACACCAAACATGTTGAAAAATTAAAATTGCTTGGACTTAAAGAAGACCGCAAACCCGTTATCGCAGGTGGATTGGCAATACTCATCGGCATCTTTGATTATTTTCAAATTGAAACCTTACACGTGGCCAAAGGTGCGCTTAGGCACGGCCTACTCTACGACATGGTTGCGCGGGAAAATGCCATGCTTGATATCCGCAATGCCTCGGTGCTGCGCTTGGCGCGCAAATTTGATGTGGATGAAACGCATGCCAATACGGTGGCGGAGGTTGCCGATACCTTATTTGATAAAATCAGCGCAGATATTCAGTTTGAATCTGGAGAACAGCAGGCGCATGCGCGTAAACTGCATTGGGTGGCGTTGTTGCATGAAATCGGCAGCATTGTTTCACCGATAGACGCGCATTTGCATGGCGCTTATATTCTTGAGCACACCGAACCAGCAGGGTTTTCGCAACATGAATTGCATTGCCTGAGCCTGCTGATTTTAGGCCAAAAAGAAAAATTAAAACGCTTGGAAGCAGACTTTTCAGACCGTATTTTTGTCATGCAATTAGTGTGCTTACGCCTGAGCATTATATTGTGTCACGCAAGAAAAAAACCGAACTTACGCGGTTTTCAACTGCGCTTTTTAAACGGCCATATCGTATTAAGTTTGCCACCATCATGGCCAGATAAATTTCCGCAATCCTATTACTTGCTTGAAGAAGAACGCTTGGCGTGGTTAAAAATTAACTGGCGTTTTGACATTAGCGCTAACTCGTAAATTGTCATAAATATTTCATACTCAAACCTAATTAAACGGTATAAACTGTTTATATCGTTTAATTAGGAGGTTTTCATGTCAAAAATCAATGCCATTCAAGCGGCAGCGCTCAAAACAACTGTTGCTAAAACAGCATCAACAAAACCAGTAACTGCCAAGCCTGTCACTGCAAAGCCAGCTTCAAAATCAACAATAGCAATTAAGGAAAAGCCTGTCAAACCAGCAACCACAACGCCTGTGGCGAAATCAGCTGCTAAAAAAACAGCAAAAGCAGCCAAGCCTGTGAAAGAAAAAATTCCTAAACCTAAAATGGAGCGCGACAGCTTTACCATTCCTAAAGCTGAATATGCGCAACTTTATGTATTAAAAGAGCGCTTGGCAAAGCTGGGTGCACCTGCCAAGAAAAGTGAATTATTACGTGCGGGTATTATGCAACTCACAGCGCTAAGTGATGCGGCCCTTAAAACCGCGTTAAGCAAAGTGCCTACCATTAAAACGGGCAGACCTAAGAAAAAATAAATGCTTTAAAAAATCAACTCATCCGTTTTATCTTAAACAAAATCCGGGTGCTGTACGGTGAATAAATAAGTTTGCACGGTGTCATCAACATGACGCTGACGTAGCCACCACACAGCACCCTTTTTCACCACACAGGCTTCATTCTCCATTTTAAGCAACCGAGCTATCAATAGGCCAAGATTCGGTTGATGGCCGATGATTAAAATGGTTCTGCTGCTATCTTCATTCAGCACATGCTTAGTAATCTTATCCACCGTATTATCAACGCCCAAATATTCGGCAATCGTTACTTTTTGTTGACGGTTAAACCGTTGTAATGCAGCTGCCGTTTCTAAGCATCTACGCGCCGGGCTGCAAAGCACTTCAGTATTGGCGGGCAAATGTTGATGCAACCATTTCGCCATGGCGGCGGCATCTTTACGGCCCTGTTTTGTCAGCTCACGGTCAATATCTGCGCCAGTTTTGCTATCTGCTTCAGCTTCGGCATGTCGCCAACATATTAAATTTTCCATGTTTACTCACTAAAAATTATTCTCCATATTGTTGAATCAACGTGCGTTGCGCACTAAACGCATGCTCGTGATTTTTTCGCGCCAAACTTGCTACTGGCTGATACACCCCACCCGCTAACAATTGCCACGCATCTTGCGTGTCATCCAAACTTAATTGACAGCATTCTTGCAAAATCCGCGCGCGATTTTCAGCGTCTACAATCGGCCAGGCAATTTCGACACGTCGCATCATGTTGCGGTTCATCCAATCAGCACTTGAAAGCCACATTTGCTCAACATCCTGCACGTTAAAATAAAATACGCGAGAGTGCTCCAACAGTCGACCAATAATCGAACGTACGCGAATGCGTCCTTCCAGCCCTGGTGCATCAACTGGCAAAATACAGGCACCACGTATGATCAAATCAATATTCACGCCAGCACGACCCGCTTTCACCAACGCGACCACCAACACTTCGTCCGTCAATGCGTTCATTTTTAAAATGATATGCGCTTGTTTACCCGCTTTTGCCGCCAACTCTGCACTTTTAATTTTACTAAGCATCTGCCGATGCAAATTAAATGGCGCCACCAGCAGCTTTTGTAAGCGCGGCAGCTTTACCTGGCTGGCAATATGCCTGAACAAATACTCCATATCACGGGTGATTTTTGGACAAGCCGTAAGCATGCTGACATCAGTATAGAGCTTTGCGGTGCGGGGGTTATAGTTGCCTGTAGACACATGCCCGTAATGTGTAAGCTTGGTACTTCCATTTAAACCAACACCTTCACGACGCATCACCAACAACATTTTGGCATGCGTTTTTAAGCCCACAATGCCATACACCACCTGCGCGCCTACGGATTCTAAGGCTTCAGCCCAGTTGATATTCGCTTCTTCATCAAACCTTGCTTTAAGCTCAACCACGGCCATCACTTCTTTGCCACGGCGCACTGCCTCTTGTAATAGTTTGAGCATGCGTGGGTCTGAGCCAGTGCGATAAATCGTTTGCTGAATTGATACAACGTCAGGGTCATTCACCGCTTCACGCAAAAAATCAATCACCGACTCAAAGCTTTCATACGGCTGATGAATTAAAATGTCGCGTTGTTTAAGCTGGCCAAAAATGGATTGGTTTGGTACCAATTGCTGACTTATTTTTGGCTCAAATGGCTTAAATTTTAAGTTACTTCCTTCTGCTAAATCGGCCAATTGCATGAGTCTAGCCAAATTCACCAAACCATTCACGCGGTAGAGTGATTGTTTGGGCAAATCAAACTGCTGTAATAAAAACTTGGCCAGTTTTTCATCGCAGGCATGCGATACTTCAAGCCGTACCGCATCGCCAAAATTTCGTTGCACCAAGCCTTTACGTAAAGCAGTGCGCAGGTTTTTAACATCTTCTTCGTCCACCGCTAAATCTGAATGCCGTGTGACTCTAAATTGTGAGAAATTCAGCACTTCGCGACCATCAAATAAACTGGCCAAGTGCGCACGGATCACACTCGATAACGAAACAAATTTTTGCTGTTTATCACTGAGATTTTTTGGCAGTTTAATCAGCCGTGGCAATGCTCTAGGCACGCGCACAATCGCAATATTGTTGCTGCGGCCAAAGGCATCCTGACCACTGAGTGCAACAATAAAATTCAGTGATTTATTGGCCACCTGCGGAAACGGATGCGATGGATCAAGCGCAACAGGCACCAATAATGGACGCACATCAGATTCAAAGTATCTTGAAACCCAACGGCGCTGCGCCGCCGTGCGGTCGCCATGCGACACCAAATGCACACCTTGTTTGGCGAGCGTTGGCATTAACTCACCGTTAAATATTTGATATTGTTTCTCGACTAACAGATGTGCATCTTCAGCAATTGCCTGATAACTTTGCACGTTAATGTCACTTTGGCGAATTCCATCACGCATGGCTTCAACATGCGGGGCAGCACGCACTTCAAAAAACTCATCCAAATTGGAAGAAACAATGCAAAGAAAACGTAAACGTTCTAACAGCGGATAATTTGCATTTTGTGCAAGGCTTAGAACGCGCTCGTTAAACGCCAGAATGCTGGTGTCACGATTGAGTAGTTCCAAAGGCGGAAAAGTTGAAGGCATAGGATTTTTTTATCAATGGATGCCATTGATACTACGCGCCAATTGTGACGAAACGATGACCGTTTCATGTAAAACAGTAACACTTAACTGGTTTTTAAATTAAGGAAACATAGAATAAGTCGTCGAGCGGGATGAAGTACAAGGCGCACGGAACGGAGCATCCGAGATAGTACATAATGTACAGCGAGGTTGCGAGTACCGCGCAACGCTGTAATTCGCCCGCATAGACACTTATTCTGTTTTTCCTGTAAGCTCAAACAGCGCGATAGATTCCACATGCGCCGTATGCGGGAACATATTAATCACGCCCGCCGCTATGAGCGTATAACCTTTTTCGTTCACCAGCATACCAGCATCACGCGCCAGCGTGGCTGGGTTGCATGACACATAGACGATTTTTTGTGGGCGATTGTTAGCATCCAACGCTTTTACCAGCTCAATCGCACCATCGCGCGGCGGGTCCACCAGCCATTTATCAAAACGGCCTAATTGCGTGAGTGCCTCAGGCGTCATTTTAAATAAATCGGCCACGCCAAATTGCGTGTTGCTGATTTGATTCAACGCAGCGCTTTCATTGGCACGTTCAACCAAATTAGCCAAACCTTCCAAACCCAGTACTTGCGCGCCGCTTCTGGCAATCGGCAAAGTAAAATTACCGATGCCACAAAAGAAATCAGCAATATTTTCGCCCGCTTTTGGCGCCAGTAATTGCATAGCGCGACGTATCATCACTTGGTTAATTTGCGGGTTTACTTGGGTAAATTCATTGGGCTTGAACGGATAAGTCAGGCCAAACTCCGGCAGGCTATATTGTAATTGCGCTGCACTCAATGGATAAAACGGCTTAATCGTATCCGGGCCTTTGGTCTGCGTCCAAATTTGTACGTGGTGTTCATCTGCAAAACTTTTCAACAAATCTTCGTCATTCGCATTGAGCGCATCCATAATGCGCAAAATCAACACTATCACGTGGGCACTTTCACGCACGTTTGCAGGATTTTCACCAACCGCCAATTCAATTTGCGGCAGTTTATCGCGGATGCTGAGTTGCACAATTAAATTCTGCAATGGCACTATTAACTGCGACACCTCAGGCACCAACACCTCGCACGAGTTCATATCGGCTACATAACGCGTGGCTTTTTCATTAAAACCCACCAATACGCGCTGTTTTTTCTCCACATATTTCACGCTCAAGCGCGCTTTGTGACGGTAACCCCAAGTTGGGCCAAAGAGCGGCGGTAATATATTGTCGGGCTTTACTTTACCGATATGTTTTAAATCATTTTCCAGCAGCCGTTGCTTGGCTGCCACTTGCGCGGCAAAATCCAGATGCTGCAACTTACAGCCACCACACAAGCCAAAATGTGGGCATTTGGGCGTAACACGCTGATTTGATTGCTTCAGCACTTGCACCACATTGGCAATTTCATAACTGGCTTTGATATGATGGGATTGGTAGCTGACGTTTTCTTGCGGCAGCGCACCATCAATAAAAACGGTTTTACCTTCTACGTGCGCCACGCCACGGCCTTCTTGGTCAAGCGACTCAATTGTGGCAAACTTGATTTCTGGAATAATGGGCGCTTGATTGCGACTTCTGGAGCGACGAGCCATGACAAAACCTGTGGTGAAATTTGAAGCGAGATTTTAACGCAAAATGCAGTGAATCATGGGTTAAATTAGCATACAAAACATATGCGCAAACACGCGTAAAAACGCTCGAGAAAATTTTTATGCTCTGCAATCCTTTATTTATAAGGCTTCCAGAGCATCGAAAAAGGTTGTTGCTAAAATAAGCTTAAAAAAGTATTTTTTTGCCTGCTGTTTAGTAAAATATTTACGGCTTCCACGCGGCCAAAAATTCTGCCCAATGCGGTGCTGAATAACTTAAAAGCGTATCGCGCACTAAGTGAACTTCTGCCTCATACGCGACGGGTGTGAGGTGCCCGCGCATTAACTGAAAACGCAAATACACCAAATGCGTGTTGGCCACATCGGTTTCGCAATAATTGCGAATTGCATCAATTTCACCGGCAAGGTATGCGTTCCACACCTTGCTGCCATCCATACCCAATTTTCCCGGAAAACCGCATAGTTGGGCAATTTCATCCAACGGCGCATTGGCACGGCCGTTAAACATGGCGAGCAAATCCATTAAATCCAAATGGCGCGTGTGGTAGCGACTAATGTAATTGTTCCACTTAAATTCTTTGTCATCCTCGCCCAAATCCCAATAGCGCGGCGCTTGTACCTTGTTAATCATGGCGCGATAATGCAGCACCGGCAAATCAAAACCACCGCCATTCCAGCTGATAATCTGCGGCGTGTATTTTTCAATCCCATCAAAAAAGCGCTGAATAATCTCAGCTTCCGTAGAGTTGGCATCACCCAATGTCCACACTTTAAAATGGTTACCCTCACGCAACGCACATGAAATGGCGCAAATTTTATGCTGATGTAGCGGTAAAAACTCACTACCATTTTGCTGGCGGCGGTGATGAAAAGCGATATTAGCAATGTCTTCATCAGTGGCGTGCGCAGGCACATCTAGTAGCGTGCGTAGGCCTGCGGTATCGGGAATGGTTTCAATGTCGAATACGAGGGTGGGTGTCATAGTTAAGAGCATACTACAAAAAAACTGTTACAAAAAACAAAGGCCACCGAAGCAGCCTTTGTTCAAAAAGTTATTTTTGCGCCCAACCACCAGCACCTTGATAAAACCAACCGCTTTGCGCTTTGTCTATCCAGCGGCCGGCAAAGGTGCTTTGAATCTCACCTTGCCACTCTGGGTGGCCGTTGGCGGTGGCGATTTCTTTATATAAATTTTTACGGTCTGCATTTTCTGCGGACACCAAGCCGTTTAAAGCGCCACGGTCTTTGAGCGGCACGGCAGTGGCATCTTTCACTGCAATTAGGCCATCCTTTGTTAAACCAATCGCACCGCTCGCGTAAAAGCCTGCCAACTGCCCATGACGTGCTTGCATGCTGCTTTTAATCGCAGTGATGGCGGGTGTGTTCACTTCTAAATCCGCCGCAGCTACTGCAAACTGGCTCGCCAATAAAACGCTCAATACCATTACTAAACTCAATATAATTTTTTTCATGATTTATCCTTATGTTAGGTGAATTACTTGGCTGAGTCAGCAGGCGCTGGTTCTGCACTAGGTTCAATCGTTTTCACAGTTGGTTTTTCACCATTTTTGAGTTGCCAAACGTCATCAATGATTTTGTCTGCGGCTTTTTCGGCCGCTGCGGCCGGAAAGTAAATATTAATTGTTACGCAAGCAGGCAACATTGCCGCTATGCTTATTACCATCAACCAATTTTTCATTTGTTATCCTTAAGTTTTACTAAGCATTTATTTTTTAAATTCAATTACTTAACAACTGCCTTTGTGTTGCCGTCAATCACACGTTTTACCCGTGCCAACAACTCGCCCCAACCCACTGAATGATTGTACCCTAACACGGTAATCGCAGGGATGCCACTGCCTTTAACGATGATATACCCGCCATCCGTTGACGCAATGCCATTCATTTCACAGATATCGTTGCGTAATTTGCAACTTAAGCCTATTTTTTCGTAATTAAACTGCTTAAAAAATTGCAAAAAACTACGTTGTATGGCCGCTGCTGCACCCGCTCCACCAAGCGCTGAAATATTTTCTACCGCCCGTTGCGAGATTTTTTTAGCATACTTGCCCGGGCTGCTATGCACTTCCGCATCAAATTTGACAGGCTTCCAGTTTTGCAACTGCAAGTCGTCAATATCACCATCCAGCTTGCCTTCAATCGCACCAAAGCTGAATGTGCGTGTTAAGTTGCCTAAGTCCAAATTCCGCAAAGCAATGTCCGCATTGAGTCTTGGTGCGATGCCAAGCGGATTTCGCATGGTTAAATTGGTAATCGTCGCGGTGCCATCAAACACATTTAACACCATTTCACCATCCGTCGTTAAATTGCCTGCACTGTAAGTCACCAAAGGGATTTCCGCTGAGGCTTTTCCTTGCATAATAGGTAAGTTGAGTGCGCGACTAAAATCTGCCATGGATACTGGAATCAATTGCGCCTGCAAATGCCAATACCAATCGGTACCAATACGTGCGGCCGAAACATCGCTAAGTTTGAGTGCGCCATCCAAAATAGGCAACGTTAGATTAGGCGATATCAGCGAATAGCGATTCACCTCAGCATGTAAATTGGCTGCCCCGAGCGGCAAATTCAGCAAATGGCCGCCACTGTAAGCGAGGCTCACTTTTTTAGCTTCATCATAACTCCAAGGCAGTTGGGCATTGATGTTGTAAAAAGCAAATTTTTTATTTTTATCGTCAATATTCACGTCTTGCAGTTTGAGCTCAAAAGTTTTAATTTCCGCATCACGCACGGCAACTTTTAGCGCAGCTTTACCGCCGATATCCGCATTATTAAAGGCGGTTTTTTCTAACAACGGCTTAAAAATCATTGGATACGCTTCGCCTAAATCTAGGTTAGGCATATCGGCATCAAGCGTGATGAGATGAAAATCGCTACGCCGAATTTTCCCGCTAAATGCGATATCTCCTACATTTTTGATGTGTAGCGTTGATGCTTCAAACGTCACGGCATGTTCATTCAACACGCCAGAGGCACTTAGCTTGTGTCCGCCACCAATAAAATAAAACGGCTGCCAGAACATTTCACCCCCAGCCCAATTCAGCGTATTCTGCCAACGATAGCCATGTGCTTCTTTAGTCAGGTTAAGTTCCAAATCGCCAGATAACTTCTCAGCCGCATGCAGGCCTGCTTCATCACTGAAATTGGCTTCTTTTAAATTGAGATTGGCTTTAAAACCATTGGGCTGCGGCGTTAAATGCAGGCTAAAGGGTAAGTCAATCTGTGCTGCCTGATATTGCCCGCTTTCGCAATGCCATGTGTCTGTTTGTAAGCGTTGTGGCACTACACAAAGCAATTTAGCCTTCGCCCATTGTTTGTCTTTCTTTTGTTTTACTTCTGCTGAAGCACTGATTTTAGCGTTGGCTTGATGATCTAAATGCAGCAGTGCATTACGCACTTCAAATTGATTGTATTCGATTTTTTTTGCCTGAACATCCACCACTGCGTGGTGTTTGAGATCAATCGTCGCATGTGCATCGTACGCGGTGGCCTGTTGATCATAAGTAATGGTTTGCGCGTGAATTTCAACCCGGCTAATGGCAAAACTCTGCTGCGGAAACACCCACAACAACAAAGTCACCACTACCCACCTCATATTATGCGGGGAACACGCCTGTAGATAAATAGCGGTCGCCACGATCACACACAATGCTCACAATGGTGGCATTTTCAACCCTTTTTGAAAGCTGCAATGCCGCATAAAGCGCGCCGCCGCTGGAAATTCCGGCAAAAATACCTTCCATCGTGGCTAGTTTGCGCGTGGCGTCTTCCGCCTGTTTTTGCCCCACAAAAATGAGTTCGTCCACACGTTTGGCATCAAAAATTTTAGGCAAATAGGCCTCTGGCCATTTGCGAATACCGGGAATTTGCGCGCCCTCTTCTGGCTGCACACCAATAATTTTAATATCAGGATTTTGCTCTTTTAAATAGCGCGACGTACCCATAATCGTGCCAGTGGTGCCCATACTGGAAACAAAATGTGTGACTTTGCCTTGTGTGTCGCGCCAAATTTCTGGGCCAGTGCCCTCATAATGCGCCTGCGGGTTATCCATATTGCCAAATTGGTCGAGCACAATGCCTTCGCCCTCCGCTTGCATTTTCAGGGCCACATCACGCGCCAATTCCATGCTGCCGTCTTTGGGCGTCAACACAAGCTCTGCGCCGTAGGCTCTCATGCTTTGGCGGCGCTCCACACTTTGGTTCTCAGGCATGACCAGCACCATTTTGTAGCCGCGCATGGCCGCCACCATGGCGAGTGCGATGCCCGTATTACCACTCGTGGCTTCAATCAGCGTGTCACCTGGCTTAATGTCACCCCGCGCTTCAGCCCGCGCAATCATTGAGAGTGCCGGCCTATCTTTCACTGAACCCGCTGGATTGTTACCTTCTAGTTTTAACAAAATGGTATTGCTGGAATTTCCACCCATTCTTTGCAGCTGCACCAGCGGCGTGTTACCCACAAATTGGTCTAACGTTTTAAACATGTATATCTCAATATTATTTTTGATTGAATTTAACTAACAACACCGCATAAACGCCCATGCCGATAAATGCTATCAAGGCCAGTTGCGGAATGGTGAGTCCAAGAAAAGTCCAATCAATGGCCGCGCAGTCACCCGTGCCTTTAAACACCAAACTCAAGGCTTTTTTCAGCGGAAAATTCTCAAACATATAATCAAAACCCACACCGCAATCGGCAATCATGGTTTCTTTATGCGCTTGAATCCACCAATGGCGGCTTGCCCAGCCTGCGCCCACTAACGCGGTTAACACTTGCACGCCTGCAAAAAATTTAGGGTAACGGTTCACAATTGCCGCCACTAAAAAGCATACGCCCAACACCATAAATACAATGCGTTGCGTAATGCACAATGGGCATGGGTCCAAGTTGTATTTGGTCTGTATCCATAGCGCCAAGCCCACCAAGCCTAAGCTTGCAATAAAGCCTAAAAGATAGCCTGTTCTACCTTGCAAGAATTTTGTGATTTTTTCAATTTTCATCATTTAACCCGCTTATAATCGAACAATTAAACATTGTAATAGATAAAGCCCCATGACAGAACCAAGTTTATTGCTTAACCAAAAGGTATTGACCGTTACCGAACTGAATCGTTTAGCGCGCGAAGTGCTAGAAATTAGTTTTCCACTGTTTTGGGTGTCGGGCGAAGTATCAAACTTCACGCGTGCGGCCAGCGGTCACTGGTATTTTTCGCTCAAAGACGCGGGCGCGCAAGTGCGCTGTGTGATGTTTAAAGGCCGCAATAATTATGTTGATTTTGTTCCGCGTGAGGGCGATAAAATTGAAGCGCGTGCCACGGTCACCCTGTATGAAGCGCGTGGCGACTTTCAACTCACGGTTGAATTTGTACAGCGCGCTGGTTTGGGCATGCTGTTTGAAGCCTTTGAAAAGCTCAAAGCCAAACTGAGCGCTGAAGGCTTATTTGAAGCAACGCGCAAGCAAGCCATCCCTGAGCATCCCACTAAAATTGGCATTGTCACCTCGCCCGATGCAGCCGCACTGCGCGATGTACTTACCACGCTAAAACGCCGCAACCCTGCGATATCCGTCATTATTTACCCCACACCTGTGCAAGGCAAAGGTGCGGCTGAAATGATTAGTCAAGCCATCAACACCGCGCATGAGCGTGCTGAGGTTGACACGCTCATTATTTGTCGCGGTGGCGGCAGTATTGAAGATTTATGGCAATTTAACGAAGAAATTGTCGCGCGCGCCATCGCCAATTGCAGCATTCCAACCATTAGCGGGGTGGGGCATGAAACCGACTTTACCATGAGCGATTTTGTGGCAGACGTTCGGGCCGCCACGCCAACGGCCGCCGCCGAACTGGCGTGTGCAGACCAACAAAGCATTAAAAACCAGCTGACCAACTTAAAAAATCAGCTACACAAACAAATGCAGCTAACCCTTAACCAGCACGCACAACAGCTGGATTTTTTAGCGCGCAGATTAATCTCCCCCGCGCAGCAAATTACCAATAAAACAGAACAATTGGCGCAACTTAAACTACGCCTCGCGCTTAGTTTGCAACGGCAATTACAAACCCATCAGCAACACTTGTTGCGCTTAAAAAACAGCCTCGCTCACCTTAACCCGCAGGCAGTGCTCACGCGCGGCTTTGCCTTTGTGCAAAATCAGTCGGGCGACATCATCAGCAACGCCAACCAGCTACATACCGGCGAAGCCGTGTCACTTACTTTTGGCACGGGCGCAGCGGACGCGACCATTGATAAAATTACGCCACCAAACCGCTAACATCTGGTGCAACTCCAACACCCGAAATGTTCCTAAAAAACACTTAATTTAACCCGTTTTTAATCACAACCTTTTTCGATGCTCTGGAAGCCTTATAAATAAAGGCTTCCAGAGGCGTAATTTTTTCTCGGGGTGAAAACGTGCGTAAATTGCTTTATTTTTTTGTGCATTTTTGCATTTTTGCAACGATATTTTTAAGAATATTTACACTTTATGATTGGTTTTGCTTTTAATTCGGTAGATAATTGCGTTCTTGTCATTTTGCGTATTGATTTTTAATGTCATCTCCTACTGGCAGTAAATCCAAACTTTCCGTACTCACCTTAGCCGCACTTGGTGTTGTGTTTGGCGACATCGGCACCAGCCCACTGTATACCATCAAAGAAGTTTTTTCGGTCAGCTCGCATCCCGTGCCTCTGACTGAGGCCAACATGTACGGCATTTTGTCGCTCATCGTGTGGGCGCTGATTATGGTGGTTTCAGTTAAATATGTGGCCTTTATCATGCGTGCCGATAACCGTGGTGAAGGCGGCATTATGGCCTTGCTGGCGTTGGCAAGCCAAAGCGCTGAAGGCGATGCCAAAAAACGCAAAATCATCATGACCTTAGGCATTTTAGGTGCCTGTATGTTTTATGCCGACGGCATGATTACACCGGCCATTTCGGTGCTGTCAGCGATTGAAGGGCTAGAACTCGCCGCACCGATTTTGCACCCCATGATTTTACCCATCACCCTCATCGTGCTATTTGGCTTATTCTGGACGCAAAGTAAAGGCACCGCACTCGTCGGTGCTTTTTTTGGCCCCGTTATGCTCATTTGGTTTGGCACGCTGGGCGTACTTGGGCTTTTGGGCATTATGCAAAACCCTGCTATTTTGCATGCACTCAACCCCATCTATGGCATTAAGTTTTTTGCAGTCAGCCCTTGGATTGCTTTTGTGGCGCTAGGCGCGGTGGTGCTGGCGGTAACCGGCGCTGAAGCTTTATATGCGGACATGGGCCATTTTGGACGCATTCCAGTTCGCCTTGCTTGGTTTGGCTTTGTGTTGCCGGCGCTTATTCTTAATTATTTTGGGCAAGGCGCATTAGTGTTGCTTGACCCAAGCAGCATTAAAAATCCTTTTTACCTGCTTGCCCCCACGTGGATGTTGTATCCATTGATTATTTTAGCCACCATGGCCGCCGTGATTGCTTCACAGGCTGTGATTACTGGCGCATTTTCGGTGTCACGCCAAGCCTTGCAATTGGGCTTTTTACCGCGCATGCATGTTGAGCACACTTCTGAAAATGAAGAGGGGCAAATCTACATGCCGCGCGTGAACTGGGGGTTGATGCTGGCCGTGATGGTGTTAGTGATTAGCTTTCAATCTTCTGGCAGTTTGGCCGCCGCTTATGGAATTGCGGTCACAGGCGACATGGTCATTACAACCTTGCTGGCAGGTTTTGTGTTTCATTCCATATGGGGTTGGAGCAAACTACGCACCGGCGCACTGGTGATTTTATTTTTAACTATCGACATCGCCTTTTTTAGCGCCAATGTATTAAAAATCCCAGATGGCGGTTGGGTGCCACTAGTGATTGGCATGATTATTTTTACCCTAATGCTCACATGGAAAACCGGTCGGACCATGGTCTACACCCGGCTTAAAAATGAAGCTATGGAACTTGCCCCCTTTATTGAAGCCATCGGCGCGCATCCGCCAACGC
>Ga0208822_1001236_pt1 | contig 18276 bp, 13 predicted proteins | sample AD_STIC08_MetaG_FD_184435 | JGI IMG/M metagenome (GOLD analysis project Ga0208822, IMG submission 184435) | Active sludge microbial communities of municipal wastewater-treating anaerobic digesters from USA - AD_STIC08_MetaG (SPAdes) (version 2) | ecosystem: Engineered > Bioreactor > Anaerobic >...
CGCCGAATCGACGTTCGGCTGCGCGCAATTGGGACAATACATTCAGCAACTCCCCCTGATTCCATCCGAGCAAGCTGCATCGTACACGAGCGCAGGTCGCCGGCAGACTTTCAACGACCGGTCGTTCGGCATTTAAGGAAGGTCTGAACAAGTATTCTCGCGAGCAAGCTCGCTCCCACCATTGCTTGATTTTGTGGGAGCGAGCTTGCTAGCGACGAATGAGTTCCGTACTTGTTCAGAGTTTCCTTAAGGGGCTCGCACGTCACCGTGGGCGCGCTGCCCCTGTAGGGCGGATAAGCAACGCGCATCCGCCGACTTGCTGTGCGCGTAATCGCAGCCGTGCGCAGGATCGTTGTCGTTGGATGCGCCCTGCGGACTTTCCCAAGCAACGGGCGTCCCGTGTTTATCCAACCAAGGCCGCAGGCACCGCGTTCAGGTCTCTGCCCAGCGCCTGAGCAGGTTGTGATAGACGCTGGTAAGCGTGAGCACCGCGGCGTGGTCGGCTCCGCTTGCGGTCAGGGTCTGGATCGAGGTGTCCAGTTCAAACAGAAGGCGGCGCCGGCCTTCGTCGCGCACCAGGCTTTGCATCCAGAAAAAACAGGCAACCCGCGCGCCGCAGGTCACCGGCTGAACCTTGTGCAGGCTGCTGGCCGGATACACCACGCAATCGCCGGCCGGAAGTTTCACCTCATGCTCGCCGTAGGTGTCGCTGACGATGAGCTCGCCGCCGTCGTACTCGTCGGGCTCGCTCAGGAACAGGGTGCAGGCAATATCGCTGCGCATCTGGCCAGCAGGTTGCCCGGGCGTTGCCGCTACCGCCATTACCGAGCCATCGACATGGAAACCGTACTCGCCACCGCCTTCATAGCGGTTGAAGCGTGGCGGCAGGAAACGCAGGGGCAGGGCGGCGGCATGGAACAACGGGTTGGCGCCCAGCAGCTGCAATACGCGCTGGCCGAGTTGTTCGCGCAGCGGCGAGGAATCGGCCAACTGCTGGTTGCGCTTGACCCGCGCACCCTGCGCGCCCACGGTTGCACGGCCATCAATCCAGTCTGCCGAATCCAACGCGCGGCGGAATTCGGCAATCTGGTCTGCGTCAAGCACCCCGGCAACGTGCAGCAGCATGTTTCACCCAAATGTCAGAACTTGAAATTGGCCGTCAGCAGGTAGGAGCGAGGAATACCCGGCGTGTAGCGGTAGCCGCTCTTGTTGATGGCTGCGACATATTCCTTGTCGAACACATTGTAGGCGTTCAGGCGCAGGTCGAAGTGCTCGTTGAATGGATAGCTGGCGACCGCATCGAACACCCAGTAGTCCTCGGTGAATTCCGGTGTGCCGACCGCGCCATCGGTGCCTCGCTTCATCTCGCCCGAATAGCGGGCGCCGCCGCCCAGCGTGAGGTTGAACGGTGTGCGATACGTGGTCCAGGCAGTGAAGGCGCTTTCCGGGGTGTACGCCAGGGCGTCGGATCCGTCCTGCGACACGGCGACGCCTTCGATGACCTTGGTGTCCATGGTGGTGTAGCCGTGTCGCAGGACGGAGTTTTCATTGATCTGACCGATGGCGCTGAGCTCGATGCCCTGCACACGTTTCTCGCCGATCTGGTAGTACAGCAGGTCGACCGGATCGCGCACGATCTCGTTGCTGATGTCGGTGCGATACAGCGCCGCACTCAGCAGCAGGCGGTTGCCGACCAGTTCCCACTTGGTGCCGATTTCGGCGGTCCTGGACTCCTGTGGATCGTAGATGACGTTGTTCGCACTGTTGGGGCGCGAGCTCAGCTCCAGCGAGCCGCCACCCGGTGGCTGTTCGGCGATCGTGTAGTTGGCATACAGGCTGCCGTTGCTGGCCGGCTTGTACAGCACGCCGAGCTTCCAGCTGAACAGGGTGTCGGAGGTGCTTTCATTCACGCCGGGAACGATGCTGCCGGCGGCCAGATCGCCACACGCTGGAGCGCCGCTGGTGCCGCACACCAGGGTGCTGTCGAAATCGGCGTCAAAGCGATCCAGACGGACGCCGCCATTCATCTGCCAGCGCTCGTTGAAGGTGACGGTATCGAATGCATACAAAGCCAAGGTGTCGCTGCTGCCGGAACCCTTGGCGCCGGATGGGCCATACAGCGGCGCGGCGACGTGGGGATCGGGGTTGTACACGTTGGCGGCGGGGAAGATGCCGCCATCGAGGATGCGCACATCGCGCGTTTCCAGTTCCTCGCGGGTGAATTCAACGCCTCCGCTGAAATCGTTCTCGAAACTGCCGCTGCCGGAATGGATGCGCAGGTTGGACTGGTTGGTGAGGATGCGGTTGGTGTGATCCTTGAAGGTCGGGATGCTGCGCGCGATGGTCCAGGTCGACGGATCGTTGATGTCCGGGGTCAGCAGGTTTTCGGTATTGCCGCGGTAGGAGGTCAGCAGGTAGTCCTGCTCGTTGCGGCCCCAGCGCGTGGTGTTCTGGAATTTGAGGTCTTCGCTGAAGTCGTGCTCGACGCGCGCCGTGAACATGTCGGCCTTGACGTCGTCATGATCGGCATCGGTGCCGTAGAAATTCTCGGGATCCACCGGCGGCGCCAGGCCAAGCTCGGGACGGCTCGCGTCCGGCGTGCTGTAGCCAGGCAGGCCGATGGTGAACACGCCACCGTCCGGCACGTTGCTCTGCTTCACGTGCAGGTAGTTGAGGTAGAAACGCGTGGAACCCGCCAGGCCGAAGGCCAGTGACGGAGCAAAGCCCCAACGATCCTGTTCAAGCTGGTCACGGCCCGGCACGCCGCTGTCCTGCGCCATCAGGCTGAGGCGGAATGCCGAACCGGATGCGCTGTCGATCGTCTTGTTCAAATCGGCGGTGACGCGCTTCTGGCTGGATGTTCCGAGGGCAACCGATCCGCTGACGGCATCTTCAAGCATCGGTTGCTTGGAGACGAGATTGATTGCACCGCTGGGTGAACTGCGGCCGTTGTCGGTGCCGGCGGCACCCTTGGTCAGTTCCACCTGTTCGATGTTGAACACGTCGCGCGAGATGCTGCCGAGATCGCGCACGCCGTCCACATAGATGCTGGACGAGGCATCGTAGCCGCGCAGGTACACGGTGTCGCCGGTCGTGGTGTTGCCGTTTTCACCCGTGTAGAACGTGCCCACGCCCGGGCTGTTGCGCAGCGCCTCGGTCAGGGTGGTTGCGCCCTGGTCGCGGATGATGTCGCTGGAGATGATCTGGATGGTCTGCGTGGTGTCGACCAGCGGTTTGACGAATTTCGGTGAAGCCAGCGTGTCGACTTTGTAGGACGGTGCGCTGTTGCCCTCGACCGGAATGGTGGGCAGCTGGGTGGTGTTTCCGGCATCGGCAATCAGGTACCCGTCATCGGCACCCGTCGCAGGAGTGTCCGCAGCCATGGCAACGGCAGGCAGGGCGAGGGCAATGCTGGTCGCAAGGCACGCCATGCTCGGCGACAACGGGCGCAGTGACGGGGTCGCATGTTTGCGACTCTTGATGAACGACATCGGGACAACTCCTCTTCTGGAAACGGGTTTCGCCCGGGCCATGAGGCTCGGCTCGCCGGACGCGCAGGGTCGGCAAGTACGGCAATGCAGGCGATCTACCGGCACAATTAGAGCGCAAGTGAGAATGATTCGCAATAAGTATTCGCACAAACGTTGAGAGGCAAACGGCTTGCGCAAGCCGTTCGAAGTCGGCAAGGCACGGCCAGCAACATGCCGGAGCGCCAACCGATCTACATGCGATCAGCGGTGCGCTGGGAATCCTGCCTGCCGTTCATGGCCGAGCTGGGGGAGATCGCGGACCCGGGGTGAACCAGGGATCGCTGCACATCCTTCGCCCGTGAACGGGCTCCTACCGGCAAGCGTCTTGTTCTGTAGGAGCCCCGAAAAGGGAACAAGCCCCTTCAGGGGCGATCACACATTCGAAATTCGGGTCCGCGATTCGAGTAGGGCATGAATGACCTCCTACAAAAACGCTGTTTTGGTCTTTTAGGAAAACTCTGAACAAGTACGGAACTCATTCGTCGCGAGCAAGCTCGCTCCCACAAAATCAAGCAATGGTGGGAGCGAGCTTGCTCGCGACAATACTTGTTCAGACCTTCCTTGGGAGACTTGTTCAGACCTTCCTTGGGAGCCCCGGAAAGGGGACAAGCCGCTTCAGGGGCGATCGCGCATTCGCAATTCCAGTCGACCGTGATTGGCCGCCTGCAATGCATCTGGAAAGTCGGCGCTGTTCAGGGCGCCGATGTCCGGCTTTGCGCAGGCGCAGGGCGCGCAAAATCCGCACCGGCTTTCCATTGTGGAAACGTCGATTCGTTCGCAAGGCGGCGGCCGATTGCCAGCAGCAGATCCATGTCCTGCACGGCGCCACGGAAGTCCCAGTTCGGATCGTAGTTGTCGGATGGCTTGTGGTAGCGGTTGCTGGTGTAGTCATCCGCTGCCTTGCGTCCGGCCGCTTCACCGCCATCGACCAGGTCCATGCCACTGGATGCGTACAAAGCGGGAATACCGACGCGGGCAAAGTTGATGTGGTCGGAACGGAAGAAGAACCCCTTCTCCGGCTTGTCATCGGGCACCACGGTGCGCGACTGCTCCTTGGCGGCGGCCATCAGGTAATCGTCCATGTCGGACTGGCCATAGCCGATCGAAGTCACGCTGCGGCTAGGCCCGCTCAGGGCGAGGATGTCGATATTAATGTCGGCGACCACCTTGTCGGCGGCGAAGGGCAGGTGGCCGACCAGATAGCGCGAACCGAGCAAGCCCGATTCTTCCAGGGTGACTGCCGCAAAAACGACCGAGCGGCGGTTGGGTTGCTGCTTCAACGCCTCGGCAATTTCCATCATGGCGGCCACGCCGGTGGCATTGTCGATGGCACCGTTGTAGATCTGGTCGCCCGTCAGGGATTCGTCCTTGCCAAGGTGATCCCAATGGGCGGTGTAGAAGACTGCCTCATCCGGGCGTTCGCTTCCGGGCAACATGCCGACCACGTTCTCGGAGCTGGCGCTCTCGATGCCGCTGCGGAAAGAAACCGAAAGTTTGGCGTCCAGCGCCACCGGTTTGAAGCCGGGAATGTCGGCACTCTTCTTGAGGCTGGCGAAGTCCGCGCCGGCGCTGGCAAACAGGCGTGTGGCGGCATCTTCGCTGAGCCAGCCGGCAGCATCCAGGCGCGGCGCCGGATCCTCGCTGCTGGGCAACGAGAATTGCGGACCCGTCCAGCCATTCTCCACCACGCTCCAGGGATAACCCGCGCCGCCGGTTTCGTGAACGATGAACAAGGCCGCGGCACCGCGACGCGCGGCTTCCTCGAACTTGTAGGTCCAGCGCCCGTAATAAGTCAGCGCCGGCCCCTTGAACAGGTTCGGATCCTGGTTGCCCCAGCCCGGATCGTTGATCAGCGCGATCACGGTCTTGCCGGCAACATCGAGGTCGGCATAGTCGTTCCAGTCGGGCGCGTTCACGCCGTAGCCGACGAACACGATCGGCGAATCCTTGAGCGTGACTTGCGGACTTCCCTTGAGACTGCCGATCACGCTGTCAGCGCCGATACCCAGCGTGAGTTGCGATTTCGAGCCATTGACCGCAAGCGCAACCTGGGTCGGATCGAGCACGGTCACCTTCATCATCGGCACGGTCTGGAACCAGCTGCCCTTGTTGCCGGGCTTGAGGCCGATGCGCTCAAACTGATCCTTGATGTAGGCCGTGGACATGCGCTCGCCGATGGTGCCGGGCTGGCGACCCTCGAACTGGTCGGAGGAGAGCTTTTGCAGGCGCGCCGCAAAATCCTCGGCGGTGATCGCCGTCTGGAAAGCCCCTTCACTGGTGGGCTGCACCGGCGCCGGCTTGGCTTCGACCCTGGTTTCGGCTTGGGTCGGGGGAGCGCTTGCGTCGTCCTGGCGGGAGCAGGCGACGCAGAGCAATGTGGCGGCAACAACGAATGCAAGTCGAATCATGGAATCACTCCGGACACGGGCCGGAGCGATTCTATGGCATCGCAGATCAAGTAGCGCATCCGTCGCCGAAGGTTTCCTCAGGGTGTATCGCCGGCAAACATGCGCGGCGTGGCACCTTCAATCGTGCCCACCTTGGCGCTCTCGCTGACGTGCAGTTCCACTTCGCGCTGGAACACCATCGAGCCGCCGATCACCGCGCGTGGGCCGATCACCACGCGTGGCGGCTTGCTGTTCGACCAACTGAACCAGCTGTTGGATTTCTCCACCAGGATGCCGCCGTCAACCCGCGAATCGGCACCGATATCGATGTCGCCATTGACGGTCGAGATTCGACCGACCACATGCGCGGCGCGCAAGGTGATCGCCCCGTTGACGTTGGAAAGATCGGCGCCGACTTCGCTGCCTTCATCCAGACGCAGCGCGCCATTCACGGTTTCCATGTCCTGCGCAACGCGGGCTTGCTTGCCGATCGAAATGCGTCCGTTCACGGTATCGGCGGATTCCACCTGCGCCCCGGATTCAATCTCGATGGAGCCGTTTACCGAAGACACTTCGACGGCGCGGCTGTTGGCACCGACCCGGATCGAACCATTGACGGTGCCGAGGTCGCCCATGCTGCGGCCATCCTCGACCCGGATGGAGCCATTGACCTTGCTGATGTCCTCATCGGCCAGGGCCGGAATGGACACCAGGAGGAAACCGCCAAGGATAGCGGTCAGAAACAGTGCAGCGCTTTGCATGGACAGGTCTCCTGCTCAATAAGTCGGAAATGAGATGCACCCACAGCGCAAATGGTTTACGGCAGCGCTGATCATCTGGATTCTGTTCGTGGTGAGCTCCCAAGCCCCGTTCGTGGTGAGCTCCCAAGCCCCGTTCGTGGTGAGCTCCCAAGCCCCGTTCGTGGTGAGCCCCCAAGCCCCGTTCGTGGTGAGCTCGTCGAACCATGAACGGAATCAGGACAGCAATCGCTCATCCTCTGATGCGCTCTGGACAAGCAGGACTTGATCAACATTGCCTTGACTGAAATGAACGCAGCCAGACAGGAATTCGCCTCCACATCGCCGGCAAGGGCACCCATCCGCTACCATTTCAGGCTGTCGCGCAGCGCGACCATCCCGACTCACCCGGATTCTTCATGGCCACACCCAAACCCGTATTGCTGCTGATTCTCGATGGCTGGGGCTATCGCGAACAGACCGAGCACAATGCCATCGCCCTCGCCAACTGCCCGAACTGGCGACAGCTGCTGGCGACGCGCCCGCACGCGCTGGTGGACACCCATGGCTTGAGCGTCGGTTTGCCGGATGGCCAGATGGGCAATTCCGAAGTCGGCCACATGAACATAGGCGCCGGCCGCATCGTCTATCAGGACCTGACCCGCATCGATGCCGCCATCGCGGATGGTTCCTTTGCGCGCAATGCGGCCTTGCTGGATGCGTGCGCGGCAGCCAGGAACCGGAACACCTGCCTGCACATCCTGGGTTTGCTGTCCGCGGGCGGCGTGCACAGTCATGAAGCGCATGTGCTGGCGATGCTGGAATTGGCCGCGGCCCAAGGCGTGCCGCGCATTGCCGTGCATGCCTTCCTCGATGGTCGCGACACGCCACCGCGCAGTGCGCGGGATTCCCTGCTGGCGCTGGAGGTCGCCTGCGCGCGCCATCCCTCGGCACGCATCGCGAGCGTGGGCGGACGCTATTACGCGATGGATCGCGACACGCGTTGGGATCGCGTGCAACTGGCCTGGCAGGCACTGGTCGATGCGCAGGCCGAGCATCACGCGCCATCGGCGCTGGCTGCGCTCGATGCCGCGTACGCGCGTGGCGAGAACGACGAGTTCGTGCGTCCCACCGTAATCGAACCCGGCCTGCGCATGGAGGATGGCGACGCCATCGTGTTCATGAACTTTCGTGCCGACCGTGCGCGCCAGTTGAGCCAGGTTTTCGTCGAGGATTCTTTCAGCGGTTTCGCACGCCCGCGCCGGCCCGCGCTTTCCGCATTCGTCACCCTCACCGAGTACGCAGCGGACCTGCCCGTGAGCGCCATCGCATTTTCCGCCCAATCCATGCAGAACACGCTGGGCGAAGTGCTTGAGCAGCGTGGATTGAGCCAGTTGCGCATTGCCGAGACGGAAAAATACGCGCACGTCACGTTCTTCTTTTCCGGCGGGCGTGAAGCGGAATTCCACGGCGAGCAGCGCATCCTGGTGCCCAGCCCCAAGGTGGCCACCTACGACCTGCAACCGCAGATGAGCTTGCCGGAGTTGTGTGATCGACTGGTGGCGGAAATCCGCTCACGGCGATTCGATTTCATTGTCTGCAACATCGCCAATGCCGACATGGTTGGCCACACCGGCATCGAATCGGCAGCCATCAAGGCGGCCGAAGCCATCGATGAAGCGCTCGGCCGCATCTGCGCCGCGGTGCTCGAAAGCGGCGGCGAAGCGCTGATCACTGCAGACCACGGCAATCTCGAACAGATGGTCGATGAGAATGGCGAGCCGCATACCCAGCACACGGTGGGGCCGGTTCCGCTGGTCTATCTGGGTCGTGATGCACGCCTGCGCAGTGGCGCTTTGCGTGACCTGGCACCGAGCGTGCTGGCGCTGATGGGCATTCCGGTTCCGTCGGAAATGAGCGGCCGCAACCTGGTGGATCTGTCCGCCTGATGATGCGGGCCGTGCAGGTCGCGATCCTTGCGTTCGCTTGCGTGGCGGCGGGCAGCTTGCATGCGCAAGATCCGGCCAAAGCGAGTGAAGCCAAGCAGGCCGAGCGCAAACTCGCCGATGTGCGCGCGCAGATCCGCCAGCTTGGCGAGGAATTGAAATCCACCTCGGGAGAACGCAGCGAAGCCAGTGATTCCCTGGGCCAACTGGAAACCGCGATTTCCGCAGCGCTCGAAGGCATCGGTCAGCTCGACGCGGAACTGGCTGCGCAGACCGCCGAACTGGAAACGCTCGACCAGCGCCGCCAGCAGTTGACGAAAACCCTTGGTCGCCAACGCGAAGCATTGGCCGTGTTGTTGCGCTCTGCCTACGCGCTGGGTCACAACGAGGAGCTGAAGTTGCTGCTGCAACAGGAAGACGTGGGCGCAATTGCACGCGTGCTGGCCTACCACCGCTACTTCCAGCGCGCGCGCGTCGAGCGCATCGATGGCCTGCTGGTCGATCTCAAGCAGTTGGCTGACGTGCAGGCGGAAATTGCCGGCAAGCAGCAGCAGCTCGCTGGGCTGCGCAGCCAGCGCGAGGCAGAAGTCGCGGCGCTGGAATCCGGACGCGGCGAGCGGCAGGCGCTGTTGCAGGCCATCGATGCCCGCATCGATGCGCAAAAGGCGCGCCTTGCCCTGATGTCCCGAGACGAAAAAAACCTGCTCGAATTGCTCGAGCGCCTGCGCGACCTGTTCGCCGATATTCCCAAGACCCTGGACGGATCGGAACCCTTTGCGCGTCTGCGCGGGCGCCTGGTGCGTCCACTGCCCGGCAAGGTGCGCACCGCGTTTGGCGGTACCGACGAGTCCGGACGCTCCATCAGCGGCGTGCTGATTGCCGCCGAATCGGGTACCCCGGTCAAGGCCGTGGCACGGGGCCGGGTGGCGTTTGCCGACTGGCTCAAGGGCTACGGCATGCTCATGATCCTCGATCATGGCGACGGTTACATGAGCCTGTACGGTTACAACGAGTCGCTGCGCAAGGACGTCGGCGATTGGGTGTCAGCCGGTGAGGTCATCGCCAGCAGCGGTGCCAGCGGCGGCCAGAAGTCCGCGGCGCTCTATTTCGAGCTGCGCCTGAACGGCAAGCCGATCAATCCCAAACCCTGGCTGCGCTGAGGCGCTATCATCCTTGCAGTTCGCTTGAGGTCGCCATGATGTTGCGTTTCCTGCCCGCCTTGCTGTCCCTGCTGCTGATTGGTCTGGCCTGCCAGCCGTTTGCGTTTGCCGACGAACCCACGCCACCCGCCCCCGCATCCGAAGCCAGCCCGACGCCGCCTGCACCGGCTGCCGCGCCCGCGGGCAACGTAAGCCTGGATGACATTCGCCTGTTCACCGCCGTGCTCAGCCTGGTCAAACAGGCCTATGTCGAGCCGGTCGACGATCACCAGCTCATGCAGGCCGCGATCAGCGGCATGCTGGTTGGCCTTGATCCGCACAGCGAATACCTGCAAAGCGATGCCCTCACGGATTTGACCGAGGACACCTCGGGCCGTTACGCGGGACTCGGCATCGAGGTGACCACGGTGGATGGAACCTTGCGCGTGATCTCGCCCATCGACGATACGCCTGCGGCGCGTGCCGGCATCCAGTCCGGTGACATCATCCTGCGCATCGATCAGGTTCCGGTGCAGGCCGACAACCTGGCCGGTGCCGTCGACATGCTGCGCGGCAAGCCGGGCAGCAAGGTCAGCCTGACCATCCAGCGCGAAGGCGCCGATGCACCGCGTGAATTCAGCATCACGCGTGAAATGATCCGTGTCGCCAGCGTGCGTGCACGCCTGCTCGAACCCGGCTATGCCTATCTGCGCATCAGCCAGTTCCAGGCGGAAACCGGCAGCGAATTGCGACGCGGCATTGCCCGCCTGCAAAAGGAAAACGGCAAACCCCTGCAGGGCGCGGTGCTGGACCTTCGCCGCAATCCGGGAGGTCTGCTGACCACGGCGGTGGAGGTCAGCGACCTCCTGCTGGATGCCGGCACCATCGTCACCACGCGCGGCCGCATCCGCGAGGCCGACATGGCCTTCAAGGCGACACCCGGCGACGCCCTGGACGGAGCGCCGCTGGTGGTGTTGATCGACAACGGCAGTGCTTCGGCTGCCGAAATCGTCGCTGGCGCGCTCAAGGACAACCATCGCGCGCTCATCATGGGGCGGCGCAGTTTCGGCAAGGGTTCGGTGCAGACCGTGCTCAATCTCGACAACGAGCATGCCATCAAGTTGACCACCGCGCGCTACTACACGCCGAGTGGGGTTTCCATCCAGGCCGCCGGCATCAAGCCGGATATTGAACTGGGCGACCTGTCCCTGAGCCAGAACGAAGGCTCCGGGCTGGAGCGGATCAGCGAGCGGGACCTGGCCAACCACCTGCAAGGCGACGCTGAGGTTCCCCGCGCGGCTGCGGCACCCGCCGGTTCGATCACGCCGAGCGATTACGCACTCAGCGAAGCCCTGAATGCACTCAAGGCCATGGCCCTGCAGCGCCGGCCCGCCCCGGCCGAGAATCCAGGCAGTCAAAAGGGTTGAATCCAGGGCACTGAAGGCCAGCCTGCGGCTAACGATTCATGTCGGGTACCCGGCAAACGTGGCGTCGCGCTAAACTTCCCGTTTCGCCGTGGCGTTTGATCGCCACGGCAGCCATCTGAACAGAGGAAAGCGGCATGAAGGTTTTCAGTCACTCGGCCCCGTTGTGCATGCTTGCCGGGATGCTGGTCGCGTCGCCTGCGTTGGGCGTTCAACTGGTCAGCAACGGTCCCTTCATCACCAATCCGGGCGCCCACGCGAGCGGCGAAGACGTCAGCCTGGCCCAGGATGTCACCTACAGTGGCTACACCGCGCTCGGCTTCAACGCCGGTCCGGATTATCGGCTGGCGGATGATTTCTCGGTTCCGCCGGGCCACTACTGGACGATCGACAGTGCGCGCCTGTTTGCCTACCAGACCGGTGCCGGCGACGCGCCGTTCACGGATGCCCGCGTGATCATCTGGCAAGGGCAGCCCGACGGATTTGGCAGCATCAAGCTGTTCGACGGTACCGTCAGCAACAACCTGGTTTCATCCACGCCTGGCGCCTATCGCACCGCGCAATCCTTCGGCGCCACCATGTTCAGTGATACGGCGCGCCGCATCCACACGCTGGAAACCGCAGTCACGCCGTTGTTGCTGGGGCCAGGCGCCTACTGGATCGACTGGCAGGTGAAGGGACCCACGCCGACCAGTGCGGTGTTCACGCCGCCCGTCAGCATCCTGGGCCAGGCCAGCACCTTCCTGGGTGGTTTCCCCCGCTTGAAGTGTCCATCCGGCATCACCGATCCCGAAGACGAATGCTTTGGACCGACGGGCCAGTGGATCCTTTTCAACAACGGCACCTCGTCCTATGTCGTCGATTTGCCCTTCGAGTTGCATGGCACCGACGTGATCGACGCCATCTTCGAGACCGGATTCGAGACGCCGCCTGCGAGTCCCTGAGGGGAGGCGGTGCTATCGAGCGTCTGGCGGTAGCGACAATGTGCGGCGGATCTCGTCGGACACGAAACCCACCATGGCCGGGTTGCGCGCGCCGGGAATGACGGCGGTGTCGAACAACTCATCGACCATGCCTTCGATGCGCAGCTCGTGCACCACGTCGCCGCGCTCCAGGTCGATCACCTGCACCGCGCAGCGCGCGCTTGCCCCCTTGGCTTCGAGATTGCGATCCAGCGCCAGGCCGCTGAAGGTCTTGTTCTTGCGTGGTTTGGAAATCCCCACCACGGCGTAGCGGCCGATGAAACTTGCGCCGCGCAGGAAGCCTGGGCAGAACGCGATCGGCTCGAAGCGCCCGCGCCAGGTGTCGACAAAGCCGAACTCGCCGCTGCCGGCGTTGAGGATCCACAGGCGGCCCTGATGCCAGCGCGGTGAATGCGGCATGGACAAGCCTGTGCAGATGATCTCGTTGCTGCGCACGTCGATCACCAGGCCTCCGTCGTGGCGGTGCTCGCGCCAACCTTCGTTGACATCGCTCTTGGCCACGCAGGTGACGTAAGCCGGTTCGCCGTTGTGCATGGCCAGCCCGTTCAGATGGCAGCGGTCTTCGGCGGCGTAGCGCGAAACAAATGGCGGTTTCCAGATCGGGCGGAAGTTGTACTTCACATCCGGTCGTGCAAGGCAGGAGTACAGGGTGGAAACGAAGACCGGCTCGCCAGCGGCATCGACCGCGACATCGTGCACGTCGATGTCGCCGGTGGTGTAGGCCAGTTGCGGCACGTAATAGCGATCAAATGCGCCGTGGCGTTCGCCCTTCTGCAGGGCATTCTCGAATCGCCACAACTGCCAGAGCGTGGCCACCCAAAGCGATTGATCGTGCGCCGCCAGACCCATCACCCGCGCCAGGGTGCGATTGAACACCGCCAGCTTGCCGTGCTCATCCAGCCCGATCAGGAACAGCTTGCCGACCTGATAAGTGCTGAAGGCAATCGATGCGCGCTGCTCGGCCAGCCAGGAAACGAACAGGCGCGAGGCGGTGATCTCGAGTTTCTGGTCCGCAGCGTTTGCAGAAACGTCAGCCATGGGCATGGGTGCGAAAGTGGCAGCGCGGGTGATTATGGCAAGAACCGTCCGCCGTGCTCACTCGAACGGTTGGCACCTGAGCGAGCGCGAGACTTGCCGGATACGTGGGCAAGTTCTCCTTCTTTCCATCAAGGCCCGCCCCTCGATCAACACTGAAGGCACGAGCAGCGCAAGTCATTCCGCGCCGTATCCAGCGCGCAAGAGCGGAACCTGGCCGCCCTTGCCGAGGATGCGCCCACTTCACGCAAAGTCTCAGGCGTCGGGCTTGGCCAGCTTGCTGTTGCGTATGCCGTAACCGAAATACACCACGAGGCCCAGCACCAGCCAGATCAGGAAGCGCTCCCACGTGGCCCAAGGCAGCAGGGCCAGCAGCCAGATGGAGAAACCGATACCGATCACCGGGACCAGGGGAACCCAGGGCGTGCGGAACGCGCGCGGCAGCTCGGGGCGCTTGTAGCGCAAGACGAGAATGGCGCTGCAAATCAGCACGAAGGCGCTGAGCGCGCCGATGTTCACCAGCGTCGCGAGGTCATTCAGTGGCAGCAGGCCGGCGACCAGCGCGGTAATCACGCCGAGAATCAGGGTGGGCCGATAGGGCGTGCCATTGGTCGGATGCACCTTGGCAAACCAGCCCGGCAGCAGGCCATCGCGCGAGAGCGCAAACCAGATGCGCGCCGCCGCCAGCATGAAGGCAAAGATCACGCTGATGATGCTGGTCACCGCGGTAACGGAAATGGCGACGCTGATCCAGGTGAGACCCAGGCTGCGGAAGGCCACGGCAACCGGCGCATCGTTGCCCAGGGTCGAATAGTGGGCGATGCCGGTCAGCACCATCGAGATGGTGAGATACAGCAACATCGAGATGCCGAGCGAAAGCAGGATCGCGCGTGGCAGGTCGCGCTGCGGATTGCGCGCTTCCTCGGCGGCCGTGGTCAAGGTGTCGTAGCCGAACACCGCAAAGAAGACCACCGCGGCGGCGGCGGTCACACCGTGCCAGCCGAACTGGCGCACGCCTTCGGCATTGATGATTTCCGCTGGCACGAAGGGATGCCAGTTGGCCGGGTTCACGTAGAACGCACCAATCAGGATGACCAGCGCCACGCCAACCACCTTGACCGCAACCACCACTGTATTGAGACGAGCGCCGACTTCGGTTTTCGCGGTGAGCAGCACGGCCACGCCCATGGCCACCAGCGCCGCGATCACGTTGAACACGCGTCCCTCGCCGCTGCCGATCGCCCCTTGCGCCCAAACCGGCAACCCCAAGCCAAAGTAAACGAGGATGTCCTGCATGTAACCCGACCAGCCACTGGCCACCGCGGCCACGATCAGGGCGTACTCCAGCAATAGATCCCAACCGATCAACCAGGCGACAAACTCGCCAAGTACCGCATAGCCGTAGGTGTAGGCGCTGCCGGTAACCGGGATCAGGCCGGCAAACTCGGCATAACACAGGGCCGCTGCCGCACTTGCGATGCCGGCAATGATGAAGGAGATGGCCACCGCCGGTCCGGCGTTGGCCGCGGCTTGTTGCCCGGCCAGCACGAAGATGCCGACGCCGATGATTCCGCCAAGGCCAATGCTGGTCAGTTGCCATACACCGAGCACCCGCCGCAATTCCTTGCGTTGCCCGACTTCCGCCTGCAACTGTTCAACGCTCTTGTGTCGCACAAGCCTTGCCATCAGATTCATGCTGCTGCTCCCCGGAAACCGTTGCCGATCATAGCGGCAAAGCAACGCAAACAAGGCAGGCAGGCCGTGCGATGGGCAAAAGCAAGCGAAATCAAACTGCAGTGCACGCCGTTTGCACTCCAACTGTGCTCGGCACAGGCGAATCGAGCCTGCGGCGCGATCGGCCTTGCTCGGGTAGCCAACGTCACGCGCTGGGTCGGATGCGGAGAACCCAGCGCTTTGCTGGATAGTGTCGTATGTGCGGTGTTGACCTATCATCCAAGGCTGGCCGATGCGGGCGTGCACCTTGCCCTTGGCAGCATGTTGAGGAGTGGAAGCAATGAAACCGGGTTCGATGCCTAGCCTTTCCCGCCGAAACTTCCTGGCCGCCGCCGGCGCCATGCCGTTGCTGGCACTCACCGGCATTCCGCCTGTGCTTGCCGACGAAGCAACCGAACTGTCGAGCATCACCTCGAAGGCGAAACCCATCGACGAAGCCGAGCGCAAGGCGCGCATAGCGCGTGCGCAAACCCTGATGGCTGGGCACGGCATCGGCGCAGTGCTGATTGAACCCGGATCCTCGCTGCTCTATTTCACCGCGGTGAACTGGTGGCGCAGTGAGCGCCTGACTTGTGCCGTGTTGCCGGTCGAGGGCGAGCCGTGCCTCGTCACCCCATTCTTCGAGGAACCATCGGTTCGCGAATCCCTGGGCGTGCCGGCCGAGGTGCGCGTGTGGCAGGAGCACGAGGATCCCGTCGATGTCGTTGCCGGATTCCTGCGCGAGAAGAAGTTGCTGGAGCGACCCATCGGCATCGAGGAAACCGTGCGCTATTTCGTGGTCGATGGTTTGCGCAAGGTGCTGCCGCATGCCCGCCTGGTATCCGCGAATCCGGTGGTGCGTGGCTGCCGCATGCGCAAAAGTGCCGCCGAGATTGCCCTGATGCAGTGCGCGAGCGATGTCACCGTGGCCGCGTATCGCTGGGTATATCCGCGCATTGAAGCCGGCATGGGGCCGCAGGACATTGGCGCGCTGATGTCGAATGCCACGCAGAAACTCGGTGGTGGCGAAGGCTTCAACCTGATCCTGCTGGGCGAGGCGTCAGCCTATCCGCACGGCAGTGGCAAGCCGCAAAAGGTGGTGCCAGGCGAGGTCGTGCTGATGGACTGCGGCTGCAACGTGCACGGCTACCAATCGGACATCTCGCGCAGCTTCGTGTTCGGCGGCAAGCCGAACGATGAGCAGCGCAAGGTCTGGAACGAGGTGCACAAGGGACAGCAGATTGCATTCGCGGCGGCAAAGCCCGGAGTGCCCGCCGGTGAGGTCGATGATGCCGTGCGTCGCTACTACCAGTCATTGGGTTACGGGCCGGACTACAAGCTGCCGGGCCTCTCGCATCGCACCGGGCACGGCATCGGCATGGATGGACACGAGCCGGTCAACCTGGTGCGTGGCGAAAAGACTCCGCTCGCCGCCGGCATGTGTTTTTCCGATGAGCCGGGCATCTACATTCCCGGCAAGTTCGGCATTCGTCTTGAAGATTGCTTCCACATGACGGCCGAGGGGCCGCGCTGGTTCAGCACGCCGCCACCGTCCATCGACCAACCGTTTGACTGATCGCATCAACACGCATCCGCCAGCGAAACTCTGACCAACCACAATTTTCGTCACCCCGGCATACGCCGGGGTCCATTTTGCCCTTGATTCCATTGGAACAAAATCAAGATGGATTCCGGCTTGCGCCGGAATGACGGCAAAAGCAACGTATTCAGCGTCGCCTTCAGTTTTGTCATAAAGCGCTTTCCCGTTCATCCACCACACGCATCGCAACATCGACGAAGGAGCAGGCATGAGCATGATCAAAGGCATCACTTGCATGGGCGCGCTGGCTTTGGCCATTGCCGTCAGCACCGCCCGCGCTGCTGCACCGGCAGACATCCATGAAGCCGTGGCCAAGGATTTCGACAAGCGCCTCAAATCCCTGTTCCTACATTTCCACCAGAACCCCGAGCTGTCGTTTCGCGAAAGCAAGACAGCGGCGCGACTGGCCAAGGAGTTGCGCGCCCTTGGCTACAAGGTGACGGAGAAGGTGGGCGGCACCGGCGTGGTCGCGGTGATGAGGAACGGTGATGGCCCAACGGTGATGTTGCGCGCCGACATGGATGGCTTGCCGGTTGAGGAAAACTCCGGACTTGCGTATGCGTCCAAGGTCAAGCAGAAGGACATGCATGGTGAACTGCGACCGGTCATGCATGCCTGCGGACACGACGTGCACGTGACCGCGCTGATCGGTGCCGCACGCCAGCTGGCCGAGCACAAGCAGGACTGGGCCGGCACCCTGGTGCTGATCGGGCAACCCGCCGAAGAGCTCATCAGCGGTGCACGCGCGATGATCGAGGATGGCCTCTACACGCGCTTTCCAAAGCCGGATGTCGCGCTTGCCTTCCATGTAAGTTCGGGCAGCGCGGCGGGCATGCTGCAGGTGCCACCGGACATCGCGTATTCAAGTTCCGACAGCGTGGACATCATCGTGCACGGCATCGGAGGGCACGGTGCATCACCACACGAGACCGTGGATCCGGTGCTGGTGGCATCGCAGATCGTGGTGTCCTTGCAATCCATCGTCAGCCGCAACATCAATCCACTGCAACCGGCGGTGATCACCGTCGGCGCCATCCACGGCGGCAGCAAGCACAACATCATCGGCGAGCGCGTGGACATGCAGCTTACCGTGCGTTCCGACAGCGCCGAGGTGCGCCAGCAGCTTCTGGATGACATCGATCGCGTGGCCAAGGGCGTCGCCATCTCGATGGGCGTGCCGGACGACAAGTTGCCCGAAGTGATTCGCTCGAAAACCGAGAGTACGCCACCGACCATCAATGACACCGCGTCCGCGGAACTCGTGCGGACGGCGCTGACTGAGCAGTTCGGTGCAGACCGCATGGAAATGAAACCGCGCGATGGCATGGGTGCGGAAGACTTTGCCTACTTCGTCGCCCCTGAGCACGGCGTCAAGGGCGTGTATTTCAGCGTGGGCGGCGCCATGCCGGCGGATCTTGCGAAACCCACCCCGCACCACTCGCCGATCTTCCGGGTGGACTACGAGCCAGCGGTCAAGGCCGGGGCCGAAGCAATGGCGGTGGGGGCCATGGCATTGCTTGGAAAGCCGTAACGTGGATCGCGCTTGCAACTTTGCGTAAGGGTGCGGCTTCACGGCCGCACCCTGGGTCATGCATCAATTGCAAATATACGCGGCGATCACTCCTTGATCGGGGTGGCCTGCGATGACCAGATTTGCCAGCGGCCATCGCGCTTCACGAAAGTATCAATGTAGCGAAGCGAGCGTTTGAACATCTTGCCGTCCTTGTCGGTTCCTTCCGTGTGGTAGATGCCACTGACCCTGCCGTTGTCGCCGTCAACTTG
>Ga0208822_1001238_pt1 | contig 18256 bp, 26 predicted proteins | sample AD_STIC08_MetaG_FD_184435 | JGI IMG/M metagenome (GOLD analysis project Ga0208822, IMG submission 184435) | Active sludge microbial communities of municipal wastewater-treating anaerobic digesters from USA - AD_STIC08_MetaG (SPAdes) (version 2) | ecosystem: Engineered > Bioreactor > Anaerobic >...
CCAGGCCTCACGCACCCGAAACGTGTATACTACCACTATACGACAGCCCGCTACAGATATTAAGCTACAACAATTTTTTATAATATACAACGTTACATATTATCAGAAGCTATTTTCAAGATATCCTTTTTTCATAATTAAAATAAAGTTATACTAAATATATGAATTTAGAAAAAATACAATCATTATTGGTCGGTGCTTTACTTATTGGTTTAATATTAGTCGGAGTTTTAGTACTTTGGCCGTATTTTAGCGCTCTTGTTTTAGCGGGAGTATTTGCCATAGCTTGCGAGCCTATTTTTAAAAAAATACTTTTTGCAGTCAGATATCGTTGGATAGCATCTCTTTTAACCGTTTTGTTTGTTCTTATTGTTATATTGGTTCCGGTGGCTTTCTTCGGAACGTTGGTTTTCGGGGAAGCTCAACAGATATACATGTCTATTGAAGAACAAGGAAGTATAGGAAGCGGTCAGGGACTTTTAGTTTTTATTAATGAAAAGATTTCAGCTCTCATTCCTGTCGGGTGGGGGAACATCAATGTTGAAAATTATATCAATAGTGTTGTTTCTTGGTTGGTTACCAATTTGGGATTAGTTTTTTCAACAATCGCTCAAGGAGTGCTCACTTTTGCTCTCAGTTTGTTTGTTCTTTTCTATTTCTTTAAAGATGAACAAAAAATAAAAAATTTCATCATTGAGTATAATCCTTTGTCTCAAAAAAATGCTTTATTAATTATTGATAAGATACGCAATTCCGTAAACTCAGTGATAAGGGGTTCCTTGGTGGTGGCAATCTTGCAAGGAATAGTAACTGGCATTGGTTTTGCTATTTTTGGAATTTCCAATCCGGCTTTATGGGGAGGCGTTGCCGTCTTTGCCGCTTTAGTGCCAACTTTCGGAACGTCTTTGATAATTATTCCCGCCATACTTTACCTTTGGCTTTCGGGCGGGGTTGGTTATGCTTTGGGGCTTTTGGTTTGGGGAATGGTTGCAGTTGGACTTCTTGATAATTTTTTGGGTCCGCAACTGGTAAAAAGAGGAACCCATATTCATCCTTTACTTATTTTATTGAGTGTTCTTGGAGGGGTTAGTTTCTTTGGTCCTTTGGGATTTATTTTAGGACCTCTTGTTTTTAGTCTTTTGTTTGCAATGTTGGAAATATATAAAGCTGTTTCAAAAGATATATCTTAACTATGAATGTGTATATCTCGATTTTAATTGCTGTTTTTTTGTTCTATTTAATGGGTAAGGTGGCGGATGTAGTTATTTTGCATACCAGGGAAATAGGAAGACGTTTGGGGATTGATATTTTCTTTCTTGGTTTGGTTTTGGGTTTTTTGACGTCATTTCCGGAATTATCAATCGGAATCGGATCGGCATTAAGAGGAACCGCCAATTTATCTTTAGGGAATCTTTTGGGAGGTATAGTTGTTCTAATAGGATTTGTTTTGGGATTAAGTGTTGTTTTGAATAGAAAAATAAAAACAGATGGGAATCTTTGGCACATAACTCCAGTGTTATTTTTTTTGGTTCTCCCTCTTATTTTAGGATATGACGGTCAACTATCTTTTGGTGATGGTCTTGTCATGATATTCCTTTATTTTTTGATGATGTATGTGCTCTACAAACAAAATAAACATATTCATCACGAATCATTTGATGCACCAGAAATAAATGAGCGTGGAGTGGTGTATCATTTTTCTATTCTATTGATAAATTTATTGATTATTGTTGTTGTGTCTCAATTAATTGTCTATTTGGCATTGGATGTATTGGAAAAGTTCAATGTGTCAGTTTTTTGGATGGGATTAATTTTGTTTTCTGTCGGAACAAATTTACCGGAGATAATGATAACTTTGCGATCCTGGAATAAGCACATTAAAGAACTTTCTTTTAGTAATTTATTGGGGTCATCCATGGCCAATATAGCCATTGTCGGAATGGTAACTTTGATAAATCCAATTACATTGTCATTAGATTATTCATACTATTCTCTTCTAATATTTATTGTTATTTTGGGATTAATGTTTTCTATTTTCTATAAGACAAAAAGACAATTGACACGCAGTGAGGGAGTTATGTTACTCTTGATTTATATTATTTTTGTTATTTCACAAAGTTATTTTGGAATATTATTACAATGATAAACTACGACACATTCAAACAGGTTGAATTAAAAATTGCCAAAATTATTGAGGCGGAAAGAGTTGAGGGCTCGGATAAACTTATAAGATTGAAAGTTGATTTAGGAGAAAGAGATGAAACCGGATCGCTTATTAACAGACAGATTGTTGCCGGAATAGGCGTAAAATATCAACCAGAAGATATTATCAATAAAAACATAATAATAGTTGCCAATCTTGAGCCGAGAAAATTAATGGGGATAGAAAGCCAAGGAATGCTTTTAGCGGCTTCAAACGACCATGAAGGACCGATCCTTTTGACGGTGATGGAAGATATTGCTTCCGGTTCGGAAGTGAGATAGTTTGTAAATTATCATGAGATTTTTATTGTTTGCTGATGAAAAGAATTATTCCACCATTCTTCCTATATTAAAAAGAGATGGGATAGTTTTAGTTGATGAAAATCCGGATGTTGTTATAAGTTTTGGCGGAGATGGAACACATATCAGATCCGAACACGCATATCCAGGAATACCCAAGCTTTTTTTGAAAGGGAGCAATATCTGCAAACAATGCGAATCTTTGGCTAATGATGAAATAATAAAACATCTTGCAGATGGCAAATATCGCATAGAACCTTTGATAAAGTTAAAAACGGTTACTAAAGGAAAAGAAATTATCGGATTGAATGATATAACCATTCACAATGGAGATCCCAGGCATGCCATTCGTTATCGTGTTTTTGTTAATGAGAAACAAATTAATAAAGAAGTTATTGGAGATGGCATTGTGGTAGCAACACCATTTGGATCGTCGGGATATTATCGCAGTATAACTGATGGCACTTTTGAAGTAGGTATCGGGTTGGCTTTTAACAACAGCACGGAACAAGCTGATCACATAGTTTTAAAAGATAACTCAATAATAAAAGTTGAAATTATACGTGGTCCGGCTTTGGTGTATGTTGATAACAGACAAGAATTTGTAAATCTCATCGATGGAGATAGTGTTACTATAGAAAAATCTTCAGAGATTGCTTCAGTTGTCAGAATATTGTAATGTTGTTTTGATTTTTGATATTTAATATTTGGTTTTATATTTTTTATGGGCCCATGGTCTAGTGGTATAACACGGCATTCGCATTGCCGAGACGGGAGTTCGATTCTCCCTGGGTCCACAAAAACAAGGAGCGAAGCGACTATGTTTTTGTGAGATGCCGCACGCTTGTGCGGCGCCACAAAACAGCGAAGCGACTATGTTTTTGTGAGCTCCTGATTTAAACCATAGAATCAAAATCTTGCTTCTCGGGTGTTTTTGATGTATAAAATCAATTAGAACAATTTGCACTTTGACACGAAAGGGGGCTCAAGATGGGTCTTTCGGTAACAGCCATTAGCAACGCTGAGTTTGTCCATAAAAACGATCAATGGTGCGGACAAGAATCTCATTATTTTATTGCTCCATTTTCTGATAAGACGAGCAATCTTCTTCTTGGTGGTATGTCTCCAGGATGTTATACATCTTCTTTTGAAGATCTTTCTTTTTCAACTGGTTATGGATCGTGGAATCACTGGTGCCAGATTTTATCTGTATTAAATCCTGCAAGAATAAATTCCAGACTTACGAAGAAATTGGGAACTAAAAAAGTTGCTAAGATTTTTTCCGATGCTCCGCTCACAATTTTTGGATTTGTCCAGTTATCACCCGTTAATGGATCTGTAAGTAGTAGTTTTTGTAAAATTCTTTACAAACAAATGAGTATAATGGAAAAGGTCATCAAAAAAGAAATTACGGACTCTATTAATGATAAAGAATTAATCAAATGGTGGTTGGGGATTTATAAGAGTCTAAAGCGGGCATTCAAAATTGGATCCAAAAAAGGTTTTGTTATTTTCCACTAAACCGACAACAAAGAAAGGGAGGCGAACGTGTTCAAATCATTCAATCAACCCAAGAGAGGATTGGTAAAAATTATAATTGAAGGAAAAGAGGAATATTGTGTAAGAGCAAGAGCTTGTGGTGCTAGAATTGAAGGCAGTAATGAACCCGTTCGCGGATTCTTCATTGAAGAGGATATCAAAGATGGTTTTGCCAAGGTCATTGTTTTGGGAACTGATAGTGAGAGTGGCGATTACGTCGTTGCTTCGGATGCCACTGCGGAAGATTACGGATTTATTCCCGAGAATTTTCTAATTTCTCCAAAACTTGTCTTTTTTACTCACCATGACACGATACCGACTATTGCCGAAGATTGTCTGGTTGTGGATTGATTTGTAGAAATTAATTGATTTTAAAACAAACCCTTTCGTGCCTATGTATTTCCAGTCCAAGCGGGCTGGTTTTTTGTTTTAATTGATAATTTGTATATACTATTTCAATGACAATCTGGCTTTATTCATTGGGAAGTGTGGCGGTTGTGAGTATTATTTCTCTTTTGGGGGCGTTTTTGTTTTCTTTGCGTTATGAAAAAATACGCAAATTCATCATTTATTTTGTCAGTTTAGCGGCGGGAGCTCTTTTGGGGGATGTCTTCATTCATTTAATCCCGGAATCATTTGAAAAAAGTGATTCAACAGCCCTCATCTCGCTTTCAATAATTGGAGGAATGTTGTTGTTTTTTATTCTTGAAAAATATATCCGTTGGCGTCATTGTCATTTGCCGGAAACTGAGGTTCATATTCATTCGGTGGTATCAATGAATGTCGTTGGTGATGGGGTGCATAACATAATAGATGGGATGGTTATTGCGGCAACTTATTTAGTTAGTATTCCTGTCGGTGTAGCGACAACAATTGCCGTGCTTCTTCATGAGATTCCTCAGGAAATAGGTGATTTTGCCGTTCTGTTGCATGGAGGGCTTTCAATAAAAAAAGCGTTAATTTTCAATTTTCTGACTGCTATTCTTTCTTTTCTGGGGGCAATTATATCGTTGGTTCTTGGGCCGTATGTTCAAGGATACGCTCAATCATTGCTCCCTATTATGGCTGGAGGATTTTTGTATATTGCCGGATCCGATTTAATTCCCGAACTTCATAATCATGAAAATAAATCATCTTCTGTTTCTGTGGCTCAATTAATATTTATGATATTGGGAATATTATCCATGTTGGCTGTCGGGGTTGTAGGATAATGGTTGCTATTTTGCTAAAATAAAAAAATGATTTATTTAATTTCTTTTTTAGTGATATTTTTGTTTAGCAGTGCTTCTGCAAATGCGGTTTGTCCGGTTTGCACGATTGCCGTTGGAGCAGGTGTTGGGCTTTCAAGGTGGTTGGGGGTGGATGATACTATAACCGGTCTTTGGGTTGGGGCTCTGACAATTGCTTTATCAATGTGGACTATAAATTGGTTTGAAAAAAAACAAATTCGTTTTTGGGCTAGTAAGCAAATAATTATTTCTGTTTATATCGCCTTAATTGTTGTTCCATTAGTGTGGGTGGATGTAATAGGACATCCGGAAAATCGTCTTTGGGGAATTGATAAACTTCTTTTGGGGATTGTTATCGGGGGAATATTATTTTTTGGGGCTGAAAAATTTTATGATTATTTAAAAAATAAAAATGGCGGCAAACCGCACTTTTCCTATCAAAAAATTGTTATGCCCGTTGCAACGCTTTTAATTGCAAGCGGAATATTTTATTTAATTGTAAAATAATGAAGATACGATACCAATATACGAATTTATACTAATAATGCGAATTAATACTAATAAAACCAACAAAAAATGAATCCAATAAAAAATGTTGATGATTTTATAAAAAAGGTCCAGGAATCAAAAACCAAAGATAAATTTGATCTTTCTTCAGACGAAGATCTATCTATCGCTGTGATGAATTTAGTAAGTATTGAAGAACATTTTTTCTTTACTGCTCAAAAAACACAAAATCCCGAATATTTAGATTTACTTAATGAAGTGCGTCAGATGCGCAAAGAACTCTTAAAAAAACTCATAAAAGAATATGAGGGTGAAGTTTGGTGTATATCCAAACATCTTTTGGCGGCTTCAATGCGTTTGATGGAAGTAGGCACCAAACAACTTGGCATCGGAAACAAGAAAGAAGCTCAAGATCTTTTTAATAAAGCGTTTAATTTATATTCGCTTTTTTGGGGAGTTAATTTAAAACTGGTTAAAACAGATGATATAAAAAAAATAGATGATGAAGTTATAAACAGACACGATGAAAAGAGAACCGGTTTTATGGGAAAGTTGGGGGAATTGGTAAAAAAAGCAATTGATTGTTGTATAGAATAATAAAGTAGGTGTTAATAGTTGGTTTTTATAGTAGATAAATAATTATAAATTGGGAGACAAAATTAGCGTAGTATTGACACGCTAATTTTATTATGGTAAAAGATAATCAGTGGCCTTGAAAACATAGGGCTGCGGAAAAAGGAGGATTCACCCCATGAACGACGTAAGTATCACGGCTGGCGTGGTGGCGATCTCTTTGTCGCCGCGCCCAAGAATTCTATTGGTTCTTGAAAGAGGAGATAGTATACCTCAAAGGGATGGAAGTGTTTTTCAAAAACCGGCTGCCTGGGGTTTTCCCAAAGGCAGCTCCAAGGGTGATGAAACACCCATGGAGACGGCAATTAGGGAATTATCTGAAGAGACGGGAGTGGTTTTATTGCCCAGCGATTTAGATGATGATTTGGTATTTTCTGAGGATAAGCTATCAAGAAGGCCTGGCTCGAGCGTGCATCGTCGGGTTATTTACCTAGTTGTCTTCAAAGATTCTCCCCAATTAGGAAGACCGATTGATCCCAAAATTCAGGAAGTCCGTTGGGTTCCATTGAACGGGGTTCCCGGATTTGGGAGGGATTCAGTTGGTGAGGCGACTTTGTCGCCGAGTCATGCGATCGCCATCAATGACTTGATGTTGAGGGCAGTTGATCGCAAGAAATTGAATTGGAATTTGGTGATGGAATCTCTACTTCCAATTGAAGCGAAAGGTGATGAGGATCGGAAGAGAAACTGATTAGAACATTTGTGAGGCGCGGTCAAAATTTGACCGCTTTTTTGTGAGTATTTTTATATATTGTGGACCCGACCGGATTCGAACCGGTGACCTCCTCGTTGCAAACGAGGCGCTCTACCAACTAAGCTACGGGCCCAACATCAATTCATCACAGATGAATTGAATAACTCAAATCCTGATGTTTAATCACTACTGATAATTTTTATCGAATTCACCCATTAACTGAGAAAATTGATTGTTTAGATTATTAATGGATTCTTTTTTGGCGTTCATATTATCCACTATCTTATTTAGAGAATTATAATCACTACCTCTACCCAATAAACGCTGACGAAGTAACTCTAATAGGACACTCAGGTCTCCATTAATATAATTGTTTAAAGTTGTAACTAAAGTAACTTCTGAACTTATAGCCACCAAAGCTAATTCTCTTGCTTGACGAGGAGATATATCTGGAACTGATTTTGCCATAATCTCAAGTTGGCTGGTCAGGTCTAATGCTTTATCACGCAAAACATTATATTTATTTATTTCTTTATAAGTAACATTCAAAGCTTCTTTCCATTGATAACTATTTTCTAATTCTTTTATTTTACTGAGATTGTTGGATGTTTCTTCTAATAAACCCACAACTTCCTGAGCATGCACAGATGCTAAAGCGCGAGCATTGGTAAACTCAGAGGGCACATTATTTCCAGAAAAAGGTGATATAAGATATATCAAAAAAGCTATAATTATCAATCCTCCGACAACCCAAGATATCTTGTTGGCCATCTTTGAATTTCCTTTTAACAATCCTTTGAACATACGCTAAGATTACCCAAGTTATTGAAAAAATCAAGAAAGCATGATAAATTAACCCAATAATTTTTGATTAATTTTCGCGGGTATCGTATATCGGTATTACCTCAGCTTTCCAAGCTGATGAGAGGGGTTCGACTCCCCTTACCCGCTCAAAAGTAAAATCTATTCATTGTAAAAAATATCACAAAGTGATATTTTTTTATTAGAACAAAGGAGTTTGCCGTGAGCGACAACTACTGTCAATGTGGAAGACCCAAAGGGTCTGATGAGTCTATGTGTGGGCGTTGCTGGGAAAAAGAAACTGCCCAGTCTGGTGAGACTGGTTCTCACCAATGTCCAAAATGTGGAAGATCCAAAGGGGCAGATGAGTCTATGTGTGAAATTTGTTGGAATAGGGAACGTAGTTTAGGCGACTGATTAGTCCTACCCGTATAAACGGGTATTTTTTATAAGCATAGTTTAATTGACTTTTTAGGCTTTTGAGTGTTTTATGATAATTAGTATCTTGAGTGCGTGAAAACCCAACTTACGGAGGTGGGTGTGAGCAAGAAGCGTCCCTTTGAAGAAGTAATTGTTGATATTTTGAAATCGGGTATATCCAGAGATCAATTGATTATATTGTTGCTTTTAATGCAAGACGTCTTTGTTCCGAAGAATCATAAAAATATTACCGATGCCTTGGATAGATTGTGCGGTCGTTTTCCCGAATTTTTCAATGATGTTCTCGCAACTGAAGTGTCAATTATCAGGCAGTCAATGGACGTCGAGCTTGAGAGTCTAAGAGATTTTACCAAATCTCGAGCTCTTATGATTGTGATTGAAAAGATAATCCAGCGTTATAGAGATAGAGATCGTTCCTTGGTTGAGTCGGATGATGTTATTTATAAATTGTTTGAGTTAGCCAAAAGAATTATCAGAGCAGAAAGCGATGAAGATTTCAAATCCGCCGTTGAGGATTTGCACAAATTGTAGGAGGTAAATGGGTAAGTTGCGCACGACTTATTGTACGGCGCTTTTATTTTTCAAATTAAATATGATTATAAAAAAGAAAATAAAAGGGGAATATTTTGAATCTATTTTGGAAGGCAGAAAGCAGTTTGAAATTCGCTTGGCTGATTTTAAATACAAACCGGGGGATACTCTTGTTCTATTGGAACAGGATAAAAAAGGCGACAAGCTAACGGGTAGAAAAATTGAATGTGAAGTTCTTTTTACTATAAATACCAAGATAGCCGAGAAATTTTGGACAAAAAAACAAATAGACAAATATGGCCTGGCGGTACTTTCAATCAGAAGAAAATTCAGCTTCAAAACAAAATAGTCAATTATTATTTGAAAAACACTTTATGATTTCCACTATAAGTGAGTGGTTTAAAGAGAAATGTGTTATAATTGATTTATGGAAGGGAATTGCAGATTTTGTAATAGAATTTTCGTAAAGAAATACAATAAACAAAAGTTTTGCTGTTTAGTTTGCTCTAATAGATATAATTTAAATAATAAAACAATCGTTTCGCTTCCTAATAAATATTCATCTGATTTAGCTGAGTTTTTCGGAATACTTTTAGGTGATGGATGTGTTAGTAAATATTTTTTAAAAATTTCTTTAAATAGTATAGCTGATTTCAAATACATTCCGCTTGTTACAAGATTATTAAAAAAACTATTTAGAGGAGCGTCCATTAGTTTATTGAAAAGAAGAAATCAAAATATGATAGAAGTTCAAATATCATCTAAAGAGGTGTGTGATTATATTCGTAAAATTGGCTTTGAATCAAAAACAAGATATATTCCCAATTGGATATTAAAAAATTCTAATTTTTTTATCGCAACAATCAGAGGGCTTTTTGATACAGAGGGATCTGTAGGAATTAAATATTTTAATGGTAAAAGTGGAAAATATTTCTATAAACAATTAACAGTAACCAACAAAAACAAAAATATACTCGTGTTTTTACAAAAGTATTTAGAGGTTCTAAAATATCATCCAACAAATAATTCAAATAAAAATATATACATAAGTAATTCAAACGACATAAACAGATATCTTAATGAAGTTGTTCCTCATAATCCAAAATTGACAAAAAGACTTAAAATTAAGAGAATAGGTGAGTTCATATATAAAAAGAAAATTTGATTTGGAAGGTTGGCAGAGTGGTCTAACGCGCCGCACTTGAAATGCGGTATCTCGGAAACGAGATCGGAGGTTCGAATCCTCCACCTTCCGCAGCAAATATTTTTTATTGGAAGACTTGAGTATAAGAATTCTGTGTGTATCGCGCATATGGTATTAAAACGCAAAGACTACATTCGTCTAATAGAATATGGCATTCTATATTTTAAGTTTGCCCACGCGATATTTCCTGAAAATAGTGATAAAAAAAATAAACTCAAGTATCTAGACATATTTACTTGGGGAAAACATGCTGCTAGTTACAATGACTTAAAATTATCCTCTGAGGAGGAGGTTTTAGGATTTTCTTTATTAGAACACACGGCAATATATATATTAGTGATGCAAATTGATACGGCTTTTGAAAGTTTGTTTCTTAATCGTTTTCAACATAAAAATAGAGAAATTAAAAACATAGCTTATGTGTCAAGAATTTTACGAAATTCTTTTGCTCATAATCCTTTTGCACCTATTTGGTTAATTGATAGAAAAATGAAAAATAAGAAGTTTTTAATCAGAGGTATATTAACACTTGATACTAATAATTTGTCAGGAAAAGGAGTATCTCGCTGGGATTATGGAGGGCCATTAGCTCTTCTAAAACTCGCAAAACGATCCATTAAATTGATTTCATCTTCAGATAAATAGATTAAAATTTAGCGATCTAGAAATACCCTGTCTTAGCAGGATATTTTTATTTTGCATTGAACCCTTTATTTTTCTGCTGTATTATTATGTTTATGACAACTAATAATAAACACATTCCAAATCCTCGAATTGAAGAAAGGGCGGAGTCTGGTCCTCATCTTATAAAACATGAACACATCGGATTCAATGGACGTTTAGCTTTAATAATCACCAGCGCTGTGGGCACTATGTGGTGCGCTTATGTTTTTGCTATTTTAGCGCTTATAAGTCTTCCAGCAGCTATTCAAGGAGGAACACACGTTCTTATATCTTGGATCGCTCAAACATTTTTACAATTAGTTCTTCTCTCAGTCATTATGGTCGGTCAAAAAGTGGCTGCTCAAGCTTCTGATAAACAAGCTTTACAAACATACAAAGATGCAGAGGCATTATTAAAAATAGAAGATGAAATCCACAGATTAATTGAGATTAATAACGAGTTGACTAAAGAAATTCACAGCCGTTTGGTAAAAACAAATAAAAAAATTAAAATTAATAAAAAAATATGAATGAAGAACAAAATGCAAGCGGTAATGTTGGGAAGGGAATTTTAAAAAATAAAAAAATTGTTATTGCGGTCGTAGTTATAATCGCGATTATTATTGTTGGTGGGGCAATTAATACATTTGTTGGTAGAAAAACCGGAGAGAAATTGGCTGAAAATATTTTGGAAAAGAGTTTTGGGGGAGATGTTGATGTGGATTCTGATGGAAAATCATTTTCAGTTGATACCAAGGACGGATCTTTGAGTGTGGGTGAAAATGTTAAATGGCCTTCCAGTATACCGTCTGATATTCCAGAATTTAAAGCGGGAAAATTGGCTATGGCCGGATCTTCTATAACCGGAGGAACTGGTTGGCAAGTTTTGGCTAATAATGTTTCCAAAAGCGATTATGAAGCTTATCATTTAGAACTCAAATCCAAGGGTTGGGTTGATGTGGGAGTGATGGATGTTGGAGTGGGAATAGTTCAGATGAAAAAAGGAACAATGGATTTGATTTTGACATTTAATCCTGAAGAGAACGCAATTTCATTGGTAGTTGCCGAAAATCAAGAATAAAATTTATTTTAATATCCCCCATTCAAATGGGGGATATTTTTTTAAACATTAAGCCGCTTTAGCGACAACAAGTCCAATAATTTTTTTGGCACCGTGTTTTTTGAGTTCTAAAGAGGCAGAAAGAAGAGTTGCTCCTGATGTGGAAACATCATCCACTATTATAAAATTTTTTCCTTTAATTAAATCAGGTGAAATGACTTTAAAACATTCTTTTACATTTATAAAACGTTTAAAAAATCCTTCTTGGGCAGTTTGAGAAGGAGTATTTTGAATTCGGGCAAGATAATCTTTAGTTTGAAGAGAAAAATAGGAGGCAATAGAATCAGCTAATAAGCGAGATTGGTTAAAACCCCTGGACCTTTCTTTTGATTTATGAAGAGGAATAAAAGTTATCTCATATTTTTCCAGAGGAATATCAATTTTTTTAAGATAGGCGATAAGGAAAGCCGAGAGTAAAGTATTTATGTCTTCAAGCAAAGAATATTTAAAATGATGAATTAGTGCTGGGATAGGAGGCATAAAAAATGTTGATGGGGCGAGTATGTAAGGAGAGTGATGACAGATAGTAGAGCGTTCTCCTAGCCGAGACATACACACCGGACAATACAAAGAACTATTGAGTCTTATTAAATCAAAACATTGGGGACATAAAAACTCTTTTTGATTGTGAATTAAACATTGGCAATTAACGCATTTTGGAGGAAAGATTATATCAAGAATCTTGTTCCATGTTTTGCCGATGCTTTTTTGAGCCAATTCCATTATAATAATTGTATAACTGCGGATAGAAAAATTCCAAAACTTTCTTAAATGGGTTTAGGGGTTTTGGGGGAAAATTAACTGTTTTTGCCACTATTAGATATATGTTTGATTTTTTAAAAAATATTATTGGCGGGGCGCCTTCCTCAATTTTAGGTGTTGATATTGGAACAACATCTATTAAAGTGGTTGAACTTTCAAAAGGAGGATCCAGTCCGCATCTTAAGAATTACGCCGCTTTAGAAAGCTACGGTCATTTTGAGCGCTCTAACAACGTCATACAGGCTAATGCTGTAAAAATATCCGAAAGAGAAACCATCCTTCTTCTTAAAGCGCTTTTTTCCCAAGCCAAATTTTCAACTAAAAACGTTATCGCTTCAATACCATCCTTTGCTTCGTTTATTACTCTTATTGAAATGCCTTCAATGAATGAGGAAGAAACCAACAAGGCGATGGCTTTTCAAATAAGACAAAGCGTTCCTCTGCCGATTTCCGACATTGCGGTAGATTGGATTAGAGTTGGCGAGAGAACGGATGAAAATGGTTTTACCAAACAACAAATTCTTCTTATCGCTATTCCTAATGACATAATCACCCGATATAAAAATATTTTTAAACAAGTCGGATTAAAGTTAAAAGCTCTTGAAGTTGAGAACTTGGCTTATGTTCGCTCTTTAATTGGGGGGGATAAAACTCCCACACTCATAGTTGATATAGGAGCGCGCTCAACTAATGCCAGTATTGTTGACCAGGGATTTTTGAAACATAACACTCAGATAGATTATGCGGGTGATACTCTCACTCAAGCCATTACTAAAGGATTGGGAATAAGTTACAAAAGAGCCGAAGAATTAAAAAAACAAAGAGGTATTAGCGGAGGAGCCGGTGAATATGAGTTATCCACATTGGAACTACCATTTTTAGATGTTATAATAAGTGAAGTAAAGAAAGTGAAGGATAATTTTGAGCGCAATTTAGGCGCCAAGATTCAGCGCACTTTACTTGTTGGTGGTGGGGCTAACTTGATTGGAATTGATAAATATTTTGAAGAACAGATTGGGATCACGTGCGTTTTAGGAAACGGTCTCTTATTTGTTAATACACCTTCCCAATTGAGTGTTGTGACAAAAGAATTACAAACGCGGTTTGCTATAGCAACAGGTTTGGCAATTAAGAATTTTTTATAATTTAATTCTACATGGCGGACTTTAATACAACAGTTAATAGAGCGCGCGTTTCGGGAGTGCCCGCAGGCGGCTTTCCTTGGCGTCTTTTGATTATATCAATAGTGGTTTTTGGTTTGACTGTTTTAATCTATTTTGGAATTGCTTACGGATATACCCCGTATCTCAATTCTCAGGTTAGTAAAGTTAAAGCCGATCTCGATACTCTTTCAAAAAAAATTGATGATTCTCAACAAAAAATTCTAACCGATTTTTATTCCCAAATTTACAACATACAAACATTACAATCCGGGCATATTTATCCTTCTAAGTTTTTTGATTTTATTGAATCAAACACCTATCCCAGCATTAAATTAACTGGTGCCAGTGTCGGAGTTCAGGGCGAGGAAGTTAAGATTGAAGGAGTGGCTACCGATTTTAGTGTGCTTACAAATTATTTAGCCATAATAAAAAATCAACCCACAGTCGGTTTAGTTTCTCTTGAAGGAGCCAGACAACGAGATGTTAAAGATGGGGGAGGTATCCCATTCTCAATTACCATAGCTTTTAATCAAAAGTTTTTTTCCGCCAAATAAAATATGAAATCAACTTCTAAAAGAATATTTTTTATACTTTTGGCTCTTGCCTTTGTTATCGGGGCAGTGGTGGTTTATTCGACTTTAATAAAGAAAGCTTATGCTGATGTTTCTCTATTGCGCGGAGAATTAGCTTCACAAACTGACATACTAAATAAATTTCAAACTACTTCGGAAAAAGTTAAGACATTGGTGGCTGATTTACAAAACGCATCTGACGCTCAGCGCCAAGTATCTTTAATCTTACCCAAAAGCAGAGATGTGGCTTATCTTGTGAGTCAAATAGTCGGTTTAGCTGAAACAAATGGCCTCACTGTCGGATCTTTATCAACCCAGGCTTTACCAGTTCAACCCAGCAAACAAACCATCATTAGGAGTGTTGGAAGGGTAAAAGCAGATCTAAAATTGTCTGGCAGTTATGCCGGATTTAAATCATTTTTAAGACAGGTTGAAAACAATATTCTTTTGTTGGATGTTTCCGATTTTAAAGTGGATCCAGCGAATAAGTCTGGAACCATAAATCAAACACTTGATTATTCAGTTTCTATTACCAGTTATTATCAGTCGGATAAATAATAATATTAAATATTTTGGAAATTTAAGATTTGTAATTTAGAATTTATAAAGTTATGGCAATCGTAATTGAAGAAGAAAATAAAGGAAATAGCAGATTATTCAGTTTTGGTCTTTTTTTCATAATCTTAATTATAATCGGAGTAGCGGTTTATTATCTTTTCTTTAAAAATCCGCAACTTCTTGATGTGGTAGCGCCGGTTAAGCTGCAATCAATAGACGAATTGGCGACCATAAGCAAGTTTGACCCCAAGAAAGTTCTTGATAGCAGTTTTTATAAGAGTCTTAAACAAGTCATTCCCTATCCCAGTCCTCCGCCGGCAGGAAACGGTTCTCCTTTTGGAGTATTTTAAGTCTCTATTTATGAATTTAGTTTTGTAGCTGATCAGCCGCACTCTTAGAAAAAAATGATATGGAAAACAAAATTCTCGTAGATAAGTTAATAGCTGGCGGTTCTTTAAACCAAGATATTGGACAGAAGCTTCTTCAAGAGGCTTCTTTTGCCAAAAGACAAGTTGAAGATATTATTTATGAAAGACGTATTGTTCCGGAAGAAAAAGTTCTTGAAATAAAGAGTCAGCTTCTGAAAATTCCTTTTAAACAAATTGACGTTTCAACAATAAACGATCAACTAATAAAATCTGTTCCCGAAACGACTGTTAGAAATTTTAGAGTAGTTCCTCTTGAAGTTAAAGATGATATTTTAGTCGTTGGAATGGTAAATCCCGATGATGAAAAAGCTCAAGAGGCTCTTAAATTTATTGCTCGGCAATTGAAAGTGAATTTGGGAGTTTATTTGATAGCTATGTCTCTTTGGGAGGCTGTTTTACGAAGATACTCTCCTTATAGAAGCGAAGTTGAAGCAGCGGTTAAATCTCTTTCCGTTTATGGAGGCAAAAAAATGATTGTTAATCAACAATCAGTTCAATTGGAGTCTGGGACAGCAGGATCTGAAGACGCTCCAATAATTAGAATTGTCGCTTCAACTTTAAAAGAAGCCGTTTATGAAAAAGCATCTGATATACACATAGAACCTCAACGCAACAGAATGAGAATTCGTTTTAGAGTTGATGGAGAGTTACAAGAGGTGGCATCAATGCCAATTGAGATCCATCAAGCGATAGTGTCGCGCGTTAAAGTTCTTTCTAATTTGAAAATTGACGAGACTCGTGTTCCTCAAGACGGACGATTTAGAACTATGCTTATGGGCAGAGATATAGATTTTCGTGTGGCTACATTTCCAACGCCGGTGGGAGAGAAAGTGGCCATACGTGTTCTTGATCCGACGACTGGATTAAAAGGATTGGAGGAGCTTGGACTTTTTGGAAAAAATCTCAGACTTATAAAAGAGGGAATTCATAAACCTTATGGAATGGTTCTTATTACCGGTCCCACGGGTTCTGGAAAAAGTACAACTCTTTACGCATTAATGCAGGGTTTAAATAACGATGACGTGAATGTTGTGAGTTTGGAAGATCCGGTGGAATATTATATGGATGGTTTAAACCAATCACAAGTTCATCCTGAGATTGGATATGATTTTGCTTCGGGTCTTAGGCAAATTTTAAGACAGGATCCGGATATTATTATGGTTGGTGAAATCAGAGACAGTGAAACAGCGGCACTTGCGGTGCACGCTGCTCTTACCGGGCATATAGTTCTCTCAACTCTTCACACTAATAATGCGGTAGGAGTCATTCCTCGTCTTATTGATATGAAAGTTGATTCTTTTCTTTTGCCCGCGGCTCTTAATCTTATGGTTGCTCAGCGTTTAATTCCTAAATTATGTCAAAAATGTAAGATTGAAAAAGAATTGACTTCCGAATTAAAATCAATCGTTGAAAATACCATAAAAGAAATGGATCCTGTTGATGTTAAAGAATATGATCTTAAGACTCCTTATAAAATGTATGAATCTCCTGGATGTGATGCTTGTAGGGGTAAGGGTATTTCCGGTCGAGTTGCTATGTTTGAAATCGTAAAAATGACTAAAGAGCTTGAGGTGGTGATTAATCAAAAAGGAACTGAAAGCGACATATTAAAAGAAGCTAAAAGACAAAAAACAATTTCTCTTAGACAAGATGGTATTGCCAAGGCATTAAAAGGTTTGGTTTCTTTGGAGGTGGTAATAAGAGAGACGGAGGAATGATAGATAGTAATTAGTGGTTAGTGACTAGTGATTAGTAACTAGGAATTAGGGATTTGAAAATATTTTTTGCTCTTCAGTCTTAAAACACATATAATTAAAGGATATGGATTACAAACAAAAACTTAATGATCTTCTTCTGATGTGCGCCAAGCAGGATGCTTCTGATTTGCATATCGCCGTTGGTCGCCACCCGACCCTAAGAATTGATGGTTCGCTCGTTCCACTTACTCGTGAATCTATTTTAACTCCTCAGGATGCTGAGGGTATAGTTCAATCATTGCTTACCGAGCAACAAATGGGGGAACTTTCTTTAAAAAGACAAGTTGATTTTTCATATACTTATGAAGACAAAGCTCGTTTTAGAGTGAATGCTTATTATCAACGTGGATATATGGCAGCAGCTTTAAGATTAATTCCGGCACAAGTTAAAACAATTGAAGAATTAAAATTACCGCCGATTCTTCATGATTTTTCAACTCTTTCTCAGGGGTTTGTTTTGGTGGTGGGTCCGGCCGGACATGGTAAATCCACGACATTGGCGGCATTGTTGGATGAGATAAACCATTCTCGAACCGAGCACATGGTTACTATTGAAGATCCTATTGAATATATTTTTGTTCAAGATAAAAGTATTATTTCCCAACGTGAAGTAAAAACCGACACTATTGATTTTTCTCAAGCATTGAGATCTTTATTAAGACAGGATCCGGACGTGGTGATGATAGGGGAAATGCGTGATATGGAATCTATTTCTACCGCTTTGACAGCCTCAGAAACCGGACATTTGGTTTTTTCAACTTTGCATACTAATTCGGCTTCACAAACCATAGATCGTATTATTGATAGTTTTCCATCAGAACAACAAAGTCAGATTGCATCTCAATTAGCTGCAACATTGGTTGGGGTTATTTCGGAAAGATTAGTGCCTCGCATAGAAGGAGGTCGCGTTCCCGCTTGTGAGATTATGATAGCTAATCCGGCTATAAGAAATTTAATTAGAGAGAGAAAAACTTATCAGATTGATCTTGTTATAGAAACTAATTCCCAAGAAGGAATGGTTACTCTTAATCGTTCGCTTGCTGATTTGGTTAGAAGAAGGGAAATAAGTTTGGAAAACGCAGAGCTCTATTCGCTTAATCCATCAGAATTAAGAATCCTTTTGGAAAAATAATTATAAGATCGTAATATGTA
>Ga0208822_1001257_pt1 | contig 18091 bp, 11 predicted proteins | sample AD_STIC08_MetaG_FD_184435 | JGI IMG/M metagenome (GOLD analysis project Ga0208822, IMG submission 184435) | Active sludge microbial communities of municipal wastewater-treating anaerobic digesters from USA - AD_STIC08_MetaG (SPAdes) (version 2) | ecosystem: Engineered > Bioreactor > Anaerobic >...
CACACCCCGCAGCCGGAGTGTGGGATCCGACGCATCTTGTCGTTGTCCGGGTTTCTTGTCGTCGGCGTGTCGTTCGTCCGGGTTTCTTGTCGTCGGGTGGACGCTGGGTCTGTGACCGCGAAGCTGCGGAATGCGGTGGAGTTCCGCTACACGTCCCGCACCGGCGAGGACGTCGTAACGACGATCGAGGCGGCTCCCGGGGCGGACGTGGCCCATGGTCAACCGGTTCGGCGCTTCGGCTCCTACGCTCGGATGGGCCACTACCCGGGCTGGTGGTGGTCGGCCACGATGGGCGACCTGGTCGGGTACGAGAGTCTGCTCGAGCGGGACCGGCTGATGTTGGCCGATTTCGAGCGTGACGTGGTCGCGGTCGCGAGCCAGCCCTTCGGGCTCTCCGGTCGCGATGGTGACGTGCTTCGTCGTCATGTGCCGGACTACTTGTTGCTGCGGCGGGACGGCTCGGTCGAGGTCATCGACGTCAAGCCGACGCACCTGGTCGACAAGCCGGAGGTCGCCGACGTCCTGCGTTGGACCGGCCAGGTCCTCGCCGAGCGGGGATGGCGCTACTCGGTGTGGTCCGGCGCCGATGCACTTCGGTTGACCAACATTCGGTTTCTCGCGCAGGGACGTCGCGCTCACCTGGTTGACGCCGAGGCAGTCCGGCATCTGCAGGCTCACGGCGCGGTGGGTCGGTCAGTGGGTGAGGTACTCAGGGCCGCCTCACGCTCCAACGACTTCACATCGCATTCCCTGCGCGCCGGGATGACCTATCTGCTCTGGCATCAATTGTGGCAAATCTGTCTGGACGAGCCGTTCGATTCAACGACACGGATCGATGAGATTCGGGAGGAATTGGGATGACCGCTGCCGTGCTTGAGGCCAGGATCGGGGCCCAATTGTGGTTCGACGGGGAGGTCTGGACCGTCTGCGACGTCGGCGGCGAGGCGGTACGCCTGCAAGGAAGTGACGGACGACACCGGACAGCAGCGATACCGGATCTGATCGCCGGGGCGTCCGCGCTCGATCAGAGTGAGCATGACGCGTCAATCGATGGGCAACTATCGGCGGTGGTGCTGGCCTCCCTGACAGCAAAGCAACGCGCGGCACTCGAGGCGCAGGTCGGAGTCTTCGCTGCGCTGCTCGAGTCGCGCACTGCCAACGACGACGCTCAACCTCTGCATGTAGCGGCTGCCGGACTGGGCCTCTCGTTGCGCACAGTCCAGCGTCGACTGCGCCGATTCGATCAGCTGGGTCCGGCCGGTCTGATCGATGAGCGGCTTCTGAAGGAGTCCAGGCGCAGTGTCGATCCACGCTGGGACGCAGCCTGTGTCGAGGTTCTGTCGAGGTACACGAACCGATCCACGCCCTCCCAACAGACTGTCATCAGGGAAACGAACCGGACCTTCCTGGAATCGGTGCCAGAGGGGGTCGCGCCGTCCAGGTCGATCGCCTACGAGCGCGTGCTTGAGCTGGATGCGGGCCGATACACGTTCGGCGACGCACCGAGGCGCCGGTCGGTCGCCAAGCGTCCACAGGGGGTGCTGGGACAATTGCGCCCAACCCGACCCGGCGAGTACGTGCTGATGGATGGCTACAAGCTGGACGTGTTCGCAATGGAGCCGGTGACAATGCGCTGGGTCAACACCGAACTGACCGTGGCGATGGACCTGTACGACCGCGGCATCAAGGGGATCCGATTGCGCCCGGTCGCGGCAAAGTCGGCCGATGTCGCGGGCGTGCTGCTGCAATGCCTGACCCCGCAGCAGTGGGGCCACCGGCCGGGCTCCCCGACCGGCCCATACGCCGGCGTCCCTGAGCACGTCGTTCTCGGCTCGGTCGGGGTGCTGCCGGACACGATCGTCATCGACCACGGCAAGGTGTACGTCTCCGAACACACCATGGGGGTGTGCCGCAGGCTCGGGATCTCGGTGCAGCCGGCGATCCCGGACAAGCCGACCGACAAGGCAGCCATGGAGCGGTTCTTCAGGACGTTGCGCCAATCCCTGTTGGACAAGCTGACCGGATACAAGGGGGAGCACATCGCCTCCCGTGGCAAGGACGTCGAGAACGGCGCGTTCTATTACGTCACCGAGCTCGAGCAACTGATCCGCGAGTGGGTGGGCGAGGTGTACCACGTCCGGGCTCACGCGGGGCTGCGTGACCCCCTGCTGCCGAAGGTCGACCTCTCTCCGCAGGAGATGTTCAACCGAGGCATCGCCGTGTCCGGGCTCCTGCGCCTGCCCGCGGCGCAGGACCTCCGGTACGAACTCATGGAGGTGGCCTGGCGCCAGATCCACCACTACGGCGTGGACGTCGACGGCCGCCGATACGACGGAGCAGGCCTGAACCCGTACCGAGGCCACAAGTCAGACCATGGCGGCGCGCACCCCGGGAAGTGGCCCATCCTCGTCGACATCGACGACGTGCGCGCCGTCTACATCCAGGACCCATCCGACAAGACTTGGCACCGACTGGAGTGGCGCCTGGCCGCGGGCATCAACGCACCGTTCAGTAGGGACGCCGCCAACTACACGCGTCGCATCAGCGTCACGGAGCACCGTCATGTCGACCCTCAGCAGGCCGTCGAAGACCTCCTCGTGCGGTGGAGCCGCGAAGAGGTCCTTGGCCGGCGAGAACGCAACCTCGCGATCCGGCTCGCGACCCAACCCAGCAGCAGCGACAACGAGGCCGACGACGTCGCCGATCGGGCCTCGCTCCCGGGCGTGATCGACCTGCTCACCGCCCGGCAGGTCCGCCAGGACGCGACCCCCGACCACCCGGACGACCTGGATGTCTTCGAGCGGTACTACGCCGAACACCCGGACAGCGGGGTGTTGGAGGTGTTCGACGAATGACCAACCCGTGGAGCCAATGGTTGACGGTGCACGACACCGCCCTGTTCCAGCTTTCCCGCAAGGCTGGGTGGGACGCCTTCGTCAACACGGCCCCACGAGCGGACTTTCCGACCCTGACCGCAGCCGAGATGGCGCACCTGAGCTCCGAGGAACACGAGGACTACGCCGAGGCCAGGAACGTCTGGAACGCCAACCCGCCGACCGTGCGCACCCAGCAGCTCGAGGCGGCCTACCAGATCATCGACGACGTGATGGCCTCCAACCGCCGCGACGCCGACAAGCTGCGCGGCTCCGTGGTCATCGACGCCGAACCCCACCTGGGCAAGACGACCATCGCAACCCGTTACGCCCGCGACTTCCACCGGCGGATCTATCGCCGGCACGGCCCCACCACCGCTGACGGGGACCAGCGGCTGCCGGTGGCGTTCGTTACCCTCACCGACGGCATCACCCTCAAAGGCCTGAACCAGAAGCTGCTGGAGTTCTACGGGCACCCCGCGGCCCGGCGAGGGTCCCGCACCGAGCTGACCGCGTTGGCGATCGACTGCGTCGCCAGTTGTGACACCCGCCTGATCGTGATCGACGAGCTGCATTTCGTCGACTTCGCCGGGCGCCACGGCACCGAGGTGTCAAACCATCTCAAGGGCCTGGCCAACGAGCTGCCGGTGACGTTCATCTACGTCGGCGTCGGCCTGCGGGAGCGGCGGTTCTTCGACGAGGGCCTGCTCGGCGCCGACACCGTCCTGGCACAGACCAGCCGCCGGGCCACCCGCTGCCCGGTCGTCCCGTTCGGGACCACCACCGACGCCGGCGCCCGCGCCTGGTCCACTCTCCTGGCAACCCTCGAACCGCACTACAAGCTGGCCGGGGCACGGCCAGGAATGCTTACCAAACACGCTCAGATGCTGCACCAGCGCACCCAAGGCCGGATCGGGTCGCTGACCACCCTGCTCGACCGCGCCTGCGCCCGCGCGATCTCCACCGGCACCGAGGTCCTCGATGCCGACCTGCTCGCCTCCGTCCCGGTCGACAATGCCGCTGAGCAACTCACCCACAGCGCCTGACCCCGCCCGCCGACCCCGGAAGGGCCGAGGGTCGGCTCGCCTGATCCCCGGCGGGTACGACATCAACCGGCTGCCCCTGGCGGTGGCCCCCGAGGACGACGAGCAGCTCGCGTCGTGGCTGGTGCGGTGGGCATACCGGTACCGGCTGCCGGTCTCGCACCTGCTGGCCGAGCTCGGCGCGGGCGTCACGGCCTCGCCCGCCGACCGCGCAGAGCGCCACCTCACCCGGCACGCCGACACTCTGGCCGCGGCAGCCGGCGTCGACGTGCTGCCCCCGCCACCCAGCAGCGACGGCGTCGCTGCGGCGCTGACGTCGCAGGTGGCCCGGTACCTAACCGACTACCACGGGGGCAAGGAGGTCAAACCGGTCCGCTCCCGCTTCTGCCCGTCCTGCTTGGCCGAGTCCGACGGGGTCTGGCTCCAGGCCTGGACGGCACCCTTGTTGGTGGCGTGCACCCGGCACCGGCGACTCCTCAGACGCCGCTGCCACCTCTGCCGGCAGGCCCGGTTCACCACTACCGCCTGGATGACCCACGACACCCCGCCCTGGATGTGCAGCGAGGCCGCACCCGGGCAGCACACCCCGCGCACCCGCTACGACATCTGCGGGCAGGACCTGCGCGAGGTGCCGGTAGGCAAGGTCGACGAAGACAGTGCACGGTTGCAGGAGTGGATCGTCGACTTGGCCCTTCGTGCCCACACCGACCCGGAGCACGCCACCGGGGCCTGTGGCTTCGAGACAACAGCCCGCGACCTGTTCGATGCCGCCTTGGAACTCGTCGTCGAGAATTCGGGCGGGTCCATCCACCTGACCCGGCCCGACCGTGCCCCTCAGGACCTTCTGTTCCGGCTGCAGGCGGCGCGGGACGTGCTCGAGCAGCCCGGCGCCCACACCGCCGCCGCGGCCGCAGCCCGGCACCGACTGCTGCACCCGGACGGGCAAGCCACCCCGATCGGCCCCGACCACGTCCTGACCCTGCGTCCGCGCAACCGGCTGCTCGCCGCGACCCGGTTCGCGTCCCTCAGCGGGCACCTTCCGGCGAGCAGCCAACTTGTTTTCCGCACCGGCAGTGGCCACCCCCGCTACCCGTCCCCCGCCTCACCAGAGCCAGGCGTCCCCGCACTGGGCGCGACGCAGCTCGCGTGGATCCCGCAACAACTGTGGCCCGGGCTGGTCTCCCCGTGGGTGGCCGACCACGACTACCGGGGCCGGGCCGTCGCAAGCATGCTCCTGGCCAAGGTCGGCAGCACCCGCCCCTGGCGGCTCATCGCCGTCGACCTCGGCCTGCCCGCAGCGTTCGCGACCCACCCACCCAACCTGGTTCGCCATTTCAAACACATCGACGCCTGGCCCGCCGTGCTCCGCCGCCTCGACGAGCTCGCGACCGTCCTCGAAGACAGCCCGCCACCGATCGACTACCAGGCCCGCCGCTGGATCGCCGCCGACCACACCCTGCTGGTCGCGGCAGTCAACCACGCCCGCAGCATTCTGGGCCCGGTCCACGGCTGGGTCAGCACCCACCTGCTTACCGAGCTCGCCTGGTCTGTCTACACCGGCGGCGACCTGCGCCTGACCGTCCCCACCGAGGGCACACTGCTCAACCCCGACCTCTACCACGACGACGAAGGCATCCACGTCGCAGCGTTGAGGGACCCGGCGCTGGTGCGTTTCCTGACCGCCACCGCCGACTACCTCGCCCGCGCCACCGGCCAAGGCACCGACGAGCCCCTGACCTGGCAACCCCCTTGAAGGGGAACCCCCGGCGGCGCCTCACTCAGCGCCCCCGGCCGGGAAGCTCTCCCGCAACTCCCCGTCCCCGAGGGGGACCAGCAAGCCGCGCTGGCCAGGGAGGTCTCCTTGAGCCTGGCCGAACACTGGAGCGTCGTCCTGGACGACCACATCGCAGCACACCTCGAGGCCATGTACGGCATCACCCACCCCGACGCCCTGGCGCCACTGCTCCCGACCGTGAAAGCCACCGTGCGAGCCCTCGAAGGCCTTCACCAGGACCACTCACACGTCGACCCGATCGTGCGCCGACAATTGCGCCACACATCCATGCTCGACGGCCGCGAACTCACCCCCAGCGGAGACGTCGACTGGGGCCTCCACGGCGCGCCTTCCGAACCACAGAAACCACCCCGACGAGGCATGCGGCGAGGATGACGACTTGGCGCCCTCCACGAACAACGAGGTGCGACGACGCCCCAGCGTGGATACATTGCGTGTGGCCCACCCTCGCGTGCGGCATCCAACCATCGGCCAGATCGAGGTTCCCTGCCTATGTCCGCCTCACCCGCAAAAACAGCCCATGAGCGCACCTTTCCCGCTTGAGATCCTTAGCGTCGACAGGACTTTCGTCGCCCTGCTCGTAGCTGGTGCTGACAAGGCACCTGGTCTGATGCGCACCGCGGCTGATGAGTTGGGTCTGTCGCTACGGACGGTCCCACGGCGACTGCGCCCCGCGCCCCGACAGATGTCGCGATGCGGCGACGATTGACAAAGTGTTCGCGGTCACTACGGCTGCGGAATCGCCTCCACTCCAGCAAGGCCGCCGTGACGAGGGCCGCCGCGGGTAACCTGTGGCTTCGGACTCGAGGAGGGCTAGGCATGGGCGTAATCGACAATGCTCAGTCCGGTTCGCCATCGGCCCTGCGCCGGGCCAACCGGCGACGGCTGCTGGTCTTGCTGGAGACCGGCGAGGAGCTGAGCCAGGCGGACCTGGCGCGAAGCACTGGGCTGGCCCCGGCCACGGTGTCCAACATCGTGCGTGAGCTGGTGGCCGACCGGGTCCTGACCGTGGTGGGCCGCGCGGGCCGGGCCCGGCTGCTGCGGATGGACGAAGGCAGCGGCCTGGCCATGGGTATCGACGTCGGCCACCGCCACATCACCGTCGCCCTGGTCAGTCGGGCGGGCGAGGTTCAGGCGGAGCGTCGTCACGACATCCCTCACAACCTGGCCGCCCTGGACGCAGCTGATCTCATCACGGGCTCGTTCGCGAGTCTCCTCGAGGAGAGCGGTATGCGTCCGGACGGCCTGATCGGGGTGGGGATGGGTGTGCCCACGCCGATCGACAGCGAGACCCGACGCGTGGCCGCCCCGTCGATCCTGCCGGGCTGGGTGGATGTAGACATCGCGGAGCTGGTCTCCTCCCGCGTGGGGCTGCCCGTCGTCGTCGACAACGACGCGAACCTGGGTGCGCTGGCCGAGCACGCGTGGGGGGCCGGTCGTGGGTTGGAGAGCTTGGCCTACATCAAGCTGTCCGAGGGTGTGGGCGCCGGGCTGATCCTGGGTGGTGAGCTGTATCGCGGCAGGCAGGGCATCGCCGGCGAGATCGGCCACACGACCATGGACGAGTTCGGTCGCGTCTGTCGGTGCGGCAACCGCGGGTGCCTGGAGACGATGGTGGCCGCCCGAGCTGTGGTCAACCTCTTGGAGCCCGTCCGTGGGCCCGATCTGAGCATCGCTGAGGTTGTCCGGCTCGCGGAGGGCGGTGACGCCGCGTGCGCTCGGGTGCTCTCGGACACCGGAAGGCACGTCGGGGTGGCCCTGGCGAATGTCTGCAACGTCTTCAACCCAGAACGCATCCTGATCGGTGGGGAGCTGGCGCAGGCCGGCAATTTCCTTCTCGCGCCGATCCGTGAGGTGGTGCGCCGGCAGGGCATCCCCACTGCCACGGCATCGTTGACGATCGAGTTAGCAGCCCTGGGGGCGCACACCCACGTGGTCGGCGCCGCGTTGCTGGCGATGAGAGCAAGCGCCAGCCCTCCTGATGTTCACAACATGAACACAACTGCGGCGATCTCGTAAAGTTTCGTTCACCTCTTGTCAATCCGCTGTGGAGTCGATTAACTGACCCTCGTCGAACTCACGACAATGACGTCGTCCCGGCCACGCCGGGTCGCTTGTCGCCGGTGACGAGCACGCCTCCGGTGATTGGGCGATCCCTGGTGGGGCCCTTTCGGAAGGGTGCAGATGAGCGAGCACGGTTCGTTTACCAATGAGGAGTCCTACCTCGACGATCACAACGGGTCCGTCAAGGGCGTCGTGAGGATCGCCTCAGTCGCCGCCCTCGGCGGCTTCCTGTTCGGCTACGACAGCGCCGTGATCAACGGCGCCGTGGCCTCCATTGAGCATCAGTTCGACGTGGCCCCCGCGGTCTTGGGCTTTGCCGTTGCCTCCGCGCTGCTGGGTGCCGCGGGAGGAGCGTTGAGTGCCGGTCGTCTGGCCGACCGGATCGGTCGGCTTACGGTCATGAAGATCGCTGCGGTCCTCTTCTTCGTCAGCGCGATCGGGACCGGGATTGCGCCCAACCTCACGACGTTGATCATCTTCCGTATCGTGGGCGGCATTGGTGTCGGGGTCGCCTCGGTCATCGCGCCGGCCTACATCGCCGAGATCTCCCCGGCCCACATTCGCGGCCGGCTCGGATCGCTGCAGCAACTGGCGATCGTCACCGGCATCTTCCTGTCACTCCTGGTCGACTTCATCCTGGCCCAGATGGCCGGTGGAGCCGGAGAAATGCTCTGGCTCGGTATGGAGGCGTGGCGGTGGATGTTCATCGCCATGGTCATCCCGGCTATCGCCTACGGCCTCCTGGCACTGACGATCCCGGAGTCCCCCCGCTATCTCGTGTCCAAGCACCGCATTCCCGAGGCGCGCAAAATCCTCACGGCTCTGCTTGGCGAAAAGAACCTCGAGCTCACCATCGACCGCATCCAGCGCAGCCTCGACCGTGACAAGCCGCCGTCGTGGTCCGACCTCAAGAGCCCGTTCGGCAAGGTGTACCCGATCGTCTGGGTCGGACTGGCGCTGTCGGTGTTCCAGCAGTTCGTCGGGATCAACGTCATCTTCTACTACTCCAACATCCTCTGGCAGGCCGTGGGCTTCTCCGAGAGTGGCTCGTTCGTCATCACGGTCATCGGGGCGATTGTCAACATCGCGACCACCCTCATCGCGATCGCTTCCGTCGACCGGTTCGGGCGCAAGCCACTGCTGCTCATCGGCTCGGCCGGCATGGCGATCACCCTGGGAACCATGGCGTTCATCTTCGGCACGGCCGGCGTCGACGCAGCCGGCAAGCCGGTCCTCGAAGGTGCTGCCGGCCCGATCGCGCTTGTCGCAGCGAACCTGTTCATCGTCGCCTTCGGCATGTCGTGGGGCCCGGTCGTCTGGGTGCTCCTCGGCGAGATGTTCCCCAACCGCATCCGCGGCGCCGCCCTGTCCCTGGCGGCAGGCGGGCAGTGGGTCGCCAACTGGCTGATCACCGTGAGCTTCCCGGCCATGAAGGACTTCTCCCTCGGCCTGGCCTACGGCTTCTATGCCGCCTGCGCGATTCTGTCGTTCATCTTCGTCTCGAAACTCGTCACCGAGACCAAGGGGCAATCCCTGGAAGACATGGACAGCCACCTCACCCCAGGCGCTGTAACCAAGTGACCCAACGGGCCGACTGCTGCGGTTAGGCCCAATGAACCTCGAAGTGGGGGGACGCTCCCACCCCTGCGCAACGTACCCCCACTTCGACCCCTCGTCATTGACGATCACTCACACCCGGAGGTCACCATGTCCCCCCGCACCGTCGCAGTTCTTGGACCCATCCCTCGCGATCGCATCATCACCCACCGCGGTGAGGTGCTCGAAAAGTACGGCTGCGTCCTGTACACGACGATCGCCCTCGCGGCCCTACTGGGCGAGGACGACCGGGTGCTACCCATCGTCCACGTCGCCCAAGCCGATGAGGCACCCATCAAGGCGCTCTTCGCTGGCCACCCCAACGTGGACGTCACCGGCATCCGCTCGGCCCGTGATCGTGGTGACGTCGTCGAGCTCCGCTATGTCGACCAGAACACCCGCATCGAGCGGCAGACCGGTTTCATGGCACCGATCACGCCCGCCGACGTCGAGTTCGCGCTCCATGCCGACGCCTTCGTGTGCGTCCCGATCACCGACTACGAGGTCAGCCAGTCGACGCTCGAATACATTCGGCGCAATAGCAACGGCATTATCCTGCTCGACGGCCACGGCCCGACCAGCACCCTCGTCCATGAAGGCGCCCGGACACACCGGCTCTGGGCGGACCGCGACGCCTGGCTTCCCTCCATCGACATCCTCAAGATGAACCTCGAGGAAGCCGGCTGCAGCTGGCACCCCAGCCCCGGCGAGGACCGCCAGCCCGGCGACCCCATCCCGATGGAGCAGCTGCCGGACTTCGCGGCGCACGTCCTTGGCCAAGGTGTGCAAGCCGTGTGCGTCACGCTCGATGATCAGGGCTGCATCGCCTACACCCTCGACGACTACGGAGATCTCGAGAGCCACGTGGTCCCGCGTGTGGCCATCGACCAGGTGGTCGACACGACCGGGTGCGGCGACTCGTTCGCGGCCGGCATGGCCTTCGGCTTTCTCCAGGACAACGACATCGTCAGCGCCTGCCAGTATGGCAACGCCATGGGGGCGCAGCGTGCCTCGGCCACGGTCCTAGATGCGTACCTGCCTCTGGACCAGACCAACGAGCAGCTGGCACTGACCTACGGCGGCTCGCCGACCAGCGCCACGGCACGGGTGTGACCGGCGTGCTCTCATCCAACCTGTCCGACAGCGAGTGGCTCGTGTCCGAGGTGGGATTCGACCTAGGGCGAGCCAACACCTTCGAGACAATGTTCACCACCGGGAACGGGGCCATCGGCACCCGAGGAAGCCTCGAGGAAGGCCACCCCGGAGCACTGTCAGGTGTCTACCTCAACGGGGTGTTCGACGCCCACGACTCGATCGTCACTGACATGGTCAACGCCCCTGACTGGCTCGACACCGAGGTCCACGTGAACGGTGTCCGGCTCGACGTCGAGAACTGCCGCGTCATCTCGCACCAACGCGTCCTGGACATGTCACAAGGCGTGCTCTGGCGGGCCACCGTGTTCGAGGACACCGAGGGTCGCCAGACCAGCCTGGAGACGCTGCGCTTCGCGAGCCTCGCGTGGCGAGACACCCTCGCACTGGCCGTCGAGGTCACCCCGCTGGGACACGACGCCACCGTCGAGATCTCGACCGGCATCCAGGGTGACCGCCGCAATCTCGAAGCCCTTCCCGTTTATCCGTCAGATCGAACGTTCCCCGTCCAGGGGCGCTGGGAAAAGTGGGCTCGCAGCCAGCACCTCGCCGCCTTGGGCACCGGCGTGACGTCGGACGGGATCCTTCACCTGTCGACCCGCACCATCCAGAGCAACGTCACCCTCGACTACGCCGCCGCGATCACGTGCGCGGCCGCGGAGGTCACCTCCACGACGTCGTGCTCCAGCACCCGGGTGACGTCTCGGATGAGGCAGCATGTTGCGGCCGACCAGACTCTGCGCGTGGACAAGTTCGTCGCCATCGCCACGACGCGCGACCCGGACCAGCCCAGAGGGGCGGACAATACTGCGGTGCTCAACCGGGCCCGCGCCGCCGCCGCCACGGGGATGAGCGGACTGCTCGAGGCGAACGCTGCGGCATGGGCCGATCTGTGGCAAGCCTGTGACGCGTCGGTGGTCGGCAAACCTGAGCTGACTCAGGCAGTCCGGTTCAGCATCTACCACCTGTTGATCGCTGCAAACCCCGACGACCCGACCGTCAACATCGGCGCTAAATCGCTGTCGGGAGAGGGCTATCGGGGCCACGTCTTCTGGGACACCGAAGTGATGTTGCTGCCCTTCTACGTCCTCACGCAACCCGCCACCGCCAAGGCCCTGTTGTGCTACCGGCACCACACCCTCGACGGGGCGCGGCGCAACTCCACCGAGAACGGAACCCTCGGGGCCCGCTTTGCCTGGGAGTCGGCCGACACCGGCGACGAGGAGTGTCCGCGCTTCACCCCCGACGGCAAGAACCGGTTCTGGACGCGCGACGAAGAGCTGCACGTCTCCGCGGACGTCGCCTACGGGATACACCGTTATGTGGAGGCAACCGGCGACGAAACGTTCCTGCGCGAGTGGGGCGCGGAGATGCTCTTCGAGACGGCGCGGTTTTGGGTAAGCCGCATCGAGCGCGCCGATGGCGATCCCCAGGGCCACCTGCGGCAGGTCATGGGTCCCGACGAGTTCCACTCTCACGTTGCCGACAACGCGTTCACCAACCGTCTCGTCCAGTGGAATCTGCGGTATGCCGCCAGTGTCTTCGTCAAGCTCGTGAACGAGTCACCGGAAGCGCTGGCCGAGATTTCCGCGAGGATTGGGCTCGACCCCGGTGAGGTGGCCGGATGGCGCATTGCCGCCGAGGACCTCGCGGTGGGAACCCCCAATTCCGAGGGTGTGGTGGAACAGTTCGAGGGCTACTTCGACCGGCTCGACGTGCCGGTCAACGACTTCGACGAGAACTCGATGCCGAAGTACCCGCCCGGCTACAACCACTTCAACTGCGAGGAGACCCAGCTGCTCAAGCAGCCCGACGTCCTCATGTTGGCGTTCATGCTGCCGGACCTGTTCGACACCGAAGTCATCAGGGCGAACTTCGAGTACTACGAGCCGCGCACCCTCCACAAGTCGTCGTTGAGCCCCGCGATCCACGCCATCATCGGGATCGAGGTCGGCGAGACCGCCAGGGCACAGCAGTACTTCGAGCGCTCGGCGTTCGTGGACCTCGCCGACAACCAGGGCAACACCTGCGAGGGGATGCACATCGCCTCTGCTGCCGGAACGTGGGCGGTCCTGGTCAACGGGTTCGGTGGGCTGCGGGTGGATCAGGGTCAGCTCTCCATCGGCCCGTGGATCCCGCAGGACTGGGAAGGGGTGACCTACAGGGTCACGTGGCGAGGGCTGCACCTGGCAGTGGTGGCCGGTCACGGACAGACGAGCATCACCGCGACGGGTCAAGAGGGCGCGACGCTCACTGTGCTCGTCCACGGCGAACCGCTCACTCTCGCGGCGGGCACGACTGTGTTCGTCACGGATCCGGCGCGGGCGGGGATGCTGTCGTGACGGCGATCGTGACCTCATACCTGGCTTTGGGCATCGACGTGGGAGGAACGGGCATCAAGGGTGCACCGGTTGATGTTTCGACCGGTGAGCTCATTGCTGAACGTCACCGGATCCCCACACCCGTGGACTCGACTCCAGAAGCAGTCGCTGCGATCGTGGCCCAGATCGCCGAGCACTTCGCCGGCGTCCTCCCTCCGGACGCGCCAGTGGGCGTGACGTTCCCCGGGGTTGTCCAGCACGGAACTGTGCGGACCGCCGCCAACGTGGACCGGGCCTGGATCGACTACCCGGGGGAGCAGCTTTTCAGCACGGCTATGCACCGGCCCTGCGTTCTCGTCAACGACGCCGACGCTGCGGGCGTGGCCGAGGCACGGTTCGGTGCTGCGAAGGACGCGACCGGCTTCGTCATCGTCACCACCTTGGGCACCGGTATCGGAGTGGCTCTTCTCCACGGCGGGCAACTCATCCCCAATGCTGAGCTTGGTCACATCGAGATCGGCGGGGACGTGGCCGAGAAGGTCACCGCGGCCAGCGCCAAAGAACGTGACGACCTCTCCTACGAGAAATGGGCCAAGCGACTTCAGAAGTACTACTCGCGGATCGAGAACCTCCTGTGGCCAGACCTGTTCATCGTGGGCGGGGGGATTTCCAAGAAGGCCCACAAGTTCCTCCCGCTGCTGAACTTGCGAACCCCGATCAGGCCAGCCATCCTGCAAAACAACGCCGGGATCATCGGGGCCGCAGCGCTGGCCGCGTCTGCGAGAGACTCACCGACGACCGATGCCGACGTGGGCCCATGAACGGATCGAAAGCGGCGCCGACGACTGTCATCCTTTTCGGCGCGACGGGGGACCTGTCCAAACGCAAGCTCATCCCGGGGATGCTCCACCTCTTCCAGTCCGGTCTGCTCGAGGACCTGCGCGTCGTCGGCACCTCGCTCGACGAGATGTCGTCCGACGGGTTCCGGGACCTGGCGCACGAGGCGATCAAGGAGTTCTCGACGCGCGTCCTCGATGAGGAGGAGTGGCACCAGTTCGCGCAGCGCCACGACTACGTGCCGCTGTCGGCGGGGCCTCAGGCCCTGGGCGATGCGGTGCGGGCGGCCGAGAAGCTGCTGCCGGGTGAGACCGAGCTGCGGCTGCACTACCTGTCGGTGCCGCCCAAGGCCGCACTCTCCGCGATCCAGACGATCGCCGAGGCCGACCTCGTCGACCGCAGCCGCATCGTCATGGAGAAGCCGTTCGGGACGGACTACGCGTCCGCGGTGGAGCTCAACCGTCGGGTGCACGAGGTCTTCAAGGAGAAGCAGGTCTTCCGGATTGACCACTTCCTCGGCAAGGAGCCGGCGCAGAACATCCTCGCGTTCCGCTTCGCCAACGGGCTGTTCGAGCCGATCTGGCACCGCAACTCCATCGCGCATGTGCAGATCGACGTGCCCGAGACGTTGGGCCTCGCGACCCGCGGCGACTTCTATGAGAACACCGGCGCCTACCGCGACATGGTCGTCACGCACCTCTTCCAGATCCTCGCGTTCACCGCGATGGAGCCGCCGACCTCGCTCGAGCCCGACGCCATCAGCCGCGAGAAGAACAAGGTCTTCGAGTCGATGCAGCCGATCCATCCCTCCGACGTGGTCCGAGGGCAGTACGACGGCTACCTCGACGAGCCGGGCGTCGCGCACGACTCCGACACCGAGACCTACATCGCGCTCAAGTGCTACATCGACAACTGGCGTTGGGCCGGAGTGCCGTTCTTCCTGCGCACCGGCAAGCGGATGGCCGAGGGCGCGCGCATCATCTCGATCGCCTTCAACGAGCCGCCGCAGTCGATGTTCCCGCCCGGGTCCGGCGTCGGCGACCACGGCCCTGACCACCTGACGTTCGACCTCGCCGACAAGGCGCGCATGTCGCTGTCGTTCTATGGCAAGCGACCCGGCCCGGGGATGAAGCTCGACAAGCTGTCGATGCAGTTCGCGATGCAGGAGACGCACTGGGCGGGCGCCGTGCTCGAGGCCTATGAGCGGCTCATCTATGACGCGGTGCGTGGCGACCACACGCTCTTCACGTCGGCCGAGGGCATCGAGCGGTTGTGGGAGATCAGCCAGCCGCTGCTCGACAACCCGCCGGTCGTGCGGCCCTACGCGCCCGGAACGTGGGGTCCGAACCAGATCCATCAACTCGTCTCCCCGCACACCTGGCGACTGCCGTTCGAGCGCAAGTGGCGCGAGAAGAACCCCGACCCGGGGCCTCAGTCACCCATCGAAGGTGGCGCGCGCCACTGACCCGCGCCGAGCCCTCGCGCCGAGGACTCACAACACGTGTGCGACCGACGTTCACCTGATTTCCCCGACAACTGAAGGGTTAGGCACATGCAACTGGGACTCATTGGGCTGGGCAAGATGGGTGGCAACATGCGCGAGCGCATCCGCCGTGCCGGTCACGAAGTCGTGGGTTATGACCGCAACCCCGAGGTGTCGGACGTCAAGACCCTCGCAGCGCTCGTCAAGAAGCTCGATGCGCCCCGCGTCGTGTGGGTGATGGTTCCGGCCGGTGACCCGACCCGCGAGACTGTGGCCAGGCTCGGCGAGCTGCTCGACAAGGGTGACCTCGTCATCGACGGTGGCAACAGCCGCTTCACCGACGACATCGAGAACGAGAAGGCACTCAGGGCCAAGGGCATCGGCTACCTCGATTGCGGTGTCTCGGGCGGGATCTGGGGTCTGGAGAACGGCTACGGTCTCATGGTTGGCGGCACCAAGGCCAACGTCGCGAAGGCGATGCCGATCTTCGACGCGCTGCGTCCCGAGGGTCCGCGGGACGAGGGCTTCGTCCACGCCGGCGACATCGGTGCGGGTCATTACGTGAAGATGGTGCACAACGGCATTGAGTACGGCCTGATGCACGCCTACGCCGAGGGTTTCGAGCTGCTCGAGAAGAAGGACATCGTCAAGGACGTGCCCGGCTCGTTCAAGGCTTGGAGCCGCGGCACCGTCGTCCGGTCCTGGCTGCTCGACCTCATGGTCAAGGCACTCGAGGAGAACCCGCAGCTCGAGGACGTCTCGGACTACACCGCCGACTCCGGCGAGGGTCGCTGGACCGTCGAGGAGGGGATCGCGAACTCGGTGCCCATGCCGGTCATCGCGGCTTCCCTGTTTGCCCGGTTCGCTTCACGCCAGGAGTCGTCCCCGACGATGCAGGCCGTTGCCGCGCTGCGTGGACAGTTCGGTGGACACCAGGTCATGACTACGGCCGAGGGCGACAAGCTCCGCGACGAGACGGCCGCCGGGCCCAAGACCGCCGAGGCCACGGTGGTCAAGGCGGCTACGAAGGAGAAGCCCCCCGCGACCGCGAACGAAGCCGCGGCCAAAGGTCGCAAGGCTGCAGCAGCCGGTCCGTCGTCGGGGTCCGGTTCGACCGGCGATACGCCGAAGCGCGCTCCCAAGAAGGCCTGAGCGCGAAGGAGTCCGTCTGTAACGGATAGTTGGACTCTGGAACTGAAGCAGTCGTTTATGCGGAGGCGTGGCCGTAGCACGCAGCGCTCGAAGGTGTCCGCGATCAGTTATGGCCACGAGTGCTCGGCGCGATGACGTGGACGCCAAGACCGTCGCCCGCGTGACGGCCGACTCGGGGCCGTACCCCGCGGGCGCCCTCAACGCCTCGAGACCGACCCGCTCGGCGTGACCGCTTCGCCGAGCTCGTGATCACCGCGACCGGGAGCCCGGCGGATCGATCAGAGACCCAGCGACGAATCGAGTCCTCCGTCACAGCAGGATGGCGCGGGAACGGACCGTAGGCACTCGTGACCCTGCTGATCCACTGATGGCCGCGTGGCGGGCAGAGGCGATACTAGATGCCAAGCCGCCAGGGAAGTGGTCCCGCGATGTGTGGTCAGGTTCCGGCGGCCACGGCTTCGATCTCCAAGAGCCACCGCTATGCGCTGGCGTTCGGTGTGCTGCTGATCACCGGTGGACGGCTCGGCGACGTGTACGGACGCCGCCGTTTCTTCCTCCTGGGTGCCGCCGGGTTCACCCTGGCCCCGGCGACGTGCGGGCTGGCGCCTTCGGCGCCGGCGACCCCTCGAGTACCTACCTTCCCGCCTTCCGCGCTGCCCTCATCTACGAGATCGGCGTCCTCATCCTCACCGCAGCACTAATGACCCTCCTGCCCCCAAGACAGCGAGAGCCCTAACCACCCGCGTCCAGCACGAGGAACCCGAGGGCAGGGTCCACAGGTGCACGTCAGGACGTCACCGCCGCCGCCGAATTTCCCGCATAGGCCGTCGGTGGTTTCACCGGAACAGGGAGGCCGTGTGACGCGTCGCGGCTGAGGATTTGGACAAGATAGTGGGACGACCGACCGTCCAACATCTTGTCGCACCGCAGGTCACACGCCTGACGGAGTGACAGGAAGCGCCGGAACCTACAGGAGTCGTGTAGGTTGACGCGCATCTTGTCGGATTGCCAACAACTTGCCGGGTGCGTGTCGGTTTGCCAGCAAGTTGTCGATGGGGTTCATGCTGGACGCATGGGGCCGCCGACGGCGCTCGGATCGACAGAACTGCGGTATTGCACTGCCTCTGGCGAGGAGGTCGTGACGACCCTCGCCGATGTCGAGGTAGCGGCGGTCGCGGCCGGATCGCCAGTTCGCGAGTTCTCTTGGCACCCTCGCCAGGGCAACTACCCGGGGTGGTTGTGGACGGCGACTACGGGGACGCTCGTGGGCTACGAGAGCCTGCTGGAGCGGGACCGGGTCCTGCTGGCCGACTTCGACGTTGCGGTGACGGGGATCGCCAGTCAGCCGTTCTGGCTCAGTGGCCTCGACGAGGGTGTGCAGCGCCGGCACGCTCCGGACTATCTCTTGGCCTGTGCGGACGGCTCGGTCGTCGTGGTGGATGTCAAACCTGCCCCCATGTGTCAGGAGCCGGTGGTGGCCGCGGTTCTTGAGTGGACCGGCAGGCTGTGCCGAAGCAGGGGCTGGCGCTATGAGGTGTTCCATGGCGGGGACGCGGTCGTGATGGCGAACCTGCGGTTCCTGGCCCAGGGCCGCCGATCGATGTTTCTGGACGTGGAGTGCGTCACCGTCGTGTCCGCGGCCGGGCGTTCGGGAATGACGTTGGGGCAGATCGAGGGTCGGGTGTCGGGGTTCGATCCACTGGACGTGAGGGCTTCGGTCCTAGCGCTGCTTTGGCGGCAGGCGTGGACGACAGACCTGACTCGGCCCTTGTCGA
>Ga0208822_1001281_pt1 | contig 17919 bp, 20 predicted proteins | sample AD_STIC08_MetaG_FD_184435 | JGI IMG/M metagenome (GOLD analysis project Ga0208822, IMG submission 184435) | Active sludge microbial communities of municipal wastewater-treating anaerobic digesters from USA - AD_STIC08_MetaG (SPAdes) (version 2) | ecosystem: Engineered > Bioreactor > Anaerobic >...
TCCTTCGGCGTCATAGTCTGCTCATCGCACATTTGTTTCAGCCGTCTTTCCCCAACGGCAACACTACCCCGTCTTGTTTCCCAGCCTGCCACTCGTCGTACGTGATCCAGCTTTCCACAGGCTTGTTGGGCCGCAGCAGCCAGCACCACGAGTATTTCGTCCCGTCGCGTTTGTACATCTCCATCGTCTCGCAACAGACTTGAATGATGCCCTCTTGCTGGATCGCGGCTGGGTTCTGAATGCGAATTACGTTGCCCGCAGGGACGGGCTTATGCATCTCCATGAGGCGGTGATACGCGCCCGTCCTCCAGTCGTACTTCTTCCCGTTCGGCGCGGTGTGCGTCACGATGTAGAGGCGATGGAAGCTGACATCCGGGTTGAGCCTGATCTCGGTCGTGCCATTCCACCGGATCGTCGGATGTTTGGGCTTCTCGGGCTCGGGCTCGGGCGGAGTCGGAGTGTACGAACCTGACACAGTTGGCGTGATCGTCCCGTCGTGGCGCTTGCCTGTCGTCGGAATGCGCCAAACCCACGTGTTGCCCGATACAGTCACTTCGCAGTTGCATGGCGCGGCGTAAGACGAGCCCGCATGTTTGGCGCGGTAGTGTTCCCGGTCGCCGTTCGCCACGCCGCTGTACCGCAACTGCTCTGAGCCGGACGACCACACCAGCGTCATCGCCTTGGTCGTGAATCCAGTGAAGGCAGGCGGCAGAAGCACTACCAGCGCGTTGCTGTTCTCGCCGGACGGCTTCCAGAGAAACCCCTTCTTGTAGTCCCCCGGCCTGTCCGGGTTCGGCCCGCCGCTCGTCGGAGGCTCCGGCTGCGGCGCGGGGGGTTCCGGGTCAGGTTGCGGTGTCGGAGGTGTCGGATCGTCCGGCGCAGGTGAAAGAATCTCGGCCAGCCACGCCTTGATACGCTGGATCAATGTGGAGAGTTTGCTCATTCGCGCCACCCCAAGTATCTTTCGATGTTCTCAATGCGCTTCTGCAACTGACCGTTGATGCCTGCCTTGCCGTCGGCCTTCGCCGCGTTGCGTGCTTCTATCGCCGCCAACTTCCGCGCCTCGGCCTCCGCGTGGTTGTATGGCGACTCATGGGCGATGTACGGGACAAGCTCGCCATCGTCCGTCGCAGCGATCCCGACGCCCTTGCGAGACGCAACAGAGTGGACGATCACGCTTGGAGCCTCTATCACGCGCTCGTAGACTTCGACGGTCTGTAGCCACGCCTCATGCGCTGCCTGTGCCGCCGCCTGAGCGTCTGCCTGTGCCTGAGCCGCCGCAGCGTCTACGGCGTCCTTCTCGGCCTGCGACATTTCTGGAAACCGCTCACCATCAAACGGCAACCAGTACTTGCGCGGGCAGTCCGGCGCTTCCACGGCCCGGATGCCGTAGGCAGCGAGTTGCTCGTCGGTTGCCGCGATGTGCGGACCGATGGAGTACGGGCGGGAAATCTCTTTGTCGTCTGCGTCGAGCCATATTCTCATTGGATGCTCCCTCGCGTCGTGAGGTTGTAGATCATTTGCACCGTTGAAAACTTCGTGCCTGTAACTGTCGCGGGCGGAGTGGATGTGAACGAGTTATACAACTCTGTCACCTGTGCTGGCGTGAATGCCCGCGCCACGATCATCACTTCTCCAAGCAGTCCGCCCCAGTAGTAGTCGTCGTTTGACGGTGCGGCGATGGCTCGCTGGTCGCGTGCGATTACCCACGGATGGGGGTCGAGGTTGACCCATGTGCGAGTGACAGCCTGAGACTTGATGATGGTCGCGTTTTTGTAGATCAAGATTGCAACGCCGGGGTCATAAGTCATTACCAAGTGATTCCACCCGACAAGGTTCGTTGCGATGGTCGCTGAATCACCAGCCGACGAGCCGTTGTTTCCGACCCACATTCCAAGGGTGTAATCGCTCGACTTTTGCATACATTGATAGCCGATTGCCGACCATACTGACGCCCCAGAGTTTCCTACCGCCGTACAGTTGGCTGACGCGCTTCCGCCGTTGGTGTTATTTCCCTGTTGCCAGTACGCAATCGTGATCGCGCCGGTGATGCCGAGGTTGCCGATGTCCGTCCATTGGAGCGCGGTGTCGCCATCGTAGGCCAGCGCCCCCGCCCCGGACACGCGCTCTGCCCATACGGGCGAGTTGCGGTTAGTCGCCGTGCGCCCATTGGCCGAGTAGTCCGTCACGTTGCTACCCGACCCCTCGCGCATGAGGTAGATGCAGGCTGCTTCGTTCGTGTACGGCACGTACCAGTTCGCGTTGTAGGTCTGCCCCCACGCCGACGCCGCGCACAGCACCAGCAACGCTGCTATGATCCATCTCCTCATTGGTAAGCCCTTATGGTCTGCGAGCCCTGCGGCTTGACGAAAAGAATCACGCCCGCGCCGTTGGTCAACGACAGAGCAGTGGGCTGCACGACGGCCCCGGTGTTTGTCACTACGAGGGTCAGCGCGTTCGTGCCGAGGTAGTCCAGCGCCCATCCGAACTTGCCCGCCGTGCTTACGGTGTCCGCGTCGAAGTTGATTGCCTGCGCCGCGTTCGTCAAGTCAATGTACGCACCGGCCCCGCTCGCTCGCGTCACGGTGTAGGTGCCAAGGTTGGCGATGTGGATTTGCGACTGCACGATGTAATTTGTTTCGTTCCACGTGCCGGTGCCGCCAACCGGCGCGTTGCTCCACGAGGTGCCGTTCCAAATGAGTGCGTCATCCGTGGTGGGTGCTGCAACGGCGTCCACGTTGGCTAGGCTTTCAAGCATGTTCGTTGCAAACGTGTCGCCACCCGTGCCGCCGGGAAGGTTGGTGAAGTTCGCGCCGTTCCATGCGGGCGGGGTGTATCCAGCGCCAAGAGCATTCGTCAGGCGGGTAAGCGGAATGTTGCCGTCCGACCCGACAATCGTGTTCGTGTTGTACCGGAGGTTCCCGTCCTGATCCACGTCAAGCGGACGAGTGGACGGATTGCCAGCTTTGCGCACCGTGAAGCGTATCGGCTGCGACTCAATGGACGATGCGCCAGACAACGTGGACAACACGATGTTGGATTGCGCGGACAGTTTTGCATTCAGTACGAGTTCCGGCGCTGTAAAGTTCTTGCTGCCGAGAATCGTCTGGTCATCCGTCAGCGACACGTAGTTCGTGGTGGACTTCGCGCTGGCCCAATAGCTGGACGGCAACGCGGCGCTCGCGGCGGCCTGCGCTGCCGCGATGGATGCAGTCGTGTTGGTGATGCGGTTGCTGGACAACTGGCCGTCCGCCCCGAACAACAACCGCCCGCGCTGGTAGATCGTCTCCTGCCCGATGTGAAAGGAGCTGTCGCCCAGCGTCACGTTGAGGTTGGTGAACGCCGCGTTCGTGGTCGTAAACAGCACGGAGTCCGAGTTGGTAACGTAACCCGGCTCCATGCCGAAGATGAAACTGCCGTACACCCGCTTGTATTGATCCGTGTAGCCTACGGTGTGATGCGATCCGAGCGCATAGCTGTTTGCCGCATTGTTGAAGCGGTGCCCGCCACCGATCAGCACATTAAAGCCAGAGGAGAAGGCGTTGGACGCAATCACTTCGTGGTTGTTTCCGAGCAGCACATTGAACGCCCCTGCGTTCTGGAACAGGTCCAACTCCGCACCCAAGGCATAGTTCCATTGCCCCGTATTCTGCCCCGTGCCGTCCATGTAGATTCCGCTGCCCCACGCGAGCGAAAACGGGGAATAAATCACGTTGGTGCGGATTGTGTCCGTCTTTCTATCCCAGCCAGCCCCGCCAGCCAGAGAACCATGTGCGTATGCATGGGAGTAGGCTCCAACCGAAAGCGAGGTCGTCAGCATCGAGATCGGGGTCTCAGCGGTGTAGATGTTGTCGGCCCATGCATACGCAAGCCCGCCCGTTGTCGCAGCCGCATCTGCCGTGGATTGCGCCGCTGTCGCCGCCGTGTACGCGCTCGCCGCTGTTGCCGCCGCCCCGGTTGCCGTCGAGAGTGCGGTGTCGGCGGTGTTGGAGACTGCCGCGATCCAAGAACGGGCGACAACATCTACAGATCCGGTGCCAGCACCGCCGCCGGCTGACGAAACAACATCCTGCTGCCAGTACCCGTGCAAGGTGATCGTGCCAGGACCGGGGGGTAATGTCCAGCTTGTGCTTTGCCTGAAATAGTACAGGGCGCTTTTGGATAACGGAGCAACGATGACTCGCCAAGAAAAAGGAAAACTTGATAGCGACTTGTTAAAGATGTGTTGCTCGTTCGTACCGTCACCTGAAATCCATGCGTAATGCGCATCGCCGGGCGGGCTTGAGTACTGCAAATCCAAAAACAGCAAGTCGGCATTTGTCTGTGTGTGTTCACCGATATCCAACTTCGTCCACACCCGGGCGGCTGCAATCGTTGTTCCCGTCAGGTCCGTGTATTCAACCGCCGGATCGAAAGCGTGATACGTGTAGTTCGTGATGCTGGATGTATAGCCCGAAATGAACTCCTGCCACACCAGCCCGTCCTCGGCCGTGCTTGTGGTTTCTTCGATGTACAGCCTGCCGTTCCCTGTCCAGTACCGATGCCCGTTTTCCTCGAAATAAACCGTGTACCACCACGCATCCGTCGTGCCGTTGGTTCCTACAGAGTTCGTCCCGACGGTCGGCCATTGGAGCAGGTAATAAGTGTTCGTGGCGACGCTGTTCGTCACCTGCGCGTAATATGTTCCGGTTGAAGATGGGCCTATGATCATGCGCACCTTCGTATCGCTGCTTGCCGCGATGGCTTGCCCGCGCCGCGTCACATCAATGCGCATCAGCGGGGTGATGCCCTGCTGCCATGTCAAATCCTCAAGGCTCTGCGCCCCTGCAGTCTGTATCTCGGCGTTGAGCCGATAGGCGAAATCATGCTGCGCGAGGACTGCGCTCGAAAACAGAGTTGAGATCAAACAAGTCAAGAATACTGTTTTCATTTTCTCTCCTAATCGTCAATCACTATGCGCAGCGTGCCGTTTCGCCATTCTATATGACCGCCGGTAATCTCGATATTTTCGAGTGCTTTAGCCATGGCCATCACGCCTTCCACAAAGCCAGCTTTCGACACCGGATCTCCAGCCCTGATCGGGCTTTTGAAGAAACGTTGAGGGGTTGCCGCCTTGTTCGGTTTTGTTGCGCTCATTCTTCTGTCTCCGTATAGATTCCGATGTGTGCCGCCCTTGCCGCGTACACGTCAGAACCTAATATAAGGGTTGCATGGGCGATGATGATAGACGGCCCTTTCAGCGACACGTCAACATAAGGAGATGAAGTCCCGCTCGTAATCACGGTTCCACCAGACTCGCCGAAGATGGGGCGCACGGCATACCAGATTGTTGGTGACCCAGTCGGTGTAGTTCTTGAAATGCGAACCGTTACCGGCCAATCGCCGCTGCCGTATGCTTGCGGAGCCGGGTTAAACTCGTTGATATAAAAACCGTCCAACGAACCGCCGATAACGATGGAAGAAATGTCTATGGTTCGCGTCAGGATATAAGAGCCGATATTCACGTTGTCTGCTGTGATTCCAAACTGCACAGACCGTTCGTACATCATCAAGAAAGAGCCCCTCACTCCAGAAATAAACTCATTCACAAACGAGAATCCGAACTCTCCCGCAGCCCCCGTCGAAGGCGCTTTGTTTATGGCGGTCAATGCGTATAATCTAGCAGCGCCGAGCGTAAGCGCACGCCACTCGCGTACATCCGTAATGCGCACGTCCTCGCCACCGCTCACCCTGCGCGTCGTGATGTCGTAGGAAAGCTGCGTGCCATCCCCGGCATTATCAAAGTTGTCTATCAAAGGCATGTGAGTTCTCCCTATCCGAACCGCAACAATTCTTTTTGATCTGATCTGATGTCTTTCAACGTGTTCAAGATTTCTCCGTTGAGCCCCCTGTCCACGGTGGATTGCGTTGGCACGGTATATAAAGCCCCGGTACCCCATTGAGCGGCGTAATTAGAACTTGCGATCCCGACCCCGCCTATTCCTGCCGTACCCGTAGCCAGAGAAGATGCGCCTACAGATGCCGTTGCGTTAGGGCCTGCTAAAGAAGCCAGCCACCCACTATTGCCTGTTACCGTTGCTCCGCCTCGAAGACCGCGATACCCAGACATTGTACGCCCAGATTCTGCGTCTCCTATGCCAAGAAAGTCTCTGATTTCCTGGCACGCTTTATCATGGGCAGATACAGTTTCTGCAAGAGCCGCCTTTTCGTTTTCCACACGCTTATCGAGTTCTTCTTTATGATCCTCCGTTAGCGTTTGTTGAGTGCTGGCGTTTTGTTCGACAGAGGCTGCCGCTTGCTTGGCTTCAAACTGTCGCTGCGCTTCTTCAGCGATCTTCTTTTGCTCGTATGTCTTTGCTTGATGCTCTGTAAGTGCCGCAGCCTGTTCTTCTGCAAGCGCCTCGATTTTTGCGTTGTGGTTTTCTTGCAAGGCTTCGCGTTCAGCCAGAGCCTTTTCTGTTTGCGCAGTCACTTGCGCGTCGTGTCCTGCAAGAGCCTCCCCGAACTCGCCCAATTTTTCAAGGTACGGGCCAATATCAGGAGGATCAAGTTGAGTCCACGGGCGCTTCACTTTTTCCCACAACGCGATGGCGTAATCGCCGACAAACTGAAAAGACGCAACGCTGGCGTCCTTCCATGTCCTGAAAACGTTGAACAAATAATTGAAAACCGTTTCGGCGCCGTCGCTCAAAGACGCCCATAAAACGGACGCCGTGTTCCCGGCGAGCTGCATGTAGTAAGACACGTTTTCGGCAAACATTTTTATGCCAGCGACAGCGTTAACTACGCCGCCCTGCGAGACCCACTCGCTTAGTTTTTCGCCAAGCTCTTTTACTTTTGTTCCGGCCTTCTCCAGAATATCTGTCAGCGTTCCGTTTTGGGATATTGCCTCGCCTACTACCTCCCACATATCTCCGATACGCCCTTTCAATGCAGCCCATTGCCCAGAGACGGTGCCGAGCACGGCCTTCTGCTGCTCGTAGCCTTTCGTGAAAAGGTCTTTTACGATTGCCGCTTTTTCTTCCTCGCTGGTTGCTTGTCGAAGCGCAGGAACATACCGGTTCAGCAAGTCGTAATTACCCTGCATGGCCATGGCGACAGCCTTTTGCGCTGCGGCTTCTTCCATCCCTATGGCCTTGAGGGCGATGGTCGCTTTCGCGGCTTCTCCAAGCTTCTCTGTTTGGACGCCGAGCATCTTCATTCGCGCCATTCCCGCCAGCGTGGACTCATCGGCTGCGCCCGTTTCGTCTTGTATCGCCGCAGCGATCTTCTTCAACGGCGCGATAAGCGCCTCTCCCGCCTGCCCGTGCGCGTTCATGGCGGCAACAAGGCTTTTCTCTGCTTGTTCCTGTACTCCGTATGCTTGCAATGCCTTGGCTGCAAACCCGGCGACAGCGGCACCGGCCGCCATGAATCCCGTCACGAAGAACTTGCCGATTCGCATGGCAGACTGGCCGAACGCCTGAAGCTGCTTCCCAGCCGAAGTCAGCCCTTGTGCAAGCGAGTTCTTCGCCTTGATGAGTATGCTGATTTCTTTAGTTGCCATTACAGACTCCGGCGTTTTGATGCGCCTTCTTGATCTCGATAAGCTTCAACCCGAGCGCCTTTTCTGCCGTCATGCGTGGATCGTTTGAGACAGGCTTGCTGTCCACACGGTTCTGCATCGCCACGGCGTAAAGCATCGCGTTGGCGTAGCCCACAGAGCAACGTCGCTCCCAAAACTCAACGTCGCCGCCACATGCAGATGCGAGAAATGCAGAAAACTCTCCGGCAGTCAGTCCCGGCTCGCCTTTCGGCGGGGGCACGGCAACCACGGCCTCCTGCAACAATACCTGGTTCACAGCCTCGATGTATGCTTTGTGGGTGCATCGCAAGCGCCTGAACCAGAGTTTTACTCTTTTCGCAGCGGCGTCACCGGACAAGTCAAAGACCGATGCGTCTTTGTAACAATGCGCCATGGCAAAACCCAGCGCCGCGTCCGAATTGCGCAGCTTGCACCCCTCCCTGCTGAACCAGTCGGAGGCGAGCAAGGTCAGCGGCCAAAGCGGGGTTTCTGCATCAACAAAAACAGGAACGCCCCGCGCCAAGAGCAGCCGGCTTTGAGGGGTCTCGATGGCCCACGCCAAGGCGTTGATCTCGATGATGTCGGAAAGCGAGGGCTCGATGCCCTCGCTGCGCAACAACTCGATCTCGGCTTCCGCGAGACTGTTCAGTCGGGCCAAGTCCTGCATCTGTTGTGTCCTTATGCTGCATCGTCGCGGACAATCGTGAACACGAACGCTGCGCTGACCGTATGATAGGCGGCTTGCGGCTCTTTCGCGCCGGAGGCCGGATCTTCCGTGATGGCGGCGAGCCACTTGGCCGTGGTGATGGGGGGTGCCAGCGCGAATACCGGGGCGTCGTCAACCACCTTGACGAACTCTGCGGAACCTTCGCCCGTCCCTCCCGATACGCCGTGTGCCACGGGCTCGCCGAGTCCGTCTGCCTGCTCGGCCGACTCCACGGCCATGCTCAAAGAGGAACCCGTCAATCGCAGGTAGGTGCAGGTGAAGCCAAGTTGCTGCGCTTGCTTGATCCCGACAATGTTTACGCCAGGAAGCGTAAAGGTGTTCAGCTTGCCGGTTGGGGCAACTATGGCTTCGGTGCCCAAAAGCCCGCCTACGGTGATCTGTGGCCATTCCCCGTTGCTTGTAGCGGCCTCCAGCGTAAGGGCAAGGATGCCCGTATCGAGCTCGCCGAGCTTGATCAGGGAAAGGTCGAGCGTACCCGACTTGACGGCGTAGACGCAGGATACCTCAAAGATTGCCTTGGCGTCGTTTCCGAACACGCTGGAAGCAATGATGTCGTTGTTCTCGTCGCGGGCATCAGCCCTTGACTCGGCACGCATTTTCTTGCTGGAGTCAACAAGCTCAAGAATGTCGCCCAAGGTTCCTCCCCCGTCTACGATGTCGAGTATCCCGAAATGGTCTGTCAACGCTCCAAACGTGCTCATGTTTTCTCCTTAGTAATCCGACCGGCTATAATGCACGGCCAATGTTAACCCGATCATGTTTACTCCGCTTTCATCGTGCGGGGCCAGCGGCTCGCCCAGCGTCAGCCCGCCGAAATTGAACTTCGCGGCATCGTCTACAAGCTCGACCACCTTGGCTACGAACTCCGCGTATATGCCGCCCGTGGTGCCGTGCCGGTATTGCGCGAAGATGTTCGTAACCACGCCTTCTACGGCTTCGTAGAGCGACGAAATAAAGGCGTGGTCTTTATCGTCTTGTGCATTCGTGCCACAAAGCATGGCGCACTCGCAAACAAGTGTTGTCTGTGTCTGGTCTGTTCTAGGCGGCGAGCAGCGTATGTCTACCATCGGGAAATACAGATCCGTTGAAGGTGACCAGTACGGATCATCGGCCAGCGATTGATAAGCTCTGAGCATCACGCCTTTCCCAAGCTCGGCGTGTTTCTTCAACACGAATGACATCGCCTGCTCTATGGCCTTTGGTATGTTCATTTCGCTCCGATACTTTTCAAAAACTTCTCGTCCATCTTGCGGGTGATCTCTCGCTCCAGATGCCGTGCGGCTTTGCCCATAGCCCCCTCGATGGAGGACAACCCGCCGTCCAGAGCGTCGGTGATGTACGGCAGCTTGTTCGTGATGCGGACATACGGATCGTCGCCCTTCAGGTGTTTTTCAACGACTACATTTTCCCTGCCGCGCTTTTTCGCGTGTTCGGTTGCGCCGCCTGTGCCGCCCGCGCTGCCGAGTTCTTTGATGCCCCAGTACCAAGATGATTTGGCGAGCCCGCGCATGCCGATTTTCACTCGACGATCGGCGTTCGCCTCCCGCTTGCTTCGGTGGTAGATCAGGAATGTGTGACGCTGGCCCTTGTGTCCGGACGCCTTGTAGGTTTCCACCTCGTAAGCCTGCTTGCCGGACTTGGAAACTTTGCCGCGTACAGCGGTCATGGGTCGTTTCTTCGGCGCGACTCGCGTTGCCGCTCCGCAAGATCGCGCAACGCTCCATGCGCCCCATCGTATCGCCTCTCCGAAATCCTTTCCCAACTCTCTTTGCGCACGAATGAGTTGCCTTGAGAAGTTGTTCACATCCGCTTCTGGAAACTCGATTGTAACGCCAGCGTCATTCATGCGGTGTCTCCAGCCCAAGGATCACAACACCGGCCCGCTCGCCGCGACTTGCCACCCTGTACGGAACCCATGTCTCGCCTTCGGATACGATCATCAATTCTATACGCATGCCGTTTTGTGTCTTGAGCTTCGGATTGGCTTCAAGCGACAAGAGGTGGCGTGAGGTTACAGAGGCCATCTGGTACGTTCCCTCATCCCCCTCCGCTTTCGACAGGTCGTGTCCTGAACAAAGCGCAGGCTCAATGACATCCCGCCCGTTCAACCGTATCTTTGCGCGAGCCTGCGGGCAGGCATTCCAAAGAGCCGTGAACGCGAGCGTATATGTGTTCTGCGCCATGTCGCCTCTCGGAAGGGCTGGCGGGTAATAAGCCCGCCAACCCGTATCCGTTTACCGCTGCTTGCTCCGCTTCGCCTTCTTGGCCGTGGTCGGCTCGCTCTCGTCCCGCTTCACGATGAAGCGGAATCGCGGGCACGGCTCCCAGCTTGCGCGCACCACGCCGCGGCTGACAGGCTCCCCGTCCAGCACTCCCTCGGAGTTGACGGTGCGGGCCAGCGCCATAGCGTCGTGCGCGTCGGCAAACGGAACGCTCTTGAGCGATCCGTTCACCAGAAGGACGTCAAGTGTGCAAACCTTCATAGCACCCTCCCGGTTACACGCTCGTAACCAACCGAACGGCCGCATCGCGGACAACATCCACGCCGTAGAACAGCGTGACGATGCCCTTGATCTTGCCACCGTCCGCGTCGCCAACCATCTTGTAGTTGACGGTCACGCCGGAATCCGGCTCGCTCACCCGGTTGTTGAAGATGCAGTTCGCTTCTCCAGCGTTCACTAACTGCTCCGGCGGGGCCAGCGCGACGGCGATGGCCGTCTTGTCGGTCACGATGCCGCCAAGATTTTCGGAGTTGTCGGGGAGTCCGGAGTACACATACGAACTCATCCCCATCAGCGGAGGCAGCGCGGCGGTCTTGAGGGCCGCGTCGCCCAGCGTGGCGAGGATCAACCCGAGCGTGGAGCTTCCGATCAACTGCGACGTATAGGCCGCGTTGAGGATCAGGGAGCGATTGCGCCCGAGCTTGAGCTTTTCGGCCGCTTGGAAAAGCGAACCGAGGTCCTCGGACGAGAAGTTCGACACGGGGCAAACGTGCTTCGTCGAGAAGTTCGCCGCGGTGAACAGCGCGAACGCTGAATCCATCACGGCCTTTGCGATGCTGTAAACGGCGCCCGACGCGAGCCCTTCCGCATACGCCTGTGCTTCGCTCGCCGTAACCTGACCTTCGATCAGGGAAAAGGCGGCTTCCCTCGCCGTATCCAGCGTAACGTCCACGCCCGTGACGGTACCATCTTCGGTGACGGCCGTTCCAGGGGTCTTGACCTGCGCGGACGGATCGCCAAGCACGGGAACGCGCTTGATGTCGTTGAGTCGCATACCCGCTGTGTTGATGCCCAGCGAGAAAGCGTTCAGGGGGATGAGCGCGGTTTTCAGCGCCTGCTGAATCGCCATCTCAATCCCGGCGATTGAAAGATTGGAAAGTGTCGTTGCCATTGTCGTTTCTCCTTCTGTTCTTTGTTGCCTTACTTCGTATACAGGAATTGTGCGTGCAACGTGTTGGTTGCGGACGCTGTTGACTCGTCAACAACCCTGATCTTGATGTTTCCGCTGAGAAGGATTTTCTCATACGGAACATAAAGAATGGTCGAGACAAGGTTCGTGTCGGTAGAACCCGCAATCTGCGCGGCCGTAAGGGCCGTGCCTGCGGAATCCGTGCCGACGCGCCGAGGGCGGGCGACTACAATGGCAGCGGCAGAAACCTTGCCGGTGTAAATTACATCGGCGATAGATGTCCCTGCATAACTTGCGATTGTAACCACGCTCGTCTGCGTGTTTACGGAGTTCCACAATATGACCCTGTCGAGTTCACCGGAAACCGGCAAATCCGCGCTCGTCACGGTCGTGGTTGTTGCGATGCCGGCAACGGGCCAGTAATAATGCTCGGCGTTTACCGCAATCGCGGAAACGGCGAGCGTCAAAAGTGCGATCAGCATTTTCTTCATTTCTGCTCCTTCGTGTGTTGTTTTCCTTACTTGCTCGCGCAGCCAAGTTCGGACGGGTACTGCTTGCGCATCGCGGCCCGTTGCATCGGGTCGGTGATGGTTGCATACTTCGCCTTGATCTCGTCTGCGTTCTGAATTGCGCCGGCCACAAACGCAGCAGGCATTCCACCCGCAGGTCGTCCGACCTGTTTTTCGAGAAGCGAGACCCGATCTTTCATCCGGTCGTATCCCAGCTTCATCGCGTCCGCGTACCCGCCGCCGGAGACAAACACCTCGGAAGCCACATCGGCTCCGAAGTCTTTGACCATGCGGCTGAACTCATCGCGATCGGATTTCGGCTGTTCTGCCGGAACGGGAGGCGGCGGTTCGCCCTTCGGCTTGTCGCTGTCCGGCTCCGCTTTGTCCTCCTTCGGCTCGTCTTGCTTCGGCTCGTCCGTTTTCGGCGGCTCCGGCTCTGCGGGCTTGGCCTCTTCCGGCGGCTGTGTCGCAGGCTCCGCTGCGGCGTCAATCTTCGGCTCGTCTTGCGCGGGGGCGGGCTCTTGGCCCGACGGCTCCGCGCCGGTCTCTTGCTGCTTGTCTTTCATGGCTTCTCCTTTACCCGCCCGATACGTTTTGTACCGAGCAACAAACTCGTCGAGCTTGTCCGCGTAGTGGGCAAGCGTCTGCATGATCTCGGGGTTTTCGCTGACGGCGTTCCATACTTCCGGGTGCAGATCGAGAAACTCCGTGATCTGTCCCGCGATGGTTTCCTGCGCGAACCGACTGAACAAGCCGTCGTTCGCTGCTGGATCATCCACGGCATCGCAGGCATGTAGCTTTTCGAGTTCGACATAAACCTCTTCCGACAAGGGTTCTTTTCTGGCGTCAACTGGCTGACCGTCCTTGTCCACATACGCCAGCAACGCAAGCCCGTCGGAAGCGTACTTCCTGTTGCCGTCGGCGTCTGTCTCGTAAACGATGTAAGCCGGTGTCCCATCCTGCCGCTTCCTGTACTCGCGGCCCGCCGAGAACACGATGGACGTTCCAAACATATCGGCTTCTGACTGAGCCATGTTGAAAACATAGTCGTACAAATTGCCGTTCGGAGTGTCCTTCGCGGCGTTGCTCATAAACAGGTCCGCGACGGCTCGGTAAGCCGCCTGTCCATCGTCGCGGACAACGGCCTGCTTGCGGAAGTTCTTGAAGCGGCCGATGAACGTCCCGAGCGCCGTCGAACACATATTCGGATGGCCGAACCGGGCTTTGACGCCGGACCTTGCTTCGTTGCCTTGCTTGATGGTTTCATCAATGAACCCTTCGTCGAGATGTACTTGATGTCCCTTCGCTTCTCCTGCGGTCACCACACTGACACCGCTGATAACACCCTGTTCCTTGCTGATCGAGCCGATCGGTCTGGCTGCGAGATAACCTGTGCTATACCATCGTTTTCTCATTCTCGTTCCTCCTGTGGCGTGGCAGGCGGCTTGGACGGCTGCATTTCTTCAACCTCTGCGACGGCTGCCTGCCCGGGCTCGCCGATCATCAGAGGAACGTCGTGCGCCTTGGCGAACTTGTACGCACGCTCGGTCTTGAGCACGTTCTCGTGAAAGTCCACGCCGCGGCGCTTGCAGGCGTCAATCGGGTTGTCCAGCCCAACGCTGATCGCCTTTATATCGCCCTGTACTTCTTGGAGCTTTTGCAGCCACGGGAACCCGGCTGGAACCCACTCGATAAGCATGGCGAGTTCTTGATGGCTTTTGATGCCAGCCGCCGCAGCGAGAGCCGCCAACCCCCATCGCTCGCTTTCCCATTCGCGCTCGATCAGCCAATTGCTGTACTCGATCCGCTTCCACAAGTTCTGATCGCGCTTGCTTCGGCAGGATACCTCGTAAAGATTCTGGTCTGCGATCAGTCCGGAGAACGAGGAACCTGCGGAGTTCATCGCAGAGTAAGGTATGTCCAGAGCAAGCAGAAGGATTCGGATTACTTCGGTTGTGAACCCTACAAACTCGCCAGACGGGGTCTTGCTTTCGATGGTCTCGATGCGGCCTTTCGTATCCATGTCTATGAGCATCATCTCGCTGGGCTTCACGGCTTGCACGGTGGCCGATATGGTCTTTGTTCCGTCTGTTGACTCTGTCGTGTTGTGCGCCTTGTTCTCGTCGGCCCCGGTGGTGATCCCGCTCGCGCCGCCCCAGCCGTCCACTTCCTGCTGGTCAGACCAACCAGTATAGTCGCGCATGATGGCGATGCCGAATAGAGCGTGGAGTTTCGCTTTCGCCAAGTTGAAATCAATGCCCTCGTATACATCCTGCAACAGGTTGACGGCGGTTGAGAGCGGAGATATGCCGCGCACCTGTGATGACAAGCGCGTGAAGTATCCGTCGAAGATAACGTTGGTCGCATCCTCAAGGTGGTCGAAAGAAACCTGCGCCCCGTCATGCCCCCGATTGCAGATGCAGAACTGCGCGATGCGGCCCGGGTACGCGAAATCCATCACCATGCCCGTGTCTTTGGATACGCGCTTCAATAAGTCTACAGGAATCGGGTCGTATGTCTTTCCGTCTGTCCGCATCTTGCCGATTTTCGGAAGCGCGATCATATCGGCCTCGATCCCCTGAAGATGGCCCGTCGAAAGCTTGATCATGGCTGCGTCGCCGCTGACGGTTTTCTCCATCTCGAACATGCGGAACATCTGCTCGCGGCCGAACCGCCCGGCGATGTCGAAATTGACTGGCTGCGCGTGCCAGTCAAACAAGGCGTTGACCTTTTTCATCAGCGGTTCGTTGTCATGTTGGAACAAGAACTTGAATCGGCTGACGTAGTCGAGATGCCTGCGGATCATCCATGCGGCGAGCGCGGCGTTGCGTTGCTGGTCCTGAACGGTGGAGAGAAGAAGCCCGCGATTGTACTGCGGAAGAATAACGTGCTCGGCGGCGAGTCTGGAAGAAGGTCGGCGACGGCGTCCCGTGGTTTTAGTGGCGTCATAGTCGAGCGCCTGCGCCGCCTTGCGGCCCTTGTTGTTCCTGTTCCGCTTCGTCGCCATCCTAAATCACCCGTGACATATCCACGTTTCTGAAGAGCGGACGCCGCCCGTTGCGAACGGCCTCCTTGTTTTCTTCTTCTTTCAGAATCTCGTGCGCATCGCGCAACCCGGCTTGTGATACGGACATATCGCCCTGCGATATGCTTTGCCCGCCTTCAAGCGTGGCCTGAACAGATGCTTCGGCAAGGTCTTTGATCGTGTCCGTCATAACCCCTCCGGCGATGGCCTGGCGAAATAGATGTCCATTCGGGAGTAAGAAATAGAATGCCTTGCACGAAAGAGTAAAGCCATTCAAGCAGCCGCATTGATAGCGTGCATCAATCTTTTTCCGGCAGCTTGTAGACCACGAACGACTCGCTGCAGCCGCAACAGCGAACCCTGCGCTGTCCGTTTTCTGGGTAAGTGTGCGTCACCCTGTGACCGTATCGCTTGCCGCAGGACGGACACGGAAGCCCGTAATCCACTACGCGAGAGGCAAAATGATAACGCCTGTGCGCGTGGATGATTTGCACGTTGCTCATACGCTGACCATGCTAATCTTTCGTTTCGGCGGTGCAGCCTTGACGCGCTTTTCTTCTCCGATGCCTTCGTAGCCGCTCAAGGCACAAGCGTAAACCAGCGCATCGGCCCGGTCGTTTGGAACGCCGGGCGTCCGCGTCCACGTGTAGTATTCGTTCCGCTCGGTGACGACCTTTTCGGAAAGCCGCTCGCCGCATATTTGAATGGCGATCTCGCGGTTTGATGCCGAAGGGTCTGGATCGTAAAGTGTCAGCGCCCCGGCTTCTGTAGGCTCCACAACGAACCCGCGCTGCATCTGCTCGCGCCAATAGTCGGCGTTGATGACGAATACCCGCCCGATCTGCGGCCATTGTGTGATGTGCCAGCCCAAGCCCTGCCGCAAATCGGTCATGCGGGGTCTGTACGTTTTCGAGCCGAATGCCTTGAGCGGAATCTGGATGACCGATGAGCGCATTTCGCGGATCGCCGCGCAGATGGCGTTCTGCCATTTGCCGGATGAGGCGTCCCAGCATGCGGCGTGTATTCCGCGCTGGTCGCCCTCACAGTTGATGCGCATTGGCTCGATGATCTCTTTCGAGAACTGCGCAATCCCGCGCCGTATCAGAAACCGCGCCGTGTTGTCTGTGGCCTTCGCGTGAACCAGGATGCCGCCGGATGGCCATTTCCCGTGAGCAACCACCTTGCGCGTTTGGCTGACAGGGTCGGAGGCGACAACGACCCAGTTGAACCCGACGTAGTTGATGTCCACACCCATGTTGATGATTGAGCCCTTCGGGGCGCACAGCCGTGGGTATCCAGACTTCCTGCGCAAGATCGTCTGAAGATTTATTTCGTAGGTAGTTGACGCCACCAAGACCGGCTGCTGCTGGCGCTCGGCCATGAAGGCGTTATGCCCCATTGTGAAATAGGAAACCATGGCCCCGTACAAAGCGTCAGGATGCCCCCTGAGGCGTTCAAACCCATAAGGGTTATTGGATACCATCCCTTTAACCATTACGGTCTTGTGGGCTTTGTAGTACGCAACGGCTTGGCGGCTTTCTTTTTTGCTTTCGTGACGCAAAGTGTTCCACTCGTTCCATCGCTTACGACATTCGGATTGAGAATCTTCAAACCCTTCGGGCCAGCTGGCTATGCGAGGAATTCGCTCGCCTTGCCATTCGGGATGCGACAAATAATGATCCATTACATCGTAAGGCGCGATGCAATTACCGGACATCAATATGGGAAGGATGGTCCCTGCTGATCCAAGACCGGCAATATCTGCATCGATCAACTCGATAGTCTGCAAAATCTGAACCGGGCTCTTGGCTACGCCTCTGCTTTGAGGATCGTCTATCAAAACGAGCGACGGGCGCAATACGGACCCATCCGAACAAGGATGGTTCAACCCTCGCGGATTGCCGTTGATGGTTTCGCATCCAATGGCGCCGCGGTTGTCTGGAAAAACGATTATGTTTTCGTTGAGTTGGTACATTGCTCCGGTCGGTTTGTTGGTGTGGGACCAAACCGAAGTAGCGACTTTAAACCCAGACCCTTTTGCCCACGCGTAAGGCATGCAGTACTCGGGGTAGTCTGCCAACAGACGCTCGTTAAAAGCTAAAGCCATGCGCCAAAACCGCAAAGCTCGGCTAGTGGCTTGCCTCGCCCACATGATGCACACGGGAAACTTCTCTCGTCCTGTTAAAGCAAACATCAGTACGAGGCCCCAAAGAATAACCGTTTTCCCAATACCTCGTTCTGCACCTACAACAAACCGTTTGCGTTGTTCTTGAGCTTCGACGGCGCCGCGAATAATGGCGTTTTGCGGTTCGATGAAAGGACGGAAATATGTTTGCGGCATGTAATAGCGAAGCCACGCGCCCGGTTTTTTTTCAAGCCTTGCGCGGCGTTTGGGGTCTTGCGCCGTTTTCCATTCGACAACACGGTGCCTTTGGCGAAAAGCATCGACTCGTTCGTTTATAGACGCAGCAGCATCGCGCCTTGAAATTGCACGCCGAATTTTTGCGGCGGCGCGCGCTTGTCTTACTGCATAAAGTTCTTCGGCTGTCAAAGTACGGCCAAGTACCGCCGCTATTTCGGCATTTGTGACTCCGGCAGCGGCCAAACTACCAGCTTTTTTTAAATCGCTACTGCCAACGGCGGGACTATCAACAGCCATAAACCGTTACACCCTTTTTCTTCA
>Ga0208822_1001309_pt1 | contig 17710 bp, 16 predicted proteins | sample AD_STIC08_MetaG_FD_184435 | JGI IMG/M metagenome (GOLD analysis project Ga0208822, IMG submission 184435) | Active sludge microbial communities of municipal wastewater-treating anaerobic digesters from USA - AD_STIC08_MetaG (SPAdes) (version 2) | ecosystem: Engineered > Bioreactor > Anaerobic >...
TCTCCGCGCGCATGGCCGGCACTCCCTACGACGGGGGCGGCATCGGGGTGTCCGTCAGCGCTACGCGAGCCGCCAGTGACGACGAGCTGCGCGCCCTGCTCCGGGCCCGGATCGCCGAGATGCGGGCGCTCGGCACGACGACCGTCGAGATCAAGAGCGGATACGGCCTCAGCGTCGCCGACGAGGAGCGATCGCTGCGCCTGGCCGCCGAGTTCACCGACGAGGTGACCTTCTTGGGCGCCCACGTCGTACCACCCGAGGCCCGTGCTGACCGGGCCGCCTACGTCGACCTCGTCTGTGGGCCGATGCTCCAGGCCTGCGCCCCCCACGCCCGGTGGATCGACGTCTTCTGCGAGCCGGCCTCACCGCACGCCTTCACCGAGGCCGAGGCGCGCCGGGTCCTCGTGGCCGGGCGGGATGCCGGGTTGGAGGTTCGCGTTCACGGCAACCAGCTCGCGGCCGGGCCCGGGGTGCAGCTGGCCGTCGAGTTCGAGGCTGCGAGCGTGGACCACTGCACCTTCCTCAGCCCCGCCGACGTCGACGCCCTCGTGGGGGCCGCCGGCACCACCGTGGCGACCCTGCTGCCGGGAGTCGAGTTCTCGACCCGGTCTCCCTACCCCGACGCTCGCGGCCTGCTCGACGCCGGGGTCGACGTGGCGCTGGCGAGTGACTGCAACCCGGGAACCTGCAACACGGCATCCCTGCCGTTCGTCATCGCGCTCGCGGTCCGCGAGATGAGGATGACATCGGCCGAGGCGCTCGTCGCCGCCACGGTCGGTGGGGCTCGGGCGCTGCGGCGCGGCGACATCGGGCGGATCGCCGTCGGCGGGCGTGCCGATCTGGCGGTGCTCGAAGCGCCCTCGTTCGAGCACCTCGCCTACCGACCGGGGATGCCGCTGGCCCGGGCCCTCGACCTCACCTGAACCCGGAGGTGCCGGCGTTCGTCATCCGGCCCGAGGTCATCTGGGCCCGAGGTCAGACCGCCTCGTCGCGGATGGCCTCGGGCAGGTGACCCGCCGAGGCCTCGTAGTACGCAGCGGCCTTGCGGGTGGTGAGGGTCTTCGCGGCGCCGACGGCCAGCCCGGTGAGCGCGGCGTAGAGGACCGCCTTGTTGATCGGTGCCTCGGGGCTCTTGGGGTTGACGTCGTCCTGCACGGCCCGTGACCAGATGAGGTCGACGACCTTGGTCGCGAGCACCCCTGCGAGCACGGCTCCCCCGGTGCCCATGATCTTCCAGGCAAGTGGCCCCATGCTGGTCGGTCCTTACGTCGGTGGTGTGGTGCGGTCGCCCGTCCGGCGAACCGCGTCCACTGTAACCGCCAGGGGCTACAGTGGAGGAGTTCAACGACAGGGGAGCGCTGCAGCGCTGAGAGTGCGGTCCGCCGCAGACCCTCGAACCTGATCCGGTTAGCACCGGTGTAGGGAGTCGGGAAATCTCAGGTGGTCCTCCAGCACACCGCGGCTCGTTCGCGGGGCGCTGGCGGCCACTTCCCCGAGGTACACACACCACACCTCGGGAGATGTTTCACATGGCCACACAGATCGAACCCACCACCCAGGAGCCGCGGTCCAGGACCGGTCGCTCCCTCACCGCGACCCGCCCACTCATGGGTTGGCGCACCGTCGACATCCTCACCATCGCCTTCCTCGGCGCGGCCCTCGGCGTCGCCTTCTGGGGCTGGGGCGTGTTCTACAACGGGCCGATCACCGCCCTGAAGATCGGCTACGCGCCGCTCATGGGCCTGTTCTCCGGGCCGTGGTTCCTCGCCGGCGTCGTCGGCGGCCTCGTCGTCCGTCGCCCGGGTGCTGCCCTGTTCTGCGAGGTCGTGGCCGCCCTGGTCTCCATGCTGCCGGGCACCGAGTGGGGAGCGACCGTGCTCATCTCGGGTGTCCTGCAGGGGCTCGGGGCCGAGCTCGTCTTCGCGATCTTCGGCTACAAGGTCTTCAGCGCAGGGGTCGCCGCCCTCGCCGGGGCACTGTCGGCACCGCTGCAGTGGGCCTTCGAGGTCATGAGCCTGCCCGCGGGCGGCGGCGGCTGGTACGCCGAGTGGGTACTGCGCGACAAGGTCGTCTACCTCGGGGCGTTGGTGGTCTCCGGTGCCGTGCTGGCCGGGATCGTCGGGTGGTTGCTCGTGCGAGCCCTCGCCCGTGCCGGAGCGCTCTCGGCGTTCCCGCCGGGGCAGGAGCACCGGGAGTCCCACGCTGTCTGACTCCGCAGCGACCCGCACCGCCCCGGTGCCTGCGTCCCGCGGCCGGGTCGAGGTCGCTGGTCTCACGTGGCGACCGTTCGGCCGCCGCGAACCCGTGCTGCGCGACATCACGCTCGTGCTCGAGCCCGGCGAGCGCGTGCTGCTGGTCGGGCCGTCCGGCTCGGGCAAGTCGACGCTGCTGCGAGCGATCGCCGGCCTGCTCGAGACCGCGGATGCCGGCGACCTCACGGGGTCCGTGGCCGTCGACGGGGTGGCGCCCGGGTCACGCCCGGGCGCCGTCGGGCTGGTGCTCCAGGAGCCCGGCGCCGGGGTCGTGGCGGCGTCGGTCGGGCGTGACGTGGCCTTCGGGCCGGAGAACGTGGGGATGCCGCCCGCGGCCATCACCCGCGTCGTCACCACCGCGCTCACCACCGTCGGTCTGGGTGACCTCGCGCTCGACACCCCCACGTCGGCGTTGTCCGGGGGTCAGACCCAAAGGCTTGCCCTGGCCGGGACGCTCGCTCTCGACCCGTCGGTGGTCCTGCTCGACGAGCCCACGGCCATGCTCGACCCCGAGTCGGCCCAAGAGGTGCGCGATGCCGTCGCGGCCCTGACGTCCCGCCCGGGAGCGCCGACCGTGGTCGTCGTGGAGCACGTGCTCGGGCCGTGGGTCGACCTCGTCGAGCGGCTCGTCGTCCTGTCCGACGACGGTCGGGTCGTCGCGGACGGCCCGGTGCGCGCCACCTTGGAGGCCGAGCGGGAGCGGTTGCTCGCGATGGGCGTGTGGGTGCCGGGGGAGGGCCCGCCCGAGCCGGTGGCCGTCGACCCCGCGCTCGTCACACCGCGGACCGCTCGCACCGCCCCGGCCCTCATGGCCGCCCCACTCGTCGTCGAGCGCACCACGCGCCTGCTCGACGGCGGCCGTCGCACCCGTCGCGCCGCCGAGCTGACTGCTGGGCTGGAGGCGGCCCCCGGCAGTCTCACGGCCCTCGTCGGGCCGAGCGGCTCGGGCAAGTCGACGGTGCTGCACGCCCTCGCCGGGTTCCTCACCCCCACGACACCGGATGCCGTGCGCGTCACCCCGCCGGATGCCGGCCCGCCCACCTCTCCCGGTGAACTGGACGCGCCCGACCTGGCGCGAACGGTTGCCTGGGTGCCGCAGTGGTCGAGCTCGACGATCGTCGCGGGGACGGTGCTCGACGAGGTGCTGGCCACCTCCCGAGCCCTGCGTGAGGGTAGGAGCCACAACGTCGAGATCGGCACCGACCGGGCGCAGGCCCTGCTGGCAGCCCTGGGGCTGGAGCACCTCGAACGGGCTGATCCGCGCCACCTGTCCGGCGGGGAGCAGCGCCGCCTGGCCGTCGCGGCCGCGCTGCACCACGGGCCTGCTGTTCTCCTGGCCGACGAGCCGACCGTCGGGCAGGACCGCCGGACGTGGGCCGCGCTCGTGGGGCTCGTCGCGGCCTACCGTGCCGCCGGTGGGGCGGTCGTGGCCGCCACGCACGACGCCCACGTCGTCGACCGGGCCACGGTCGTCCATCACCTGTCGCCGCCTTCCCAGGCGCCCGAGGTGCCCTCACCCGGAATCCCCCTCGTCGCCCGCTGCGGGCCGCTCGCATTGCTCGGTGGCGCGCTGCTCGCCGTGCCGGCAGGGGTGTTGTCGCCGCACTGGTCGGTCAGCCTCGTGGTGCTCGCGACCCAGTTGGTGCTGGCGGTCGTGGGGCTGTGGGCTCCTGGCCCCGGGGCTCTGGCACGGGTGCGGGGTACGGCGCTGCGGATGCTGCCGGGGCTCGTCGCGGCCCTGTCGGTCGGGTGGTCGACGTGGTTCCTCGCAGGTCGCGACCTCGACCCCGCCCTCACCGTGGCGCTGCGAGTCCTCGTCATCGTGCTGCCGGCGGCCGTGCTCATCCCGTGGATCGACCCGGACCGCCTCGGCGACCACCTCGCCCAACGGCTCCGGCTGCCCGACCGCCCGGTCGTCGCGACGGCAGCCGCGCTGCAGCGGGTGCAGTCCTTCGGGCAGATCTGGTCCGAGCTGTCGCGCGCGCGGCGGGTGCGCGGCCTCGGGGTGTCGTGGCGGCGTCCGCGCACCGTCGTCGCCCACCTCGGGGCGCTGACGATGGGGTTGCTCGTGCGCACGCTGCGCGCGGCTGCCGAGCTGGCCGTGGCGATGGATGCCCGTGGCTTCGCGACGGCCTGGTCCCGATCGTGGTGGCTGCCCGCGCCGTGGCGGTGGCGCGACACCCTGCTCGTCCTGCTCTCGGCCGTCCCGCTCGCGGTCGCCCTCCTCGCGCCGGTGGTGGGCACGGCATCCGACTGATTGCAGCCCGCCCACCTCCGGCGGCCGGATCGAGGCCCCGTGAGGTCGGTGGATCGCAAGAAGTGCCGGGCGGCATCCACCCGTGGGGCGCCCGGCATCCGTACTCCTGGGTGAGATGGTTGCCATGGCGGCGGAAGGGGGCGGGCACGTGGCACAGCGAGACGAGTTCGACACCTTCGTCCGAGAGCGGTGGCCCTCGCTCGTCCGGTCCGCGATCCTGCTCACCGGCGACCGGGACTCGGCCGAGGACCTCGTCCAGGAGGCGCTGGGACGAGCGGCACAGCACTGGAGCCGGGTCGACCTCCCGCGGGCGGACGCCTACGTGCGGCGCATCCTCTATACCCGCTCGATCGACGCGTGGCGGTGGCGTCGGCGTCAACCGGACCCGGTGGAGGTGACCGAGCGTGACGCTGCTCCGGTGCGTGACGCCTCGGGTCGGTCCGATGACCGCCTCACCCTGGGCGTGGCGCTCGCACGCCTCACGCCGCGGCAGCGGGCGGTCCTCGTGCTGCGGTTCTACGAGGACCGCACCGAGGTGGAGACTGCCGTCCTGCTCGGCTGCTCGGTGAGCACGGTGAAGTCGCAGGCCCGGCACGCGCTGGGACGGCTGCAGGTCCTCGCGCCCGATCTCGCGGCGACGTACGGACACGAGGAGGTCCGGCCATGACCGACTCGACGACGCGGCTGCGTGAGGCGCTCTCGCAGATCGCCGCCGACCACACCGACGACGCCCCCGACCCGGCCACGCTGGATGCGATCTGGCGTGCCGGGAGGCGGCGGAGGTGGCGGGCCCGCGCCGGTGTGGTGGCCACCCTCGGCGTCGTCGCGCTGCTCGTGCTGGGTGCGTTCGTCCCCTGGGGCGTTCCGACGGTGGCCGTGCCCGCGACACCACCGGGAGTGCCCCTGGCGAGCTACCCGGAACACGTGGCCATGCCGTGGCGGCCGCACGTGACCTCCAGCCCCGGACTGACTTCCCTGGTCGTGCCCGGAACGCAGGAGGGCCGTGTGGGGGTGTATGCCATCGGGCCGGACGGGTCGGTGTCGTTCGTCTCCCAGGATGACGAGACGGCCGGCTTCCCTCCCTCGGTCATCCCGGGGCCGGCGCTCGCGGTCTCGCCGGACGGGCGCTGGCTGGCAACGGCATCTGCGCTGCTCGACGTCGTGAGCGGAGAGCGGGTGGGGATCACCCCTGACCTGTCGGTGGAGGAGACGACGGGGAGGGGTGCGTCGCCGTCGTGGAACCCGGACTCCTCCCGCGTGCTCTACCCGACGGTGCCGTCGCTGGCCGGCGCCGAGGCCGTGGTCGTCGACCTGGCGGGAGGTGTGCAGGACGTGCCACCGGCCGGGGTCGGGGATGCCCTGCTGCTCGCCGGCTGGACCGACGAGGAGACGGTGGTCGGACTCTGGCGCCGCAGCGCCGACGAGTTCACCGTGCTGACGTGGGGCCTCGGCGACGACCGGTGGACCAACGGCGCGACGGTCTCCTGGCCCGGCTGGGAGGAGGGACCCCAGGCGGCCGCCTCGGTGTCCCCCGACGGGTCGAGGCTCCTGCTTCTGCGGAGCGTGGACAGCATCGAGCCCGGGACCAACCCGGGCACCCAGGCCCAGCTCTTCGACACCTCGACCGGTGCACTCCTCGGCTTCCCCGTGGGTGACGTGCCGGCATCCGACGCGGGCTGGACGGAGGGTTCGTTCCTCTCGTGGGAGGGCTACGGCTGCCGGCCCGCGTGGCGCGGCGACGTGCCGGTCATCACGGACGGAGGCGTCCGGCTGGCGGACGGTCCCGCAGGCGAAGAGCTGGTGAGCATCTCCTCGGCGTTCGGCACGGACGTCTGCCCGGCCTTCGCCGGGAACGAGCTGCGCGGTGAGCCGGTCCCCAACCTCGGCGCCGTGTGGCTGGAGCGGCTGCACACCTGGGGTATCCCGCTGGGATCGCTGGTCCTCGCCGGCTTCGTCGTCTGGTTCTTCGGCCGACGGCAGAAGTGGCGTGAGCACCACAAACCGCTCCCCGCGATCTTCCCGACCTTCGGCCGCTGAGTCCGGGAGGCATACTGGTCGATCGTGTCTGCCATCCCCGTGTCCGCCGCCCCGGACAAGGTGAAGATCCCCCGTGAGATCTGGGTCCTCATCGCGTCGGCGTTCGTCATCGCGCTGGGGTTCGGGCTGATCCTGCCGGTGCTGCCGCAGTTCGCGCAGAGCTTCGGCGTCGGGGCCACGGCCAGCTCGATCGTCGTCAGCGCGTTCGCGTTCTTCCGGCTCGTGTTCGCCCCGGTCGGCGGACGGCTCATCGCGCGGATGGGGGAGCGGCCGATCTATCTCGCAGGCCTGGTCATCGTCGCGATCTCCACCGGGGCTACCGCCTTCGCGCAGACCTACTGGCAGCTACTGCTCTTCCGCGGTGTCGGTGGCATCGGCTCGGTGATGTTCACCGTGTCGGCGGTCGCGCTCATGGTGCGGCTCGCTCCGCCGTCGATCCGGGCGCGGGTGTCGTCGGTCTACGCCTCGGCGTTCCTGTTCGGCGGCATCCTCGGCCCGGTCGTCGGCGGCCTGCTCGGCAACCTCGGACTGCGCGTGCCCTTCATCGTGTATGCCGTCGCACTCCTCCTCGCGGCGGCGCTCGTCGGCGTCTTCCTCAGCGGTTCGTCGCTGCGGCCGGCCGAGGGCGCGCCGGTTCTCCCGGTGATGACGGTGCATGACGCGTGGCGCGACTCGGCCTACCGCGCGTCGATCGCGTCAGCCTTCGCCAACGGCTGGGCCAACTTCGGGGTACGTGCCGCGATTCTGCCGCTGTTCGCAGCGGTCGTGATCGGCAAGGAGCCGTGGGTGGCGGGCATGGCGCTGGCCGTGTTCGCGGCCGGCAACGCCGTGGGGCTGACCGTCGCCGGGCGGATGTCGGACCGGCTCGGGCGGCGGCCGTTCATCATCGGCGGGCTGCTCGTCAGCGGTGTCGCGACCGCAGTCACCGGGTTCGCCACCGACCTGCCGACCCTGGTGGTGCTCTCGGTGGTGGCAGGGTTCGGCGCAGGCGCCCTCAACCCCGCCCAGCAGGCCTCGCTCGCGGACGTCGTCGGGCGCGAACGCAACGGCGGCCCGGCGCTCGCCGCCTTCCAGATGTCGGCCGACACCGGGGCGATCATCGGGCCGATCCTGGCCGGGCTGCTGATCGACTACGGCAGCTACCCCCTGGCGTTCGGGACGACCGGTCTCATCACGCTGCTCGCCGTCATCCCGTGGCTGCGCGCCCGCGAGACCCACGAGGTCACCCGAGCCTCCTGACAACCCGAGCCCGTCCGCGGCTCAGGCCCGGGCGGGGGTCGTGTGCCTCTGCGCTGCCACCGGCCGATCCCCGGGGCGGACGAGGAGGGCAAGGGTCGCGAGGAGGCAGGCCAGGGTAGAACCGACCGCGACCGGTGAGAGCCACGACGTCCCCGCGATGCCGGCATCCGCCTGGAAGCCGCCGACCGCCCACAGCACGGCGAGGTATGCCGCGCCGCTGGCGTTGACCGCGACGGCCAGCACCGAGCCCCAGGGCATCCGGCGCCAGAGCATCACGCCGGCGATGAGGAAGGCCGGGGCCAGCACGCCCATGTCGAGGGCGTAGACGAGGTGCACGGCTGAGGGTGGCATGACGTTCTCGGGGAGGTCGCCGGTGACGGCGAACCGCACCGAGATCGTCCCCCAGGCGCCGAGCAGGGCCAGCCCGACGACGGTCGTGAACCCCGCGACGACCCTGGCCCGGGTGCCGCCGACGACGCCGGAGGCGGCCACATCGGCGTCGATGCTCGACGCGAGCAGTACGAGGCCTGCGGTCGATGCGGAGAACGCCACGACGTGGAGGAGGAAGACGTCGTTGAACGCGGTGCCGAAGGCGTAGTACGCGTAGTTGTAGGCGCCGTAGAAGAGCAGGCCGAGCCAGACGAGCACCGATGCGCTCGTGGGCCGGCGACGGCTGAGCACCATCGCGATGGCGAGCGCCGGCGCGACGAGCGCCAGGGTCACGAGGTCGTTGCCCCGCAGTGCGGCCACCGCCCAGGTGTCCTCCGGGTAGAGGTTCGCGGCCAGCAGGCCGATGGCGGACGTGAGGACCATGACGGCCAGGACCACGGCCGAGAGGACCCAGGCGGTGGTGAGCCGCGGCCCGGCTCGCAGGATGGTGGTGGGCGGCCGGTCGACTGACATGGTGTTCCTCGCGAGAGGCGCGACGCCGCCGGACGGCAGCGCCGTCGTCACGTCCACGCTAGCTCCGGGGCGTGGGGTCGGCGAAGGCCTGTTCCCACTGTCACACCCTCGACGTGGCCCGGCGTTCGGTCGGTCAGCCGGTCACCTCGTGGACGTGCCTGGGCATGAAGGCCGCCGCGACGACGAGCAGCACCGCGACCCCGAACGACGCGACGAAGACGGCGTGGATGGCCGGCTCGAGGACCCCAGACGGCATCGACTCGAGGTCGGTCGGCGCGGCACCCAGCTGGGAGCGCACCACGGTGTTGGCGATCGCACCGAAGGCCGCGACGCCCACCGCGCTGCCGACCGAGCGGGCGAAGAGGGTCGCGCTCGTGGCAACCCCTCGCTGCTGCCAGCCCACCGAGGACTGGGCGGCGACGATCGCCGGGCTTGCGGCATACCCGAACCCGAGGCCCATCACGAAGTTCGGTGCCGCGAGGTGCAGTACCGAGCTCGACCCGTCGACGGTGAGGAGCAGCGCGGCACCGGCGAGGGCGATGAACGCCCCGAGCAGGGTCGTCGCACGGAACCCGAAGCGCAGGTAGATCCGGCCCGACGTCGTCGCCGCGATCGGCCAGCCGATGGTCATCGCGGCCAGCGCGAAGCCGGCCACGATGGCACCGGTCCCGAGCACGCCCTGGGCGAACAACGGGACGTAGGACGTGAGCCCCAGCAACAGCACGCCGACGACGAACGAGCTCGCCATCGCCGCGCCGACGACCCGGTGTCGAAAGACCCACAACGGCAGAACGGGATCGGTGGCGCGTCGTTCGACGAGCACGAACCCCACGAGCGCGACGACCGATCCTCCGAGCAGCCCGACGCTGACCGGTGAGGACCAGGCCCAGACCACCCCGCCCTCGAGGAGGGCCACGAGGAGGGTGACCGTCCCGACGAGGAGCAGCAGCGCGCCGAGCACGTCGATGCGCGCTCGTGGGGTGGCGGGGTCGCGTGCGGTGCGCTTCTCGTCGAACCGGCTCCACAGCATCCAGGCCGCGACGGCGCCGAGCGGCAGGTTGACGAAGAAGATCCAGCACCACGACAGGTAGTCGGCGAAGATTCCGCCCAGCGTCGGGCCGACGAGCGACGAGATCGCCCACACGGCCGCGAGGTAGCCCTGCACCTTGGCGCGCTCGGCCACCGAGTAGATGTCCCCGATGATCGTCATGCCGATCGGCTGCACCGCGCCGGCTCCGAGGCCCTGGAGCAGCCGGAACGCGACGAGGCTGCCCATCGACCAGGCGAGCCCGCAGAGCAGCGAGCCGAGCACGAACAGCCCCACGCCGAGGAGCATGACCGGCTTGCGACCGACGACGTCGGCCACCTTGCCGTAGATCGGCATCGACACGGCCTGGGCCAGGAGGTAGATGGAGAACAGCCACGGGAACTGGCTCAGCCCACCGAGGTCGCGCACGACCGCGGGCACCGCTGCGGCGAGGATCGTCGCGTCGATGGCGACCAGCCCGGTGCTCAGCATCACCGCGAGCAGGACCGGGCCACGCTCGCTGCGCAGCCCGACGCTGGCGCGGGTGATTCTCGCTTGGGTGGGGGCGGTCACTGACGAGCCAACCCGGCCGGGGGCGGTGGCATTCCGTGCACCGGCCGCCCGCGTGCCGAGAGCCGGCGCCGCCACCTAGAGTGCCGTCCATGTCCGCCGACCTCAGCGCTGCCGAGCGGCGGGTCCTCGACGCCATCGACGAGACCGAGCTGGTCGCGACCCTGGTCGAGCTCGTGCGCACCCCGAGCGTCACCGGCACCGACGCCGAGGCCGACCTCCAGCACACCGTCGCCCGCTGGTTCGAGGAGGCCGGGCTCGAGGTCGACCTGTGGGCGCTCGACCTCGACGACCTGCGCGCCGACCCCGACTTCCCGGGTACGGAGGCGCCCCGACTGGAGGGTCACGGTCTCGTCGGCACAGCATCCGGGGAGGGCGATCCGGGGCTGGTCCTCCAGGGGCACGTCGACGTCGTCCCCGTCGGCGACGTCGCGAACTGGCACGAGGGCGACCCGTTCTCGGCGCGCATCGACGGCGGGGTGCTGCACGGTCGCGGTGCCTGCGACATGAAGGCCGGAATGGCCGTCAACCTCGCCGTGGCCCGCGCGCTGCACCGCTCGGGGGTGCGCACAGAGCGACGCCTGGCGCTGCACAGCGTCGTCAGCGAGGAGGACGGCGGCCTCGGCGCGTTCGCCACCCTGCGTCGCGGTCACCGCGGTGAGGTCGCCGTCATCACCGAGCCGACGAGTGGCCGGCTCGTCACCGCCAACGCCGGAGCGCTGACCTTCCGCATCGACGTCACCGGCCGGGCCGCGCACGGCAGCACCCGCCGCGAGGGCGTCTCGGCGCTCGAGGCGTTCTGGCCGCTGCACCAGGCGCTGGGTGACCTCGAGGAGCGGCGCAACGCCGACCGCCACCCGCTGTTCGGGGACAACCCGCTGCCGTACGGCATCTCCGTCGGCACGGTCCGCGCCGGCGACTGGGCCAGCTCGGTGCCCGACCTGCTCGTCGCCGAGGGGCGCATGGGGGTGCGCCTCGGCGAGGACCCGGCGCTCGCGCGTCTGGCGCTCGAAGAAGCCATTGCGGATGCCGCGGGCACCGACCCGTGGCTACGTCACCACGAGCCCCGGGTCACCTGGCCCGGGGGACAGTTCGCCTCCGGGCAGCTCGCCGACGGGCACCCGCTCATCGACGAGGTGGCGGGCGCGGTCGAGGTGGTGACCGGCATCCGGCCGTCCGAGGCGGCGGCTCCGTACGGCTCGGACCTGCGCCTGTACACCGGCATCGGGGGCATCCCGACGCTGCACTACGGGCCGGGTGACGTGCGGCTCGCGCACGCCCCGCGCGAGAGCGTGCCGCTCACCGAGGTCATCGAGGTCGCGCGAGCCCTGGCCCTGGTGACAGCGAGACGGCTGGGCGCCCACTGACTGCCTGAGCGGAGTCGAGGCAATACCGCCCGCGAATGCGTGCACCTGCGCTTCGACCCTGCCGGGGCCGCCTCCGCTCAGCCGGGGGCGTCGAGCACGTGGTCGGGCTCGAGGGGGTGCAGGTCGCCGAGGTGCTCGGCGACGACGACGGCGGTGTCGCCCCGGCGCAGCCGGAAGTCCGACGGCGGGTTGGTCAGCGTGTGGCCATCGTGCGTCACCGCGAGTAGGGTCGCCCCGTGGTCGCGCCGCATCCGCGCCGACAGGCCGTCGATGTCGAGGTCGACGTACTCCTCGGGCAGCTCCACCCGGTACAGCTCCGACCCCTCGCCCCCCGACACGATGTCCGTCACCAGCGCGGCCAGCCCCGGGTACAGGGCGGTGCGGGCCAGCAACCGTGACGCCAACCGCGACGTCACGAGGATCTCGTCGGCGTTGGCGCGCTGCACGTGCTCGACGTGCTTCGGGTTGTTCACCTCGACGACCGTGCGCACCCCCGGCGCGATCGACTCGATCGCCAGCACGGTGAGGATCGAGCGCATGTCGGCCTCGTTGGACCCGTCGGACGGGCAGATGATCGCGGACGCGGCGTCGGGGATGCCGGCGCGCTCGAGATCCTCGGTGGACGTCGTGTCGCCGCGCACGAAGTAGATGTCCGCCGGTGCGGGGCTGCGCTCGCTCTCGTGCAGCACGACGATCCGCGCGTGGAACTCGTCGCCGCGCAACTCGTCGATGAGGTCGCGTGCGGTGGCGTTCCACCCGCAGACGACGATGTGGTCCGAGTAGCCGGCGGCGCCCATGCCCTGGCCCTCCTTCAGGAGGTAGTCGATGACGAAGCCGACGATCGCGGCGGTGAGCGTCGCGACGATCGCGACGCCGAAGAAGGCCAGCAGCCACCCGATGACGTAGCCGCCGGGGCTGTCGACGTACGACGAGTCGCCCGACCCGATGACCGTGGTCACCGCCCAGTACGACGAGTCGACCAGGCCCTGGAACGAGCGCTTCTCGGGCTCCAGCACGGTCACCAGGAAGCCTGCGACAACGACGATCACGACGAGCGCGATGGCCAGCGTGCGGAAGAAGTGGAAGTCCAGCCCGGCACGGATGCGGTTGGCGTGGAAGGACACCCGGCGAACGGCCGGCAGCTCCTGGACGCCCCGCAGCGGCGCGGTCAGCACACGCATCAGCGTGGTGCGCACGCGTGTCATCGGCTCCGATCCTGCAGCAGGCCCATCCCCTCAGTGTGGTGGCCCGCGCCGAACGACGACAAGGCCTTCGGGGTGGTCCGAACGGCCATGAATCGGCACAATGCCGAGATGGCCCGCCTCCGCTTCTCCGCGATCACCTCCGCCGACGGGTACGTCAACGACGCGGACGGGTCCTTCGACTGGGCCGTGCCGTCCGACGAGCTGCACGCCGTCGTCAACGACCACCAGCGCGAGATCGGCACCCTCCTGCTCGGTCGCCGCATGTATGAGGTGATGCGCTACTGGGAGACCGCTCCCGGCGACGTCCCGGGCCCCGGGGGCGAGTTCGCGCGCATCTGGCGCGACAGCGACAAGATCATCTACTCGCGCACCATGGACGGTGTCTTCGGTGCCCGCACGACCCTCGAGGCCGAGTTCGACCCGGCAGCCGTCAGCGCGCTCAAGGCGTTGAGCGTGCGTGACCTCGGGATCGGCGGCCCGACCCTGGCGGCCGAGGCGTTTGCCGCCGGCCTGGTCGACGACATCCACCTGTTCGCCCACCCCGTCATCGTGGGAGGCGGCACACGCGCCCTGCCCGACGGCATCCCCATGCGTCTCGAGCTCGTCTCGGCCGAGCGCATCGGCGACGTCGTGCACACCCACCACCGCGTGCTGCGCTGAGCCCACGCTTGCGGCAGGAGCGTCGGATGCCGGTCAGCCGGTGGCGATGTCGACGACCAACCGGGTGGGGCCGGTCAGCGTGCTGACCTTGAAGGGGCGTTCGCGGTCGCGGACCCCGATGAAGCTCTGGCCGTAGCCCTCGAAACCGCCGAAGATGGCGTTCGCCTCGGCGATCACCGTGCCGGAGAGGGCGGATGCCGTCGGGTCGGCTGGGCGGGCCATCCCCTCCTCGGGGATGCCGACGAACGTGATCAGCACCTCGAGGAACGCGTCACCCGTCACGGCGACGACGTCCCCGCTGCCGTCGGCGATCGGCGTGTCGACGTAGCGCACCCGGTAGGTCGGTAGCCCCGCACCCGGGAACTCCCAGACGACCCGGTCGTAGCCCGAGTGACGACCGACGCGCACGATGCCGACCCCGCCGAGGTCACCGCCGAGGTCGGGGAAGCGCGGCGACATGACGTCGGTGACGGCGAACCCGGCTGGCACCGCCGCGGTGGGCGTGGCTGCCGGTGACGAGGCGCTCGGCTCGGGGGTCGCGCTCGCCGTCGGTGAGGCCGTCGGTGATGCCGTCGGCGCGGCGCTCGAGGTGGCCACGGACGGTGACGGGCTGGGCCCCGGGTCCGGGTCATCGCTGCACGCGGCCACGCCACCCCCGACCGTCATGACGACGAGAGCAACAGTGGCACGTCGGGCGGACCTGGTCATGGCGACCTCCTGATTCGACGGTACTCCGAGCGCCCTCGACAGGTATCGAAACTGCCCTCTGCTCCTCCTCGTCCCCAAGGAACCCGTGAGGAGAAGCCCATGTCCGTCACCGACGAGGCGCCCGCCCGCTGCGATGTCCGCACCACGGCGACCGCACCGCCCCTTCCGTTCGCCGCCACCCCGCGCCTCGAGCTCAGCGTCGGCGCTGCCGTGTCGCGCTACCTCGACCTCGCGTCGGCGCTGCCCGGCACGTCCATCCACTACGCCGTGAAGGCCAACCCGCACCCCGTGCTGCTGCGCGCGCTCGCGCAGGCCGGGTGCCACTTCGACGTCGCGAGTCCCGCGGAGGTGCGGGCCGCGCTCGCGGCGGGAGCCCCGGCATCCCACCTCGTGCACTCCAACCCCGTCGCCCGCCGCGACCACCTGCGCGAGGCGCACGACCTCGGGGTGCGGCTGTTCGTGCTCGACTCCCCGGGCGAGGTCGCCAAGCTGGCGGATGCCGCGCCCGGCGCGTCGATGCTCGTGCGGATCGTGACCTCCGGGTCCGGGTCGGACTGGCCGTTGTCGCGCAAGTACGGCTGCTCCGTCGAGGATGCCGTGGCGTTGCTCCGGGACGCCGCTCGCCTCGGGCTCGACCCGGCCGGGGTCTCGTTCCACGTCGGGTCCCAGCAACGGGACCCGCAGGCGTGGGGGCCGCCGATCCGCTCGGCGGCTCGGGTGTTCGAGGCGGTGCGGGCGCACGGCATCCGGCCGTGGCTGCTCGACCTCGGGGGCGGTTTCCCCGCTGCGTTGGAGGGTGGGGAGGTGCCGTCGGTGAGTGAGTTCGGGGCGGCCATCGAGGCCCACCTGGCCGACGCCTTCGGTGACGACCGGCCGCGCACGCTCGTGGAGCCCGGGCGGGGCATCGTCGGGGATGCCGGCACCGTCGTGACCAGCGTCGTCGGAGTCGTCGACCGCGGCGGGGTGCGCTGGGTGTTCGTCGACGCCGGGGTGTTCACCGGACTCGTCGAGACGTTGGACGAGGCGATCCGCTACCGGCTCGAGGTGCCGGGGGTGGGTGGGACGAGCGGGCCGTGCGTGCTCGCGGGCCCGACCTGTGACAGCGCCGACGTGCTCTACGAGACGACACCGGTGTCGCTGCCGCTGACCCTCGCCGAGGGTGACGAGCTGCGCATCTACGCCGCCGGGGCCTACTCGACCTGCTACTCCACCGTCGGGTTCAACGGGTTCGCGCCGCTGCCGACGGTCATCACCCGCTGACCGGTGCTGACCGGTGCTGGTCAGGGGCTGACCGGGCCCGACCGGCGCTGGCTACAGTGGCAGTCATGGCGACCACCGACCTCGCGACCTCCTTGGCCTACAGCGATCTGCTCGGGAGCATCCCGGTCACGCCGTCATCGACGACGTCCCGGGTGGTCGTGAACAACTCGGCCCTGCGGGTCGTGGTCTTCGCGTTCGACGAGGGGGAGCTGCTCACCGAGCACTCCTCGCCGCGGGCGGTCGTCGTGCAGCTGCTCGACGGCGCGATCCGGTTCACCGTCGGTGACGCCGAGCACCACATGGTGCCCGGCGACGTCATCTACCTCGCCCCCGGTGAGCGGCACGCCCTGGTTGCCGACGCACCGAGCCACCTCAGCCTCGTCATGGTCGACGTGGCCGCGACTGCGGCCTCCGGGACGTCGCCGACCGCCTGAGCCGCTGCGGCCCGCCGTCGCGGAGCCTTCGGTAGATTCCGGCCATGGACGAGGAGCTGCTCGCACGCCTGACCTCGGTGTACCGCGACCTGCACCGCCACCCCGAGCTGTCGTCGCAGGAGCACCGGACCGCGGGTGTCGTCACGGCCTGGCTGCGCGACCTGGGCCTCGAGGTGCTCGAAGGTATCGGCGGCACGGGCGTGGTCGGCATCCTGCGCAACGGGCCGGGGCCGACCGTCGCGCTGCGCGCCGACATGGACGCCCTGCCGGTCGCCGGGGAGACCGGCCTGCCGTACGCCAGCACGGTCGACGGCGTCATGCACGCCTGCGGTCACGACGTGCACGTCACCTGCCTGCTCGGTGCCGCCACGACGCTGGATGCCGTGCGCAGCGGGCCGGCCTTCGCGGCGACCGACTCGCTCAAGGTCACCCTCCACGGCACCGGCGGCCACGGCTCGCGGCCCGAGTCGACGGTGGACCCGGTGGTCATGGCGGCGGCGACCGTGCTGCGCCTGCAGACCCTGGTCGCCCGGGAGGTCGCCGCCACCGACACCGCCGTGCTGACGGTCGGGGCGCTGAACGCCGGGACGAAGGCCAACATCATCCCCGACCGGGCCGAGCTCCTGCTCAACGTGCGCAGCTACGACGAGTCGGTCCGCAGCCACCTGCTGGACGCGATCGGCCGCGTGGTGCGGGCCGAGTCCGATGCATCGGCGGCTCCGCGCCCGCCTGACGTCGAGCACCTGCAGTCTGCGCCGGCCGTGGTCAATGACGCCGACGCGGCCCTTCGCGCTTCCGCGGCCCTCGAGGGGGTCGTGGGCGCCGGTCGGGTGGTCGACCCCGGGCCCGTCACCGGCAGCGAGGACGTCGGGGTGCTGGCCAGCCTTCGCCCGGGCCTGGCTGGACGGCTGATCCGCAGGGACGGCGGCCGGGCGCGCGACCGGGTGAGTGTGGGCCCGGCCGGCCATGGCGTCCGAACATCGCTGTGATCGGCACCACGGCACTGCGGCACCCGTCGGGAGGACACTGGAGGTGCGGGTTCCGTCAGGTCCCTCCGGCGGCTCGCCGAGTGGAGATGAGTGGCATGAGGACGTCGGCCCCCTTCCTGACACGCGTCGGGGTCGCGATCATGAGCCTGGTCGGGGTGCTGGGCCTGGGCTTCGCCGCGACGGACGCGTTCGCCGACCTGGAGACCCCTCAGGCCATCGGCACCATCGCCCCGTGGCTCGTCCTGGTGGTGGCGCTCAGCGCGCTCGCGTTCCTCTCCCCCAGGTTCGCGCCCTGGGTGCTGGGCGTGCTCACCGCGTTCACCATCGTGTTCGGCATCATGGAAGCCGACGCCGGGCAGATCACCAGGGACGACCCCTTCTCGGGCATCTGGGTGCTCGTGCTGGCCGTGGCCCTGGGGTTCCTCGGGCTCAACCACACGCGGCACGCCGGTGGTCTGCTGGCTGCACTCGGGGCCGGGCAGCTCGTCGCCCTGTTCGTGGATGCCAACCGCGACGGTGCCGGGTTGGCTAACCTGCTGGGCTCGGCCGCAGGCTCGGTGGTCATCCCGATTCTCGTGGTCGCTGCCTTGTTCCTCCTCGACAGCCGCCAGCAGGTGCCGGTCGAGGAGTCGAGACACGCCGACGCGGCAGCGTGATCCCGGGCGTTTCTCGACCACCCGACTCCGTGTAGGTTCCGGCGCTTCCTGTCACTCCGTCAGGCGTGTGACCTGCGGTGCGACAAGATGTTGGACGGTCGGTCGTCCCACTATCTTGTCCAAATCCTCAGCCGCGACGCGTCACA